>Ga0268257_1000504_pt1 | contig 46365 bp, 55 predicted proteins | sample AgamicAtPrz_FD_200249 | JGI IMG/M metagenome (GOLD analysis project Ga0268257, IMG submission 200249) | Agave microbial communities from Guanajuato, Mexico - At.P.rz (v2) (version 3) | ecosystem: Host-associated > Plants > Phyllosphere > Phylloplane/Leaf | place: Guanajuato, Mexico | collected... | reverse complement strand
CCTCATTCAGAGTCAAGCGTTTATTTTCGCTTTTCTCTGCCGAAGTGCCCGGAGGCGCCTCGCTGACCGGCCGGCTTATTCGCCGTTGTTCCGTGTCAGTGGAGGCGCATTATAGGGAGTTATTCGGGGCTGACAAGTCTTAAATCGAAAAAACTTATCGATAGCCTAATTTTTAGGCGAAACGGTGATGCAAAGCACAAATTCGCCTGGTTTATAAACAAAAACGAGCCCCGCAGGGCTCGTTTTACGCTTTTCACGCTCTATCGCACATTACTGCACGGCGGCAATGCGGTCGTCTTTTACCACCAGCTGTACCGTTTTGCCCGGAATAAGCTCCCCGGAGAGGATCTGCTGCGCCAGCGGGTTCTCGATCTGTTGCTGGATAGCGCGTTTCAGCGGACGTGCCCCGTACACCGGATCGTAACCGTTAGCGCTCAGCAGCTTCAGCGCCTCATCTGACATCTGCACGGCATAACCGCGCTCTTCCAGACGTTTATAAAGACGCTGCAGCTGGATCTGGGCAATCGAGGCAATATGTTTCTCACCCAGCGGATGGAATACTACGACCTCGTCGATACGGTTGATGAACTCCGGACGGAAGCTATGGCTCACCACGCCCATGACGATCTCTTTCATATGGCCGTAGTCCAGCTCACCGAAGCGCTCCTGAATCAGATCGGAACCCAGGTTCGAGGTCATAATCACCACGGTGTTGCGGAAGTCGACCGTTCTCCCCTGCCCGTCCGTCAGGCGTCCGTCATCCAGCACCTGTAAAAGAATGTTGAATACGTCCGGATGCGCTTTCTCTACTTCGTCCAGCAGGATAACCGAATAGGGACGACGACGAACCGCCTCGGTCAGATACCCGCCCTCTTCATAGCCGACGTATCCCGGAGGCGCACCCACCAGCCGCGACACGGAATGTTTCTCCATAAACTCGGACATGTCGATACGTACCATGGCATCGTCACTGTCGAACATAAAGTTAGCCAGCGTCTTGCACAGCTCGGTCTTCCCTACCCCGGTTGGCCCAAGGAACAGGAAAGAGCCAATTGGACGGTTCGGATCGGACAGCCCCGCCCGGCTGCGACGGATAGCGTTCGAGACGGCCTCAACGGCTTCATTCTGGCCAATCACACGGCTATGCAGCTGCTGCTCCATGCGCAGCAGTTTTTCACGTTCGCCTTCCATCATGCGGGCAACCGGAATACCGGTCCAGCGTGCCAGCACCTCGGCGATCTCGGTATCGGTCACTTTGTTACGCAGCAGACGCATGGTTTTGCCTTCCGACTGCGTTGCCTGCTCAAGCTGTTTCTCCAGTTCAGGGATTTTCCCGTATTGCAGCTCGGACATGCGGGCCAGGTCGCCAACGCGGCGAGCCTGCTCAATGGCAATCTTCGCCTGCTCCAGCTCGGCCTTAATGGTCTGCGTTCCGGAGAGCGAGGCTTTCTCCGCCTTCCACTCCTCTTCCAGCACTGAGTACTGGCGCTCTTTATCAGCCAGTTCGCCGTTGAGCATCTCCAGACGCTTAATGCTGGCGTCATCAGACTCTTTCATCAGCGCCTGCTGCTCCAGCTTGAGCTGGATAATGCGCCGGTCCAGACGGTCCAGCTCTTCCGGCTTGGAGTCGATCTGCATCCGAATGCTGGATGCGGCCTCATCGATCAGGTCGATAGCTTTATCCGGCAGCTGGCGGTCGGCAATGTAGCGATGGGACAGCGTCGCCGCCGCCACGATGGCCGGGTCGGTGATCTGCACATGGTGATGCAGCTCATAGCGCTCTTTCAGCCCACGCAGGATAGCGATGGTATCTTCAACCGACGGCTCGGCAACGAACACTTTCTGGAAGCGTCGCTCCAGCGCCGCATCTTTCTCAATATACTGACGGTACTCATCCAGCGTGGTTGCACCGACGCAGTGCAGCTCGCCGCGGGCGAGAGCCGGTTTCAGCATGTTCCCGGCGTCCATTGCGCCATCGGCCTTACCTGCGCCCACCATCGTATGCAGCTCATCAATAAACAGGATGACGTTGCCTTCCTGCTTTGACAGGTCGCTCAGCACGCCTTTTAAGCGCTCTTCGAACTCACCGCGATATTTTGCACCTGCCACCAGCGCACCCATATCCAGCGCCAGCACCCGACGGCCCTTCAGCCCTTCCGGCACTTCGCCGTTAACAATACGCTGCGCCAGCCCTTCAACAATGGCGGTTTTACCCACGCCCGGCTCGCCGATTAGCACCGGGTTATTTTTGGTACGACGTTGCAGTACCTGGATAGTACGGCGGATCTCTTCGTCGCGGCCAATCACCGGGTCGAGCTTGCCCTGTTCGGCACGCTCGGTAAGATCGACGGTAAATTTCTTCAAGGCCTGACGCTGGTCTTCGGCCCCTTGATCGTTCACGCCTTCTCCTCCGCGCATCTGTTCAATTGCCTGGGTCACGTTGTTGGTATTCGCCCCCGCTGCTTTCAGCAGATCGGCCAGCGTACCGCGCGACTCCAGCGCCGCCAGAACAAACAGCTCTGACGAAATAAAGTTATCGTTACGTTTCTGCGCCAGCTTGTCGCAAAGGTTAAGCACCCGCACCAGATCCTGAGACGGCTGAACGTCGCCGCCGGTACCCTCTACCTGCGGCAGACGGCTGAGCGCCTGGTCAATGGCGGTGCGGAGCTGACCGGCGTTGACACCGGCAGAGGTAAGTAACGGACGTACTGAGCCCCCCTCCTGTGTCAGCAAGGCGCTCATAAGATGAAGTGGTTCGATAAATTGATGGTCTTGCCCCAGCGCGAGTGACTGAGCGTCGGCAAGAGCAAGCTGGAATTTATTAGTAAGACGATCCAGACGCATAACTCCTCCCATAATACAGGTCAAATTTGCTACTGGAGATTAAATGAGGTCATCCCTCAATTATTCAAGGTTAATGATCTAAATTATGTACAAAGAATATTACACGTACTGGATCGTCTTGATTCTTTAGGTTATATCAGCCAAATGAAACTTGCCAGACGCCCGGTGGTTTTGTCGCGGCGATAAGAGAAGAATTCACTTTGTTCACTGAAGGTGCACCGGTCGCCACCGTAGACGGCGTCTACGCCGACGCGTGCCAGCCGCTGACGAGCAAGCTGATAGATATTAGCAAAATATTTTTCGCCTGCCGCACGAAATGCCGCTGAAGCGTTCGAATCTTCGGCAATAAAGGCGTCGCGCACTTCCGGGCCAACTTCAAAGGCATCAGGGCCGATAGCGGGGCCCAGCCAGGCAATGATGTTTTCCGGCTTGTCTGCAAAACAGGCTACCGTCTCTTCCAGTACGCCTGCACACAGCCCACGCCAGCCCGCATGCGCGGCAGCGACTTCGGTTCCCGCACGGTTACAGAACAGCACCGGCAGGCAGTCGGCGGTCATTACGGCGCACACCGTGCCGGGAGTATTGCTGTATGAGGCATCGGCGCGTTTAGAGGCATAAGGCTCGCCGGAAAGCGTAAGCACCGTTTTGCCATGCACCTGCTCCAGCCAGACGGGCTTAGAGGGCAAACCGGCTGCGGCAAACAGCCGGCGACGGTTCTCCTCGACATGCTCAAGGTTGTCACCGCAGTGTGCGCCCAGGTTCAGGGAGTCCCAGGGGGCAAGGCTCACGCCGCCGTTGCGGGTCGAACTACAGGCCGCGACGCCTTCAGGCAGCGGCCACTGCGGAACAATCAGCGATGTCATAGCCAGTCAACGTCCTCTTTATGGGTTTCGAAATCGGCGCGCATGGCGTCGATCAGGTCGATCATATCCTGTGGGATCGGCGCATGCCACTCCATCTCGATACCGGTAATCGGGTGGTAGAGACGCAGCATGGTGGCGTGCAGCGCCTGGCGATCGAACTGGCGCAGCGCGGTGATGAACTCATCAGATGCGCCCTTCGGCGGACGCGGACGGCCACCGTAGAGCTGATCGCCCACCAGCGGATGGGTAATGTGCGCCATGTGAACACGGATCTGGTGGGTACGGCCTGTTTCAAGACGCAGGCGCAGACGCGTGTGCACACGGAAGTGCTCCATGATGCGGTAGTGGGTCACCGCCGGCTTGCCCATCGGATGCACCGACATGTGGGTACGCTTGGTCGGGTGGCGGCTAATGGGCTCTTCCACCGTGCCGCCCGCCGTCATATGGCCAATGGCAACGGCTTCATACTCACGGGTGATCTCGCGCAGCTGCAGGGATTCCACCAGTCGGGTCTGGGCCGGTACGGTCTTAGCAACGACCATCAGGCCAGTGGTGTCTTTATCCAGACGGTGGACGATACCGGCGCGCGGCACGTCAACAATCGGCGGATAGTAGTGCAGCAGCGCATTCAGCACGGTGCCGTCAGGGTTACCTGCGCCCGGATGCACCACGAAGTCGCGCGGCTTGTTGATCACCAGAATATCGTCATCTTCATAGACGATGTTGAGCGGGATATCCTGCGCTTCAAAGCGCGCCTCTTCTTCGATCTCCGCATCGATGGCGACGCGCTCGCCGCCCAACACTTTCTCTTTGGGTTTGTCGCAAATCTTGCCGTTGACCTGCACGCGCTGGTCAAGGATCCACTCTTTTATGCGCGAACGTGAATAATCCGGGAACATTTCGGCCAATGCCTGATCTAAGCGTTGACCGAGTTGATTTTCGGACACCGTTGCGGTGAGTTGTACTAGTTGTGCCATAGACAGCTTCTTCGTTAACCTTGGGTTTTTACGGCTTTGCCGTTTAATATAGTGTGCTATTGTAGCTGGTCTTAATCGGGAGCAGGAACAGAGAATCCTCCCGCATAAACATTTTGAGGAAAGTCAAAACGTCATGACGCGCATGAAATATCTGGTGGCAGCCGCCACGTTGAGCCTGGCTTTGGTGGGTTGCTCCAGTTCAAAGGAAGAGGTGCCTGATAATCCGCCTAATGAAATCTATGCGACTGCTCAGCAAAAGTTGCAGGACGGTAACTGGAAACAGGCAATAACGCAACTGGAAGCGCTGGATAACCGTTATCCGTTTGGCCCTTACTCGCAGCAGGTTCAGCTGGATCTGATCTACGCCTACTATAAAAATGCCGATCTGCCGCTGGCCCAGGCCGCGATCGATCGCTTTGTCCGTCTGAACCCGACTCACCCGAACATCGATTACGTGATGTATATGCGCGGCCTGACCGACATGGCGCTGGACGACAGTGCATTACAGGGGTTCTTCGGCGTCGATCGTAGCGATCGCGATCCGCAGCACGCCCGCGATGCGTTTAATGACTTCTCGAAGCTGGTACGTGGCTATCCGAACAGCCAGTACGTTACCGATGCCACCAAACGACTGGTCTTCCTGAAGGATCGTCTGGCGAAGTATGAATACTCCGTGGCGGAATACTACACCGAACGCGGCGCGTGGGTGGCGGTAGTGAACCGTGTAGAAGGCATGCTGCGTGACTTCCCTGACACGCAGGCGACGCGTAACGCCCTGCCACTGATGGAAAATGCCTATCGCCAGATGCAGATGAATGCTCAGGCAGATAAAGTCGCGAAGATTATCGCGTCCAACAGCAGCAGTACCTGATAGTCAAAAACCGATCGTTAAAAATACCAACGGCAGCTCTCGGGCTGCCGTTTTTTATGCGGTTTCGGCTGCCCCTAAAGAAGTAGGCGGCAACGTAACTTATCAACTATGGCTCTCCTTCTCCTATCCAGCAAGTAAAATCTCATCTCTTCCTGTCCTATCTCACAAAATGTCGGCATTGACAAAAAGTGACAAAAATACGTGATTTACATCACACTTTTTGACCTTCAGAAAGGTATGCTGAGATCACCTGGACGGAAAGACAAGAGGTAACATTTATGACAGTGAACATTACCAGTAAACAAATGGAAATTACTCCGGCAATTCGCCAGCATGTCGCAGACCGTCTCGCCAAGCTAGAAAAATGGCAAACTCATCTGATTAATCCCCATATCATCCTCTCGAAGGAGCCGCAGGGTTTTGTTGCCGACGCAACCATTAATACCCCTAACGGCCAGCTGGTCGCCAGTGGCCGACACGATGATATGTATACCGCTATCAACGACTTGATTAACAAGCTGGAACGGCAGCTCAATAAAGTGCAGCACAAAGGTGAAGCCCGTCGCGCCGCCACGTCGGTGAAAGACGCCACCTTCGTTGAAGAAGAAGAAGAGTAATCCTTTACGAAGAGTAGTCCTTTACATTGAGTGTCTCACCCACGCGCCTTCGGGCGCGTTTTTTATTGACAGGGTGAAAACAGTACGGTTACTTTACCTGTAGACACAGACAGGACTATCCCATGAAACAGACACCGTTTTTCTTCGCACGCTTTTTTACCTTCCCCTGAATGGGAGGCGTTTCGTCGTGTAAGAGTATGTGCGAAGACGAACAGCAAGGCCTCCCAAACCGGGGGGCCTTTTTTATGGCTGATAGACAGATAACGATAACGACTAAGGCAACACTATGACACCGGAAAACCCGCTGCTGGATCTGCGTAAAAAGATAAGCGCCCTGGATGAGCAACTGCTGGCGCTGCTGGCCGAGCGTCGCCAGCTCGCCGTTGAGGTGGGCAAAGCCAAGCTGACCTCCCACCGTCCGGTGCGCGATATCGACCGCGAACGCGATCTGCTGGAGCACCTGATCCAGCTGGGCAAAACGCACCATCTTGATGCGCACTACATTACCCGTCTGTTCCAGCTGATTATTGAAGATTCCGTTCTGACCCAGCAGGCCCTGCTCCAGCAGCATCTCAATCAAACCAACCCGCACTCGGCGCGGATTGCCTTTCTCGGCCCCAAAGGCTCCTATTCGCACCTGGCCGCACGTCAGTACGCGGCGCGCCACTTCGAGCAGTTTATTGAGAGCGGCTGCGCAAAGTTCCACGATATCTTTCAGCAGGTAGAGACTGGCCAGGCCGACTATGCCGTCGTGCCGCTGGAGAACACCAGCTCCGGGGCGATCAACGACGTCTACGATCTGCTCCAGCACACCAGCCTGGCGATTGTCGGGGAGATGACCGTACCGATCGATCACTGCGTGCTGGTTTCGGGTACAACCGACCTGAGCAAAATCGAAACGGTCTACAGCCACCCGCAGCCCTTCCAACAGTGCAGCCAGTTTTTGAATCGCTATCCGCAGTGGAAAATTGAGTATACCGAGAGCACCTCAGCGGCAATGGAGAGAGTGGCCCAGGCGAACTCGCCTCATGTGGCGGCGCTGGGCAGCGAGGCGGGTGGCGCGCTGTACGGCCTGCAGGTGCTGGAGCGTAACCTGGCGAACCAGACGCAAAACATCACTCGCTTTATCGTGCTGGCGCGTAAACCGATTAACGTCTCCGATCAGGTACCGGCTAAAACGACGCTGCTGATGGCCACGGGCCAGCAGGCCGGGGCGCTGGTTGAGGCGCTGCTGGTGCTGCGTAACCATAACCTGATTATGACCAAGCTGGAGTCACGCCCCATTCACGGCAACCCGTGGGAAGAGATGTTCTATCTGGATATCCAGGCCAACCTGGAGTCTGCATCCATGCAGAAAGCCCTGCGCGAGCTCGGGGAGATCACCCGCTCGCTGAAAGTGCTGGGCTGCTATCCTGGCGAGAACGTTGTCCCGGTCGATCCGGCTTAACGCTCAATAAAGGGGGATTTCTTCACGCCTGCCACGCTCACCGGCAGGGTGAAGATAGCCCCGGAGAGCGGAAACTTCGCCAGCTCGTCCTGCTTCATATTCTCCCGGGTGGTGGTGATAAACAGCGTCTTCATATCTTCACCGCCAAAGCACACCATCGTCGGGCAGCGCACCGGCAGGCGATACTCTTCTAGCTGCTCGCCCTCAGGGGAGAAACGCGCGATGCGCCAGCCGTCGTACAGCGCGCTCCAGTAACAGCCCTCGATGTCCGTGGCCGCGCCGTCCGGCTGCCCCTCCTCTTTTTTAAAGGTGCGGAACACCTCACGCTTACCGGGCTCGCCCTGCTCATCCAGCGGCGTGCGGTAGATCACCTCCTGCGGCGTGTCAGAGGTGTACATCCACTTCCCGTCCGGGCTAAACGCTAATCCGTTAGCCCCGAGAATATCGCACTGGATCACCTTCGGGGTCAGATCGTTATCGACCCGCACCAGCAGCGCGCCGTTGTAATCCTGCGGTGCCCAGAACGTGCCAGCGTAAAAACGACCAGCATGATCGGTCCCACCGTCGTTAAAGCGCGCCAGCTCCGGATTAGAGGGGTTATCACACACTTTATGAGTCAGCAGGCCGCGTTTGTCCGCCAGCCAGATGGCACTACGCATCGCAACGATGAAACCGCCCTTCTCGCGCAGGGCAAAGCAGCCCACCTCTTCCGGAAACCGCAGGACGGTATGCTCAGCGGACGCCAGATGATAGCGGTGGATCTCTCCCTCCAGAATATCGGCCCAGTACAGCGCCTGTTCCGATTCGCTCCAGACAGGACATTCCGGCAGATGGCCGGTGTAATCAAATAGCAGTTGCGGCTCAGCCATAGAGACTCCCATACAGTAAAAAGGCCAGCGGGTAACCCACTGGCCTTAAAGTATATACAGCTTTTAACCTATTGACGGTTGTCGTTTGCCTGACGTAGCAGGACCCGACTCTCGCTCTGGAAGCGCTGGGCGTAGTCGCCAAACCAGTGCTCAACCTTGCGGAAGCTATCGATAAACGCCTGCTTGTTGCCCTGCTCCAGCAGCTCAATCGCTTCGCCAAAGCGCTGGTAGTAGCGCTTGATCAGCGCCAGATTGCTTTCCGAGGCCATAATGATGTCCGCATAGAGCTGTGGATCCTGGGCAAACAGCCGCCCGACCATTGCCAGCTCCAGACGGTAGATGGGCGAGGAGAGCGCCAGCAGCTGCTCCAGCTGCACGTTCTCTTCCGCCAGATGCAACCCGTAGGCGAAGGTAGCGAAGTGGCGCAGCGCCTGAATAAACGCCATGTTTTGATCGTGCTCAACGGCGCTGATACGGTGCAAACGGGCACCCCAGACCTGAATCTGCTCCAACAGCCACTGGTAGGCTTCCGGCTTGCGTCCGTCGCAGTAGACCACCACCTGCTTCGCCAGGCTGCCGCTGTCCGGGCCGAACATCGGATGCAATCCTAAGACAGGTCCTTTATGCACGCTCAGCATGGCCTGCAGCGGCCCGCTTTTCACCGAGGCCAGATCGACAAGAATGCAATCCTCCGGCAGCGGCGGCAGTGAAGCAATCACCTGCTCGGTGACATGAATCGGCACGCTGACGATCACCATTCCGGCGTCAGCGATAATATTGCCCGCCTGCGCCCAGTCATCCTTCTCCAGGATACGCACCTGGTAGCCGGAGAGGGTCAGCATCTTCTCAAACAGCCGGCCCATTTGGCCGCCGCCGCCCACAATCACTACCGGACGCAGCGTCGGACAGAGGGTTTTGAACCCTTTATCGTTCTCGCTGGAGTAGGATTCACGCATTACGCGCCTGAGCACGTCCTCAATCAGATCCGGCGGTACGCCAAGCGACTCGGCCTCCTGACGGCGAGAAGCCAGCATAGCGGCCTCACGCTCGGGCACGTAGATCGGCAGACCATATTTACTCTTAACCTCGCCGACCTCGGCCACCAGATCCAGACGCTTCGCCAGCAGGGCCAGCAGCGCCTTATCTACTTCATCAATTTGATCGCGCAGGGCGGTCAATTCAGCAACCATAACAACCTCTTAAGCCAGACGTGCTGCCAGATGCCCACGCAGATGTTGGTTAATCTCACGCAGCAGCGCGTCGGTCGTCTCCCAGCTGATGCAGGCATCGGTCACAGAGACGCCATGTTTCATATCGCCGCGCGGCTGCTCGGACGATTGATTACCTTCATGAATATTACTCTCGATCATCAGGCCAATGATCGATCGGTTACCATCTTTGATTTGCGCCACAACGGATTCAGCGACCGCAGGCTGGCGACGGTAATCTTTATTCGAGTTACCGTGGCTGCAGTCTACCATCAAGGCGGGCTTCAGGCCTGCCTGCGTCATCTCTTTCTCGCATTGCGCCACGTCAGCCGGGCTGTAGTTCGGCGCTTTGCCGCCGCGCAGGATCACGTGTCCATCCGGGTTGCCCTGGGTTTGCAACAGGCACACCTGACCCGCCTGGTTGATACCGACAAAACGGTGCGGCATTGCCGCCGCGCGCATGGCGTTGATTGCCGTCGCCAGGCTGCCGTCGGTGCCGTTCTTAAAGCCGACCGGCATGGAGAGGCCGGAGGCCATTTCACGGTGGGTCTGGGACTCGGTAGTGCGTGCGCCGATGGCCGACCAGCTAAAGAGATCGCCCAGGTACTGCGGGCTGTTGGGATCCAGCGCTTCGGTTGCCAGCGGCAGGCCCATGCTGACCAGCTCCACCAGCAGGCTACGGGCAATTTTCAGCCCGGTTTCGACATCAAACGAACCATCCATATGTGGATCGTTAATCAACCCTTTCCAGCCGACGGTGGTACGGGGTTTTTCAAAATAGACGCGCATGACCAGGTAGAGGCTATCGCTGACCTCCTCGGCAAGGGCTTTAAAGCGGTGAGCGTACTCAATGGCCGCCTGCGGATCGTGAATAGAGCACGGCCCGCACACTACCAGCAGACGCGGATCGCGCCCGGCAATGATATCGGAGATAGTCTGGCGCGATTGCGAGATCTGCGCCTCCTGCTCTGCCGTCAGCGGAAACTCCGCCTTCAGGCGTTCCGGAGTGATTAAAACCTGCTCGTCGGCGATATGGACATTATTCAGCGCGTCTTTTTGCATGATGGCGATCCTGGTCGTTCGTTGCGATAGTCTTTAGCGATAGTGTTCTCAGCAGAGAGTAACCTAACAGTATCACAACCGGTAAAGATTTCAATCCATAATACGTACATAATTGTTTACATTACCCCTTAAAATGCAATTTAATTGCGCTTTTTATGTAAATAAAAATGTACACTGAGCAACCTGACGGCAACCAGGCTACGCTTTAATAACAGAAAAAGGAGCACGATAATGAAACCTGGAATGTACGCACTCTTAGCCATTCTGCTGTCTGGCTGCTCGGTTGAACCCTATACACACGCTCCCACATGGACCGGCACCGACTGGTACAGCACCGGGAAAGACGACGCCCTCTCTGGCGCGGTGGTCAAAGAGAACAGCGTCCTGGCTGCTCTACACAATGACGCCAACGTCGATCGAAACCGCTATTTACAAGGCTATAAGGCAGGCCTGAAAAGGATTTGTCACGACGATTTTCTCTATGCCTGGGGTCGTGCGGGTAAAATCTATCCAGCCGGCTGCGACACGCAGGAGAGCGCCGCCCAGCTGCGTAGCGCCTGGCAAGCAGGTATGGACGAAGGCACCCGCGACGCCGTTCTCAATTAACTGCCGAAATATTATTCAATCTGTGAATAAGTCGAGATCACCCCTGGTCTATCCAGGGTAATATAACCACGATCTTAACAGGGGATATGCAGGTAAACGCTGTTTTTCTGCTACGTGTAATTATCAGCCGTCGTTGCGGGGAAATAATGATGAATAGGGATCTTTCACGGCCAACTTTTAAGCGTACCCTACGTAGAATCAATATTATTAACGTGATTATTACGATGACGCTGGTTTGGTTTCTTATCTCCGTCACGTCGGTACTGACGTTAAAGCAGTATGCCCTACGTAACTTAGAGCTGACGGGCGCGACCATGAGCCGCAATCTAGAATTTGCTCTCGCCCGCCATGATGCGGCCGCCGCTGCCGATACGCTCTCTACGCTTGGCCAGCGGGGGCTCTATAGCGCGGCAGAGGTACGTGATGCAAAACAGCATGTCGTGGCAGGCTGGTCTTCGATGCCGAAGAGCAGCTATGACAAAGCCAGCGATCTGATCCGCCAGGGACTGCTTCCCGAACCGGTTAGGCAGCCGATCGTGCACGACGGTACACAGATCGGCGAGCTGCATCTGACGGCCCAGGCCAGCCTGATTGGCCACTTTATTCTGCTCTCCCTCGGCGTCCTGACCGGATCTATCCTCTTTGCCTCCGCCGTGGCGCTCGCCATCAGTCGCTATCTGCATAACGGCGTGTTCAACGCTCTGCAAAATATCACTGACGTGGTGCATGACGTGCGGACCTACCGCAACTTTTCTCGTCGCGTCGCCGACGAGCGTATTGACGAGTTTCATCGCTTTGGTCAGGACTTTAACAGCCTGTTGGATGAGATGGAGGAGTGGCAGCTGAGCTTACAGGCGCGCAATGCCCTGCTCCTGCGTACCGCCCTGCACGATCCGCTGACCGGACTGGCTAACCGTGCCGCGTTTCGCAACGCCATCGCTGCCCTGATGAAGGATGACGCCGCCCAACGCTGCTCGGCGCTGCTGTTTCTTGATGGTGATAACTTTAAGTACATTAACGACACATGGGGGCACGCCGTCGGCGACAGCGTCCTGATTGAGGTGGCGAAAAGGTTATCCGCCTTTGGCGGCAAGCAGCATATGGCCTACCGCCTCGGCGGAGATGAGTTTGCCATGATCCTGACCGGCGTGCATACCGAACATGAAGTCAAGCGTCTCTCAGGCGCGCTGGCCCAGCAGTTCTATCATCCTTTCGATCTGCATAACGGCTCTACCACCATGATGACCCTCAGCATTGGCTATGCGCTGGCATGGGAGCACGCCAGCGCCGAAAGCCTGCTGGAGCTGGCGGACAAAAATATGTACAAGGTCAAGCAGCGCCAGTCAAAGACGCCCTGACTCCTGTTCCGGCTGCAATGGTGCAGCGCTGGCCCGACGCCAGCGCACAATATCGACAGCGATAAACAGCAGCAGGCTGATGCCCAGTACCGGTAGCGCCAGCCCAATCAGCAGGGCGAGGATCAGGGTAATTATCCGTCCTCCCCTGCCGAGCGCCAGCCAGCTCTGCATCAGGGTTTGCACTGGGCTCACGCTGCCCTGTGCCGGACGGCGGATCCACCACAGTCGGTAGCCCACCACGATGCTCACGCACAGCGCACTGCCAAACAGGATCAGCACCAGCTGGTTTGGCAGGCCGAATAGCACGCCCATATGAAAATCGACGCCCCAGCGGGTGAGCTTCGCCATCAGCGGGAAGTCAGCAAAGCGCGTCTGGTCGATCGCGGTCATGGTGTGACCATCGATCGCCACGGCGTCGACCTGCGTGGGCCAGGCCCGGTCGATCTCCGTGACCGTCCACGCCTGGTCTGCACTGCGCGGCGGGCGGATCTCAAGACGGGAAGCATTGATGCCGGTCTGGCGGGCTACCTGCAATACCTCATCATACTGCACGCTGTCGGCATCGCTCTCCGCCATCGGCATCGTCATTCTCTCATGGTGCTCATGGTGGGCATGATGTTCCGCATGGGGATCGGCTGGCTGGGCGGCTCCGTGCAGTTGGGTATTCACCTGCGGCGTCATCCAGCCCAGCGCCGCGCGCATTTTATCAACGTTACCTCCCGCCCACTGGGACCAGGTCAGGCCGGTCGCGGAGAAGAGCAGCATGCCTGCCAGCAGCACCCAGCCCAGGCTCACGTGCAGGCGACGGCTGTTCTGCACCCGATTGTTAATCCGTCGTTTGGGCCGGGTGAACCACCACAGCGCAATGCCGCCGAGGGCAGCAATCCACATCCACGACGCGGCCAGTTCGCTATAGAGTCGGCCGACATCGCCGAGCAGCAGGGAGCGGTGCAGATAATCGATAGTCTGGCGCAGAGGCAGAATGCCACTGGTGCCATAGACGGTCATATCGCCTTTTACCGCCAGGGTCACGGGATCGATAAAGATAGCCCGGTTTTCCGAGACGCCAAGCTGCGGATCGGCAAACATCACCCGCGTCGTCTCCCCGTTGATAAGCCCAGGGCGGACAGCATGCAGACGCAGCGTTCCGCCGGTCACCCGCTCGGCCACCGCGACCTGCTCGGCCAGCGGCTGATGCTCACCGGTAGTGGTGCCGTAGAGCGCATCGTGATAGAGCGCGTTCTCCAGCTGTGGCGTGGCCACATAGAGCGTCCCGCTGAGGGCGGCGATAAAGATAAACGGGCCCACAAAGAGACCGATGTAGAAATGGAGGCGTCGCAGCAGGTTTACCCATGCCGCGCGCGAAGTGCAGGTAGTCATACTTTTCCTTTTTTTAGGTAAAAAGTTGCTGGTACGCCGGGGCGTACAGGAAATTTTTAGAGGGAAAAAGCAGACAGGCGCGGCGGCGCGCGGGTATCCGGACAGAGCCAGGGGAAGAAGTGCCAGTGGCAAACGGTGGGCCGCGGTGGCGTTATGCGCAGCCTGAGCAGCACGCCACAGAGCAGAACGATAAGCGCAAGGATCACGCCTGGCACGTGCGCTAGCAGCACGCAGTAGCCGCACGCCTCGGCATGGTCAACCGGCATGCTTTGCGATGCGGGCGAATGTTCAGGCATGACGTGATGCTCCGGCATCATCGACATCTCGTGGTGCATGCCGGGCATCGCGCTCATGGGATCTTTTTGCAGCGCAACGGAGATCAGTGGTGCAATCACGATCAGCAGGATCGCAAACAGTGCGGTCAATGCCGCTGCGCGTTTCCATGTTGAGTGATGCATCAGGTTAGCCACTAGCCCTCCGGTCGAGAGCAGACATTGTAAAGGATTTATAACGCAGGAGTTAACAGATCGCGCGCGCAGGTATAAAAAAAGGGGCCAGCCCACAGGCCAGCCCCTTTTTATCAGGATGTCGCGAAAGCGAATCTTAGTTAAGACGCTTTTTGCACACCCTATTGATAAATAACATATTATCTTTATTTACAATAAGTTAAGTGTATCACTGGTGCAATCAAGTGCTATCAAAAACATGCTGGGTGGGCACTATATGGACATCATGGACGTCGGTTCGGCAATAGGGTTAAGTGCCGCGGCTTCCTCAAGATGGCTAGGGGCGAAATGCGCATATCTCATGGTTTCCCGGATGTTGGCGTGTCCCAGAATCTTTTGCAGGACAAGGATGTTTCCGCCGTTCATCATAAAGTGGCTGGCAAAGGTATGCCGAAGAACATGCGTTTTTTGCCCCTCAGACAGCTCTATGTCTGTTAAGGCCAGCATCTTTTTGAACTCCTGATAGCATGGGTGAAACATCTTACCCTGCCGGGGAGATAGCTCATCATAAAGCCACTTAGGGATTGGAACGGCCCGGTTCTTTCCACTTTTTGTTTTGGTAAAAGTGAGTTTATAAGGGGAGAGCTGGGATCGGATTAGCCTTTGAGCTTCCCCCCACCTCGCCCCCGTTGCCAGGCAAACTTTTACGATAGCAGTGAGGTCATTCTTTCCGTACTTTTCACACGCCCGGAACAGTTCAACGATCTGCGGTGGCGTGAGCCATGACATTTCTTTGTCGGCTTCTTTAAACACCCTAATTCCATCTAAAGGATTTGGTAGGCTCCACTCTCCTAACCGCTTTAGCTCATTAAAAACCGCCATTAAATATTGTTGTTCCCGGTTCACTGTGATGGGCTTTACTGCCCAGTCCGCCGGGTCTTTATGGTAGCCATTATCGATCTCGCCACGGAGCCGGCGATCGCGATAATGCGCCCAATCTTTAGCGGTCAGCTGAGAGGCTATAGGATTACCGAGGCCGTTGCATACAATGTGCAGTTTTGCCAGTCGCGTCTTGCTTGCTTCCAATGCCTGCCCATGCAGGTTATGCCACAACTCTATTATCTCACTTAAGCGCCTGCGATCTTCTTTCTCACCCATCCAGGGCTTATTTTGAGCTTCATCACGATAATATTGCTCGTACGAGACAGCCTCGCCTTTTGTGGCGAATTTTTTTCTAATACGGCGGCTGTCTTTCCCATCGACACGGAAATCGGCAAGCCATTCTCCAGAGCTGAGTTTTTTGATTGCCATAGTTTTATTTAAGTAATTGATGTGCAAATTTCACTACGCCGGGATGCCCGCTTTCCAAGTAGCAGCATGAGCTGAAATTATCAGTCCATTCGTAGCCATCAATCCCAATTATTCCATCAGGGTTAGCGGTTCCTGCAAAGCTATGAGCTAGCTTAAATACTTTTTCTTTTGTAACAGTGAAAGAAAACTTTTTATCTTTTAAGTAGCGTTTTTCATGTTTAGATAAATCAAAAGATAAAGGAACAATGGTTACATTGACTTCTATGGCGGGAGTTTGCAGCAAAGTCCTGTATGCGGCATAGACTGAGGCTTTGTACGATGCTACTTCTATAGTTTTATCGCTATCTCCTGAAAAAACCTTTGGTGAGATTTGGATTTTTAAGGGGGCTTCAGATATCACTTTGAAGGTTCCGGCATCGTTGGAGTAATCATTGTATTCATCCATGAGGGCCGTTACGGTCTTAAACTGCTGAGGCGCGGCCGCAGCAATCACTGGCAAAGCTATAAAAAAGGCAGTCAGTATTCTAAGCATATTAGCAAACCTCTAATTAATTGTTTTAAGTACCGTACCACGGCATGTTACATCATCAACCATGCACTGGAACGATATGCCTGAAGTGGAGCTAACTGTGATTTTATTTCCCGGAAGCCGCGTAATGTTATAAATATCTATTACCCCATCAACATCTAGAAGGCACAGCCCATTAATAGGTGTGTTCTCTTTCATGTTAACCAACCAAGAAACCGGGCCTTTCACTATATAAACGCAATCTTTATTTACGTTAGGTACAACGTTTGAATCAGCAACTGTGCTGCCTTTATTTTCCAGTCTGCCATTTTCTAAACTAAGCAGGGGGATCGAAATCATATGTGATGCTGCTTCATTAGAAGTGGTTAATGTATTGCTTGGATTGCCTTCCCCGGTAGCTAACCATTTCAAGTCCACTCCTGTATCAAGCGCACAGGCAACAACAACGTCACCAGGGAAATGGTTACGGCGTACCCACGTGCTTATAGTTCCGGAAGATAGCCCCAAGAGATCGCCAAGCTGTTTTTGCATAGTGAAGCCATAGGCTAACAGTAAGCGATGTAGTACGGCCTGGCCGCCGGATTCCAATAAAGAGAAGTAGGTTGTCCCCTTATTGAAAGTCTTCCCTTTCTCCGCACCCACCAAACTTGCATTTGCAAGCTCACCCTTAAGAAGCCAGTCTAGATCTGCACCTGTTTCCTGGGAGCAAACCATCACATACCTAAATGGAACACTATCCCTTGATACCCAATTACTTACAGTAGATTTTGGGGTATTCATACGGTCAGCTAATTCTACGTTTGAGCCTACACCATACGCCTGTCTCATACGGGACAGGACGGACTGAGCACTTTTATTGCCTTCACCCACAATTAGAATCCTTTGATATGTGAGATTGACAGACCGCATTATGCGGTATAGTCTCTCTCATAGTTCCACAAATGCACGCCAATGCACTAAAACAACAACTAACCGGAGATATTCACCCATGACTCCACAAATTGCAATCCCGTCAGGCCCCGATCTGATGACGTACGAAGAGTTTGCAGTACAGTACGGCTACAGCATCCGCACCGTAAAACAAATGGTTGAGGATGGTGATCTCATTCTCATGCCTCGTAAAAAGTCCGGTGGTGCAGCTCGCATCAATATGGTCGCATTTCGCGCCCGTCTCCTGGCCCAGGGTCTTAACTGCCGTTACGTTGCTGCCTAAGCAACTCGATTATGCAAGTTGAAAAGGACTTATTGCATGTTAGATTTTCGCGTTTCGTCACATGCTCACTTTGATGATGCTTGCAGAAAATTCGCTGCAACTCACAACGTTAAAGAGCTGGCAGTAAAGGCGGGTATCAAGCCGCATACGCTTTACAACAAGCTCAACCCTGAGCAGCCGCATCAGTTAACACCTCGTGAGATATGGGCGCTGACTGACCTGACTGAGGACTCAACTCTTGTTGATGGGTTTTTAGCTCAGATTCATTGCCTGCCTTGTGTACCGGTGAACGAACTGGCACCCGAGAAAATGCAAACCTATGTTATGCGTGCAATGGGCGAACTCGGCGCGCTAGCTAGCGGTGCTGTATCAACGGAACGGCTGACGCCAGCCCGTAAACACGGAATGATCGAGTGCGTTAATTCCGGTATCAGAATGCTGACCTTAACGGCCATCGCACTGCAAGCACGCGTCCAAGGCAACCCGGCAGTAGCCAGCGCTGTAGATACTGTCAGCGGTATCGGCGCAACCTTCGGCTTGATGTGAGGTGAGCATGAAACATGAACCCTCATTCGCCTCGCTGTTAGTTCGTCAAAGTCCGTCCATGAGCTACGGCCACGGCTGGATCATGGGAACCGACCGTAAGCGCTGGAACCCCAGCCGCGACCAGTCGGCATTATTAAGTGAACTGCGCACTGCGCGCCCCGCGTCGTTTAAGCGCTGGGTTAAGGCTTTTTTGAGGTTGATATGATTAACAACATGTCCGCACCAATCAATGCAGGTGCGATGCCGTTTAATAATGCTGGTTGTGCTGATTCGCAACCGGTGAGGATGTCCGGCGAGGAGTGTTTCGCCCGGTTTCATCAGAAATTAAAGGCCACGCAGAACGGCGCGCTGCGTAATTTCAACAAGATGAGTGATGACTTTAAGTTCGTTGTCATGACGCTGGCAAACCGCAACGAGCCAGGCGCATTTAAAAGTGACGAGGTAGGCAGGCCGTTTGAATATTTCGACCAGCCCCGCCGGTTGTTGCTGATTCAGGCGATGAACGAAATAGCACGCTGGGGAGAAATTTTGCCCCGCCGCTTTTCGCTGCATGAAAGCGTAATACCTGAGTAATTAACCCCAAACGAAATTAATGGCGTAAACCCGCCGGGCACTCTGTTGCCAAAATTCTGGAGAAATAAATATGCGTAATACCGAAACCCGCAATTTTACAGCTGACAGCGATGCGCTGACCGTATTGCTGACAGCCGCAAAAAACGAGGAGCGTAAAGACCGTGCCCTCGCCGTTTCAATCCGTCTTGAATCGCTGGCTGTTCACATCATCCAGAAAGGCATGGACGGCAAAGAAGCTGCTGAGCTGCTGCGCCGTGAAGCGGCCCGCTTTGAAAACGAATCTCAGGAGCTGCACTAATGGCCGACTCAATGGATCTCGCACAGCAGCGCGAACAGGAAAACCGTGATCGCCACATCCACAACGCGCGTAGCCGTCCGGCTGAGCCTTCTGCGTTCTTCTGCCAGGCGTGCGGCGGCGATATTCCCGCTGAGCGCCGCGCTGTTATTCCGGGCGTACAGTGCTGCGTCACCTGTCAGGAAATCGCCGAACTGAAAGGCAAGCACTACAAGGGGGCTGTATGAGCACCATTCTGAAATGGGCGGGCAATAAAACCGCTGTTATGCCGCGCCTGAAAAAGCACCTGCCCGCTGGCCCGCGACTGGTTGAACCGTTCGCGGGTTCCTGCGCCGTGATGATGGAGACGGATTATCCGAGCTATCTCGTTGCGGATATTAATCCTGACCTGATTAATCTTTATCAGCAGATTAAAAAAAACAGCGAAAACTTTATTGTTATCGCTAAAGGCTTTTTTGAGCGAGCCAATACAGAGAAAGCGTACTACGAGATTCGTAATAATTTTAATTCCCCTGGCGAAACCACTAATTTTTGGCGCGCAGTCTTTTTCCTGTATCTCAATCGCCATTGCTATCGTGGTGTATGTCGTTATAACAAGCGTGGCCTTTTTAATGTGCCTTACGGCAACTACAAAAAAACGCATTTCCCCGAAGCTGAAATCCGCGCCTTTGCTGAAAAGGCCCCCCGCGCAACGTTCATCTGTGCCGGGTACGAAGAGACCCTGGCGCAGCTGCTGCCCGGAGATGTGGTTTACTGCGATCCACCGTATGACGGTACGTTTGCCGATTATCACACCGCGGGCTTTGGCGAGGATGACCAGTATCGGCTGGCCTCTGTTCTGGAGCGCCGGTCATCAGAAGGGCATCAAGTTGTCGCCTCCAACAGCGACACGCTGCTGATCCGCTCGCTGTATCGTAATTTCAACCTTCACAAAATCACAGCCGCCCGTAGCGTTGGCGTGGCCGCCGGTGAAAGTAAGTCTGCTGCTGAGGTCATTGCCGTTTCTAAGCCTGCTGTATGTCATGGCGTTGATTATGCGGCAGGATGCGACAAGACGGTCATTCATGAGGTGCGGGCGTGAATGATGTTGCCCTGCCTTATGCATGGAGCGCACCACGCGAGGCTATCGCCAGCCCATACCTGACACACGCAGAACAGCACCGCCGCGATCAGCAGATTGCGGCATTGCTGCGTGCGCGGCATGAGCTGGAGTTACAACCGGACTGCGTACGTTACGACGTACGCCGCCGGGCTGATGAGCTGGAGCGCCACCACGGTTTAGCGCGAGCCAATGCCTTTCTGGTGAATTTCACCCGGAAGGCATTGCCACGCCTTGAGCTGGTTAAGAATAAATACAGTATCACCGGGATCGAAACAGAAGTTTCCGGTGCTACGTTCGGCGGGAAGTTTGACGCAGCTGGCGTACGCTTTATGGCGTCCCGCCTGGTAAATATGACGGGCCGTTTTAACCGTCTGCCGGATATGTCAAAGGCCGATATCGATCTGCTGTCGGGCGATATCGCGAATTTTATTATTTCCGAGCTGGGCGCTATCGAAGTGGAAGCCGGCAGCGACCTGAAAATCCTGCACGCGTCCTACCACTGCGCCGCTCGCATCACCCGGCACTTCAGAAATGCGCCGCCATTGTGGGAGCGCATCACCACTAAGTTTGTGACGGCTAAAGATGTGGCCCCGGCGACTCTAAAAATGGCCTCAGAAAAGTGGTGGCGGGGGCGTCTGCGCCGTGTCGCTGCTGAATGGCGCGAGCATTTGCAAATTGCCCTGGGCAATGTCAGCAAAACTCGCAAGGCATACGCAAGCAAGGGCTGCGTTACAGAATGGCGTGAGCAGAAGCGCCGCACGCGTGAGTTTCTTAAGGGGATGGAACTGGAAGACGAGGAAGGTAACCGCATCAGCCTGATTGATAAATATGACGGCAGCGTGGCTAATCCGGCGATCCGTCGTTGCGAGCTGATGACCCGCATCCGTGGCTTTGAAAACATCTGCAACGAGCTGGGTTATATCGGTGAGTTCTACACCCTCACCGCCCCGTCAAAATTCCACGCAACAACCCGCGCCGGTTACCGTAACACCAAATGGAACGGCTCCAGCCCGGCAGACACCCAGCGCTACCTTACCGGGCTGTGGGCCAAAATCCGCGCCAAACTGCACCGCGATGAAATCCGGGTGTTCGGGATCCGTGTGGCCGAGCCTCATCACGACGCTACGCCGCACTGGCACATGCTGATGTTTATGCTGCCGGAAGATGTGGCCCGAGTGCGTGCGGTCATAAGCACATATGCCTGCAAGGAAGACCATCAGGAGCTGAAAAGCGATAAAGCCCGTAAGGCCCGTTTTCATGCTGAGGCTATCGATCCGGATAAAGGGTCGGCGACTGGCTACGTGGCGAAGTACATCAGCAAAAATATCGACGGCTACGCCCTGGATGATGAGCGTGACGACGAGAGCGGCGAAACGCTTAAAGAGACCGCGCCCGCTGTCTCTGCCTGGGCGGCCCGCTGGCACATCCGGCAGTTTCAGTTTGTTGGCGGCGCGCCGGTCACCGTATACCGGGAGTTGCGTCGTATGGCGGATGCGGAAACAGCTCGCGGCCTGAGTATCGAATTTGCTCTGGTGCATGACGCAGCTGATGCAGGCGACTGGGCCGGTTATGTAAACGCCCAGGGTGGCCCGTTCGTACGCCGTGACGATCTGCAAGTACGCACCTGGTATGAAAGCAGCGATTCGGTCAATGACTACGGCGAGGAAACCATCCGTATTAAGGGCGTTTACGATACCGAGGTTGGCGACGGCTCGCCGATTGTAACCCGCCTTGTGCAGTGGAAAATTGTGCCGAAGCGGGCCGTTGACCTGGCCGTTGACGTCAAGGGCGCTTCTGCGCCCTCTCGGAGTTCTGTCAATAACTGTACGGGGGATCCAGAGCCGGATCCCGGTATCGATCTCACCAAACCGCTAAACCGACGCGAGCGCAGACAACTGGCGGAGCGTTTGAAGAAGAAAAAACCTGCTGCCGCACAGAAATTCGACCACGTTACGGAGCAGAACGCGGCGGCCATAGCCAGGGCAACTGACGAAATGCACCTTTTAACCGGCGAAACACTCAGCCGGGGAGAGGCGCTGTCTTTAATTTCCGGCGCGGCGCTGTTTATTGGCGGCCGCTGGCGTAGAAGTTCTGCGAGTGGTGACGTTTATGCTGCTAAAACGCCAGTTTCAGCCAGGGCGACCAACATCATGAGCAGGGTTCGCCAACTCGAAAAGGCCGCAAAAAAACGTTGCTAATTTACAGATAGGCTCGGTTAACCATTGTTGCGCTTAACAATTTCCCTCAGACATATCCGATTGAAAGATAAAAAAACATTTCACATCCCAAAGTTTTTTATATACTGTGAATATATACAGTGTTGTTGAAGGGGGGATTATGATTCTGGAAGATTCAAGCCGTGCGCATAAGTGGGCCTGCGTGCAGTTCATTGCAGAAGTATCGTTGTTGGCAAATTGCAAACCGTCCGATCTAAAGCTGGCGCTGAGCCTGATCGCCGATTTAGCTCATCAAGAAAATGAAGAAGCGGAAAGCAGTATTTTTTATAAGGCCGAATAAGGTAAGCCCGTGAATAACAAAACTTTAGTTTTGATTTTCATGGGGTTGAACAACGAGCAATGCGAGGCGTTAGATATGGGATTTCCATCACCGGCACAAGACTATGTTGAGCGCCCTCTCAACATAAACGACCTCTGTGATATCACAGGAAACGGGCGCGTTATTGAAACATCAGAAGGCTATGCAGTGATTAACCGCGCGTTGAAATGTCCGCAAGGTGCCGACGTTCTGATCCAAGCGTTCGGGCGCACGCATTTTGCAAAGGTCGCAGGTCACGCCTTTATCACTGCCGACGGCGAAGCGCTGGAAGGCGAAGCCCTGGACGACGTGGTGGTTTTGGGCAGGGTTACGCACCTCATCAACCGCACAATCAGCGATGATAACTGTCCTGTGATCTGATGGTTTTATCATTGCCGTACCGTTCATGCGGTTGTGCATGTCTATGGTGCATGAAAATGAAGGATCGTTAGAGGATCGTTTATGCCCCGGCCCGCCAGTTCTGGCGGGCTTTTTCATATTTCATGCACCTGCATGAAAACTATTACGTAAAGCGCGCAGGCGTGGCGGGGCTACGAGCGCGCGCCAGCGCTATTCAATGAGGAGGATTAACATATTGTGCTTTTCCATTCCGGGTGCTAGAAAGAGGGATAAAAAGTGCGCTTAGGCTATAAGTGCTAATGAGGTGAACGATGTTATGCTCAGAATGTTTCAAAGATGAAGGTTTAAAATTACTGGCAAATAAAATCGGTTTTTTATGTAACGATATGTGTGATCAGTGTCATTCTAAATCAGGAAATAAACTTGACAAGGAGAGGCTGATATATTTAGCAAGCCGTTTTTATAGGGCGGGGACTTTACAGAGATTTGAATATGGAGCGGCTCCTGCGATTACTTTTAACGAAATGCAAAAAACATCGGTAATTTTTGATGAGGTCCTCACTCAGGATACTAATCTGATTTCAGAACATACAGGCATGGGCTTTTTTCATTACGGTCCGCGATTTTGGATGTTTGGTGAGGTTGAGCCTTTAAAAGCATTACAAAATGAAATCACTATCGAAACTATGCTTTTAAAAATCATCGATTCCTATCCACAAATTAAATATGATAAAAGTACAAAATTTTATCGACTCAGAAAGAATCCAGAATGTCCTGAAGATGAAGGCCAGTACGATACTCCACCGACAGCATTCGGGGAAGGACGCTTAGATTCTGTCAGCATGCCTGTTATGTATGCCTCATTCGATTTAGAGGTCTGTATACATGAATGCAGGGCTACTGCAGACGATGAGTTATATTTAGCAACATTAAGGCCGAAAGAGCAGATTAGATTGATAGATTTTTCTGAGGTGCTGGAAGAGGAAGGTGTCACAGAGTTCGAGAGTATCGATATGGCTGTGTTCATGCTTTTCATGGCTCGTGATAATTCATATCCAATTTTGAGGAAACTAAGCCAAAGAGTATATGAAAGGGGATATGACGGGTTAATATATCCATCTTATTTTAGTATGTTGCATTCGGGGGCGGAGCCATTTGAAACAACTTACGGATTATCTCACAGAAGAATTAAAGATTATAAAGAGTATGAGGAAAGTAAGGTTAGTAAGAATCTAGCTTTATTTGGCAGGCCTGTAAGTGATGGGAAAGTAATAGTGGAAAGAATAAATAAATTATTTATTCGGCAGGTCAAGTATGATGTGGAGTTTGGCCCAATAACTTATAACTAACTTTGAACTGCCTGCTAAAGCAGGCAGTTCTTTTATTTATCCCATGAGGGAATATTCGGAAAACATTATGACATCCTCTCCCAGCCAAGTATTTAGCTCTTCAAGGCGCCGCTGCAGTGGCAGCAGCTCGTTACGAACAAAGACGCGGGCAGCTTTCTCCACGTCACCAAACCCGCCGGTATTAGTCGGAATGATGCCCATCAGTTGAGGCGGCACACGGTGAGCGGCCAGCATGTCATCACGGCTCACATTCTTAATGTTCAGAAATTCATCCTTTGCCGCCACCTCTGACAGCGGGATGATCTGAATACCGTCTTTCTTTCCGTTCGGGCTGTACATAAACAGGTTGCGGAAGTTGCCCGGCCCTTTCGATTTTTTCAGCGCCTCACGGATATTGTCCACGTCCTGCTGATTAGCCGCGGGATCTGACATGTACATGATAAAACCCGCGTGGCTTCCGTTCAGGTAATACTTTCGACGGAACATGGTCGCGGACTCATTCAGCAGCGTGGACGGAATGGCGGACAGATAATCCGGCAGGCCGTAAATCTCCTGGTTCAGATCCGCTTCCATCAGGTGAAAAACCCGGCCCGGCGCAAACTCATAGGGCTGCTTTTGATAGCCGTACTGTACGAACCAGTAATGATCCGGGTCAATGCCGCGCCGGGTAAACTTGGCAAGCGAAGCCTCAAGCGTCAGCGTGTCGCCTAAACGGTTAACCCGCTTCTCAAGGTAGGCGTTGCCGAATACCAGAAAGTCCTGGACGAAACGGCCAAAAGCCTGCTTGGACAGCAGGCGGTGAGGTTTAAAGGTGCTGACCAGAATGTTACGTTTCACCTGTATTGCGCTGCTGTGATGGACCGCTGCACGGTACGTTCGCGCCAGCCCGTCCAGGCTGATGGGTGGCTCATACCACCTGTCGACCTGAACGCACTCCAGATAGTCCAGCAGTTCTCGGCGATCGAGCACCGGCACGGGGTCCCCGAAGGAAAACGCTTCGGCATGTGCTCCGCCGGGCTGTTCGGTCATGGTCTGCGCGGCAGACTGGCGGCGCAGCTCCTGCGCGCGGGGCTTGCGTTTACCCATCAGTAAATCTCCACAATAGTGCTGTTATTCGCCGTTGCGCCTTCCAGCGGTTCGTTAAAGAGTGCGTGCATGGTTGCCCAGGCCAGGTCTGCATGGCTGGCTTCCTCGCTGCGGCTGGCTTCGTAGGTTGGGCGGTTTCCGCTGGCCGTGGTGCTTTTACGGATCGCCATGAATGACTGCGCGACGTCGGTCATGCCCGCGTCAAACTCAAGGCGGCGGCTTGCGATGATGTCGTACGCTTTGAGCACCAGAGCATTCTTGACGTTGGGGTTGTAAACAAACTCACGGACGCCGGGATAAAAAGCCTTCACGTTCTCATAGACGCCGTGGCCGACGCCGGTCGAGTCGATGCCGATATAGGTCACGTTAAATTGTAGTGTCAGCTGCCGGATGGCTTCTGCCTGGGCGCGGAAGTCCATGCCGCGCCACTGGTAGCGCTGCAGGATGCGGAACTTGCCGCCCGGTACCAGAGGAGGCGCGATCACCACGCATCCGGCGCTGTCGCCGTTCTGTGTGCCTTTCGCCGGGTCGTAGCCGATCCATACCGGACGCTGCCCGAACGGATTAAGCATCAGTGGCTCAAAATCGTCCCAGACTTCCCAGCTGTCCACCATGCAGCCCTGCATAAGGGCGAGGTTGAATACAGACGCCAGATCGTCCATAAACACGCACATCAGCAGGTTCTGGTAATCTTCCGGGCTGTAGCGCTGGCGCAGCTGCTCCAGGTCAAAAAGGTCACAGCCGCCACGCACCGCATCTTCCACGGTGATGATCTGGCGATACTGACCGTCAGCACAGAGTGCGCCGCACGCAAGATGGCTGTGGGACAGGTCAATTTCTATCTTGTCGTGCTTTGACCGGCCTTTATTGAACTGAGCGCCGGACCAGAACGGATAGGCGCTGTGCGTCAGGCTGGACGGCGTGGAGAAATACGTTTCGCGCCATTTTTTATGCAGCGCCATACCGGAAGCCACTTTCTGCAACTCCTGGAATTTTGGTATCCAGAAATATTCGTCCAGGTAGAGGTTGCCGTGATAGCTCTGCGCGGTCCGGGCGTTGGTTCCGAGGAAATACAGCGTCGCCCCGTTCGGCAGCACCATCGGATCGCCGCGCAGCTCCACATCAACCTCTTTTGCAAACTCAACGATGTACTGCTTGAAAACGTGAGCCTGGGCTTTACTCGCTGAGAGGAAAATCTGGTTGCGGCCGGTGGTCAGTGCATCAATCAGTGCCTCACGGGCAAAAAAGAACGTCGCCCCGATCTGGCGGGATTTCAGCAGGTTCCTGACGGCGTATTTGTTACCGGCTTCCCACCACTGGCGCTGGTAGTCGAACATGGTGGAGTGAAAAATTTCTTCCAGCTTCTCGATCTGGCCGTCGCTGAAAAGGTTTTTCTCTGGCGGCCTGCGCGGGCCTTTGTTGCGGTTGGCTACCTTCGGATTGAGGTCGGCTTCATTGCCGCCATCGTTAAATTTACCGATCCGGGCGTGGCGTTCTGCCTGACGGGCCAGCAGGTCAATCTCCTTGAAGTCCCGCCCCTCCTTTGCGGGCTTCATGATGAGCTGGCAATAGCGCGCCGCCGTGGTCAGCTGCATCTGATCCAGAGGACCGATATCGCTCCACTTATCGCGCTTTTTCCAGCTGTGAACGGTTGCGGGTTTCTCTCCCAGCATTTCAGCAATGCGGGCGATGCGTATACCGCTGAAATACAGAAACATCGCCTGTTTTCGCGGGTCGAGGTCCGGGTTAATCGTCGTCATGTTCATGGCGTCAGACTACGGCCCCGCGTTCACCTGCGCCGCTTCGCCCTGTTGTGCCATTTTTCCCACAATGGCCGCGCGTTGTTTCTCCCTCCCCTGAAACGCAAACATAAAGCCTCTCGACACGTCCAGAACAACCGGAGCCGGACAGATGGCAAAAAAATCAAAGCGTTTTCGTATTGGGGTGGAAGGTGCCACCACTGACGGGCGCGTCATTGAGCGCGTATGGCTGACCCAGATGGCGGCGAATTACAGCCAGCAGGTCTATATCGCTGTAGTCAATATGGAGCACATCAAGGGCTATACGCCTGACAGCGCTTTCCGCCGTTTCGGCATCGTGGAGGCGCTGGAAGCGGAGGAAATCAGTGAAGGCCCGCTGAAAGGCAAGATGGCGTTATATGCCTGGATTGTCCCGACCGACGAGCTGGTTTCCATGACCGCGAAGCTGCAGAAGCTCTTCACCTCAATGGAGGTAAACCCGAAATTTTCCGACACCGGGGAAGCCTATCTTGTCGGCCTAGCTGTCACTGACGATCCGGCCAGCCTGGGCACTGAAATGCTGCAGTTCAGCGCAAGCGCTGAGGCTAATCCGCTGGCGCGTCGCAAGCAGGACCGCGACAACCTCTTCACCGCTGCCGAAGAAACCCTCTTCGAATTTGAAGACCTGCCGGAGGAAAAACCTAGCTTTTTCGCCAGCATCAAAGCGCTGCTGTCCCGTAAATCCGTTGACGACGACGCCCGTTTTGCCGATGTGCATCTGGCCGTTGAAGAAGTCGCGGAAGCGCACCAGGCACTGTCTGAATCAGTGGCAGAGGTCGGCCAGAGCGTCGGCAATCTGAAAGAGGATTTCTCAAAGCGCCTGGATGACATGCAGCAAAAGCTGACCACGGCAGAAAGCGATCTTTCTACCCTGCGCGAGCAGTTAGCCGAGGAAGACAGCCGCAGCGATCGCCGTCCGTTCTCTTCCGGCGGTAACGGCAGCTCAGACCAACTTACAACCTGCTGACGGAGCATAAAACCCGATGAAAACGAAAACCCGCTTTGCCTATAACGCTTACCTGCAGCAGCTGGCAACGCTTAACAAAATCGACGTGAAAGATGTTGGCTCTAAGTACACCGCTGAGCCATCAGTCGCGCAGACCGTGGAAACAAAAATTCAGGAGTCCTCCGCGTTCCTGACACGTGTCAACGTCGTGCCGGTGGATGAGCAGTCTGGCGAGCGTCTGGGGCTGGGTATCGGCTCGACGGTGGCCGGAACCACGGATACCACCAAAAAAGAGCGTGAGCCGACCGATCCGACCTATATCGACGGCGAAGGTTACAAATGCACGCAAACCAACTTCGACACTGCGCTGGGCTATGAAAAGCTGGATCTGTGGGCGAAGTTCCAAGACTTCCAGATCCGCATCCGTGACGCGATTATCAAGCGCCAGGCGCTGGACCGCATCATGATCGGCTTTAACGGTGAGCGCCGGGAAAAGACCTCTGATCGCCTGACCTATCCGCTGCTGCAGGACGTGAATATCGGCTGGCTGGAAAAAATCCGCCGTGAAGCGCCGGTGCGCGTACTGAGCCGGATTGTGGGCAGCGATGGCACCGTTATTTCTCAGACGGTACGTATCGGCAAGGGCGGCGATTTTAAAAACCTCGACGCACTGGTTATGGGCGCAGTCAGCGAGAAAATCGAGCCGTGGTACCAGGACGATACTGAGCTGGTCGTTATCTGTGGCCGTTCGCTGATGGCCGATAAATATTTCCCTATCGTCAACCGTGACCAGCCTAACAGCGAGGCGCTGGCCGCCGATCTGATTATCAGCCAGAAGCGTATCGGCGGCCTGCCCGCTGTGCAGGCTCCTTTCTTCCCGGCTAACGCCATTCTGATCACCCGTCTGGATAACCTGTCGATTTACTGGCAGGACGGAACCCGCCGCCGCGCGGTTATCGATAATCCGAAGCGCGATCGCATTGAAAACTTCGAATCCGTCAACGAGGCGTACGTGGTTGAAGATTACGACTGCGTGGCGCTGATTGAAAACATCGAGGTGCTGGAAACCGAAGACGCACCGGCGCAGCAAACTGCAGCAGCCGATATGTCAGATGAGCAGCTGGCACGCATCGTGGCAATGGCGGCGACCGTCGCACAGAGCATGAACGCATCGGCAGCACCGCAGGCAGCTGAGGATCCGGCAGGCGGCGAGGCTTAACCATGAACCCATTCCGCGCACATACGCAATTTGTCCAGGCACAGGAGGCCGCCCGTCCGGGCGGCAGTGCCGCCGGAACTAGCGGCTATGAAAAAATGCTCATGCAGCTCGGTGAGCACATGCGACGCCTGAAAGCAGTTCAGGGAACGGAGCGCAAGATTGCCCTGAAACGTGAGTTTCTGCCCGTCTATGACGCCTGGATTGCTGGGGTGCTGGCTGCGGATTCTGCACGCCAGGATGATGTGGCGATGTTCGTTCTGATCTGGCGTATCGATACCGGTAATTACACCGGTGCGCTGGAGATTGCCCGTCACGCCCTGCGGCATGGCTGGGTATTGCCGCAGCGATTCAACCGCACCACGGCTACTGCCATTGCAGAAGAGTTTGCCGACGCCGCTATGCGGGCGTTTGCAGGCGGTGAAACGTTCAGCGCTGCCCTGCTGACGCAGGCGCTGGAACTGGTTGAGCCGCACGACATGCCGGATCAGTCGCGTGCCCGGATTTACAAGGCGATGGGGTTTGCCCTGCGTGACAACGATCAGGGTGTCGCGGCGCTCAGTCACCTGAAACGCGCCCTGCAGCTCGATATGAACTGCGGCGTGAAAACAGAAATCAAGCAGCTGGAAGCCCGGCTGCGCAAGGCTGTCAACGGCGGCTAACCGAACGTGCCCACGCGCGGGGCGGCACGGGGTGGCGACAGGCTATACGCCGCATCAAAACCCCGTCCACCGCCCACCCATCAGGGAGTAGTGAATGAACATGAAATTTGTTTCGCCGGAGCCGGTGAAAGAAAGCGCGCAGGACATTATCGAAAACACCCATTTCTGGCCCGATCTCGATCTGGCTGAGTGCCGCCGTGAAATGCGCCTGGACGGAACGGTGACACCGGAGCGGCTACGGCTCCAGGCACTGACTGCCGTTTCTGAGGTGAACGCGGAGCTGTTCAGTTTTCGCCAGAAACAGATGGACCGGGGCTGCAAAGTCCTGGCTGATGTTCCGGCGGAAAAAATCGGCGGTGAAAGCGAGCGCGTGCAGCTGTACCGCCGTGCTGTCTGGAGCTGGACAAAGGCGCTTACGGTTGAGAAGTACCGGGACTTTGACAGCACGGCGGAGGGCAACAAAAAGGCGGACGAAATGGAGAGCGGCCTGGGTGATTTGTGGCGGGATGCACGCTGGGCGATCGCCCGCCTGCAGGACCTGCCACACATGACGGTGGAGCTGATCTGATGAAAGTCCGGGCGCAGCAGTATGACACGGTAGACGCGATTTGCTGGCGTCACTACGGGCGCACGCTGGGCATGACAGAAGCGGTGCTGGCCGCCAATCCGGGGCTGGCTGCTGTTGGCCCCATTCTGCCGCACGGTTTAGAGCTGGAGCTGCCCGAGCTGGTCAGCAGCCCCACGGCGCAGACCGTGCAGCTCTGGGAGTGAATATGACTATCGAACGGGTAACAGCAGCCATGACCTACTGGATAGCGGTTTTCCTCGCCTGGATGGGTAACTGGGATATCCAGGACGTGGGAACCGTATTCGGAATGGTGCTGGGTACGGCGGCGCTGGGGATCACATGGTATTACCGGCGCAAGGCGTTTCAGTTGCTTGAGGCCGGAAAAATCAGCCGGGAGGCTTATGAGCGCGTCAATCGTTAAGCGTTGCCTGATTGGTGTGGTACTGGCGATCGCTGCCACGCTGCCCCAGTTTGAGCTGCTGAAAACCTCCCCGCAGGGGCTGCAGCTGATTGCAGATTATGAGGGCTGTCGCCTGACACCATACCAGTGCGACGCCGGGGTCTGGACTAGCGGGATCGGGCATACCGCCGGAGTGGTGCCGGGCAAAACCATCAACGAGCACCAGGCGGCCAGCAACCTGATCGGCGATGTGCTCAACGTAGAGCGCAGGCTGGCGGTCTGTGTGCCGGTAGCCATGCCGCAGCAGGTTTATGACAGCCTGGTAAGCCTGGCGTTTAACGTCGGCACGGGCGCAGTGTGTAAATCGACAATGGCGGCGTTCATAAAGCGCGGTCAATGGTTGCAGGCTTGCAAGCAGCTTCCGCGCTGGGTGTACGTCAGCGGAGTAAAAAACAACGGGCTGGAAAACCGCCGCGCGCGGGAACTGGCATGGTGCGTAAAAGGGGTGACACTGTGAAAAACAAACTGATTGCATGGGTGATTGATGTTTTGTTTCTGGGGGTGCTGGCATGGGGGCTTTTTCATCCCGACAGCGTGGTGATGAGCGCGGCGGCCTGTTTCACATTTTTACTGTCGTTTCTCTCAGTCGGTCTGCTGATGCTCGGCTTTTTTGGCTACATCGTTTACGCGTTCTGTGAGCGGGGGGTGGTCAAACCCAGCAGCGAAGCGATGCCGCCAATTCTCTGCAAAATGTTCGGGCTGGGTAAGTCGCTGCCGGGATGGAAGACGGCCAGGTGGATTATCAGTTGCATTTTCATTGTCACGGCTCTGCTGTATTCCGGGTGGTTTGTCACTGCGGTTGTTTACCTGCTCTGCGTGGTACTGGTTCGCTGTATGCGCTGGATGCTGGCTGAGCTGCTGAAAGACTGGCTTGCAGGTGCGAAACCATGTCCCGCAGCGTAACGATCATCGGTGTGTTGTTGCTGTCCCTGACGTTATGGCTGGGATGGCAGTTACGGGAGGCCCGGCGGGATATCAGCGACAGGGATCGCGATATTACCGGACTGAATAAAGGCCTGGCTGACGTAAAAGGTCAGCTGGCTGCGGTTGACCTGATGGCCAGGGCAAACGACAGCTTTCAGCTGGCCTATCAGCAGGAACAGGACGCAATCACCCTCGCTGCAGTGGCGCGGGCTGAACAGATTAAGAGGCTGACCAATGAAAACCCTGACGTTAAAAAGTGGGCTGACACTCCTTTGCCTGCTGATGTTATCCGGCTGCAAAAACGCCCGGGAATTACCGGAGCGGCCGGTTATCGCGCTTTCCTGTCCGAAGGTGACGCGCTGCCAGCTGCCAGCGAGCGGGCCGACCAATAACGGCGAATTGCTTGCTGCGAAAGAGGCGGCGGAAAAGGGCTGGGCGCAGTGTGCGGCCAGGGTGGATATGATTGTTGACTGCCAGGAAAACCATGAACAAACCCTCATCCCTGCGATCCGCACTGAATAGCATTCCCTACCTGAGCGCTAACCCTGACGCGCTGCATCTGTTCGTTGACGACGGAAAAGTCATCAGCACAGCCGTGCCGGGGCTGGGTTGGGAATACCAGTACACCCTGAACATGGTCGTCACTGATTTTAGTGGCGATCAGAACCTGCTGACGGCGGTGGTGCTGCAGTGGCTAACGGAAAACCAGCCGGACGCCATGCAGAACCCGGAACTGCGCGAGCGGCTGTTCCGTTTTGAGGTTGAAATACTGAAAAACGATCTGGCCGATATCAGCATTTATCTGGCGCTGACGGAGCGTGTGCTGGTTACGGTCCGTGATGGTGTGGCAACGGTGGAGGCAGTGGCGGAGCCGGATGGGCCCGCCAGCCACGATGAGCACTGGTTAGCACATTATGGCTGAGATGAAACAGCTGGATAGCTGGCTGGAAACCCTGATTAACCAGCTGGGAACGGCGCAGCGGCGAAAGCTGATGCGTGATGTGGCCGTGCAGCTGCGGCAGCAACAGCAGCAGAATATTAAGCTGCAGCGCAACCCGGACGGCAGCGCCTACGAACCCCGGAAAGCGAAAGGCCGGGCGAAGTCGGGCCGCATCCGTCGGCAGATGTTCAGCAAACTACGAACCGCCCGCTACCTCAAAACCCGGACCACAAAAGACGCTGCAGAGGTGGCCTTTGAAGGCCGGGTGCAGCGTATAGCCCGCGTCCATCATTATGGCCTGCGCGATCGGGTCAGGAAGTACGGGCCGGAGGTCACATACGCCCGCCGTGAACTGCTCGGCATAACTGACGCATCCGAAGAAACAGTACGCGACTTGATTATAGAGCACTTAGCTCGCTAATTTTTTGTCAGTAGACATAATAAACAATGCGAGCGTAAATATATTGATAATGTAAATCATCCTTTTGATTTTTCGTTTCTATATTATTTGAAATGCTCTTCAACTTGATTATATAGATCTTTTATCTCATGATTTGTTGGTATGTCCTGCTTGATTATTTTTTCATACATCTCCTTTGTGCTTTCATCAAGGGAAGATACATCAATGCTATCAGCTTTTTTCTTAAACTTACCGACCCTCCAAATAATAACCTTTCTATTGCAATGACCATAAACCCATGATATTAACAATGGTAGAGTTAGGGATATGAAAACAACAGCCTGATAATAAATGGCAGGGGAAAGTAAATTATTCAAGTAGTCTTTGTATCTATACCCAATGAAATAAGTTACGACCATATTAAAAAATAACGTTATAAGAAACACCCTTAATTGTTGCTGTTTCATTTTGATTTTCCTGTGCATTTTTTAATATATTCATCAGGATTGGTCAAATACAAATCAATTTCTGATTGTAATTGTTGCATTGCCATCATGTTTGCCATTGACATTAGTAAAATAGCACCATTCAAATAAAATTGATTCTCCGCCGAGCCGGTTATAGAATGATTTTTACTATTTACAAAAGAGAGGTGTCGAACTTCGATCTCGAAAAGACTTGTACCTTCTCTATAGTTAATAACTGCGGGAAAGCTTGATTTCATATTTACATGATTGACAATTCTAAAGATATCAAGCAGGCCTAAAGCACCATTTTCCACTTCTTTTGATTTGTAAACCCCTGAAAGCGCAAAATCTGCCTTTACTAATGAGTCAATATTATGAGAATCGCCGACATCTTCCAGATCATAATCATCACCAAACCCTAAAATAAACAATCTTTTATGTATTCGTAAAAACATGGTGCCATTCCCTGAATCTCCCTCCTCTATTATTTCAATACTGTTAATTTTTTTTATTGCTGCCAGCAAATCAGCTTTGGTGTATTTCATAAATATTCCTCTCATTAAGAAAGCTATCTTACCCTTTGTGCCATTCATGGCACAAGAGCCAGAAATGGCCCGTTATCTAAAAAGGGATATTTTTAGAGGATGAATACAAACTATAACGAAATTTATCGGCTTCTCCTTAATCTCATCCGCTCCGGAGTGGTAATTGAGGTGGATGCTGAAAACTGGCAGTGCCGCGTGCAGACCGGCGAACTGCAGACGACGTGGCTTAACTGGCTGACGATGCGCGCCGGCCGGTCAAAAACATGGTGGCGGCCGTCCGTGGGTGAGCAGGTTGTTTTGCTGTCCATCGGCGGCGATCTCACTACGGCGTTTGTGTTACCGGCGATTTACTCAAACGACAGCCCGCCGCCCTCAGTATCTGAGGATGCGCAAGTTACGTCATTCCCGGACGGCGGCTGGATTGAATACGAGCCGGAAACCGGGCGCTATCTGCTCAAGGCCGGGGCAAAGGTTGTTTTAGAAGCACCGCAAAGCATCCAGGTGAAAACAGGCGAATTTGTCGTAGAGGCGGACCTGACCCGTATTAACAGCGAAGTCGTGATCAATGGTGACGTCACGCAGTCCGGCGGGGCAATGAGTTCAAACGGCATTGTGGTGGACAGCCACAAACACACTGGCGTTCAGAGTGGCGGCAGCTTAACAGGAGGGCCAGCGTAATGATGTATCTGGGTATGAACGCGCAGACAGGCGGCGCGCTGACCGACGTCGAGCACATCCGGCAGTCCGTGCGCGATATCCTGGTGACGCCGGTCGGCTCCCGCCTGGCGCGTCGGGAATATGGTTCGCTGATGGCTGACCTGATTGACGAAGGGCAAAACGAAGTAACAAAACTTCGCGTGATGGCGGCCACGTACAGCGCCCTGAGCCGCTGGGAGCCTCGCATCAGGCTGACGGGCGTGACTGTTGAAACGAGCATGGACGGCAAAATGACCGTTAACCTCACCGGCTATCGCGCGGACGGTAGCCCGCTCACTTTCCCGGTAAATATGGGGACTGTCGTATGAGTGCTGTCGATCTCTCCCAGCTCCCTGCGCCGGAAATCGTCGATGTGCCGGATTTTGAAACTCTGCTGGCCGTTCGCAAGGAAACCTATATCGGCTATTTCCCTGCAGAGCAGCAGGACGCAGTACGGCGCACGCTGGCGCTGGAATCCGAACCGGTGGTGAAGCTGCTGCAGGAAAATACCTATCGCGAAATCCTGTTACGCCAGCGCATCAACGAGGCCGCCCGGGCTGTCATGGTGGCCTATGCGCTCGGCAGCGATCTGGATCAGCTGGCAGCTAACTATGGCGTCGGACGTCTGGTTGTCACGCCTGCAGATAATAACGCCGTGCCGCCGATTGCGGCGGTGATGGAAACCGACGACGAGTTACGGCTGCGCGTGCCGCAGGCATTTGAGGGCTTGTCTGTGGCCGGACCCACGGCGGCCTATGAGTTTCATGCACGAAGCGCAGACGGGCGGGTTGCTGATGTGTCGGCAACCAGTCCATCCCCTGCAACGGTGGTTATAACGGTACTTAACCGCGACGGGAACGGCGTTGCACCTGCCGATTTGCTGGCCATCGTGGATGCCGCGCTGAACGATGAAAGCATTCGCCCCCTGGCAGACCGCGTAACCGTGCAGAGTGCGGCGATCGTGCCCTATGAGATTAACGCCACGCTGTACTTCTACCCTGGCCCGGAAGCGGAACCAATTATTGCCGCCGCCCGCGCACGGCTGGAAGCGTACATCGCCAGCCAGACGAGGCTGGGGCGAGATATCCGTCGCAGCGCTATCTATGCCGCCCTGCATGTTGAGGGTGTGCAGCGCGTGGAGCTGGCAAGCCCGGCGCAGGATGTGGTGCTGGATAAAACCCAGGCCGCATGGTGCGAGAGCTGGTCCGTGCTGAAAGGTGGTACGGATGAATAGCCTGTTACCGCCGGGATCGTCCGCGCTTGAGCGCCGACTTGCTGAGGCGTGCAGCGATATTTCCGGGCTGGATGTGCCGCTGCGTGACCTGTGGAACCCTGCCTCCTGCCCGGTGCAGTTTTTGCCCTATCTGGCCTGGGCGTTCTCCGTTGATCGCTGGGACGAAGGCTGGACGGAAGATGTTAAGCGGCAGGTGGTGAAAGACGCCTTTTTCATCCATCAGCATAAGGGGACTATCAGCGCGGTGCGCCGGGCTGTGCAGCCGTTTGGCTTCCTGATCCGGGTTATCGAGTGGTGGAAAACCGGAGAAGCTCCCGGAACGTTTCGGCTGGATGTGGGTGTGCAGGAACAGGGCATAACGGAAGAAACCTATGCCGAACTGGAGCGCGTGATTAGCGACGCAAAACCCTGCAGCAGGCACATGCTGGGCATGAGTATCAACCTGCAGGTAAACGGGGTTATCAGCCAGGGGGCCGGATGTTATGTCGGGGAAACGTTGACGGTTTATCCGTACACGCCGGAAGCTATTGAGGTGGGCGGCGCAGTCCTGACGGGCGGCGCGGTCCATATTATTGACACTGTAAGGGTATAACATGGCGCAAAAATTCTTTGCCTACCTGACCACGCGCGGAGAAGCGAAGCTGGCGCAGGCTACGGCGCTGGGCATCCAGCTGAAACTGACGCAGATGGGGGTTGGCGATGGTGGCGGTACGCTGCCCACGCCGTCCCCCTCCCAGACGAAGCTGGTTAACGAGCGGCGCCGGGCCGGGCTTAATTCGCTGACGGTAGACCCGCAGAACTCCAGCCAGATAATCGCAGAGCAGGTGATCCCGGAAAACGAAGGCGGTTGGTGGATCCGTGAAATTGGTCTGTATGACGATGCCGGGGAGCTGATTGCCGTTGCCAACTGTGCAGAAACTTACAAGCCGTTACTGGTTGAGGGGTCGGGCCGGACGCAGGTTATCCGCATGGTGCTGATTGTCAGCAGCACCGAGGCCGTGACGCTGAAAATCGACCCGTCGGTTATTCTGGCAACCCGGCAGTATGTGGACACGGCGATCAATGACACCGTTATTCAGGTGCAGCTTTACACGGATAATCAGATAAAATATCACCTGTGGGCGCTGGATCCGCACCCGCAGTATGCGCCAAAAGAATCACCTGTTCTCACTGGCAAGCCACGCTCACCGACCCCGGCACCGGCAGAAAACTCAGATATTATTGCAACCACCGCCTATGTAAGGGCGGCGATTGCGGCACTGATTGCCTCATCGCCTGCTGCACTGGACACGCTGAATGAAATCGCCGCCGCGCTGGGGAACGATCCGAGCTTCTCCCGCACCATGCTGAATGCGCTGGCAGCAAAACAGCCACTTGATTCGACGCTCACCGCGCTGGCAGGAAAAAGCGCCGCCGGGCTGGTCTCATTTCTGGGATTTGGCGAGGGGACGAACTGGCTAAAAATGCCCGGCGGGCTGATTATTCAGCGCGGCTCGATTGGCTTTAATCCGGGGCTTACAGAAATCAATATCACTCTGCCTAGGGCATTTACAAACAATAATTATGCGGTCAGTCTCACCTGGTCAGACCGTAACAATGACGGCAGCGCTGTAAAAATAGATCCGGCTAGCGTGGCAGTAATAGCCACTACAAAAAGCGTGACGGGGTTCAGGGCTTTCCAGGCCGGAACGGGTGGTTACAACGTTGATTTTATCGCGATGGGGTACTGATTATGGATTATGTATACAGTCCGGCGGCCGGTGGCTTTTTCCCGCTCGCTGAGAAAGAGGCGTTTGAAAAATCTGACCTCTGGCCCTCTGATGGCGTAGCCGTTACTGAAGCCGATCATGATGCGCTGTTTCCGGTGCCCGTGGGTAAAAACATCGGGCTGGATAATGGCGTGCCCTGCTGGGTGGATGCCCCTGCGCCAACCAAAGAACAGCAGATAGCGGCGGCAGAGGCAAAAAAGCAAAGCCTGCTGGCCGCTGCTAATGAATACATGAACAGCCAGCAGTGGCCCGGAAAAGCGGCACTGGGCAGGCTGAAAGGCGATGCGCTGACGCAGTACGGGCTGTGGCTGGATTATCTGGACGCGGTGGCGGCAGTCGACACGCAGAACGCGCCGGAAATAGCCTGGCCGATAGCACCGGACGCTTAACCAATACCCCGCAATGCGGGGTTTTTTATTGCCCTGATACCGGCGCGCACGGTTAATTCTGACCGTGCCGGCCATCAACTGCAGCACGGTCAGAAGTGACAATGCCCGATACAATCTTTACGCGTTTTTCCTCCTGCTGTTGTGCTAAACACCATACAACCCCCACCGACTGACCTGACGGCGCGATGCCTGCAACATGGTCCTGACCCATTCTCTGGAGAAACTTTATGGCTCAGGATTCATATCACCACGGCGTCCGCGTGCAGGAGATTAACGAAGGCACGCGCACGATCAGCACCGTCAGCACGGCTATCGTCGGGATGGTCTGCACAGCTGACGATGCCGACGCCGCAACGTTCCCGCTCAATAAGCCCGTTCTGTTAACTGACGTACTGACGGCCAGCGGTAAGGCAGGCGAAAGCGGCACGCTGGCCCGCGCACTGGACGCTATCGGCGACCAGGCAAAGCCGGTAACGGTTGTTGTCCGCGTCCCCCAGGGCGAAACCGAAGCGGAGACTACTTCAAACATCATCGGCGGCGTGACTGCAGAGGGCCGCCGTACTGGCATGAAAGCTTTGCTGGCCGCGCAAAGCCAGCTTGGCGTAAAGCCCCGCATTCTCGGCGTGCCGGGCCATGACACTAAAGCGGTGGCTACGGAGCTACTGAGCGTGGCGCAGTCCCTGCGCGGCTTTGCCTACCTCACCGCGTACGGCTGCAAAACTATCGAGGAAGCGATCGCTTACCGGGCTAATTTCAGCCAGCGCGAGGGGATGCTGATATGGCCTGATTTTGTCAGCTGGGACACCACCACGAACGCAGAGGCGACGGCATACGCCACTGCCCACGCCCTCGGCCTGCGCGCAAAAATAGACAACGATACGGGCTGGCACAAATCCCTGTCCAACGTTGGCGTGAATGGCGTAACCGGCCTTTCTGCGGACGTGTTCTGGGATCTGCAGGACCCGGCAACAGATGCGGGGTTGCTGAACCAGAACGATATCACCACGCTGATCCGCCGGGACGGTTTCCGCTTCTGGGGTTCCCGCTGCCTGAGTGACGATCCGCTGTTCGCATTTGAGAACTACACCCGCACCGCCCAGGTGTTGATGGACACAATGGCAGAGGGCCAGATGTGGGCTGTTGATGGAACGCTGACGCCTTCTCTTGCACGCGACATTATCGAGAGCATTCGCGCGAAGCTGCGCAGCCTGGTCAGTCAGGGCTATTTGCTGGGCGCGGATTGCTGGCTTGATGATTCGGTGAACGACAAAGACACCCTCAAGGCCGGGAAGCTCACGATTGACTATGACTACACCCCGGTCCCGCCGCTGGAAAACCTGATGCTACGCCAGCGTATCACTGACCAGTATCTGATCGACTTTTCCGGCCAGGTTAAGAGCTAAGGAGCAATAACGATGGCACTGCCTCGCAAACTGAAATACCTGAACCTGTTTAACGACGGGAACAATTACATGGGCCTGGTGGAGTCCCTGACCCTGCCGAAATTCACGCAGAAGTTTGAAAAATACCGTGGCGGCGGTATGCCGGGCGCGGTGGATATCAACATGGGCCTGGACGATGGCGCGCTGGATACTGAGTTTGAGATCGGCGGCACTGAAGCCCTGCTCTTTAAGCAGATGAAAGTGGTAACCGTGGACGGCGTGCAGCTGCGCTTTGCGGAGTCTATCCAGCGCGATGATACCGGCGAAGTGCAGGCGGTGGAGCTGGTCGTGCGTGGCCGCCATAAAGAGCTGGATTCCGGTACGCATAAGCAGGGCGACAGCAGCACCACCAAAGTGTCCAGCACCAACAGCTACGCAAAGCTGACCATCAACGGCGAGGTCCTCTATGAAGTGGACCTAGTGAATATGGTGCACATCGTGGACGGCGTGGATCTGATGGAAGCGCACCGCGCCGCTATCGGCCTGTAATTTATGGCGCGGCTCGCCGCGCCTTCACTTTTAACTCTTTTTTGAAGCGGATCAATCATGGAAAACGAAAAAAACGAATTGCCGGAAACCAAAAACGAAGCCGTCGTGACGCTGGATGCGCCGGTTGTGCGTGGCAATACCACCATTAACGAAATCGTCGTGCGTAAACCGAACTCCGGGGCGCTGCGTGGCGCACGTCTCCAGGCGCTGATGGATATGGACGTGGATTCGATGATGCTGGTACTTCCCCGCGTCACCACCCCGGCGCTGACCCGCGCAGAAGTGATGATGCTGGAGCCGGGTGATCTGCTGCAGCTGTCGCTGGAGCTGGTCAGTTTTTTGTTGCCGAAGTCGGCGATGTCAGCTTTCCCGCAGAACTGATCGTAGAGGACCTGGTGGCGGATATCGCCACCGTGTTTCACTGGCCGCCCTCCGCCACGGCTGACATGATGCTGACGGAGCTTCTGGAGTGGCGGCACAAAGCCATTTTGAGAAGCGGAGCGACAGATGAGTGATCGTAACCTGCGCCTGCAGGTTGTTTTAAATGCGGTAGACAAGCTAACCCGCCCATTCAAACAGGCGCGCGCCAGCACTCAGGAGCTGGCCGCCGCCGTCAAAAAATCCCGCGACGCCCTCAAACAAATTGACCAGGCCAGCTCGCAGCTGGACGGATACCGTAAGCTGCAGGCGGAAAGCCAGAAGCTGGGCGACCGGCTGAATTATGCCTGCAATCGCAGCCGGTTGTTGAGCGACGAGCTGGGCAAGATGGGGCCACCAACTGTAAAGCAGGTCGTGGCACTTGATCGCCAGCGCCTGGCAGTACAGCGGCTTGAGGAACGCCACGGCAGGCTGCAGCAAAAAGCCGCGCAGGTGCGCGCAGAGCTGTACCGGGTCGGGATATCCGCTAATGACGGGGCAAGCGCCACGGCCCGCATCGCCCGCGAAACCGAAAGATATAACCGCCAGCTGGCTGATCAGGAAGCCCGCCTGCGGCGCGTTGGTGAGCAGCAGCGGAAGATGAACGCTGCCCGTGAGCAGTACAGCAAAACGCTGGAAGTGCGCGACAGGGTGGCGGGTGCAGGCGCTGCAATGACCGCTGCAGGGGTGGGCATGGGTGCGCCGGTCGTGGCGGCGGTTAAGAGCTATGCCAGCCTGGAAGATGCCATGAAAGGCGTGGCTAAACAGGTCAACGGGTTACGGGACGATAATGGCAACCGAACCGCACAATTTTACGAGCTGCAGGCCGCCATCAAAACGGCCAGTGAGCAGCTGCCGTTGCAGAACGGGGCCGTCGATTATGCCGCCCTGGTTGAAGGTGGCGCTCGCATGGGGGTCGGAGAAAACGCGAAAACGTGGGCGGAGCTGAAAAAGGATCTGCTTGATTTTGCCTCTGTGTCTGCAAAAGCGGCCACCGCGTTTGAGCTGCCCGCCGATCAGCTGGCTGAGGATTTAGGGAAAATCGCCGGGCTGTATAAAGTGCCGACCAGCGAAATTGAGCGTCTGGGTGATGTGATCAACTACTTGGACGATAACGCCAAATCGAAGGGCGCTGACATTATCAACGTCATGCAGCGTATGGGGGGCGTTGCCGACAAGCTCGACTTCCGCAAAGCTGCAGCGCTGGGTTCCACGTTCCTGACCCTGGGCGCAGCGCCGGAAGTAGCGGCTAGTGCTGCAAATGCCATGGTGCGCGAATTGTCGATTGCCAGCATGCAGAGCGATCGCTTTATGGATGGCATGGATGCATTGAAATTAAAACCTGCGCAGCTTGAAAAGGATATGGCAAAGGACTCAATGGGAACCATTGCCCGCGTACTGGAAATGGTTAACCGTCTTCCAGAAGAAAGGCGAATGAACGTCCTGACGCAGCTGTTTGGTAAGGAATTTGGCGATGATGCTGGAAAGCTGGCTAACAATATGGGAGAGCTGTACCGCCAGTTAGGTCTGGTTAAAGGCGCTGCATCAATCGGGTCAATGCAGAAAGAATCCGATATCAACAAAGACAGCCTATCAGCGCAATGGATGCTTTCAAAGGCCGGAACAAGTAACGTTTTAAGCGGCTTGGGAGAAAGCTTACGGCCTCCATTAATGGAAATCATGAGTGATATTCGTCAAGTGACTGGCGTGGTACGCCGTTGGGTTGAGGAAAATCCTGAGCTTGCGGGAACGCTGATTAAAGTTGTTGCTGCAATTGCTGCTGTGACCGTGGTGCTTGGAACGCTGATGGTTGCCGTAGCGGCAATTATTGGCCCGCTGGCCGTGGTCCGCCTCAGCATGAGCACGCTGGGGATTCGTGTCCTGCCGGGTCTGCTCAGCTCTGCGCAGGGGCTGGGTAACGGTCTGCTGTGGTTGGCTAAATCACCTCTGACATTGCTGTTAGGTGGATTTGCACGTAACGCCAGCGCCTCGCGTGCGCTGTCCGGTCCGCTCTCATCTCTGGGATCGTCTTTGTCCATCGTGGGAGGCGCTGCATCCCGCGTTGCTTCCGGGCCGCTGGCGCTGTTGCGAGGTGGAGTACGGGCCATGTTCAATCCACTGGCCGCCGGTCGGGCTGCGTTATCCGGGCTGGGTCGCTCTTTGCTATGGCTGGTCACATCACCGCTGGCGCTGCTGCGCACCGGGTTAATATTTATTTCCGGGGTGCTGACCGTGCTGTTAAGCCCGATCGGACTGGTTGTTGCTGCGCTGGCTGGCGTGGCGCTAGTTGTCTGGAAATACTGGGAGCCAATTAAGGCGTTTCTGGGTGGTGTGGTTGAGGGCTTTAAGGCTGCAGCCGCACCGATCAGCGAAGCTTTCGAGCCGCTGCGGCCAGTGTTCCAGTGGATAGGCGATAAGGTGCAGGCGTTATGGGGCTGGTTTAATGACCTTCTGACGCCAGTTAAATCAACATCACAGGAGCTGCAGAACGCGGCAGGTATGGGGCGGCAGTTTGGTGAGGCGCTGGCCGACGGCTTGAATATGGTTATGCACCCGCTGGAAACGCTGAAATCCGGCGTGTCATGGTTAATGGAAAAGCTGGGGATCGTCAGCAAGGAGGCGGCGAAAGCGAAACTGCCGGATCAGGTTGTCCGGCAGCAGCCAGCCACGGTGAGCAGCGATGGCCGGGTTACTTTACCTAACGGTGGGTCACCGTATGCAGGTTATGGGCTGGGTTTTGCTGGATTCCACGATAACGGTGGCGTGATCCCCAGCGGCCAGTGGGGTGTGGTGGGTGAGAATGGTCCGGAGATCGTAAACGGTCCTGCCAGTATAACCAGCCGCCGCCGAACTGCTGCCCTTGCTGCTGCAGCTGTCTTTGCGTTTAACGGCGCAGCACAACCCGCCGCCGCGACCATGACGCCATTTGCTGAAATGCCTGTCAGTGAATATCGTGTTCAGCCGCTTCCGCATGCCGTTGAGCTGGCAGGCGTAACGGCTTTTACACGGAGAGAATTGCCGCAGCCTGCAGAGCTTTTTACGCGTTACGAGGTTGAACTACCGGAACAGGATGCAGCGCCCCGGCGGGCTGAATTACTGACTAATGCGGCGTCGCTGGCGTTCGGTAATCTTTCCCGTGTGCAGGAACCAAAACCACTACACCCGTTCAGCCTGCCGCCGGTGGAATACCGGGAGGAGATGCCACGCCGTGCGTCTGCGCCTGTGGTCACTCAGCCCGTCAGTATTCACGCGCCGATCAGCATCTACGCCCAGCCATGGCAAAGTGCAACCGACATAGCCCGCGAGGTGGCCCGGCAGCTTGATGAGCGGGAACGCCGGGCCAGTGCCCGCACGCGCAGTAATTTCTCAGACAGTGGGGATTTTGATTAATGATGATGACGCTGGGTTTTTTCGTTTTCATGCTCAAAACAGTGCCGTATCAGGAGCTGCAGCTGCAGCGCCAGTGGCGTCATGCCAGTAACAGCCGGGTTAACGCCCGGCCAGTGCTACAGTTTGTCGGCCCCGATACGGACACTATCACGCTGAACGGCACGCTGATGCCCGCCATCACTGGCGGCAGGATATCAATGATGGCGCTGGACCAGATGGCGGAGACGGGCAAGGCGTGGCCGCTGATTGAAGGCGATGGAAACATTTACGGCATGTTTGTGATCGAGAGTATTAACCAGACAAAGAAAGAATTTTTCAGGGATGGAGCGCCCCGGGTAATAGAATTTACGATCACCCTGAAACGAGTGGATGAGTCGCTTACTGAAATGCTGGGCGATCTGTCAGGCCAGCTCACCCAGCTCAAAGACTCGGCCATATCAATGGCCGGAGGGGTATTGTCATGATGGGTTTTGGGGCAGCACTAATCCCGGCTTTCCGCGTCACGCTCGAAAGTAAGAATATTACTTCCACGATTGAATCCCGGCTGATATCGCTGACGCACACGGACAACAGAGGGTTTGAGGCTGACCAGCTGGATCTGGAGCTGGACGACGCTGACGGACTGCTGGAATTACCCCGCCGTGGCGCGGTGCTGTCTCTGGCGATCGGCTGGCAGGGTGAGCCGCTGTTTGTGAAGGGAAAATTTACGGTAGACGAAATTGAGCACTCAGGCGCACCGGACCGGCTAACGATCCGGGCGCGTTCTGCTGACTTCCGGAACACGCTTAACATCAAGCGGGAAAAATCATGGCATAACACCACAGTCGGGGCAGTCGTCAGCGAGATGGCTGCCAGGCACAAATTGGAGCAGGCAGTTGGCGACGATATGGCAAAGCAGCCGGTAGACCATATCGATCAGACCAATGAGTCTGACGGTTCGTTTCTGATGAGGCTGGCCCGCCAGTATGGCGCTATTGCGTCAGTTAAAAACGGCAATCTCATGTTTATTCGCCAGGGTCAGGGCGTGACGGCCAGCGGTAAGCCGCTGCCTGTCATGACGATCACCCGTTCAAGCGGTGACGGCCACAGGTTCAGCATGGCCGATCGCGGAGCCTATACGGGTGTGGTTGCCAGCTGGCTGCATACCAAAGAACCGAAAAAGAAGCAGGAGGTTAAGGTTAAGCGCCGCCGCCGTCGGAAAGCAGCTGCCGAACCTACAAAAACACCAGAGCCGAAACAGGGTGAATATCTGATCGGCACCGATGAGAACGTAAAGGTTCTGAGCCGCACCTATGCCAACAAAGCCAATGCCGAACGAGCCGCCAAAATGACGTGGGAGCGTATACAGCGCGGGGCAGCAACATTTTCAATCACCCTGGCGAAAGGGCGCGGAGATTTATTCCCGGAGCTGCCGGTTAAGGTCAGCGGATTCAAGGGGCCTATAGACGAGGCGGAATGGACGATCACTACGGTTACTAACACTATCGGCGAAGGCGGCTTCGCAACCTCGCTGGAGCTGGAAGTGAAAATTGCAGATCTGGATATGGAATAACGAGCCGGTAGTTTAAAAATAAACCGAAACGGGTTAACATATCTTGCAAAATTAAGATGAGGCCTACAGAAAATGATGAATTGCCCGCTATGCGGTAATGCTGCCCATACCCGAAGCTCGTTCCAGGTCTCGAAAACAACGAAGGAACGTTATAACCAGTGCCAGAATATTGAATGTAGTCATACGTTCGTAACGCACGAAACATTCGTCAGATCGATAACGTGCCCCAGCAAGGTTATCGCCGCCCCGCCCCACCCTGCGAAAGGCGGACAAAGCCATATGAATTTCTGAATCAGCCCACCTCATGGTGGGCTTTTTTATGGGCAAATATGGGCACTGTCCATTATTTGGTGGGCATTTGGTGGACACAAAGCCAAAAAAAAGGGGCTGGAAAATTCCAACCCCTTGATTCTACAAGACTAATTTGGATGTCGCGACAGCGAATCTTAGTTAAGACGCTCTTTGATACGAGCAGACTTACCGGTACGCTCACGCAGGTAGTACAGTTTAGCTTTACGTACAGCACCACGACGTTTAACAGCAATGCTGTCAACTACCGGAGAGTGAGTCTGGAAGACACGCTCAACGCCTTCGCCGTTGGAAATTTTGCGAA
>Ga0268257_1000497_pt1 | contig 46759 bp, 44 predicted proteins | sample AgamicAtPrz_FD_200249 | JGI IMG/M metagenome (GOLD analysis project Ga0268257, IMG submission 200249) | Agave microbial communities from Guanajuato, Mexico - At.P.rz (v2) (version 3) | ecosystem: Host-associated > Plants > Phyllosphere > Phylloplane/Leaf | place: Guanajuato, Mexico | collected... | reverse complement strand
CAAGCCGGTGTGAATGGCTACGTAGTCAAGCCCTTCACCGCTCAGGTGCTCAAGGAAAAGATCGAAAAAATCTTCGAGCGAGTTAACGGCTGATGTCTGCCGCGAGGTTGTTATGGAACACGATGACACCAACGAGGTTGACCTCGAGTCGACCCTGAAAAGCAATGCCCGCCAACTGGTCGACAGCCTCGAGCAAGGAAACTTTGGCGAAGCCGTACAGCTGATCAACGAACTGAACAAGGCGCGCGACCGGGGGCTTTACCTCGAAGTCGGCAAGCTCACCCGTGAGCTGCACAACGCCATCGTCAATTTTCAGCTCGATCCCCGGGTGCCCCACGCCAAGGAAATCTCGCAGATTTCCGACGCCACCGAGCGCCTGAATTACGTGGTGACCATGACCGAGCGTGCGGCCAACCGCACCATGGATCTGGTCGAGCAGAGCGCGCCGCTGGTCAATGATCTGAGCAGCGAAGCCGATTCGCTCGCCGAGGACTGGGGCCGCTTCATGCGCCGCGAGATGAGCGCCGAGGCGTTCCGTGAACTCGCCAAGCGCATCGAACTGTTCCTGTCGCGCAGCCAGCGCGACACCAGCAAACTGTCGGAGCATCTCAACGACATTCTGCTGGCGCAGGATTTCCAGGACCTGACCGGTCAGGTGATCAAGCGTGTCACGCAACTGGTGACCGAGGTCGAGAGCAATCTGCTGAAACTGGTGCTCATGGCCAGCCAGGTCGATCGCTTTGCCGGTATCGATCACAACCATGAAGTGTTGCGTGCCGAGCAAAACAAAGAAAAAAATCCGTCCCGCGGTGAAGGTCCGCAGATTCATGCCGATAAGCGTGATGATGTCGCCTCCAACCAAGACGACGTCGACGATCTGCTGTCCAGTCTGGGTTTTTAGGAGCACGTCATATGAGCTTCGGCGCCGATGAAGAAATCCTCCAGGATTTCCTGGTAGAGGCCGGCGAAATTCTCGAGCAATTGTCCGAGCAGTTGGTGGAGCTGGAAAGCCGCCCGGACGATATGAACCTGCTCAATGCGATCTTTCGAGGGTTTCACACGGTAAAAGGTGGTGCCGGCTTCTTGCAGCTGAACGAGCTGGTGGAGTGCTGTCACATCGCCGAGAACGTGTTCGACATCCTGCGCAAGGGCGAGCGTCGCGTGGACGCGGAGTTGATGGACGTGGTGCTCGAAGCGCTGGACGCCGTCAACGGCATGTTCGCCGAAGTGCGCGAACGCGTGGAGCTGACGCCTGCTTCGCCAGAACTGTTGGCCGCGCTGGCACGCCTGGCTGAGCCCGGTGGCGCCGAGCCTGCACCAGCTGCTGCCGAGGTCGCGGCTGAGCCAGAGCCGGTTGCTGCAGTGCCTGCGGAACCCGAGGTGGCAGCAGTCGAGCCTTCAGCAGATATCTCTGACAGCGAATTCGAGCAATTGCTCGATGCGCTGGGCGACGAAGCGCCAGCGCAGCCCGCAGCAGCGGCTGACGAAATCACTGATGACGAGTTCGAGTCGCTGCTCGATCAGTTGCACGGCAAGGGCCAGTTCAGTGCGCCTGCCGCTGAGCCTGTCGCCACCGCGCCTGCTGAGCCAGTTGCTGCCGCAACGCCTGGCGATGAAATCACCGATGATGAATTCGAAGCGCTGCTCGACCAGTTGCACGGCAAGGGCCAGTTCGCTGCGCCTGCCGTTGCGCCGGCGGCCGCACCGGTAGCCGCTTCCAGCGAACCGGCCGCCGCGGCGCCGGGCGATGAAATCACCGATGACGAGTTCGAAGCGCTGCTCGATCAACTGCATGGCAAGGGTCAGTTCGTCGCGCCTGCCGTAGCGCCGGCCACGGCCGTTGCGTCTGCTGCAAAACCGGCTCCTTCCCCGGAACCTGCCAAAGCCGCTGCGCCGGCTGCCAAGGCCGAGCCGGCCAAGGCAGCACCTGCGCCTGCCGCCAAGCCGGAGCCAAGCAAGCCAGCTGCCGCTGCCGTCAAGGCCGAAGCCAGCAAACCGGCGCCTGCACCGGCTGCGGCTGCCGCACCGGCCAGCGAAGCGGAGACCACCGTTCGCGTCGACACCGCACGCCTGGACGAGATCATGAACATGGTCGGCGAACTTGTGCTGGTGCGTAATCGCCTGGTGCGCCTGGGGCTCAACAGTGGCGACGAGGCCATGTCCAAGGCGGTGTCGAACCTCGACGTGGTCACGGCGGATCTGCAGACCTCGGTCATGAAGACCCGCATGCAGCCGATCAAAAAGGTCTTCGGGCGCTTCCCGCGCCTGGTTCGTGACCTGGCACGTCAGCTCAAGAAAGAGATCAACCTGGAGCTGGTCGGTGAAGAGACCGACCTGGACAAGAACCTCGTCGAGGCATTGGCCGACCCGCTGGTGCACTTGGTGCGCAACGCCGTCGATCATGGCGTGGAAAGCCCAGAGGAGCGCGAGGCGGCTGGGAAGTCCCGCACCGGGCGCGTCGTGCTGTCCGCCGAGCAGGAAGGCGACCACATCCTGCTGATGATCACCGATGACGGCAAGGGGATGGACGCCGAGATCCTGCGCAGCAAGGCCGTGGAAAAAGGCCTGCTGGACAAGGACGCTGCCGATCGCCTGAGCGATCTGGAGTGCTACAACCTGATCTTCGCGCCGGGCTTCTCGACCAAGACCGAGATTTCCGACGTGTCGGGCCGCGGCGTTGGCATGGACGTGGTGAAAACCAAGATTTCCCAGCTCAACGGCACGGTCAACGTGTTCTCCCAGAAGGGCCAGGGCTCGAAGATCGTTATCAAGGTGCCGCTGACCCTGGCGATCATGCCGACGCTGATGGTGATGCTCGGCAACCAGGCGTTCGCCTTCCCGCTGGTCAACGTCAACGAGATATTCCACCTCGATCTGTCGCGCACCAACGTGGTCGACGGCCAGGAAGTGGTGATCGTTCGCGACAAGGCGCTGCCGCTGTTCTACCTCAAGCGCTGGCTGGTGAGCAGTGCTGCGCACGAAGAGCAGGGCGAAGGGCATGTGGTTATTCTCACCGTGGGCAACCAGCGCATCGGCTTCGTGGTCGACCAGCTGGTTGGCCAGGAAGAGGTGGTGATCAAGCCGCTGGGCAAGATGCTTCAGGGTACCCCCGGCATGTCCGGTGCGACCATCACCGGTGATGGCCGCATCGCGCTGATCCTCGATGTGCCCAGCATGCTCAAGCGCTACGCACGGCGTCTCTGATCGTCCGCGGCACGGCGACGGCCGTACCGCTTAGGAGTGTTTATGGTTGTCAAGGTACTGGTAGTCGATGACTCCGGTTTTTTCCGTCGCAGGGTTTCGGAAATTCTCTCGTCGGACCCCAACATCACCGTGGTCGGTACGGCCACCAATGGACGTGAGGCGATCGATCAGGCCCTGGCATTGAAGCCGGACGTGATCACCATGGATTACGAGATGCCGCTCATGGACGGCATCACCTCTGTGCGCAACATCATGCAGCGCTGTCCCACGCCGGTTCTGATGTTCTCCTCGCTCACCCACGAAGGCGCCCGCGTCACCCTGGACGCGCTGGATGCAGGTGCGGTGGACTTTTTGCCGAAGAACTTCGAAGACATCTCGCGCAACCCCGAGAAGGTCAAGCAACTGCTGTGCGAGAAGGTCCATAGCATCTCGCGCAGCAACCGCCGGGGGATCGGCACGGCGTCCCTGACGCCGCCTGCCGGCGGTGGCCTGAGCCGACCTGCCAGCACGCCGAGCACGCCGAGCACGCCAGCTCCCGCTGCGCGCCCGCAGCCGAGCGTCAGCCATCCGCCGGCCGAGCGGCATGCTTCGCCTTCCAGCGCGGCGCCCAAGCGCAAGGCCTACAAGCTGGTGGCTATCGGCACCTCGACCGGTGGTCCGGTGGCCCTGCAGCGTGTGCTGACCCAATTGCCGGCCAACTTCCCGACGCCCATCGTGCTGATCCAGCATATGCCGGCCGCTTTCACCAAGGCTTTCGCCGAGCGTCTGGACAAGCTCTGCAAGATCAACGTCAAGGAAGCCGAGGACGGCGATATCCTGCGCCCCGGCCTGGCCATCCTGGCTCCCGGCGGCAAGCAGATGATGATCGACGGCCGCGGCACCATCCGCATCCTGCCCGGTGACGAGCGGTTGAACTACAAGCCGTGCGTGGACATCACCTTCGGCTCTGCGGCCAAGTCCTACAACGACAAGGTGCTGGCCGTGGTGCTGACCGGCATGGGCGCCGACGGCCGTGAAGGCGCGCGCCTGCTCAAGCAGGGCGGCAGCCAGGTATGGGCTCAGGATGAAGCGAGCTGCGTGATCTACGGCATGCCCATGGCCATCGTGAAAGCCAACCTGGCCGACGCGGTGTATCCCCTTGATGATATCGGTCGCCATCTGGTCGAGGCCTGCCTCTGATGGATGTGCTGAGCCTGATCGGCGTCATTCTGGCGTTCGTCGCGATTCTCGGCGGCAACTTTCTGGAAGGCGGTCATGCCTCGGCACTGCTCAACGGCCCGGCGGCCTTGATCGTGATCGGCGGAACTTTGGGCGCAGCGCTGCTGCAGACGCCGGTGGCGGTGTTCAAGCGTGCGGTGAGCATCCTGCGCTGGATTTTCGTACCGCCCAAGATCGACCTGGCGGGCGGCATCGACCGGGTGGTGAACTGGAGTATGACGGCGCGCAAGGAGGGCCTGTTGGGCCTGGAGGCGATCGCCGATGGCGAGCCCGATCCCTATGCGCGCAAGGGCCTGCAACTGCTGGTCGACGGCGCCGAGCCGGAAGCCATTCGCAGCATCCTCGAAGTCGATCTTTACACCCAGGAAAGCCGTGATATCCAGGCCGCCAAGTTCTACGAGTGCATGGGCGGCTATGCGCCGACCATCGGCATCATCGGTGCGGTCATGGGGCTGATCCATGTGATGGGCAACCTGGCCGATCCCAGCCTGCTGGGCAGCGGCATTGCGGTGGCGTTCGTTGCCACCATCTACGGTGTGGCCATTGCCAACCTCTTGTTGCTGCCGATCGGCAACAAGCTGAAATCGGTCGCCATGCGCCAGTCGGCGTATCGGGAAATGCTGCTCGAAGGCATCCTGTCCATCGGTGAAGGCGAAAATCCACGGTCCATCGAGCTGAAGCTGCAAGGCTTCATGAGCTGATCATGGCCCGCCGACGCCGCCACGAAGAACACGAGAACCACGAGCGCTGGCTGGTTTCCTACGCCGACTTCATCACCCTGTTGTTTGCCTTCTTCGTGGTCATGTATTCGATTTCGTCGATCAACGAAGGAAAGTACAAGATTCTCTCGGAGACGCTAACCGGCGTGTTCAACCAGCCGGATCGCTCGATCAAGCCAATTCCGGTGGGCGACGAACGCCCGCGCACCACCGAGCCGGATCGTTCGATGGTCGACGAGGAGTCGTCGCAGCAACAGATCGCCGCCTCGACCCTGCAGAACATCGCCGACAGCATCCGCGACGCCTTTGGCGGCCTGCTGCAGAGCGATCAGCTCAAGGTACGCGGCAATGAGCTGTGGATCGAGATCGAGCTGAGTTCCGGGCTGCTGTTTCCCAGCGGTGATGCACTGCCCAACGACGAGGCCTTCGAGATCATCGAGAAGATCGCCAAGATCCTGGCGCCTTATGGCAACCCGATACATGTCGAGGGCTTCACCGACAATCAGCCGATCAAGACCCCGCAGTACCCGACCAACTGGGAGCTGTCGGCGGCGCGAGCGGCGAGCATCGTACGCATGCTGGCCATGGACGGTGTCGATCCGTCGCGTTTGGCGGCGGTTGGCTATGGTGAATTTCAACCGGTGGCCGACAACGCCACCGCAGAGGGCAGGGCGCGTAACCGCAGGGTGGTACTGGTGGTCTCGCGCAATCTGGATGTACGGCGTAGTGTGACGGGTACGGGAAGCGCCAACGCCCAGCCTGATAGCGCTATGCAGCGCGCTGGCACGCAACCTGCTACAGGCCCTGCAGCAACGGCGCCCGGCAACGGCACCGTCAATTCCCCGTCGCCAGCTGGTCAAGCGGGCAATTAGTCTCGGTCGGGCCTGGCCTGTCCCCGGGAGGATGAAGATTATGAGAGTGTGGGCGGTATCCAATCAGAAAGGTGGTGTGGGCAAAACCACGTCAAGCATCGCCCTGGCGGGCCTGTTGGCAGATGCCGGCAAGCGTGTGGTGGTGGTCGATCTCGACCCCCACGGCTCGATGACCAGCTATTTCGGCCACGATCCGGACACTCTGGAAAACAGCAATTTCGACCTGTTCCAGCATCAGGGCAACGTGCCGGAAGGCTTGCCCAAGCAACTGCTGCTGTCCACCAGCCATGAGCGAATTTCCCTGCTGCCATCGAGCACCGCGCTGGCTACGCTCGAGCGTCAGTCGCCAGGCCAGAGCGGCCTTGGCCTGGTGATCGCCAAGAGCCTGGCGCAGTTGTGGCAGGACTTCGATTACGCGGTAATCGACAGCCCGCCGCTGCTCGGCGTGCTGATGGTCAATGCGCTGGCGGCCAGCCAGCAGCTGGTGATTCCGGTGCAGACCGAGTTTTTGGCGGTCAAGGGCCTGGAGCGTATGGTCAATACGCTGACGATGATTAACCGCTCGCGCAAGCAGGCGCTGCCGTACACCATCGTGCCGACGCTGTTCGACCGCCGTACCCAGGCGTCGCTGTCGACCCTGCGCCTGCTCAAGCACACCTATCCCGAGCAGCTCTGGCAGGCTTATATCCCGGTCGATACCCGGCTTCGCGATGCCAGCCGGGCAGGGCTGACGCCGTCGCAGTTCGACGCCAACAGCCGCGGCACCATCGCCTATCGGGCGCTGCTCAAGCATTTGCTGGCGCAGCAGCCGGCCTCCCAGGTGGCCTGAGTCATGGCGGCTGAATATTCTGCGCGAAACGGCTCAAGTCTGCGGCCCTTGCGGCCGATAGCTCATACAGAACTTTTCTGCAGGTTGCCTTCATGAGTCGTACCACTGCTACCGCAACTCGGCCCCAACTGGCGCTGCAGTCTTATCTCGATGGGCTGCTGCAGGATGCGGCCATCGAACTGGAACAAACGATCGAGCACAGCACCCTCGATGATTTCGAGGCCGCCGTGCTCGAGGAACAGGTGCGTGACGCGCAACTGGCGCCGCGCGCCGAAGCGCCTGCGCTGACCCTGGTGCAGCCAGCCGTCGCCGAGGTGGTGAGCGAGCCCCTCGTTGAGGTAGCCGCTCCGGTCGCCGAGGTCGCTGCACCGGCTATCGTCGAGCCGATTCCAATGCCGCCGGTGGTCGAGCCGGTCGCCGACGTGAACCGCCCGGCGCCACAGATTTTCTCCAGCCAGCCCGACGGCCGCCCCGACTGGGCCGAAGAGCCGTTCGAATGTCTGCTTTTCGATGTCGCCGGACTGACCCTGGCGGTACCGCTGGTGTGCCTGGGCTCGATCTATCCGCTCGCCGGCCAGGAACTGACGCCTTTATTTGGCCAACCTGACTGGTTTTTGGGCATACTGCCATCACAGTCCGGTAACCTGAAGGTGCTCGATACCGCCCGCTGGGTCATGCCGGATCGCTACCGGGATGATTTCAAGCAGGGCCTGCAGTACGTGATTTCCGTGCAGGGCTACGAGTGGGGGCTGGCGGTGCATCAGGTCAGCCGCTCGATTCGCCTGAATCCGGACGAAGTCAAATGGCGCAGCCAGCGTGCCCAGCGGCCCTGGCTGGCGGGTACCGTGATCGAACACATGTGTGCGCTGCTGGATGTCGCTGCCCTGGCTGAGCTGATCGCCAGTGGCGCCACCAAGCGCATGCACAACGGGCAGATACACTGATAACGTTCGTACGCGCGAAAGGGCGTGCGATCACTTGAATAGCGGGACTCCCGCGCACCGCAACGCGCGGTCAATGACGAGGCTAGGCCATGAAGAAAAGCTCTGCACAAGGCGCTGAAGATCCGATCCTGCAGTGGGTCACGTTCCGTCTGGACAACGAGACCTACGGCATCAACGTGATGCAGGTGCAGGAAGTGCTGCGTTACACCGAGATCGCCCCGGTACCGGGCGCGCCGAGCTACGTGCTGGGGATCATCAACCTGCGCGGCAACGTGGTTACCGTCATCGACACGCGCCAGCGTTTCGGCCTGGATTCGTCCGATGTCACCGACAACACCCGTATCGTGATCATCGAGGCGGACAAGCAGGTTGTGGGCATTCTGGTCGACAGCGTGGCTGAAGTGGTTTACCTGCGTCAGTCCGAGGTGGAAACCGCTCCGAATGTCGGTAACGACGAATCGGCCAAGTTCATCCAGGGCGTGTGCAACAAGAACGGCGAGCTGCTGATTCTGGTCGAGCTGGACAAGATGATGACCGAGGAGGAGTGGTCGGAGCTGGAGAGCATCTGAGGTGCTCGAAGCCGCACTTATCGTTCTCGCTCTGGTCTGCGCCGGCTTGGTGGGCGCCTGCGTCTGGCTTGCCGGACGTTTGCGCCTGGCCAGCCAGCTGCAGGCCGAGCGCGATGCCCAGCGTGACCAGCGCATCCGCGAGCTGGGCAAACGCCTGGACACCTACCTGACGGGCAGCATCCGCATGGGCGAGGAGCTTCACGAGCTGCGTCGCACCGTGGCGCCGCTGCCGGACAAGCTGACCCAGATCGAACAGCGCGACCCCACCAGCCTGTCGTTCACCCAGGCTGCACGCCTGGTCGGTATGGGCGCCAGTGCTGACGACCTGACTCAATCCTGTGGCCTCAGCAAGGCCGAAGCAGAACTGGTCGCCAAGCTGCACCAGGCGCGCCGCTCCTAAGCATTCGTTTTATCCCTTCGAATCTCGCACCTGGGTATCGCTTCGCTCGACCCAGGCTACGTTAGATCTCCAAATCTCCCGATATCCTGTCCAATGCAGTTGCTTGCGGGCCGCGTCCTTCACCCGTAGCCAGGCCTTGAGCGAAGCGATAGCCGGGACAACAGCGGTCGGTTGGTGATCTAGCGCTTGCGGTTTTTACCAGCAGGGCCTTCAAGCATCAGCGGCCCTCGCTTCGGCTTGCCGCGCGGGTCGAAGCCAGCCGGGAATTTGCCTTTCAGGTACCAGGCGAACGCGATGATTTCCGCGATGCAGCGGTACAACTGCTCGGGGATTGCCTCGCCCAGTTCCAGGCGCGCGAGCAGGCGCACCAGCTCGGCATTTTCGTAGATCGGCACATCATGGGCGCGGGCGATGGCGAGTATGGCCTCGGCCAGCTCGTCGTCGCCCTTGGCGCTGAGGTTGGGGGCATTCTGGCCGTCGTAGGTGAGGGCGATGGCCTGGCGGGGGGCTTTACTGCTCATGCGGTTTCATCGACCCAGCGTTGCTCCAAGGAGGTTTTCGGGCCTTGCGGCGGAGTGCCCTGGCTACAGGTCAGATCACCCACGGTCAGACCAGCGGCCACCAGGCGCTCACGCAGATTGCCCAGTTCGCGGTCGATCAGCCCAGCGGTGCTGGCCCGCTCAGCCCATAGTTGGCTGGACAGGCTGCCATGGGCCAGCTGTGCCTGCACCTGCAGCGGCCCCAGCGGATCGAGATCGAACGCCAGATCAATTCGCCATAGCGCTTCCTTGGGATCCTGCTTGGCGGAGGGCGCCGGCTCTTCGTGTTGAATCTTCACTTGCAGCGGCACCAGTTCATGCTGATTACGCATTGGCACTTCCATCTGCCAGGTGGTTAGCAGCTGGCCTTCGGGCCCGACCTGGCTCTGTGAAAGGCTGGACAACTGGTGCGTCTGCAGGCGCGAAATGGCGGCCGCTGCGAGCTTGAGCAGCGCTTCCAGGTCGGCTTCGTCGTCCATCGATTGCAGCAGGCGGCTGGGCAGGGGAAAGCTCATGGCCTGCTGGCGGCCGCTGCTCTGGCCAATGTTGCCCAGCACGTTGCGGGCGAATGCCGGCAGCGCCTGGGTCATGGCAGTAGCCGAGGCGGTCGCCGCGGCCAGCGGGGCGGCGCCGGGTAGCAACGGCAGCAGCTGGCTGACCAGGCGCAGCAGGTTGGCCTTCGTATCGGTGCCAAGGCCAGCTGTCTGGCCGGCCACCAACTTACTTTCGAGAAACAGCCCACTGTTTTCCAGCGCCTTCATCAGGCTCTTGCCATTGCTCAGTTGCTCGCCTGTGGGCAGGCCCGCCAGTAACTTGTCGATACTGCCTTTGAGTCCGTCGGGCAGACCGCCTTGATCGCCCATGCCCTTGAGTGCTGCCATCAGACCTTCCAGCGAACCCTGGCGGCTTTGCTGGTTACCGAGTTGCTGCAGCAGCGCCAATTGGTCGAGACGACCGCTAAGGGGCAGGAAGGCCAGTGATTGATCACCCTGAACCCGGGCGCTGAGCAGGCTGCCAGGTGGTAGGTTAAGGGTAGTTTCCAGACTCAGGGTTTTGCCGGCCAACCCGGTGTTGAGCAGGTTGACCAGCACCTTGAAGACGGTGGCCTGGGCGATCTGAACAGGCAGCATTTCCCGGGAAATCACCTTGCCCTGTAGCAGGGTGCCAACCGGTAATTGCTCGAGGTCGATGCTGGTCAGCGGCTTGTTACCACCGGTCAACAAGGTCAGCGCCAGACGTGTATCGGACAGCGCGGTGACCGCCAGCGCCGTACCCTGGGCCAGCGGCTGCGGGCTGCTGGCCTGTACCGTGGTCTGGCGGCCGCCATCCAGATTCAGGCGCAGCATCAGCTGGAAGCTCTGCGCCACTTCCTTGGAGGCGACCACCTCTGCCTTGGCGGTTTCTCCGGGCACCATCAAGCCATCGAGGGGCTTGAGCAGCTTCACAGCCAGGTCGGCGGCGCTCACGGCCGGCCTATTGGTGGCGGGTGGCGGTGCAATAGGGCGCGATCCACTGATCTCGGTCATTAAGTCTCATACTCTGGGCCCACCCACGCTGCGGGTGAGCAGGGCGGGCATGTATACTCGCGGCCAATCCGAACGTCCGCAAGAGTATAGCGGCCGCAATCGTCTCGACTTTAACCAGGTGCCCGCGTTGTGAGCAGTCCCTTTCTCGAAGCAACTGCGCTGTCCTGCGAACGGGACTGGCGTCTGCTGTTCGAGAACCTCGACATCGTCCTGGATGCCGGGCAGATGCTGCAAGTTTCGGGGCCCAATGGCAGTGGCAAGACCAGCCTGTTGCGGGTACTTGCCGGCCTCAGGGCGCCCACCAGCGGCACCGTACGCCTGAACGGGCAACCGCTCGCCGAGCGCGCTGGTGACCTCGCTAGTGAGCTCTTGTGGATCGGCCATGCCGCCGGCATCAAGGGCCTGCTCAGCGCGGAAGAAAATCTCGCCTGGTTGTGCGCGCTGCATCGTCCCGGGAGCAGCGAGCAGATCTGGCAGGCCCTGGCTGCCGTGGGGCTGCGTGGCTTTGAAGACGTACCCTGTCATACGCTGTCCGCCGGCCAGCAACGTCGCGTAGCGCTGGCGCGGCTGTATCTGGACAGCCCGCCTTTGTGGATTCTCGACGAGCCCTTCACGGCGCTGGACAAACAGGCGGTGAGCCAGCTCGAAGATCACCTGGCGGCCCATTGCCGCAACGGCGGCCTGGTGATCCTCACCACGCACCATGCCCTGAGCTGCGTGCCGGATGGCTACCGAGAACTTGATCTGGGACAGCATGGCCCATGAATAGCGTGTTTATGCTGCTGGTCGTGCGCGAGGCGCGGCTGTTGTGCCGCCGCCCCGCAGAGCTGGCCAATCCATTGGTGTTCTTCGCTATCGTCATCGCCCTGTTTCCGCTGGCCGTCGGGCCGCAAACGCAACTGCTGCAAAGCCTCTCGCCCGGCCTGTTGTGGGTTGCGGCGCTGTTGGCGGTGTTGCTGTCCCTCGATGGTCTGTTTCGCAGCGACTTCGAAGACGGTTCGCTGGAGCAATGGGTGCTGTCCTCGCACCCGTTGCCAATCCTGGTGCTCGCCAAGGTGGCGGCGCATTGGCTGTTCTCCGGCCTGGCGCTGGTGGTGCTGTCGCCGCTGCTGGCCCTGATGCTCGGTCTGCCGGCGCGCTGTCTGCCGGTTCTGCTGGCCTCGCTGCTGCTGGGCACGCCGATCCTCAGCCTGCTGGGCGCCATTGGCGCCGCCCTGACGGTGGGCCTCAAGCGTGGCGGGCTGCTGCTGGCGCTGCTCATTTTGCCTTTGTACATCCCGGTGCTGATTCTCGGCAGCGGGGCCTTGCAGGCGAGTCTGCAAGGGTTGCCGGTGGCCGGGCATCTGCTCTGGCTGGCCAGCCTCACCGCGTTGACGGTAACCCTGACACCCTTCGCCATAGCCGCCGGCCTGAAGATCAGCGTCAGCGAATGATTGAACCGTGCGACCGGGGCAGCCTCCCATTCGGCGCTGGCCCCGGAGACAGATGAGTAACCTGATGAACTGGACATGGTTTCACAAGCTGGGCTCGCCCAAATGGTTCTACGAGATTAGTGGCCGCTGGCTGCCCGGGCTGGCCATCGCCGCCGCCGTGCTGCTGGTGGTGGGCACGGTCTGGGGCCTGGCCTTCGCGCCGCCGGACTATCAGCAGGGCAACAGTTTCCGAATCATCTACATCCATGTGCCGGCGGCATTCCTGGCCCAGTCGATCTACGTGATGCTGGCGGTGGCCGGGGTGGTCGGCCTGGTGTGGAAGATGAAGCTGGCCGATGTCGCCCTGCAGCAGGCTGCCCCCGTCGGCGCCTGGATGACGGCCATCGCGCTGATCACCGGCGCCGTGTGGGGCAAGCCGACCTGGGGCACCTACTGGATCTGGGATGCGCGCCTGACCTCGATGCTGATCCTGCTGTTCCTGTATTTCGGCGTCATCGCCCTCGGCCAGGCGATCAGCAACCGCGACAGCGCCGCCAAGGCCACTGCAGTGCTGGCGGTGGTCGGGGTGATCAACATCCCAATCATCAAGTACTCGGTGGAGTGGTGGAACACCCTGCACCAGCCGGCCACCTTCAGCGTCATCGACAAGCCGGCGATGCCGATGCAGATGTGGCTGCCGCTGCTGATCATGGTGCTGGGTTTCTACTGCTTCTTCGCGGCGGTGCTACTGATGCGCATGCGCCTCGAAGTGCTGCGCCGTGAAGCACGCAGCAGCTGGGTGAAAACCGAAATCCGCGCACTGGTGGAGGGCAAACGATGAGTTTCGCGTCATTCGCCGATTTTCTCGCCATGGGCAACCACGGCCCCTACGTGTGGTCGGCCTACGGTATCTGCCTGGTGGTGCTGGTGCTCAATGTGCTGCTGCCGCTGCGCGCCAGACGCCGTTACCTGCAGGATGAGGCGCGCCGTATGCGCCGGGAGGAGTCACGTTGAACGCCGTTCGCAAGAAGCGCCTGTTTATCGTCCTGGCGATCGTCGCCGGCGTCGGTATCGCCGTGGCGCTGGCCCTGAGCGCCCTGCAGCAGAACATCAACCTGTTCTACACGCCGACGCAGATTGCCAACGGCGAAGCACCACGCGATACCCGTATCCGCGCCGGCGGCATGGTGGAGAAAGGTTCGGTGAAGCGCTCCAGTGATTCGCTGCAGACCGACTTCGTGGTCACCGACTACGCAGCGCGGGTGACCATCCGCTTCCATGGCATCCTGCCGGATCTGTTCCGCGAAGGGCAGGGCATCGTCGCCATGGGCAAGATCGACGACAGCGGCATATTGCTGGCCGACGAGGTCCTGGCCAAGCACGACGAGAACTATATGCCGCCCGAGGTCAAGCAGGCTTTGGAGCAGAGCGGCGTGAGCAAGCAATATGAGCAGGCCGGGGAGGCCAAGCGATGATTCCCGAACTCGGCCACCTGGCGATGATTCTGGCCCTGAGCCTGGCCCTGGTGCAGGCGACCCTGCCGCTGATCGGCGCCTGGCGCGGCGACCGCCAGTGGATGAGCCTGGCGCAACCGGCGGCCTGGGGGCAGTTCGCCTTTCTGATGTTTGCCTTCGCCTGCCTCACCTACGCCTTCATGATCGACGACTTCTCCGTGGCCTACGTGGCGCAGAACTCCAACACGGCGCTGCCCTGGTACTACAAGTTCAGCGCCGTGTGGGGCGCCCACGAAGGTTCGCTACTGCTCTGGGCCTTGATTCTCGGTGGCTGGACCTTTGCCGTGGCGATCTTCTCGCGGCAGCTGCCCGAGGAAATGCTTGCCCGCGTGCTGGGCGTGATGGGCATCATCAGCGTCGGCTTCCTACTGTTCCTGATCGTCACCTCCAACCCGTTCACCCGCTTGCTGCCGAACGTGCCGGCCGATGGCCGCGACCTCAACCCGCTGCTGCAGGACTTCGGCCTGATCATTCACCCGCCGATGCTGTACATGGGCTACGTGGGTTTCTCGGTGGCCTTCGCCTTCGCCATCGCCGCACTGCTCGGCGGCAAGCTGGACGCCGCCTGGGCGCGGTGGTCGCGGCCATGGACCATCATCGCCTGGGCTTTTCTCGGCATCGGCATCGCCCTGGGCTCCTGGTGGGCCTATTACGAGCTGGGCTGGGGCGGCTGGTGGTTCTGGGACCCGGTGGAAAACGCCTCGTTCATGCCCTGGCTGGTCGGCACGGCGCTGATCCACTCTCTGGCGGTGACCGAGAAACGTGGTGTGTTCAAGAGCTGGACGGTGCTGCTGGCCATCGCCGCGTTCTCTCTGAGCCTGCTCGGCACCTTCCTGGTTCGCTCGGGTGTGCTGACTTCGGTGCATGCCTTTGCCAGCGACCCGGAGCGGGGCGTGTTCATTCTCGCCTTCCTGCTGCTGGTGGTCGGTGGCTCGCTGACCCTGTTCGCCTTGCGTGCGCCGGTGGTGCGCAGCCAGGTCGGCTTCGGCCTGTGGTCACGGGAAACGCTGCTGCTGGCCAATAACCTGATTCTGGTGGTGGCCGCCTCGATGATTCTGCTCGGCACCCTTTATCCGCTGGTGCTCGACGCCCTGAGCGGCGCCAAGCTGTCGGTTGGCCCGCCATACTTCAATGCGCTGTTCGTGCCGTTGATGGGCCTGCTGATGGCCGTGCTCGCGGTCGGCGTGCTGGTGCGCTGGAAGGACACGCCGCTGCGCTGGCTGCTCGGCATGCTCACCCCGGTGCTGGTCGCCAGTGTGGCACTGGCGTTGCTGGCCAGCCTGCTATGGGGCGATTTCCACTGGGCTGTGCTCGGCGTCTGCCTGCTGGCCGCCTGGGTAACCCTGGCCGGGCTGCGTGACATTCAGGACAAGACCCGCCACAAGGGCCTGTTCAAGGGCATGGCCAGCCTGGGCCGCAGTTACTGGGGCATGCAGCTGGCGCACCTGGGCCTGGCCGTGTGCGCGCTGGGCGTAATCCTTACCAGCCTTGGCAGCTTCGAGCGTGACATGCGCATGGCGCCAGGCGAAGCGGTGGAGTTGGGTGGCTACCGCTTCGTGTTCGAAGGGGCGGCGCATCACGAAGGGCCGAACTTCATTTCCGACCGCGGTACGGTACGCATCTTCGACGGCGAGAAGCAGATCGCCGTGCTGCACCCGGAAAAGCGTCTGTACACCGTGCAGCAATCGGTGATGACCGAAGCCGGCATCGACGCCGGGCTGACCCGCGACCTGTTCGTCGCCCTCGGCGAGCCGCTGGGGCAGGGCGCCTGGGCGGTGCGCATCCATATTAAACCCTTCGTTCGCTGGATCTGGCTGGGCGCCCTGGTGATGGGCTTCGGTGGCTTTCTCGCTGCCGCCGACAAGCGCTACCGGATGAAAGTCAAAACCCGCGTGCGTGACGCGCTGGTCCTGCAGGAGGCACGCGCATGAGACGTCTGATCTTGTTGCTACCGCTGGTGATCTTTCTCGGCGTGGCGGTATTTCTCTACCGTGGGCTGTTTCTCGACCCCTCCGAGCTGCCGTCGGCATTGATCGACAAACCCTTCCCGGCCTTCTCGCTGCCGGCGGTGGAGGGTGATCAGCTGATCACCCAGCAGAACCTGCTTGGCAAACCGTCGCTGGTCAACGTCTGGGCCACCTGGTGCGTGGCCTGCAAGGTCGAGCACCCGGTGCTCAACAAGCTGGCGTCCATGGGCGTGAACATCCATGGCGTCAACTACAAGGACGACAACGCCGCCGCGCAGAAGTGGCTGAGCGAATTCCATGACCCGTACCAGCTCAACATCAGCGATCCCAAGGGCACTCTGGGTCTTGATCTCGGTGTATACGGTGCGCCGGAGACCTTCTTCGTCGACGCCAAGGGCATCATCCGTCACAAGTTCGTCGGCGTTATCGACGAGGCGATCTGGCGCGAGAAGCTGGCGCCTTTGTACCAGCAGATGGTCGACGAGGCCGGCCAATGATGCGCCTGCTGAGCGGCCTGGTTCTGCTGCTGGCGCTGGGCGGCGTCGCTCAGGCGGCGATCGATACCTACGAGTTCACCAGCGAGGCCGAACGTGATCGCTACCGCCAGCTCACCGAAGAGCTGCGTTGCCCGAAATGCCAGAACCAGAACATCGCCGACTCCAACGCGCCGATCGCCGTGGACCTGCGTGCCGAGATCTACCGCAAGCTCGAAGCGGGCGAGAGCAATGCGCAGATCATCGATTATCTGGTCGCCCGCTATGGCGACTTCGTGCTCTACAAACCGCCGGTCAGTGGCCGCACGCTGCTGCTCTGGTATGGCCCTGCGGCGCTGCTGGTCGGTGGTTTCATCGTGCTCGCGGTGATCGTTCGCCGTCGTCGCAAGAGTGACGGGCCGGTTGCCACCGGCCTTTCCAGCGAAGAACAGCAACGTCTGGCGCACCTGCTCCAGCAGGCTGAGGATAAGAAAGCCCCATGATCGAATTCTGGTTGTCCGCCGGCCTGCTGTGTCTGGTCGCGGTGAGTTTCCTGCTTATTCCGCTGCTGCGCGGACGCAAGGTGCAGGCCGAGGAAGATCGCACTGCCCTGAACGTCACCCTCTATCAGGAGCGCCTGCGCGAGCTGGAGCAGCAGCATCAGGCCGGCACCCTGGATGGGGTGCAACTGCAGGCTGCCCGCGACGAAGCGGCCCGCGAGCTGCTGGCCGACACCGAGGGCAGTGACGTTCGCCAGGCTCGTCGCCTGGGTCGCGTCGTGCCACTGCTGGCAGTGGTGCTGGTGCCCGTTTTGGCCGTGCTGCTGTACCTGCAGTGGGGCGCCATCGACAAGGTCGAGCAGGCGCATACCTTCGCCGGTGAGCCGCATAGCATCGAAGAGATGACCGCGCGCCTGGAACAGGCCGTGCAGAACAATCCCGAATCCGCCGAGGGTTGGTATTTCCTTGGCCGCAGCTACATGGCTGAGCAGCGCGCGGCGGATGCAGCGCGGGCATTTGGGCAGGCGGTCAAGGTTGCCGGGCGCGAGCCGGAGCTGCTCGGCCAGTGGGCTCAGGCGCTGTATTTTGCCGCTGGCAAACAGTGGGGCCCGCAGTTGGATGCCCTGACCAGCGAAGCCTTGAAAACCGACCCGGAAGAGGTGACCAGCCTGGGCCTGCTGGGTATCGCCGCCTATGAGGAGCAGCGCTTCGCCGATGCCATCGGCTATTGGCAGCGACTGGTGGCCGTGCTGCCCGAGGGCGATCCCTCACGCCAGGCGATTGCCGGCGGTATCGAGCGTGCCCGCCAGGAGATGGGCTCGCAGGCCGAAGACAGTGCTGCCGCGCAATCGCAAGCATCGGCCGGTCTGCATGTACGTGTCGAACTGGCGCCTGCGCTGCGTGACAAAGTGCAGCCCGGTGATGCGGTGTTCGTATTTGCCCGCGCCGCATCCGGGCCGCCAATGCCATTGGCAGCCAAGCGCCTGACCGTCGCCAACCTGCCGGCCGAAGTCAGCCTCTCGGACAGCGATGCGATGATGCCGCAACTGAAACTTTCCGCGTTCGAGCAGGTTCAACTGGTAGCGCGCATTTCGCGCGCCGGCGATGCGAAAAACGGCGAGTGGATCGGCCAGGGGCAACCAGTGGCCAGCAGCACCCAGGACGTGCAGCGCCTTGTCATCGATAGCCCTGACGGCACACCACCATGAACAGATTGATCTCCGCTGCCGTGGCAGCCACCGTTTTGAGCCTGGCCGGCTGTACTCTGCATAGCCCGGCGCCCGGTACGTCAACTGGCGGGCCATCCACGCCGCCTGCCGGCTCGCCGCCGGTCGCCAAATCCCACCCGCGTTTCGCGCCACCGCCAGGCGTTTCCAGCCATTGGAACAACGCACTTGGCGTCTACGAGATCGAATCGGAGAGCAACACTTACTACCGCGAGCGCACCTTCTACCGCTGGCAGGACGGCTGGAGCTGGGCCGGCACCCTGCAAGGCCCTTGGGAGCCGTTGGATAGCACCGGCGTGCCTCCGCAGTTGTATCGCCATCACGCGCAGTGACGCGACGTAACGCCCGCACAGGTATTGATCCGCCAGAATGAGCCATCCTCACAAAGGGCGGCTCGTTCGTTAAGGCTCCCCATACTCATCCGCTCGCATGTCAGAACCGTTTCCAGGCGTATCGGTTAGCGGCAGCCTGTAGCCGGCCTCGCGTCTTGCGATTATCGAACTGCGGTTCGATAATCGCGCAAACCGTCTGGACGAGTGACAGTGCCATGCCCGAATCCCGTTCCGTGCCCAGTTCGATGGCGCCGCCGATCATCGCGTCGCCGGCCAAGCGTATCGACGCCTTTACCGGCGACCCCAACTTCATGACCTCGCTGGCGCGAGGCCTGGCGGTTATTCACGCCTTTCAGGAACGCAAGCGCCACCTGACCATTGCGCAGATCAGCCACCGCACCGAGATTCCCCGCGCTGCCGTTCGCCGTTGTCTGCACACTCTGATGAAGCTCGGCTATGTGACCACCGACGGGCGCGTCTACTCGCTGCTGCCCAAGGTGCTGACTTTGGGCCACGCCTATCTGTCCTCGACGCCAATGGCCGTCACCGCGCAGCCGATTCTCGACCGCCTCAGCGAGCAATTGCACGAAGCCTGTTCGATGGCGACGCTGGAGGGTGACGAGATTCTCTACATCGCGCGTTCGGCGACGCCGCAGCGGCTGATCTCCGTGGACCTGAGTGTGGGCAGCCGTCTGCCGGCCTATTGCACCTCGATGGGCCGCATCCTTCTGGCGGCGCTGGATGATGCCGCGCTGGACGACTACCTCAGCCACGCCGACCTGCAGGTGAAGACCAGCCGAACCCTGCACACGCCCGAAGACCTGCGCGCCAATATCGAGGAAATCCGCCGCCAGGGCTGGGTGATCATCGACCAGGAGCTGGAAGTCAGCCTGCGTTCCATTGCCGTACCGCTGAAGGATTCTGCCGGCCAGGTATTGGCGGCGCTCAACGTCGGCACCCATGTGGGCCGCGTGTCGCGCCAGGAGTTGGAGAGCCGCTTCCTGCCCATCCTGCTGGAAGCCAGCCACGAACTGAGCACCCGTCTGTTTCAATAGCCCCGCAAACGTAGCCCGGGTTGAGCGCAGCGATACCCGGGAGCAAAACAGCCTCCATACCCACCCCGCGGTGCGCCCATTCAACAACTTGATGATGGCTGGGCGCCGCCTGCGCCTTCGCTACACTCGGGCTGTCTTTCATTGGCCAGCAGGGCAGGTTGAGCATGAGCAATCGCATGATGATCACGGGGGCCGGATCCGGTCTGGGGCGCGAGCTGGCATTGCGCTGGGCACGCGAGGGCTGGCGGCTGGCTCTGTCGGATGTAAACGACGCTGGGCTGGCCGAAACCCTGCGCCTGGTGCGCGAGGCCGGCGGTGACGGTTTCACCATGCGCTGCGACGTGCGTGATTACAGCCAGCTGACGGCTCTGGCGCAGGCCTGCGAGGAGAAGTTCGGCGGCATCGATATCATCATCAACAACGCCGGGGTCGCTTCGGGCGGCTTCTTCGCCGAGCTGTCGCTGGAGGACTGGGACTGGCAACTGGCGATCAACCTGATGGGGGTGGTCAAGGGCTGCAAGGCGTTCCTGCCGCTGCTCGAGCGCAGCCACGGACGCATCGTCAACATCGCTTCCATGGCAGCGCTGATGCAGGGCCCGGGCATGAGCAACTACAACGTCGCCAAGGCTGGCGTGGTTGCACTGTCGGAAAGTCTGCTGGCCGAACTCAAGCCGTTTCAGGTCGGCGTGCATGTGGTGTGCCCGTCGTTCTTCCAGACCAACCTGCTCGACTCGTTCCGCGGACCGACGCCGGCCATGAAGGCTCAGGTCGGCAAGCTGCTGGAAAGCTCGCCGATCACCGCCGAGTTCATCGCCGACTACATTTTCAAAGCCGTCGCCGCTGGCGAGTTCATGATCCTGCCCCACGAGCAGGGCCGCCAGGCCTGGGCACTGAAGCAGAAGAACCCGCAGCTGCTATATGACGAGATGACCCTGATGTGCGAAAAGATGCGCGCCAAGGCGGCCGGGCAATGCGAGGCGAAGACGCCTTGAGCCTGCTCAAGAGCTTTGGGTTTCTGGGAGCCCGTATCCTGTGAGTCGACTGCAGTAAGGCAGAAGCGGACATCGAGTGTAGGAGGGGCTTTAGCCCCGAGCTTTTTATCAAGGCAAACAGAGAGCTCGAGGCTAAAGCCTCTCCCACGAGTTACACGACCGGCCGCTACCGCCACGTTGCAGTCATTACAGTGAATGTTCGTGCCCAGGTTCTCAGGCCATTGCATAGGGCAAGCTCACCGCCACGCTTGCCCTAATCAAAACGCACGAGTAGGGTTGCCGGCTCGGCCGAACCTGGCCGCATGATCAGGAACTCGTGTGAAACCCGTCTCCCGCGCTTTACTGCTGCTGGCTCTGGTGGCCGCAGCCGTGAATCTACGCCCCGGCATCACCTCGCTGGCGCCGCTTATCGAACGTATCGCTCAGGAACTGTCCCTGAGCCGCGGCTTTATCAGCCTCACCACGGCGCTACCGGTGCTGTGCATGGGCCTGCTGGCGCCCCTTGCGCCGCGACTTGCCGTGCGGCTGGGCCTGGAGCGCACCATCACGCTGTGTCTGGGCGCCATCGCCCTGGCATTGGTGCTGCGCCTGGTCAGCCATTCCAGCACCATTCTGGTCGGCAGCGCGGTGCTGCTCGGCGGCGCCATCGCCATTGCCGGGCCTCTTTTGTCGGGCTTCATCAAACGCCATTTCGCCGGCCGAATGGGCCAGGTGCTGGCCTGGTACTCACTGAGCATGGCCATCGGTGGCGCCATTGGTGTGGTGCTGACCATGCCGGTTGCTCAGCTGTTTGGCGATGATTGGAGCTACGGCCTGGCCATCTGGGCGGTGCCCGCTGTGCTGGCGGTGGTCATCTGGTGCTGCCTGCCCAAGCAGCACGCCGAGCCGCTGAGCCAGGAGGATGCCTCCGCCGGTTTGCCCTGGCGCGAGGGGCGAGCCTGGTTGATCAGCGCCTATTTCGCCCTGCAAGCCGGGCTGTTCTATGCGGTGGCGACTTGGACGGTGGCGCGTTACCAGGAGGCGGGCTTATCGGCGATGCACAGCAATACGCTGTTCAGCCTGGCCATGCTGATGGGGCTGCCTAGCTCCTTCGTGCTGCCCATGCTGGTGCAGCGCTTCAACCGTTACCTGCTGATGGTCGGCTGCGGCTCCCTGACCCTGGTCAGCCTGGTGATGATCACCTTTGCGCCGACCTTCATCCCGGAATTCTGGGCGCTGACCCTGGGCTTCGGCATGAGCGGTTCCTTCGCCTTGTCGCTGTTGCTGCCGATCTATGAGGCCGGCTCGCCCATGGCGGTCAGTCGCTGGACGGCAATGATGCAGGGCATGGGTTACAGCGTGGCATGCCTGACGCCAGTGCTCAGCGGCCTGGCACGGGATATGGCAGGCACCTATCAGGTGCCTTTCATGGTGCTGACGGGTATGGCGGCGGTGATGGTGCTGCTCGCCTGGTTGATGAGAAAAGGCCCACACCGGCCTTCGGTGTGAATACCTTGTAGCCCGGGTAGAGCGAAGCGAAACCCGGGAGCATTGATACCGGATTGAATGATCTCCATCACCGTTCTGACTGACCGTTCTGCTCACAGCATTCCGTTGCCTCGCGCGCTGTGATAGAAGGCTGCCAGTTTTTAGCGGAGTGCCCCCGTGGAATCGGAATCCATCGTCTACGGCAATATTCGTGACTGGCCGTCGGACAGCGCTGCGGAGAGTCGTCTGCGCCGCCTGCTCAATCGGCAGGTGCTCGACACGCTGCCCAGCGGCGACGCCTGGCCGTTCCTCGGCCGCGAGATGTTCTCCTGCTGCCAGCAACCGGGCAGCGGCCTGTACCAGACCCAGGTGATTCACTTCGGCGCCAGTTACCAGACCATCGAGTACGAATGGAAACTGTGGGTCGCCGAATTCGAGGCGCTGCTCAAGCGCCTCTACTGGGCAAGCGCCGTGGTGCACCTGGAAACCGAACTGAACGGCACTCATACCTTCCGTTGGGAAGCCGAATCTGCAAGCGGCCTGCACAGCCCTCAGGACGGCGCGCTGCGCGTGCGCTGTGCCTGGGAGCGGGAAGGGGGATTACGCGGGTAATGCGTTAAGCCATTCAGTCGCCTCGGGTGCCTTAACAGCTGGGCAGGGCGGACCGGCACGACGGTCGTTCATTGTGAAGTGAACAGTCCGCGGCCCTTCGGCGACGTACCTGCACAGTCAGTAGATGTGGCGCGCAATCAATGCCATACCCCAGCTAACTAACTCTCATCCTCCAGCAGCCACTCCTTGGGCACATCGCGCTTCAGTGCCAGCTGGCACTGCTGGCTTTCCGGGTCGAACGCGATTACGGCCTCGCCCTTGTCGAGCGCGCGCCGCACGCGGTCGACACGGGTTTGCAGCGGCGTGTCATCACCATTGTCGGTGCCGTCGCGGGTCACGAAATCCTCGATCAGGCGAGTGAGGGTATCTGCCTCGAGCAGATTGGCGGGGATCAGCAAGGTTTTCTCCTGAGGCGCAGCGTGGCTTTTTGAGCATTGGATGCATGGATTTCGTTGGACGATGAACATCGTTATTTGATCACGTCGGCGCGCGGCCGCTCAGCAACATGGCGGGCGAATCGCCATACCTGGCAACAATGCTGTTCAGTCAAAGACTTAGGTTCACCTGCCGGAAACGACGACAACCGATTCACGACGTCAACCACATTTTCGAAGTTGATGGTTTTTTAGGCTGTTCAAAAGCTGACCAGCATGCTAAAACCTTTTCCATCGAGTGACATAGCCGCTTGAAAACGAAGGGAAAAGTATGACCAAGTCGGAGTTGATCGAAAGAATCGTCACCCATCAAGGGCAGCTTTCAAACAAAGATGTCGAGCTGGCCATCAAGACCATGCTGGAACAGATGTCCCAGGCGCTGGCGACCGGTGACCGCATCGAGATCCGCGGCTTTGGCAGCTTTTCTCTCCACTACCGCGCGCCGCGCGTCGGTCGCAACCCCAAGACTGGCCAGTCGGTACGCCTGGATGGCAAGTTCGTTCCACACTTCAAACCGGGCAAGGAATTACGTGATCGGGTGAACGACGAGGAGGAGTGATTCTCCTGGCTGGTCACTGACGCTCTCACCTCAGTTGTCCTTCCGCTACTCGACGCTCATGCTGTTGGCTTCAGTTGCGCGCGTCCCCCGGCATGCGATAGGCCGCAGTGAAGTTACTTCTTCTCTCTTCAAGTAATTCTTTGAGCTCATAAGGCCTCTTTAATCTCTCTACGATAAGAGATGTCGCCAAAAAGCCTCTATCCTCGAGCTCCCGTTGTGGGACCGGGAAGGGCGCCCAGTCTATGTCCGCGATTTATCGAATGACGCGCAGCTCGCAAGCCTGGCAACTAGCTTGCGTTAGCCGCTGTAGCCTGGGTCGAGCGCAGCGATACCCGGGAATCAAACGCAGATTTAACAAAACACTATATGTTTTGGCACTTTCTTCAATGCGCCTCATAACGCATCATTACGCCCCTCAAAAATTGCCCCCCCAGACGTTAAAGGATTAACTGATGGAATACCCGCACTTAACCCATCACGGCGCCCAAAACGGTGTAACCGGCTCCTGCCACCAGTTGCATATGGCGCAGCACAGCAGCGTCCTAATCGACTGCGGCCTGTTCCAAAGCGCCGATGCATCGCCACTCGGTGCGCGGACCGATCACTAGCTTATCGAACTCCTCCTGGATGGCATTCGCGCCCTGATCGTCACCCATGTGCATGCCGACCATGTAGGGCGCATTCCCTGTGTGCTGGCCGCCGGCTTCGAAGGGCCGATCGCTGTGCAGCGAGCTTTCGGCCAAACTGCTGCCCATTGTGCTGGAGGATGCTTTCAAGCTCACCTTTAGCCGCGACCAGAAGCAGGTGGAGCGCCACCTGACGCAGGTACAGGAGCGCATCATCGCGCTGCCCTACGATCACTGGTTCACCCTGCAGAACGATGAAGACCTGCATGCCAAGGTACGTCTGCAGCGCGCCGCACATATGCTCGGCTCGGCTTATGTAAAGGTCGATTTGCAGTACCGCCCGGGCCAAACTAGAAAGCGAGTAGTCTTCTCCGGCGACCTCGGCGCACCAGGCGCACCTATCCTCAGGCCCTGCGTGCCACCGAGGCGTGCCGAAATTCTGGTGCTGGAAAGCACCTACGGCGACCACCTGCACGAAGACCGCAGCACCCGCCGCCAGCGCCTGGAAGAGGTTATCGAGCACGCCCTGGCCAACAACGGCACCGTGCTGATACCCGCCTTTAGCGTCGGCCGCACTCAAGAGCTGCTCTACGAACTCGAAGACATCATCCACAGCAAAAAGCTGGACACAGCCGCTACCCCAAAGCCCGCTGTGAGAGCGGGCCAAGCCCGCGAAAATCCCGAAACCGCATCAAATGCCCCCAGCTGAACCCGATTGGCCAAGCCTGCCCATCATCCTCGACTCACCCCAGGCCAGCCGCTTCACCCAGGCCTATCGCGAGCTCAAAGACCACTGGAACGACGAAGCCCAGGCTGGCAGAGGGCCATTGGCGTTCGACTAACTGATCACCGTCGACAGCCATGCCGATCACCAGAAGATTATCAACCACTTGGTCAGCAGCGCACGACTCGCCCTTGTCATCGCCGGGAAAAGCATGTGTTCCAGCGGCCGCATCGTCAATTAGCTAAAGGCTATGCTCAGTGACCCGCGGCACGATGTGTCCAGGCCAAGGGCACCCCTGGCCATGCCATCCAGCGTTTCGGGCCGCGCAATGGTTATGTGGAACTTGAGGGGCAACGCTATGACATTCGCGCAGCAGTACACAGCATTGGTGGGTACTCGGCGCATGCTGATCAGGCTATGGAGCAGTGGCGGGGGAGAATCGATTGGTGCATGGGGAGGCAGTAGCTAAAGCAGGCCTTTCTGAAGCGCTTGCTACAGCTCGCGCGATACGGCGCAGAAGCGACTGACCGGCCAAACTACGTAAAGCTCGGGCGTTGTTTTCGAGCTGTAAATGAGCCGTCTGAGCCGATTCTCAACGAAGCATCACCGAGCGTAGGTACTTTTCGTACAGAGCCTAGAGTGGGTGCTCACTCACGTGGATATACGAACGCTTCTTGTGAGATAATCATAAACTTTTAGCTCGGATCGTTAAGGAAGGACTTGATGAAAACCCTCTGTGTTTTTGGAACGCGTCCAGAGGCCATCAAGATGGCTCCCCTGTACTTGGCCCTAGCAGCTGACGACCGCTTTGAGTCCAAGTTGTGCGTGACAGGCCAGCACCGTGAGATGCTTGACCAAGTTCTTGACCTTTTTGCGATCACACCTGACTACGATTTGAATATTATGAGACCTGGGCAGGATTTGACCGATATAACCACGGCAATTTTGCAGAGGATGAAAAAAGTTCTTAGCGTTTACAAGCCTGATGTGATTCTGGTTCATGGTGATACGGCGACGACGTTTGCTACGACACTTGCGGCATATTATCAACAAATTCCTGTTGCTCATGTAGAAGCTGGACTGCGAACAGGTAACATCTACTCCCCCTGGCCTGAAGAAGCGAATCGCAAGCTTACAGGTGCATTGGCCGATCTGCATTTTGCGCCCACCGAAACTTCGCGCGATAATTTACTGCGTGAAGGTGTAGAGAGTTCAAAGATTTTTGTCACGGGTAATACCGTCATCGATGCGTTGCTGGATGTTGTGAAGCGCCTTGAAGAGGACCCATCGCTAAGGGCCAAGGCATCCGAGCCAGCAGCGTTTCTTGATGCCGAGAGGCGGCTTATTCTCGTTACTGGGCATCGGCGGGAGAGTTTCGGTGAAGGCTTCGAGCGTATTTGTAAGGCGCTACGCGAAGTAGCGCAGATGCACCCTGAGGTTGATATTGTCTATCCCGTCCACTTGAACCCCAACGTGCGCGAGCCTGTGCAGCGACTTTTGTCAGATGTTAAGAATATTCATTTGATAGAGCCGTTGGATTATCTGCCTTTTGTCTATCTGATGAGCAAGGCTCATATTATTCTGACTGATTCTGGTGGTATACAGGAAGAGGCGCCTTCACTAGGCAAGCCCGTGTTGGTCATGCGTGATACCACGGAGCGGCCCGAGGCCGTTGCGGCCGGCACGGTGCGTTTAGTTGGTACAGACATCAGCGTTATTGTCCGTGAGTTGCATAGTCTATTGGTCGATAGCGAGATGTATCGAGCCATGAGCGTCGCACACAATCCCTATGGCGATGGTCGGGCATGTAAGAAAATCATTGAAGGTCTATTGTCTTCGAACAGTTGACTCATCTAAGCATTTCATATGCAGTTCAGTGACTTGGAATTATACGATGAACTTTGAAACTATTTCTGTAATTGGTTTGGGCTACATCGGCTTACCTACTGCTGCAGTATTCGCATCTCGCAAGCGCAAAGTTATTGGTGTAGACGTAAACCGCCAGGCAATTGATACCATCAACCGCGGCGATATCCATATCGTCGAGCCCGAACTCGACATGATCGTGCATGCCGCTGTTACGGAAGGCTACCTCCGTGCTACAGCGATAGCCGAACCGGCAGATGCTTTTTTGGTTGCCGTGCCTACACCGTTCAAGAATGATCATGAGCCCGACCTGAGCTATATCGAATCAGCCTCCAAGACCATTGCGCCCGTGCTCAAAAAGGGCGATCTGGTTATTCTCGAGTCTACCTCTCCGGTGGGGGCTACCGAACAGATGGTCGGCTGGCTGTCAGATGCTCGCCCGGATTTGAGCTTCCCCATCACTCATGGAGAGGATTCCGACATCCGGATAGCCTACTGCCCTGAGCGTGTTCTGCCGGGTCACGTATTGCGTGAACTGGTACAGAACGACCGTGTGATTGGTGGCATGACGCCCAAATGTTCTGCCGCTGCGGTAAGTCTGTACAAGATTTTCGTCGAAGGTGAATGCGTCGTCACCAATTCGCGTACTGCTGAAATGTGCAAGTTGACCGAGAACAGTTTTCGCGATGTCAATATTGCCTTTGCCAACGAGCTTTCAATTATTTGTGACAAGCTGGATATAAATGTCTGGGAGTTGATAAGTCTTGCCAATCGACACCCGCGCGTCAATATCCTTCAGCCTGGCCCCGGGGTGGGAGGGCACTGTATTGCGGTTGATCCCTGGTTTATTGTCAGCAAAACGCCTGAGCAGGCGAAGTTGATACGTACAGCGCGCGAGGTAAATGATAGTAAGCCTGAGTGGGTTATCGATAAGGTTAAGAGTGTGGTTGCTGAGTTTCTTATGGCGCACCCGGAGAAAACTGCGAGTGACGTTACCATTGCCTGTTTTGGAGGAGCCTTTAAGCCTAATATAGATGATCTGCGAGAAAGTCCATCACTGAAGATTTGTGAGCTATTGGTTGCGCAGCACCCTGGTCGCGTATTGTTGGTGGAGCCAAATATAAGTGCGCTAGATCAAGCTGGGCTGGTTCTTTCCAGTATTGTTGAGGCGCAAGCTGTTGCGGATGTGTATGTGCTTCTGGTAAGTCACAAGCAATTTCTTGATCTGGATTTTACTGTCAGTAATTATGTTGTTGATGCCCAGGGTATGTTGTGTTGAAGAGTTTTGTCTGTGCTTTGGCGCGTTAGGTGGTTTTTGTTTGTGCTGGCGTTTTTTGAGTTTGTGCTGTTAGTGTTATTTTGCGTGATGTTAAGGGTGTTTGTTGTTTATTGCTAATCAAAAGGCTTTTGCGTGGGCGTCTGGCCTAGTGCGAATAGTGTTGATGCTTTTCCTAGAAGGAGTTGTATTGAAAGATAAAATAATGCTGGTGGCTGGAGTTGGTAGTGGCAAGTTGGTGCCCATTATTTTTGGTTTTTACCTTGCAAGGCAGTTCGATGGTGATGCTCTAGTATACTTTGTGCTTGTGCTCACATATGGTGCAGCCTTGTCAGCTTTATCCAATATGGGGAGCGCGCCTCGTATTATTCGCTCTGGAGTGCATGGCGATCCTGATGGTTTCGTTTTTGAGGTAGTTGGTGTCAGCTTTTTAATTGCGGGGCTCACTTTGCTCTTGTCCACGATTTACTGGTTTTTCGTTGCGGATGGACCTTTTATTAATGTCGGGGGCATGCCCTTTCTTTCGCAGATTTGGGTTGCGCTCTATTCTCTAGGGTTGGTGATGTTTACCCTTGCTCAATCTATTTTTAACGTGAAAGGTGATTATCGCGTAACGGGCGTTTATGCTCTGATTCTTCATGTGCTTGCGGGAATGGCGGGTATTATCGCAGGGGAGCTGGGCGATGTGGGACTGGCAGTGAGCTGCTACTTCATTGCTTATTTTTTAGGTAGTCTCATTTTTTTCGCCGCTAGTCGGCGCCGTCTTGTTCGCAGCAGCGGAAGTATAACCGCGTGGCATTCCATTGCTCGACTGTGGTCTGGAGTAAGAGGTGCTATCAGTGCTTCTCTCTTTGGAGTTATAACGCTTGCAGGGCTCTATTTATTCGTGCATTCGGTTCAGCGGGAACTCTCTACCGCTGACGCGGCTACATTCGCTCTGGGCTTACAGCTATTTCAAGCAGGTGTCTTCCTTCCCTCTGTGCTAGGGGGGGTTGTGGTGCCGAGAATGGTGGCGGCGGGGCGCTTCGGTAAGGACGATCCAGAAGCGCTACATAGAAGTACTCGTGCTCTGTACTTTGGAATTGGACTGGGCTGGTTATTCGTGTCCCTTTTTCTGGCGCGACCGCTGCTTTCGCTATACGACCTTGACTCTGCGGGAGCTGCTGGGCTTGTGCTGATACAGGTGGCAGCGGCACTTGCTGGTTTGCAGGCATATTTTGTTCAGCGCCTTGTTGCGGTTGGTCGCTTCAATTTGCTCGCAGTAGCGTCGCTGGTTTGGGCCTTTGCTGGCTATGTCGCGCTATTGCTTGTACCGCCTAGCCTGTTCGGTGCAGCCTCGGCCCTTGTAGTTGCCTACGTAGTGTGCCTCTTATTCTATTTGGTTTGTTCTCCAGAGCCTCGCTTATGAAATCTTTGATCTTTCTGGCTAATGCGGGTAGCCCCCATGTGCGGCAGTGGTCTGTATGCATGCGTCGGCTAGGCATCGATTATTCGGTAGCTACTATCCACCAAGGCAATCTGCTCGCCGATACTCGCGTGTGTCAGTACTTTCCGTGGTTGCTCCATATTGGACGCGCTGGAGAGTTGATCAGCTATGTGCTCCTAGGTCTTTGGTTGCGTTTGCGCTACTTGGGGCGTCGTAATGAGGTACTGCTGCATGCTCACAATACTTCCGGCTATGGGTTGGCTGCTTGGCTTTCCGGGTGTACGTTTATTGTTACCACGTATGGTAGTGAAATTTATACGGCGCCTGCACGCGGTGGCATTTATCGGCGGCTAATACAGGCCGTTCTGGATCGGGCACGCATTATTACGGCTAGTGCACCTGCTATGGCCAGCTTCCTGCAACAGCATTTCTCCGTTCCGGATAACCGTCTGCATGCATTCACTCTTGGTATTGATTCCGTGTTTTATCCCGACTTAACTGCGCGTATCGCGCTACGTCAATCGCTTGGAATTGACCAAGAAGAACTGGTCTGGATTTACAATCGCCGCATTACCCCTTTGTATAATACTTTAGCTGTGGCTACTGCTTTTCGTGACTACTATGAAGGCTCGGGTAGTGGCCATCTGATTCTGCTGGAGGGTGACTGTGATCCGAGTTACCGTGACGCTGTACGGTCTGCAGTTGCATCCTGTTCGGCAGTCACACTTGTATCTGGTTTTCTAGATCAAGAGACTTTACGCGGTTGGTTGTCAGCTGCTGACTTTTGCATCTCAGTGCCGACCACCGATCAGCTTTCGTCCTCTATTCTAGAGGGTATTGCGTGCGGCTGTTTACCGGTCTTATTGGATAATCCTGCCTATTTACAAGTGACGCGTTCATCTCTGGCAACCGTAGTGCCTATAGCCACTGAGATGGCTTTTCGAGATGCCTTCGTGTCCAGTGCTGCTAAGCGCGATCTGCTCTATTCGGTGGCTCATGAGTCGCGCGTAACGGAGATTCTGGGTGAGGAATTTCATATCGATATAGTATGTGAGCACGTGCGCGCCCTCTATGGGATGGCGCAATCAAATAATGGCGTGAGGGAAGCATGAAACAGGTTCTTCAGGATCTCGGTAATGGTGTAACCACTTTGATGGATGCTCCAGCTCCTAAAGCAACCGCTGGCAGCTTGGTAATTAGCTCCTTGGTGACTCTCATCTCTGCCGGCACCGAGCGCATGCTGGTTGGTTTCGGCAAAGCGTCATACATAGAAAAGGCACGGCAGCAGCCAGAAAAAGTCAAAGTGGTGCTGGAGAAAATACGCACCGACGGACTGATGACTACTATTGATGCTGTCCAATCCAAGCTTGCCCAGCCTTTACCGCTCGGCTATTGCAATGTAGGTGTGGTGGCTGAGGTCGGTGCTGGCGTTGAAGGCTTAAAAATTGGCGATCGCGTGGTATCCAACGGGCCGCATGCTGATGTGGTCAAGGTGCCTAAGAATCTTTGTGTGCGGATTCCTGACGAGGTGGATGACGAGTCGGCGTCCTTTGTCGTTGTCGCGAGTATCGGCTTGCAAGGTATTCGTTTAGCTAAACCTACCTTGGGCGAAGCATTCGTTGTTACCGGCGTAGGTTTGATTGGGTTGCTGACCGTACAGCTCCTGCGTGCTCAGGGCTGTAGGGTTTTGGCTATCGATTTTGATGAGTCCAAGCTCGAGTTGGCCCGTCAGTTCGGTGCTGATATTTGTAATCCGGGCAAGGGCGAAGATCCGGTCGCTGCGGGCTTGGCTTTCAGTCGCGGTCGTGGAGTCGATGGGGTAATCATTACCGCTTCGACCAAGTCCAGCGACCCCGTTACTCAGGCAGCACGCATGAGCCGTAAGTGCGGGCGTATCATCCTGGTCGGAGTTACTGGGCTTGAATTGAATCGAGCGGACTTTTACGAGAAGGAACTGACTTTTCAGGTGTCCTGCTCGTATGGTCCTGGCCGTTACGATCCTTTTTATGAGGAAAAAGGGCAGGATTATCCAGTGGGCTTTGTACGCTGGACCGAGCAGCGCAACTTCGAGGCGGTACTGGATATGCTGGCCAGCGGCCAGTTGAGCGTGAAGCCGCTCATTACTCATCGTTTTGCGTTCGAGGATGCTCCGCAGGCTTACCAGGCGCTCACCGAGGACAAAGCCGGTCTCGGCATCCTTTTGCAATATCGCTCAGATATTGCAGAGCGCGCTGTTCGTCAGGTGACTTTGCATACTTCAACTGGTTTCAACCCTCAGCATCCGGTTATGGGATTTATCGGTGCTGGTAACTATGCGTCGCGGATGTTGATCCCGGCTTTCAAGGCGGCAGGAGCGCAGTTCCATACCATTGTCACTGCGGGTGGTATCAATGGTGTCATTCATGGAGCGAAAGCAGGCTTTGCCGAAGCCTCTACCGATATCGAGGCCATGTTGGCTAACCCGATTATCAATACGGTTGCGATCGTCACCCGCCATGACTCTCATGCGGGCTTGGTTTGCCAAGCCTTGAAGGCAGGCAAGAACGTTTTTGTCGAGAAGCCTTTAGCTATTACACAGCCAGAGTTGGATGAGGTTAAGGCAACGTATGCTGCCCTGCAGCAGTCTGGTCACGTACCGCAGTTGATGGTTGGTTTCAATCGGCGTTTCTCGCCACAGGTCCAGAGAATAAAGGCATTACTTGAAGCAGTAAGGGAGCCTAAATCGTTCATTATGACAATGAACGCGGGTGCGATACCTGCTAATCATTGGACGCAAGACCCTGCGTTAGGGGGGGGGCGTATCATTGGTGAGGCGTGTCACTTCATTGATCTGATGCGCTTTCTTGCTGGAAGCCAGATCGTTTCCATTCAGGCACGGCGTATGGGTGATGCTCCTGGCCTAGATGTCGCCGAAGACAAGGCTTCTATTACTCTGGGGTTTGCCGATGGATCCTTTGGTACCATTTTATATCTGGCCAATGGCGCATCCAGTTTTCCGAAAGAGCGTATCGAGGTTTTTGCAGGCGGTCAGGTTCTGCAGCTGGATAACTTCCGCAAGCTTAAAGGGTTTGGTTGGCGGGGGTTTAGCCGACTCAATCTCTGGAAGCAAGATAAAGGTCAAAACGCATGTGCCGCAGCGTTCTTGCAGGCTATTGAAAAGGGCTCAGCAGCAATTCCTGTTGACGAGATTTTCGAGGTTGCACGAGCCACTATCGAGGTGGCGCAATTGCTGCGTAGTCAATGAGTGTTTTCAAGACGAAATTAAAGACCGCGTTTGCGCTGGGTGTGCCGAACCTGGTGCGAGCGATTGGCTATCGCGTAGGTATCAAGCTGGGTTTGAACCCACTTCGCCGACTGCGTGCTGCCGCACCGCGGGGTAGATTCTTTAGTTTGGTGCCGTGTGTCTCCATAGATTTACCGCCCGTGCTGAGTTGGCAGTCAAGTGGGCAACTGTTCGGTCGCTGGACGTTTGATCTGCACGGTACTGCTCCCGACTGGCACTGCAATCCGCTTACAGGGAGGCGCTGTGATGGGGCACATCTAGATTGGTGGCAAATTCCGGATTTCGATGCAGGTGTAGGCGATATCAAGTCGATCTGGGAGGCTTCTCGGTTTGATTGGGTGCTGGCTTTCGCACAGCGCGCGCGGGTGGGCCAAGTGTCATCAGTCGAACGTCTCGACAAATGGTTGGCGGATTGGTGTGAGCATAATCCACCTTATAAAGGACCGAATTGGAAGTGTGGCCAAGAAGCATCCATTCGAGTAATGCATTTGGCCTTTGCTGCTTTGATCCTGGATCAGGTGAAAGTGCCAGCGCCTGCTTTGTTGAGCCTTGTGCAGCTGCATCTACAGCGTATCGGGCCGACTCTTAGTTATGCGATGGCTCAGGATAACAACCACGGCACATCTGAAGCTGCAGCCTTGTATATAGGCGGTAGCTGGTTGATGAAGCAGAATATCCCGGAGGGGAATCGTTGGTTCTGTCTTGGTCGCAAATGGTTGGAAAATCGTGCAGCGCGCCTTATCGGTAACGATGGCAGTTTTAGTCAGTATTCCTTGAACTATCATCGGGTGGTGCTTGATACCTTGTGCATGGTTGAGGTATGGCGTCGGCGTCTGTGTTTGCCTGCTTTTTCCTCCGAGTGGACTGCGCGCGCCTTAGCAGCGAGTGAATGGTTACGTGCCATGATCAATCCCCTAAATGGTGATGGACCTAATTTGGGGGCTAATGATGGTGCGCGTTTGTTGCAGTTGACGGATACCGACTATCGTGACTATCGGCCGTCTGTACAGCTAGCCACTGCGCTTTTTGCTAATGCTCGTGCTTACCCAGATGAAGGTTCTTGGGATCTACCGTTGCGATGGTTGGGGCTGGAATTGCCTCCGGACTTGGCTCGGAAGCCTGCCAGTCGGCTTTTCGATGATGGTGGTTTTGCCGTTTTGCGACGTGGCACAGTTATGGCGATGCTGCGTTATCCGCGTTTTCGCTTCCGACCCAGCCAGGCTGACGTGCTGCATCTTGATCTGTGGCTAGGTGAGCGCAACCTGCTACGTGATGCAGGAACCTATAGCTACAACACGGATGTCCAGTGGCTGAGTTATTTTCCCGGCACAGCCAGCCACAATACCGTTCAGTTCGATGATCATGATCAGATGCCTCGGTTGAGCCGTTTTCTTTTCGGTGATTGGCTGAGAAGCTCATATATCGAGCCAATTTCTGAAAAGGATGGCGTCACTCGCTTTGGCGTTGCATATAAAGCCCGACGTAAGATTCAACATCAACGCACTGCTTGTCTGTCGGACACTGCGCTGAAAGTGATCGATAAGGTCGAGGGCTTCACAAGCAAGGCCGTGCTGCGTTGGCGGTTGGAGCCAGGTTCTTGGCGAGTCGAGGGCTCCAGTTTGTGCAATGGAGAGCACTTGCTGACGGTGGAGTCTTCTGTGCCAGTTGTTCGTTTTGAGCTGGTTACGGGGTGGGAGTCTCGTTATTACCTGGATAAAGAGCCAATACCAGTGCTGGAGGTTGAAGTACATCAACCCGGTTCGCTAATTACGGAGTATCGCTGGGCTTTATGAAGGTTTTGTATTTTCATCAGCACTTTTCGACCCCTAAGGGCGCAGTGGGTATCCGCTCTTATGAGATGGCTCGGCGTTTGATCGCTCGAGGCCATCAAGTAACGATGGTGTGTGGAAGTTATGGTGGCGGTGATACGGGGCTGGTACAGCCTTTCGTAGGCGGTAGGCGCCGTGGTGATGTAGATGGCATCGACATTATCGAGTTCGATCTGGCCTATTCGAATAGCGATGGTTTTTTGAAAAGGGCCATGATCTTCGTTGCTTTCGCACTGCGGAGTGTCGGGTTAGCGCTTACCGAGCGCTACGATTTGGTTTTTGCCACTACAACTCCTCTAACAGCCGGCATTCCCGGCATTTTCGCCCGATGGTTACGGGGTAAGACATTTATATTCGAGGTTCGCGACCTGTGGCCTGAGTTACCCAAGGCGATGGGCGTAATTCGTAATCCCTTGGTGCTGTGGGCCATGTCGATATTGGAGTGGGTGAGCTATCGCTCGGCGCACAGATTGATCGGTTTGTCCCCTGGCATAGTGGACGGTATTGCGAAGCGCGGGGTCGCACGTGATCGGATTGCTCTGATCCCCAATGGTTGTGACCTTGGGATCTTTGCTGCTGATGTTGAGCCTTGGAGGCCTGAGCAGGTAAAGACAAGTGATCTACTGGCTGTTTTTGCAGGTACTCATGGTGTGGCCAATGGTCTCGGCGCTGTTCTCGACGCGGCGGCCGAACTCAAGAAGCGTGGCCGTGATGACATCAAGTTGCTTTTGATCGGCAGCGGCAAGCTGAAGCCGGCTTTGCAAGCGCGTGTCAACGATGAAGATCTGGATTGTGTGATCTTTCATGAGCCCGTCAACAAGGTACGTCTAGCCGGCTTGATGGCGAGCGCGGATATTGGCTTGCAGATTTTGGCCAATGTGCCTGCTTTCTATTTCGGCACTTCGCCGAATAAATTTTTTGATTACATCGCAGCCGGTGTCCCGGTTCTCAACAATTATCCGGGCTGGTTAGCTGAGATGATTCGTGACAATGGCTGCGGCTTTGCGATAGCGCCAGATGACCCATCAGTTTTCGCGGATGCGCTTGAACAGGCTGTACAAGATAAGTCAGCGATCAGGGAAATGGGGAGAAGAGGTCGCGAGCTGGCTGTGCGGGAGTTTGATCGCGATCTGTTGGCCAATCGTTTTGTAGATTGGCTTGAATCGGAGGTTAAGCGGTGATCAAGCGTTTTTTCGATATCGTCGCCTCTGGCTGCGCTCTGATTTTGTTGGCTCCGGTTATTGCTGTGGTTGCCTGGCAGGTTCGCTGCCGGCTTGGTTCGCCTGTGCTGTTCTGTCAGGTACGTCCTGGTTTGAAGGGTGAACCCTTCGAGATGATCAAGTTCCGTACCATGCGTGATGCGGTAGATGAGGCAGGTAATCCATTACCGGATAGCGAGCGTATGACTCCTTTCGGTAGTTTTCTGCGTTCCAGCAGTCTCGACGAACTCCCTGGGCTATGGAATGTGCTGAAGGGGGATATGAGCCTCGTAGGCCCACGCCCGTTGTTGATGGAATACTTGCCGCTTTACAGTCCCGAGCAGTATCGCCGCCATGAGTTGCGCCCTGGTGTGACTGGCTGGGCGCAGATCAATGGCCGGAACGCTTTGAGTTGGGCGGATAAGTTCAAGCTGGACGTCTGGTACGTGGATAATCAATCTTTCTTGCTTGATCTGAAGATTATCTTTTTGACCGTCAAGAAGGTTCTGGTGCGTGACGGGATCAATGCCGATGGTGAGGCAACGATGGCGAAGTTCACAGGGAAACATGAATGAGCAGGCTGGCGATTCTTGGCGCAAGTGGCCATGGCAAGGTCGTAGCTGACGCTGCCGAGTGTTGTGGTTGGCAGGTTGTAGATTTTTTTGACGATGCCTGGCCACAGTTGGGTAGCAATGGTGCGTGGCAAGTCGTCGGTGATACGGCAATGCTCAAGAGCATGCTCGAAGCTTATGATGGGGTAGTCGTGGCTATCGGCAACAACGCTATTCGCTACAGCAAGCTGCTTGAGTTGGAGTCTGCGGGAGCTAACCTCTGCAATGTGTTGCATCCCGCCGCGGCGATCAGTCGGCGTGCGGTTCTCGGTAATGGTGTGGTTGCCTTTGCTGGTGTTGTGGTTAATGCCGACGCGCACATTGGACTAGGTGCCATTCTCAACACGGGTTGCAGTATCGATCATGATTGTGTGCTCGGAGCTGGGGTTCATGTCAGTCCAGGTGCCCGCCTGGCAGGCGGTGTGCGGGTAGGTGATTTGAGTTGGATTGGTATTGGCGCGAGTGTCCGCCAACTTATTCATATTGGCTATGACGTCATGGTTGGTGCTGGTGCGGTGGTCGTTTCTGATATCGCTGACCGACTCACAGTTGTCGGCACACCCGCTAGACCTCTAGTGGATAGAAGTGCTATCTAACTATGATTAGGTGTTTTATAGGCGGAGTATGATGAAATCTTTATTTCGCTCTTTCGATTCAAATATTAAAGAGTTTATTTTATGCTGAATACTCCCTTTTCGCCATGGCCTTCTTTCTCTGCCGATGAGGCCAATGCCGTTCGTGATGTGATTCTTTCCAATAAAGTAAATTATTGGACGGGGCAAGAATGTCGCGAATTCGAAAAAGAATTTGCTGCCTGGGTTGGTGCTGATCATGCCGTGGCCTTGGCTAACGGTACCGTTGCTCTGGATGTGGCGATCAAGGCTTTGGATATTGGCGTGGGAGACGAGGTGATCGTTACTTCTCGAACATTCCTCGCTTCTGTATCGTCAATCGTGAATGCTGGTGCTGTGCCGGTTTTCGCTGATGTTGATTGTTATTCACAGAATATCACCGCAGAAACAATCGGCGCGGTGCTTACTGTGCGTACCAAGGCTATTATCTGCGTGCATTTGGCAGGCTGGCCATGCGATATGGATCCGATCATGGCGCTTGCTGCTCAGCACGATCTTAAGGTGATAGAGGACTGCGCACAGGCACATGGCGCTCAGTATAAAGGGCGCTCGGTCGGTTCTATTGGGCATATCGGTGCCTGGTCGTTTTGTCAGGACAAGATCATGACAACCGGCGGTGAGGGTGGCATGGTCACGACGAATGACCGCGAGTTGTGGTCGCGTATGTGGTCATATAAAGATCATGGCAAAAGTTGGGAAGCTGTTTATGAGCGTCAACACCCACCTGGCTTCAGGTGGGTGCACGAGAGCTTCGGTACCAACTGGCGGATGCTGGAAATGCAGGCCGTTATAGGGCGTATACAGTTGCGCCGGATGGCCGAGTGGCAGTCACGTCGCGTCGACAATAGCCAGAGAATTTGGTCGTGCGCCAGAGGCCTGGTGGGGCTAAGGGTTCCAGATGTGCCTGAGTCCATCAGGCATGCGGCTTACAAGTGCTACGTATTTGTTGAGCCGACTCAACTCGCAGCGGGCTGGAGTCGTGATCGAATTATTCATCGAGTCAATACGCTTGGCGTGCCGTGCTACTCGGGCTCATGTTCTGAGGTTTATTTGGAAAAGGCCTTCGATGGGACTGGGTGGCGTCCGCAGAAAAATTTATCGGTAGCGCGCGAACTTGGGGAAACCAGCTTGATGTTCTTGGTTCACCCTACGCTCACTGAGGACGAAATCAACAAGACCTGTAATGTGCTTCAGCAGGTGATGCATGAAGCCTGCTAATTCGGCGAGTCTTTTAATCAAAGACAGCAGTCAACTTAGGTATGCGAACTCGCAGGGATGTGAGGTGTTGTTTTGTTGAAATTTGCAGATCAACTACGTGCGCGTTTGGTGCGTTTGTCTCGTCGCCAGAAGCGGCTGATACAGGTTGTCGTGGATGTATTGCTGGTATGGATGTCCCTTTGGCTGGCATTCGTAGTGCGTTTGGGTGATACGGATAGAGTATCCCCGCTGGAGGGGCATCTGTGGCTATTTTTGCTAGCGCCATTGATTTCCATTCCTTTATTCATTCGTTTCGGCATGTACCGAGCGGTGATGCGTTATTTTGGCAACGACGCGCTCGTTGCCATTACCAAAGCTGTCACCCTTTCAGCTTTGATTATGGCACTCGCTATATACCTCTACCGCGACGCGCCGGCTCTGATTCCTCGATCGATGGTATTCAATTATTGGTGGTTGGGCATCATGTTGATTGGCGGCCTGCGCTTGGTAATGCGCCAATACTTCATGGGTGACTGGTTCTCTGCCGAGCAGCCCTACAAACTTAATAATCGTGAGGCTGGCTTTCCTACTGTGGCCATCTACGGCGCAGGTTCTGCAGGTAACCAGTTGGCGGCTGCCTTGCGCACGGGCCGCATGATGCGCCCAGTGGCGTTTATTGACGACGATCCCAATATCGCCAACCGGATTATTGCCGGGTTGCGCGTTTATTCGCCGCGGCATATTCAGCAGATGATCGATGACACGGGAGCTGCGGAGATTCTGATGGCGCTTCCGTCCGCCTCACGCGTGCGTCGCCGTGAAATCCTCGAAGCGCTCGAGCAGTACCCGCTTCACGTGCGCACCGTTCCCGGTTTCATGGATTTGGCCAGCGGCCGGGTCAAGGTGGAGGATGTTCAGGAAGTGGACATCGCTGATTTGTTGGGGCGCGATGCGGTGCCGCCCCAGCGTGATTTGTTCGAGCGCTGCATTCGTGGCCAGGTGGTAATGGTTACGGGGGCTGGCGGCTCCATCGGGTCCGAGCTGTGCCGGCAGATTCTCGGCTCAGCGCCCAAGACGCTCCTGTTGTTCGAGCACAGCGAATTCAACCTTTACGCTATCCATACTGAGCTGGAGCAATGGATTAGCCGTGAGTCGTTGGCGGTTCGCCTGGTGCCAATCCTTGGCTCTGTGCGTAACCAGCAGCGTCAGGTCGAGTTGTTGCGTGCCTGGGATGTGAATACCATTTACCACGCCGCCGCCTATAAACACGTGCCTATGGTGGAACACAACATTGCCGAGGGTGTGCTGAATAACGTGCTGGGGTCGTTGTATACGGCCCAGGCTGCTTTGAAGGCGGGTGTCGAAAACTTCGTACTGATCTCTACCGACAAAGCTGTGCGGCCTACGAATGTAATGGGCAGTACCAAGCGCTTGGCCGAAATGGTGCTGCAGGCGTTAAGCCGTGAAACTGCGCCCGTGCTGTTCGGCGACGAGGAAGGCGTGCATCAGGTCAACAAGACCCGTTTCACCATGGTGCGCTTCGGTAATGTGCTGGGTTCTTCAGGGTCCGTCATTCCGCGTTTCTACGAGCAGATTCGTAAGGGGGGGCCGGTAACGGTCACTCATCCGAATATCACGCGATACTTCATGACTATCCCGGAAGCGGCGCAACTGGTGATTCAGGCCGGTTCCATGGGGCAGGGCGGTGATGTTTTCGTACTGGATATGGGGCAGCCGGTGAAGATCGCCGAACTGGCCGAGAAGATGATTCACCTGACAGGCCTTAGTGTCTGTTCCGATGCCAATCCTAAGGGGGACATCTGCATCGAGTACACGGGCTTGCGCCCGGGTGAGAAACTCTACGAGGAACTGCTAATTGGCGACAACGTAATCCCGACAGAACATCCGATGATCATGCGTGCCAATGAAGAGCATCTGCCCTGGGAAACATTCAAAGGCGTTATATCTCAGCTGCTCAAGGCGGTAGAACAGGATGATTATGATCGGGTACGCCAACTGCTGCGTGAAACGGTTTCAGGTTATGCCCCAGAGGGCGAAATCGTAGACTGGATGCATCTGCGCCGTTCAGTAAGAAAAACCTCGGACTGAGTTTACCCGCGCACCGGCATGCAAGATTTGCCGATACTGAAACTTTGATTAATTGAAGTTCAAAGGCGCCTACAGGAGTATCTTGTAGGCGCCTTGTTCCTCTCTTATTTATCTTCTTTTTCCCTATTCCCCACCAAGCTATCCACCGTCGGCACCCGTGTCTCCGGCTCCATCTGCGCATCATGTTCAAGCTGATGGCTGAAACGCTCCAGCGAGCCGTTTTCCGGCTGTGCGTCGCTGGCGAATACCGGCGGGCTGAACAGGTAGGCGCCGAGCAGGCGGGAGAGGGCGGCGAGGCTGTCGATGTGGGTGCGTTCGTAGCCGTGGGTGGCGTCGCAGCCGAAGGCGATCAGCGCGGTGCGGATGTCGTGGCCGGCGGTGACGGCGGACTGTGCGTCGCTGTGGTAATAGCGGAACAGATCGCGGCGCACTGGGATTTCGTTCTCGCTGGCCAGGCGCAGCAGTTGGCGCGACAGGTGATAGTCGTAGGGGCCTCCGGAGTCGTGCATGGCCACGCTGACTGTATGCTCGGTGGAGCGCTGGCCGGCGGCGACCGGGGCGATGTCGATACCTACGAATTCGCTCACATCCCAAGGCAGCGCAGCCGCTGCGCCGGAGCCGACTTCTTCTGTGATGGTGAACAGCGGGTGGCAGTCGATGGGCGGCTCCTGGCCGCTTTCCACTACTGCCTTGAGCGCGGCGAGCAGAGCGGCGACGCCAGCCTTGTCGTCCAGGTGGCGGGCGCTGATATGGCCACTTTCGGTGAACTCGGGCAGCGGGTCGAAGGCCACGAAGTCGCCGACGGAAATCCCTAAGCTTTCGCAATCGGCGCGGCTGGCGACCAGGGCGTCGAGGCGCAATTCGACGTGGTCCCAGGAAATCGGCATCTGGTCCACTTCGGTATTGAAGGCGTGCCCGGAAGCCAGCAGGGGCAGCACGCTGCCGCGATACACGCCGTGGTCACTGAATACGCTGACTCGGCTACCTTCGGCGAAGCGACTGGACCAGCAGCCAACAGCGGTCAGGCACAGTCGGCCATTGTCCTTGATCTCGCGCACCATGGCGCCGATGGTGTCCAGGTGCACGGAAACCGCGCGGTCAGGGCTGTCGCGTCGTCCTTTGAGGGTGCCGCGAATGGTGCCGCGTCGGGTCATTTCGAAGGGGATACCGATTTCGGTCAGCCGCTCGGCGACGTAGCGCACGATGGTGTCGGTGAAGCCGGTGGGACTGGGAATGGCGAGCATTTCCAGCAGGACTTTTTGCATGTACTCAAGATCAGGTTCTGGAATTTGCGACATGGGCTCTCCATCTGGGACGGGGCGGGCCGCCGGGCGACGTCTGTCTGCGGTGACTGGGTGACGCCTGTTGACGGACGGAAAATCAGGTCTGTGTTACATGCTGACCCGCTATGGCGCTGAGGGTTTCGTACTGAGGTGAAGTGGCCGGCTAATAGCTTGCATTGACCCAGCCATATCGGGCGACATGGCTGGGCAAGGTTATCGCTTCAGTTCACTCGCCTACGCCATGGCTCAGCGGGAATAGCAGATCGATAAAGCGTTCTGCGGTCGGCTGCGGCTCGTGGTTGGCCAGGCCGGCGCGCTCGTTGGCCTCGATGAACACGTACTCGGGCTGATCCGCCGCCGGCACCAGCAAATCGAGGCCGACCACCGGGATATCCAGCGCACGCGCAGCTTTGACGGCGGCATCGGCGAGGGTCGGGTGAAGGATGCCGGTGACGTCCTCAAGAATCCCGCCCGTGTGCAGGTTGGCTGTCTTGCGCACGGCCATTCGTTTGCCCTGGGGCAATACCGTGTCGTAGTCACAGCCAGCGGCGTGCAGGGTGCGCAGGGTTTCAGTGTCTTTGGGGATGCGGCTTTCACCGCTGGTGGCCGCCTGCCGCCGGCGGCTTTGCGCGTCGATCAGCTCGCCGATGGTGTGGCGGCCATCGCCGAGGATTTCCGCAGGGCGGCGGATCGCTGCGGCAACCACTTCGAAACCGATCACCACGATGCGTAGGTCGAAACCTTCGTGGTAGCTCTCCAAGAGCACTCGCTCGTCGAACGGTTTGGCGCGCTCGATGGCGGCCTGCACCTCGGCTGGTGTGCGCAGGTCGACGGCTACGCCCTGACCCTGTTCGCCATCCACCGGCTTGACCACCAGGCTGCCATGCTCGGCCAGAAACGCGGCGTTTTCCTCGGCGCTACCGGCCATGCGCTGGGCGGGGAGGCTCAAGCCAGCGCGGCTGAGGGTGCGGTGGGTCAGGCGCTTGTCCTGACAGAGGGTCATGGTCACGGCGCTGGTGAGGTCGGTCAGCGACTCGCGGCAGCGGATGCGGCGGCCGCCCTGGCTCAGGGTGAACAGGCCGGCTTCGGCGTCGTCGATCTGTGCGTCGATGCCGCGTCGCCGGGCTTCGTCGACGATGATGCGCGCGTAGGGGTTGAGTTCGTCGTCCGGGCCTGGGCCGAGAAACAGCGTCTGGTTGATGCCGTTCTTGCGCTTGACACTGAACGTCTGCAGCTCACGAAAGCCTAGTTTGGCGTACAGCTTCTTGGCCTGGTCGTTGTCGTGCAGCACCGACAGGTCTAGGTGGCTGAGGCCGCGGCTCATGAAGTGTTCGATCAGGTGACGCACCAATACTTCACCCACGCCAGGGCGGCTGCAGGCCGGATCGACCGCCAGGCACCAGAGACTGCTACCCAGCTCAGGATCCTGATAGGCCTTCTGGTGGTTGAGGCCCATCACGCTGCCAATCACCGCGCCGCTGTCTTCATCTTCGGCGAGCCAGTAAACCGGGCCGCCCTGGTGGCGCGGGGTGAGTTTTTCCGGATCCAGCGGCAGCATGCCGCGGGTCTGGTACAGGCAGTTGATCGCTTGCCAGTCGGCCTCGGTGTGCGCGCGACGTACGCGAAAACCGCGAAAACCGCGGCGTGCTTGCCGGTAGTCGCTAAACCACAGGCGCAGGGTGTCCGACGGGTCGAGAAACAGTTGCTGCGGCGCGTGGGCGAGTACCTGCTGGGGCGCTGCGACATACAGCGCGATATCGCGTTCGCCGGGCTGCTCGCTGAGCAGCTCCTCGGCCAGTATTGCGGCGTCCGGAAAGGTGTGGCCGATCAGCAGTCGGCCCCAGCCACAGTGGACAATTTGCGGTTGGCTGATGCCGTCACCGTGCTCTTCGGCAAATCGCGCCTGCAGGCGCTCGTAGGAGGGGGATTGGCCCCGAAGAAGGCGTTGGTTGTGGGCAGTGGCTCGCATTGAAGAATGTTCCTTTGCTTGCGCATGGCCGGCTCTGCCGGCTATCGATTGGCCTGTGTAATTGCCCGCAGCGAGGCGGACGCGGCCATTCCAGTCGGGGAACGGGGGAGCCGCAGCTCCCCCGATTCGTCGTTACAGGCCCTGTTCGCTCAACCACAGGTTCAAGGCCGCCATCTGCCACAGCTTGGAGCCGCGTAGCGGCGTCAGCTGGCCTTGCGGGTCGGTGAGCAGGCGGTCTAGCATCTGCGGATTGAAGATGCCGCGGTCATGCGCCGGGTCGACCAGCAGGTCGCGTACCCAGCCCAGCGTGGCGCCTTCCAGGTGCTTGAGGCCCGGTACCGGGAAGTAACCCTTCTTGCGGTCGATGACCTCGGAAGGAATCACCTTGCGGGCCGCTTCCTTGAGCACGTACTTGCCGCCTTCCGGCAGTTTGAACTGGCCAGGGATGCGCGCCGACAATTCCGCCACGCGGTAGTCCAGAAACGGGGTGCGCGCCTCGAGGCCCCAAGCCATGGTCATGTTGTCGACGCGTTTGACCGGGTCGTCGACCAGCATCACCGTGCTGTCCAGGCGCAGGGCCTTGTCCACGGCGGCGGTCGCGCCTGGCTGGGCGAAGTGCTGGCGAACGAATTCGCCGGATACGTCGTCGGTCAGCCAGGCGGGCTGCACGCAGGCGGCGTACTCGTCGTGCTCGCGGTCGAAGAAGGCCTTGCGATAGGCGCTGTAGGCGTCGTCCGCACCGTCGACCAGCGGGTACCAGTGGTAACCGGCGAACAGCTCGTCGGCGCCCTGGCCGCTTTGCACCACCTTGCAGTGCTTGGCCACTTCCCGCGAGAGCAGGTAGAAGGCGATGCAGTCGTGGCTGACCATCGGCTCGCTCATGGCGCGGAAGGCTGCTGGTAGTTGGTCGAGAATCTCGTTCTCGCCGATGCGCAACTGGTGATGCTGGGTTTCGAAACGCTTGGCGATGAGGTCCGAATACTGGAATTCATCGCCACGCTCGCCACCGGCATCCTGGAAACCGATGGAGAAGGTCAGCAGGTTCTCGACACCGGCCTCACGCAGCAGGCCGACCAGCATGCTGGAGTCGACACCGCCGGACAGCAGCACGCCGACGTCCACGGCCGCGCGCTGACGGATTTCGACCGCTTCGCGCATGCTGTCGAGGGTCGCATCGCGCCAGTCTTCGAAAGTAAAGTTGGCTTCGTCGGCATTCGGGCCGAAGTTCAGCGTCCACCAGACTTTCTGCTCGACCTTGCTGTTGGTGTCGATACGCATCCAGGTGGCGGGCGGCAGTTTCTCCACGCCAGCCAGAATGGTGCGTGGCGCCGGCACCACGGCATGGAAGTTCAGGTAATGGTTGAGAGCGATGGGATCGAGCGTCTTGCCGATATCGCCGCCTTTCATGAGGGCTGGCAGGCTCGAGGCGAAGCGCAGGCGATCCTTGGTCTTGGACAGATACAACGGCTTGACGCCCAGGCGGTCGCGGGCGATGAACAGTTGCCCGCTGTCGCGCTCCCAGATGGCGAAGGCGAACATGCCATTGAGTTTGGGCAGCAGGTCGGCGCCCCAGGCGTGATAGCCCTTGAGCAGCACCTCGGTGTCGCCACCGGAGAAGAAGCGGTAGCCGAGCCGTTCCAGCTCGGTGCGCAGTTCCGGGTAGTTGTAGATGGCGCCATTGAAGACCATCGACAGGCCAAGATCGTTATCGATCATCGGCTGGCCGGAAGCTTCGGCGAGATCCATGATCTTCAGCCGGCGGTGGCCGAAGGCGACGGGGCCGCGGCTGTGGAAGCCATGGGCATCCGGGCCGCGAGGGGCGAGGTGGTGAGTGATGCGTTCAACGGCAGCCAAGTCGGCCGGCTGGTTATCGAATCGAAGTTCGCCTGCTATTCCGCACATAGTCTATAAAGCCCGCGTATTTCCTGGGCTCTGTTCCTCCTTAACGTCAGTCCGTACCAGTGGTGTACCGGTTCTGAGTTCCAGTGCGCTCCAGGGCGCGCCGGAGACGATCGAGCAGTGAAAAAGCTGCTGCGCGCGGATAGGCGGCGCAGCAGGCTCGAGTTTTTTCGAGTCCCTGTGCGTGGGGAACGTTCAATAAAATGGCCAGCGGTGGCTTACTCTAGCTGTATGGCAAGGCTGCAATCGCTTCGCGGGCATGGCCCGCTCCCACAATGAGTGGTGGATGCTCATCTCTCCACGCTGCCGCCAGCCTCTATCTGGGGAGCTGGCGGGAGCGCCGAGTTCATGCCCGCGAATAGGCAGGCTGCTTAGCCCTTGCGAATCAACTGCCGCAGCATGAACCGATTGGGATGGCAGCCTTCGGCGACGTCGCGGGGGACTGGCAGAGGCTCGTTTTCCAGCCAGGCGGCGATCAGCTCGCCGGATAGCGGCGCTGTGATCAGGCCGCGGGAGCCGTGGCCGCTGTTGATGTACAGGCCTTGCTGCCAGGGACAGAGGGCCTGTGGCACCTGGCGGGCGTCGCGTGCCAGTACGGCATAGCTTTCGGCGAACTGTGCGGCGTCGGCCAGCGGCCCGATGATTGGCAGGTAGTCCGGGCTGGTGCAGCGAAAGGCGGCGCGGCCCTGCAAGGTGGCCGGATCAATGGTCTCGGCGCCGAGGCGCTCGGCCAGGTCGCTGGAGATTTCTCGCAGCAGCCCAAGATTGCTGGCGTGCTCGGCGCGGCTCGGCGTGAGGTCGTCACTGTCGAAGTTGAAGCTGGCGCCCAGGGTGTGTTCGCCTTGGCGAACCGGCGCGACATAGCCTTCGGCGCATACCACGGTGCTCAGCCCGGTGCTGCGTGGTGACGCCGGCAACCGACTGATCTGCCCGCGGATGCGTTTGAGCGGCAAATGCGCACTTTGCTCGAAGCGCAGGGTATCCGCCGCGCTACAGATCACCACCACTGGCGCTTCGGCCAATATCTCCCAGCCGCTCAGCGCCCGCCATTGGCCTTCGACGCGTTCGAGTGCCAAGGCCTCCTGATGGCACTGCAGGCGGATTGCGGGATGGTCGAGCAATTGGGCACACAGCGCCGGCGGATGCACCCAACCGGCGTCGGGATAGAACAAGCCGCCGCTGGCCAGGCCGATACCGGCCTGCACCTCAGCCTGCTGGGGGGCCAGCGAGCGCAGCAGTGTGGTCGGGAAGGCGGCGGCGAGCTTGGCCTGGCGCTGGGTTTCGCGCTCGTCGAAGGCCAGTTGCAGCACGCCGCAGTCATCCCAGTCCTGGCCTTTGTGCAGGCGTTCCAGCAGCCGGCGGGTATAGCCGAAGCCATCGACGATCAGTCGCGACAGTGCAGTGCCGTGGGCGGACAGCTTGAGGTACAAGACGCCCTGGGGGTTGCCCGAGGCTTCCTGGGCGGCA
>Ga0268257_1000493_pt1 | contig 47154 bp, 40 predicted proteins | sample AgamicAtPrz_FD_200249 | JGI IMG/M metagenome (GOLD analysis project Ga0268257, IMG submission 200249) | Agave microbial communities from Guanajuato, Mexico - At.P.rz (v2) (version 3) | ecosystem: Host-associated > Plants > Phyllosphere > Phylloplane/Leaf | place: Guanajuato, Mexico | collected... | reverse complement strand
GTTGTTGTTGTTGTTGTTGTTGTTGTTGGGTGGTTTTGTAAGTTGTAGGCGCATTCATTTGTGATGTCGACGCATAGTCACCCTTCCGCCCTTACGGCGGGTAACTTTTTGAAGGATCAAAAAGTCACCAAAAAATCCTCGCTCCATTCATCCGGCCCTGCGCTTCGCTCCGGGTCCCCTCACTCCGGCCTTGCTCCCGGGAGGACCGCGCTGCAGGGCCCATCCTGGGCCCCAGCGCTTGACGGGCATCCATGCCCGTCACCTCCCTCCGCAAGGCCTGCGTTCGGCCTCCTGAAGTCGCGAAGTTACGAGCGGCGCCTGGACTGGCGTAGCTGTCGCTAGTTGAAAGTTTAGTTGATCTCTCGGTCGCATCGCGGGGCAAGCCCGCCTCCACGCGATAGTCGTCGTTATATATAACCCTGTAGGAGCGGGCTTGCCCCGCGAAAGGGCCGGAACAGCCAATACATAACTACTGGTCAAAAACGAACTTCGCATTTCTTGCTCTTGCTTCTAAGCGCGCAATAGCCCAGGCGCCACCAATTGCGACTTCAGGAGGCCGAGCGGAGTTCTTGCGGAGGGAGGTGACGGCCATGGATGGCCGTCAAGCGCTGCGCCCCAGGATGGGGCGTTCAGCGCGGTCCTCCCGGGAGCAAGAACGGAGCGAGGGAACCCCGGAGCGAAGCGTAGGGGCCGGATGAACGGAGCGGAACGGTTTTGCCTACTTTTCCCTAGAGAAAAGTAGGTCGCCGTAAGGGCGAAAAGGTGACTAAATGTCGACATCAACTACGAATGGGCATACAAAAACCAAAACAATCACCAAAGAATCAGAGCCAGTCCCTAACCATACATCCACCTCATCAACGAATGCCGCCCACTGATCCCCAACTTGATCGCCGCCCTACGCAAGTAGCTCTCCACCGTATTGACCTTGAGCCGCAAGTGCTCGGCCTGCTGCGGCGCCGTAAGCCCGGCCAGCAACCCCTCGCACACCTGCATCTCCCGCTGCGACAGGCTGATCCCCGTCTGTCGCAGCCGTTCCAAAAACCGCTGCTCGACGCTGTCGAGGTCCACCGGTCCAGGCGCGGCCGGCTGCAAGGCATTGATGTGCTTCTCCAGCATCGGCATCAGCAACGGCGAAATGTCTTCGAGCCGACTGCGCTCGGTCGCCGAAAAGCCAACCCGAGGATCAGCCCGCAACACCGTGATCTCGTAGCGGTAACCATCCTTGCGCCGCGCCAGGTGCAGGCGCGCAGGGTCGTCGAAATCTTCACCCGAATCGCCGGCACTGAACACCGTCTCGCTGATCAGCGTCGCGTCCGGGCGGGTGGCGCAAACCGGGTCGCGCAACTGGCGAATATGCGTGGCGTCGATGGTCAGGTGGGTCTGGATCAGGTCGTGCAGATGCCGCGGAAAATGGCGGCTGCCGGTACTGGCTATGACTTTGCCGATCTGCGGGAAGAGCAGGTGCGAATTCATCGTGTCATCCATGATAGGCGTTGGAACAAAGGGCCCGCGCACGCCAGTGACCTGCGTCCTTGACTGCCGGCGGGGCCGTTGAAGCTGCTTGCTATCCTAGTACAACGATTGAGTGACGGTTAAATGAAGCAGGAATAATGGCATAACAATATCATTGATGCCGCCAGAATCCGCTTCATCGTGCAGTCGGGTATCATGCCGATCCTTTCCCATCACGAGGCCCGCCCCATGTCCCTGAGCGCTGACCAGATCGTCGAATTCCGCCATTTCGCCGAACAGCTGGCCGATGCCGCCGCCACCGCGATCCAGCCGTATTTTCGTGCCAGCCTGGATGTCGAGGACAAGGGCGGACGCCTGTACGATCCGGTGACGGTCGCCGACAAGGCCGCCGAAGAGGCCATGCGCCAGCTGATCCAGGCCCGTTATCCGGCCCATGGCATCCTCGGCGAGGAGCAGGGCGCCGCACAGGGCAGCAGCCCGTTGACCTGGGTGCTCGACCCGATCGATGGCACCCGTGCCTTCATCACCGGCCTGCCGCTGTGGGGCACCCTGATCGCCCTCAACGATGGCGAGCGCCCGGTGGTCGGGGTGATGAACCAGCCATTCACCGGCGAGCGCTTCATCGGTACCCCGCAAGGCGCATGGCGCGGCAACACGCCGCTCAAGACCCGCGCCTGCAGCGAACTGGCCTCGGCCACGCTGATGTGCACCACCCCCGACATGTTCGATACCCCGGCACGCAAGGCGGCCTTCGAGGCGGTTGCCGGCAAGGCGCGGCTGATGCGCTACGGCGGTGACTGCTACGCCTACTGCATGCTGGCTTCGGGGTTCGTCGATGTGATCGTCGAGGCGAGCCTGCAGCCGTACGACGTGCAGGCGCTGATGCCGATCATCGAAGGGGCGGGCGGGGTCATCACTGCCTGGGACGGCAGCTCGGCCCAGGACGGTGGCTGCGTGGTGGCCTGTGGCGATCCGGCGCTGCATGCGCAGGTGGTGGAGATGCTGCGTCACGCCCTGTAGGGCTGCGCGCCAGTAATCGGCCTGGCCATCGCACTTTTTCGCTTTTGTGCGTTCTATGCATGGCCAGGCCCCGCCGATCCCCGGCGGGGCCGACGACTCCCACCGGTGCCGATGGCCGTACGACGACTCATCCACTTCTCCCGCCGTCTATTACTGGTCGGCACCCTGGCGTGCCTGGCCGCCTGTACCCAGCAACAGGGGCGTGACATGCTCACCCAGTTTGGCAATGGCAAGCCGGACGAGCTGTTCCAGACCAGTGTCGACCGCATGGCGACCCTGGCCATGCGCGACAACCTGCAAAGCCTCTACCTGCTGATGAACAAGCTGTACCTGCGCAACCCCAGCCAGTGGAAGCAGTCCGGCTACCTCGACGCCACCACGGCGGCGCGACAGATCCGCATCGCCATCGAGCAGCGCCAACCCTTGCCGCAACTGGGCGAGCGCCGTGACCTGGCCGCCCTGAGCTACGCCCTGAGCCCTGAATTTCGCGGTGATCGGGTCGGCGCGTTCATCTACGCCATCGGCAGCATGCTGGTCACCGCCCATGGCGGACGCACCGAGTTCTACATGACCGACACCCTCGACCCGTTGTTCATCAACAACGCCGCCCGCAACATCGAGAAGGCCACCTGGATGCTCAGCCAGCGCCAGGATGCCAACGGCGTGCTGCTGCTGTTCTCCAACGAGATCTCCGAGCAGGGCAGCAACCTGAGCTTCGCCGTGGAGTTCGGCAAGGTCGTCGCCCGCCTGGACCTGCTGGCGCAGATGCTCGATGAGCGCTACCGACGGATCGGCCTGAACTATGCGCAGAGCCTGCTGCTGATGAATTTCCTGCCGGTGCAATGAGCCGTGTTCGCTGATCGCACAAGCTGACTCGGTCACGGTGCGCTGTCCGCCCGGCGTTTGTCGCCTGCGCATTGCCCAGACCCCGGGTTTTTGCTTAGTGTGGGCCTTGCCAGCCGACCGTCACCTGCCCCGACACCCCCCGGCGGCTGGATAGAATGACCGTGAACGACCACCTGCGCACCCTCCCGGATAGCAGCGGGCGGCGCCCAGAACAATAACGATGGCGAGTGCCTTGTCCATGGAAAGCCGCCTGCTGAGCGAGCAAAGCTGCGTGTTCCACCATGCCGACCCTTATACCGTGTCCGATTACGTGAACCGGCATGTGGGCCAGCACCATATCGGCCTGTCCCGCACCACCCACCCCCAGGCCAGCCTCAGTCATCGCAAGTTCGCCGAACTGGACCTGTGCCGCATCAGCTACGGCGGCAGCGTGCGGGTCACCTCGCCGGCGCTGGAAACCATCTACCACCTGCAGGTGCTGCTCAACGGCAACTGCCTGTGGCGCGGGCATCAGCGCGAACACCACCTGGTGCCGGGCGAGCTGTTGCTGATCAACCCGGACGACCCGGTGGACCTGACCTATTCCGAGGACTGCGAGAAGTTCATCCTCAAGGTGCCGGTGCGCCTGCTCGACAGCATTTGCGACGAGCAGCGCTGGCAACGGCCCAGCGGCGGGGTGCGCTTTCTGCGCAACCACTACCGGCTGGAGGAGCTGGGCGGCTTTCTCAATCTCTTGGGCATGATCTGCAACGAAGCCGAAGTGAGCGGCTCGTTGCCACGGGTGCAGGGGCATTACAGCCAGATCATCGCCAGCAAGCTGCTGACGCTGATGAGCACCAACGTGCGCATGGAGACGCTGAGCGGGGCGGGCGCAGGCCTGGAGCGGATCCTGGACTACGTGGAGCGCAACCTGAAGCTGGACGTGAGCGCCGAGGCGCTGGCCGAGCAGGCGAACATGAGTGTGCGCTCGTTGTATGCGCTGTTCGATCGCCATCTGAATACCACGCCTCGGCAGTACATCCGCCAACGCAAGCTGGAGCGCGTGCAGGCCTGCCTGAGCGATCCCAGCTGCGGGGTGCGCAGCGTGACCGAACTGGCGCTGGACTACGGCTTCCTGCACCTGGGGCGGTTTTCCGAGAGCTATCGCCAGCGTTTCGGTGAGTTGCCGTCGGAAACGCTCAGGCGGCGAGGCTAGCGAAGCAACACGGGACAAACCCAGGCGGGCTTGTCCCGTGTTCGAGATGGATCAGGCTACATCCACCAGCACGATCTCGCTATCCTGCAGCGCGGTCACCTTCAGCACCGTCTCCTGCTCGATCGCCACGCCGTCGCGCGCCTTGGCCTGCAGCCCGTTCACTTCGACCAGGCCCTTGGCCGGCACCAGGTAGCCACGGCGACCTTCATCGAGGCGATACTCGGCGCTTTCCCCGGCGCGCAGGGTGGCGGCCACCAGGCGGGCGTCGGTGCGGATGCGCAGGCTGTCCTCATCGCCCTCACGGCCGCTGGCCAGGGTCACGAAGCCCTCGCCGCGCTCGCCTTTGGGGAACGGTCGGGTGCCCCAGGACGGCGCGTCGCCGACCTTCTCGGGAATGATCCAGATCTGGAAGATCCGCGTATCGACTTTCTCCAGGTTGTACTCGCTGTGGACGATACCGCTGCCGGCACTCATCACCTGCACGTCACCGGCCTCGGTACGGCCCTTGTTGCCCAGGCTGTCCTGATGGGTGATGGCACCTTCGCGAACGTAGGTGATGATCTCCATGTCACGGTGCGGATGCGGTGGGAAGCCGGCGCCGGCGGCGATCAGGTCGTCGTTCCAGACCCGCAGGTTGCCCCAGTGCACACGCGCCGGGTCATGGTACTCGGCGAACGAGAAGTGATGGTGGGCGTCCAGCCAGCCGTGGTTGGCGTGGCCAAGGCTTTCGAAGGGTCGCAGTTGCAGCATGGTGATGCTCCTCTGATTCGGTGGAATGGGGCCATGATGCGGCTTTGATAGATCGATAAAAAGCGTAAATATCGGCTTTATATGATCTTATTATTCGATAATAATTGGTGTGAATCAGCATGCGTTTCATCGCCTAATTACCTGATCCATAAGCATTCGCTGGCACTTTTGCGCGGATGAGGCGAACATGCCCGCTGTTTCGATTTTCAATGGAGTGACCGTGTCTCACGAGCATCCCCAGGCCCCGGCCGACCTGACCCCGCCCGCCCAGTTGCCCTGGCTGCGCCGCCTGGCGGCCCGCCTGCTAGGGCGTGGCCTGTCGCGCCTGCAGGCGCAACACCGCGACTCCTGGTTCCTGGGCCACGCCACGGGGCAACGCAACGGCCATGCCGACGGTCTGCGCGAAGGCTATGAGCGGGGCCGGGTGGATGGCTACGAGGCTGGGCGCCAGGTCCTGGTGATCCGCGATACGCGCCCCGAGCACGTTGCCGTGCCGGGCCAGGACGACAACCTGTTTGACGACTGGCGCCTGCCGCTGACCTCTGAGCTGAAGAAGCGCTTCAAGGCCGATGTCGCCCAGCGGTTGCCCGCCGAGGCGCAACCTAGCGCGGCGCAATGGAAGCTGATCTTCAGCGACACACCGTCTACTTGCGTGGTGGCCGGTGCCGGGGCGGGCAAGTCGACCTCGCTGGTGCTGCGCATCCTGTTGCTGCGCCATTACCTGGGCTTCGAGCTTGATGCCCTCACCGTGGTGACCTTTACCCGCGAGTCGCGCAAGGACTTCATCCAGCGCCTGCTGCAGGTATTCGCCCTGTGGCAGGTCGAATTGTCGCCGGCCCAGGGCCGCGAGCTGGTGCGCACCTTTCACTCGCGCATCCTGCCGCTGGTGCGCAGCCTGCCGGGTTTCGCCCAGGTGCGGGCGTTCGAGACCCTGGGCAGCGAGATGCCCGTTGGAAGCGAGGCCAGCGCCGATAGCAACCCGTTCGACCTGCGCCTGAACGATGCCCAGCGCCAGCAGCTCAACCTGTGCTACCGCGACCTGATGGGCCAGAGCCGGCGTTTCGCCCAGTTGATCGGAGCCCTGCGCCAGGAAGCCCTGCTGCTCAAGCCGCTGGATCCGGATCACCCAGACGTGCAGAAGCGCGTCCAGGTTACCCAGTTGTCGGCCCAGCGCGACGAGGAGCTGTGCGATGTGATCGAGGACCTGTGGTTCGCCGCCGGGGCTTGGCCGATCAAGGGTATCGAACCTTGCCGGGACACGGTGCAGATCCGTGGCAGCCGCTTTCATGTGCACGGTCGCCTGGAAGGGCTGGATGCCTGGGTGGTGTTGGGCTTCGACCCGGCCGAGAGCGGCCAGTACCAACGCCCGGGCGCCAAGCTGGCGGTGCGTGCGGAGTGGGCGGTGAAGCGCACCTTGTTTCAAGCTTTCTGCGATAAACCATTGATATGGCTTGAAAACTACTCATCGGCCAAGCGCCTGGCGGCCTCCTTGGCGGGTGATGCCGTGGCGGGCCCGGGCTTCGAGTACAAGGTCAAGGGTGAGCTGGCCCCGGCACCGTTGCTTGACGCGTTCGTCACCGCGGCAAGCTTCATCGAAAACCTGGGCCTGGATGTCAATGCGGCGGTGGCGGCCATGAGTTTCCCGTCCGGCGACACCGATGCGGCCTTCTTCGAAGCCCTGGCCCTGTACTGGAAGGCCCTGGAGGCGCACCTGCTGGCCCAGTCGCCACCGGTGATGACCTACAACCGCATGTTCGCCCTGTTCGGCGAGAACAACCCGGAGAACCTCGGGCTGATGCCCGACCCGTTGCTGCGCCCCTTGGCGCACCTGATGATCGACGAGTTCCAGGACGTTTCCCCGCAGATCGTCAGCTGGCTGCGTGCGAGCCTGGCCGAGATCCGTCGCCGTGGGCCGGCCCTGCATGTAGGGCGAGTGGCGCAGCACTCGTCGCTGATGTGCGTGGGCGATGACTGGCAGTCGATCTACGGCTGGCGCGGCAGTTCGCCGAAGTACTTCATGGAGTTCACCAAGGCTTTCCCGTCACCGGCCAACACGCGGGTGATGCTGGTGGAGAACTACCGCAGCCAGCAGCACATCATCGATGCCGCCGAGCACCTGGTCAAAGGCGCGCCGGCCATCAGCGGCAAGAAGGCCAGGGCAGCGGGGCTTGCCGCCGAGCTGCCGCTGGCGCCGGTAAGGGTCTTCGATCGAGACGAGGCGGCACTGGCCGAGACCGTGATCGAACACTATGAGCGAGGCGAAACAGTCATGATGCTGTTTCGAAAAACAAGCGATAAGTTGTTGATAGAACAGCATTTATCTTCAGTTATTAAAGTCGATTCTAGCTTGCCGCCCGGCCAGCGCCGTCTGCGTCAGCTGACCTATCACAGTGCCAAGGGCCTGCAGGCCGATGCGGTGTTCATGCTGGGCGATTGCCAGTACCTGACCAGTTCACCGTACAAGAACCAGGTCTATCGTCTGGCCGGCCTGGGCAAGCCGGGTGATGCCCAGGCGTTCGACACGGCGCAGAAGGAAGAGGTGCAAAGACTGGCCTATGTGGCGGTGACGCGAGCAGTACGGCATTGTTACTGGCATGTGGAAAAGGCCAGCGGCGAGGCTGTCGGCCAGCCGCGCGCGTCGAGCCAGGTGCAGGGCCGGCAGGCCTTCTTCGAAGATCTGCGCGGCCAGTAGGTTCAGTCGTTGGGGTCGCGGCGCGTGGTCAGGCGCAGGTAAAGGGCGTCTTCGTCCGCTTCCAGGCCCAGGGCCATGCGGTTCATGCCCGCGACATACTGCTCGCTGGTGATGGTTTGGCGCAGGGGCTGGCCATCTTCGCCCAAGGGACTGCGGCCCAGCGCCTGGGTCAGTGCTTCGATCACCGGGGGTTCGAGCGTGCCGTCCAGGTCATTGCCCTCCAGGTAGTCCATGCCGACATCCCAGCGACGCCTGAGCACGTTGAAGCGGGTAATGAATTCCCGGTGCAGCAAGCGGCGCCAGGTCGGGTGTCGAGAGATCCACTGGCGACGCCTGTCAGCGCTGGTGTCCCGTGTCTCGACCTCATTGTGTACCGCATCCTCGGTCTGCGCCGAGATTTCGGCAGTTTGCCGGTACAGCATGTCCTGTTGGAACTCGGGGAAGTCCAGTCTCCTAGACAGGCGAGTGCGCAGGGCCAGGCGAATCTCGATCAGGTCCAGGCCTTCGCCAAGGCCATTGTGCAGCACGTCGTCCGACAGCGTATCGAAGCGATGCAGCTCGGGTACTGCGGGCCTGGCACCGCGTTCGCCCAATGGCTGGGCATGCCAGGCATCCACCGCACGGAGGGCATCGCGTCGTGCAACCCTGGCGTTGAACAGGTCCTGGGCCAGGGCGTTCACCTGGTCTCGTCGGAACAGGCGCCTAAAGAACTGGAACAATGGTGGCGTGGCAACCTCGTCACCGGCGATTCCATAGCCGGCCTTGATCTCTGTGGCCTCATCGTAGGCCATTACTTCGACCTGCAGGGTACCGAAACCGTCAGCACCGGCATCGCCGCAGGTCACCGGGAACTCGCTGGCCACCTCGTTAAGGCGGGTGCGCAAGCGAGTGCTGGCGGCAGCCCGATCAAGCAGTCTCCACACCTGACGGGCAAAGGCCCTGGGCTGACGCAGCGCGCTGGCCGACATGCCGACCTGTTCTATAACCTCGCGCAAGCTGGTGTTGCGGTCTTCGTCGAACAATGCGTTCCAGGTGACTTGGCGAGCTTCGCTGGCGTTGCTCAGCCAGTCGATTCGCTGCGCAGGCGCAGGCAAAGGCGCCTCGATCGTTTCCTCCTCGACAGAGGCGCCGATGACCCTCAGGCCCGTACGGGTACGTTCATCCAAAGGGTTGTAGTTGAAGCGCCATTGGTAGCCGGGGCGTCTGGCCAGCAGTGCGTCTGAATAGGCTGAGCGGATCAGCGTGTCGAAATCGGGAATCTGCGTGATGCGATTCGTGCTCAGATCCACTTCTCGCAGCATGCACGGGGTGCGTTGCATCAAGGTGCCGAGCCCGGATGGCCACTCCTGCAACTGGCTGCTGTCCAGGCGCAGGGTGGCCAGGTTCTCCAGGTTGCCCACGTCCGGACCGAAGCCCAGCGGATTCAGGCTAAGTTTCAAGTGCCGCAACACGCGCATCGAGCCAAAGGCACCCGCCATTTCCGGATCCAGCGCAATGCGGTTGACCCGCAGATCCAGGGTCTCCAGGGGCAGGCCCGCAATCATCTGCAGGTCCGGCAGGGTCAGGGTGAGGCGGTTGCGGGGCAGTTCCAGGCTGCGCAGATTATTCAGCGTCGGCAATACCTCGTGGGCGACAGCTGGCAGCTCCCTGAGGCGTGCCCCGCTCAGACGCAGTTCACGCAATTGCGGAGCATTGCGCAGTGCCCGCAGGACCGAAGTGGCGCTCAACTGCGGGCTGCTGCGCACATCGATTCGCCGTAATGACGGAAATGCTTGCAGGAAGTCGGCGGGCATTTCGATCACGTTGAGGTTCTCCAGCGTCAACGTGGCGATGTGATCGAAACGCGCCGATAGCGACGGCAGCGCATCGAGGGTGATATTGGACAGGCTGAGCACTTCGCCGTCCAGGCGCTGCCAGGCCCGCACCAGCTGGTCGGCGGTTCTGGTGAAGTAGGCGCCGACTTCCTCGCCCCAGTCGTGGGCGCCTTTGCTGGCCCAGGCGCCGAGCTGTTCACGCAGCTCCGTCAACTGAGCACGCAAGGCCTGAATCTGTTCGCTCGCGCTGCCCCTGGCGCGCAGGGTGACCAGCAATTGCCCGAGCTCGCGATTGCTGAGTCCGGGGTACAAGGCATGCAGCTCGCGTTCGGCCCGGGAGGCGAACACGCCTGGGCTCAGAGGGTAGCCATACCTGCCATCGCTCAGGAGCAATGGCGAGCGAAAGCCCGGGCACATAGATTGCTGGCCGATCAGGCCTGCAGCTGCGGGACGATCGGCAAGCGCCGCGTGATAGCGCTGTTGCGCGGACCCGTGTGGGTAGCGGGCCAACAGGTTGTCACTGATCAGCTGGCTATCGGCGTTGGCCAAACTATCGCGGTACAAGCCCAGGATGGCCCGGTCCAGTCGCACGCGGGCTTGCAGCAACCGCGCTTCCTCGGCGATGCGCAGGGGGATCCGGCCCTCGAGCAAGCGAGCCCGTTCGGCGCTGCTGGCCTGGCCAGCCAGTTCGTCGAGTGCCTGGCGGGGTAGGCTCGGAAACTGCCGCCCGATGGTTAGCGTCGCAGGGGGGAGGGCCTTGGGTTGGCTGTTGTAGAGTCTGTCGAACAGCGACCCCCGCCTTGTACTCAGGCGGTCTGCCATCAGCGTCTGCAGGGCCTGTTGGCGATTTTCGGCCAGTGTCCCTTCAGGCAACAGCGCTTTTACCGTCTTTTCTTCCAGGTTCTCCAGGACGATCCTGGCCAGGTCGCCGTTGTCCAGGTCGCTGCGGGTCAACTGGATTACCTGGTCACCGGGCCGATTGCGCCCATAGCGGGTGGCGCTGCCCATCGGCTCGGCACCCTCGAAAACCTCCAGTACCACATCCTCGGGCCAACCGGGCAGTTCGCCGAGGGCATTGATGGCGAATTGTTTGTAGGTTGCCAGCGGGCGGCCCTGGCGGGTTCGGGCGATGATCTCGTCGGCGGTGCTGTCAGCCTTGAGTCGGCGCAAGGCGTCCTCGAGCAGTGCCGGAGGGCGCCTGCCGTCGGCGTGGACCTGCTCCAGCACGCCACGGTCCAGGCCGCTGCTGTCGAGCGCGGCCAGCAGTTCTTCATCGTTCATGCCCTTGCAGAGCGGACCGAGGCGGCGCATCAGCTTGACCCGGCTCCATTCCTGCGGCCGCTCGTGCGACAAGCGCCAAGCCCCTTCGCCATTGCCACGCAGTCGTGGCTGATAGGCCTGCGGATCTTCCGGGTGGACAATGCGCCAGTCTCCATCGGTGTGCTTTCGCACTTCGTGGAGCGAATCGTCCAGTTCCATGAAATGCCGATTGTCATACCGCAGGATGCCTTCGTTGTCCGGTTGCAGGTCCGCCGGCAGTTCGACCGGGCTGCGGTAGGACTGCAGCTGTGGGTGCCACAGCCGCTGCTCGCCATCGATCCAGAGGCTTTCCATCCAGTCGACAAAGCCGCTGGCCCTGGCCAGCTTGGCGACGCCAGCGATGGCGATCACACTGCCAAGGTTGATGAGCAGCGACTCGACCTGCTCCACGGCCTGGGCGTTGTCGCCTTCGGACCAGGCTTCGAAACCGTGGAAGATGCTGCTCATGACCTGGCCTGCGCCCACTGCCAGCATGGCGACGTCCAGGCCGGGGACGAACATCGCCGCCACCCCCAGCAGGGTGAGGCCGCGCTCGCCCCACAGCATCAGGCGCTCACGTCGTGCCTTGGCGTCGACATCCGCCGTCGGTACCGCCACCCCGCGCGCGTCGTCCTGCAGGCGTTGTACGTGGTCGTTGAACAGTTTGGGCCACACCGGGAAAGCAATGGCGGTTTCATGAACCGCCAGCGCCGGGAAGCGGACGGGGCGCAGAGCCGACGGGTCACCTGTTTCGCTGGCGGTCTCTCGTCCATGCCAGGGATGCGTGCCGGGCTCGGTCTCGGCAAAGGCGGGGGAAGGCGTCTCGAGGGGGATCACCGCGGCCTGGGGGCCTTCGAACAGCCTGGCCTCGAGTTTTCTTGCCATCTCAGGGCGATCCTTGAGGGCGACATGTTCCAGAAAGCGTTCTCGATAGTCGGGCTCAAGCAAGCGGCGCCGCAGGTACCTGCCGAAGGCCAGCAGATTGGTGAACTCCTGTACCGGGTGATCCTCGTCGAAGGGCAGGTAGGCGATGCACGATGGCTCGGGCTGGCCGTTTGCGACCAGCAGCCAAAGGTCATGCAGTTGGATACCCAGCAGGGTCAACGTCCGTATCGAGGCGTTTGCCCCTCCATAACGCGGCGCGGCATCGATCGCGCTGAGCTGGAGCAACGCCTGGAGTCCAGCCTCCGTCAGGTGTCCGCGCATACGGGCAATCAGGGCCTGCACGGCAAGTTCATCGCACCGTGCCCGGCTCCACAGTGATTGCAGCACGGCTTTTCGCGTACTGCCGTAGATGCTTTGCAGGTGCTGCTGATAGCGTTTGCCCAGGTCGAGCGCACGGCAGTGGCTGACGAATGCGCTGGTGCTCAGGCCGGCGATCTCGGTGCTGTCGTCGACGCTGACCTGCAGGGTGCTGAAGGGGCCGACTTCGGCCATGCCCTCGAAGTTGTGCAGGGCGGCTTCGAGCAGGCTGGTGAGGGTGGCGGCGCCGGACGGTTGTTCGGTCAGGATCACAGGGCGAGGCATCCAATGGGAGGCATCCGGATCGGGGAACTCATCCTTTTGGCCCTGAGTGAACGGCTGGCGGCTGAACTGGGCCTGGGTGAGAGATACCTGGACACCTAACCGTGCCTTCAGCAAAGGCTCGCAGAACTCGATAATACCCTGCAGGCCCTGCAAGGCCTCGGTCAGCGCCTTGCTACTGGCGGTCCGTCGCTTGATGGCCTCGCGCAATTCGTCCTGTTGGACAGGGGATGCCTTGGTGAACCAGCCTTGGAGCTGCCCATCCGGTTTGACGTACTCCCGGTGTGCTCGACGCAAAAGCCTTTGAGCGTGGGTGGGGTGCAGGTGCTTGGTCCATCCCGGCAGGCTGCGCAGGATCTGCTGCTGGTGGTAGGGAGGATCGATAATGTGCATGGTCGCATTCCTATGAGAGCAGAGCGGCCATAAAAGCGCAGGGGGAAGAGCCCTGGGCGGTACATAGTTGCTGCCCAATCAGGGCGATGGCTGACACGCCCCAGGTCCTTCGACCCACAGAGTCAGCGGTGGGCCCACCGTCGGTCATTGGCGGCGACAGCCTAAAGCCAGCCGATGAGGCCGCTGCTATGGTCTAGACAAAGCCTGAACGTGGAGCACTGCCATGCCAGCTTTCACCATCCTGCATATCGACCACCTGGTCCTGCGCGTCGGCGATCTGCAGCGCAGCCTGGCCTTCTACCATGAACTGCTCGGCTGTCCGGTGCGCAAACGCCGGGATTCGCTGGGCATGATCCATCTGGGGGCCGGCGACGGCCTCATCGACCTGGTGGCTGTCGATGGTCCGCTGGGGCGCCAGGGCGGCCCGATGCCCGGCCCGAGCGGATACAATGTCGACCATTTCTGTTTGCGCATCGAGCCGTTCGACGAACCGTCGTTGAGCGCACTGCTGCGTGAGGCCGGGGTAAGGGTCGAGGCCGCGGAGAAGCGCTACGGAGCTGAAGGTGAGGGTGTCTCGCTGTACTGTTACGACCCCGATGGCAACCGCGTCGAACTCAAAGGACCGCCCATTCAGGCATGAAGGTGCTGCGATGCGCACTCAGCTTGTAGGCCCAAGCAGCAACCCCGCCTGTTGACGTTTGGGCAAACGCTGCACCACCAGTTGGTGCGATCGCCGCAGCAGGTCGCTCAGCTCGTCGCGGCCCATGGGGTAGGGCGGCAGCATGCTGATCCACTTCGCCCGCGCCAGGTAGGGCGCCGGGCGAATACCGGGGCGGTCGCAGTAGCCGAGGAACAGCTCGTCGGCCACCTTGAACGACAAGCCGGCGCCGCCCAGGTCCTGGACGGCGAACATCTTGTTGCCGGCCACCGAGAACACCCGGATGCCGCCCCATTTGTAGTCTTCCTGCGCCCCGGGCAGGGCCAGGCACAGCGCCGCCACCTGATCCTCGGACAGCCTTTTCTCAGACATAACGCTCTCCACAGGCCTCGAACGAGACCGCCAGGTGATCGATCCACGCGCGTACCGCCGGCAGCAGGCCGCGGCGGTGCGGGTAGACCGCCTGCAGGTAGCCGCCGGGCAGCGACCAGTCTGGCAGCAGGCGCACCAGTTCGCCACGGGCCAGTTCCTCCTCGCAGAACATCGATGGCAGGGCGGTGAAGCCTAGGCCCGCGCGCACCGCGGCGTTGCGCACGACGAAGTCGTCGATGGCCAGCCGCGGCTCCAGGGCAACGTCCTCCTGGCGACCGTGTGGCCCGTGCAGACGAAAGTGCACCAGTCGGTCGGCCTCGGCCGCGCCGAGCACCGGCAGGCTGGCAAGCTCGGCGGGTTCACGAATATGGTCGGCGAAGCCCGGTGCGGCCACCAGCTGCATCTGCGCCTGGCGCAGGCGGCGGGTGACCAGCGCCGGGTCTTCGTCGCCCAGGTCGCGCACGCGCAGAGCGACGTCAATGCCCTCGGAGATCAGGTCGACCCGGCGGTTGAGCAGCACCATGTCCAGCTGCACCAGGGGGTACTGGGCCAGAAAGCGGCTGACCACATCCGGCAGGAAGGCGTGGGCCAGGGCCACCGGGCAGGACACCCGCAGGCGGCCGCGGGGTTCGCTGGACATGCTGGCCACCACTTCGTCGGCCATTTCCGCCTCCAGCAGCATGGCCTGGCAATGGTTCAGGTAGCGCTCGCCCACGGCGGTGAGCTTGAGTTGGCGGGTGGTGCGCTGCAGCAGGCGGGTGCCCAGGCGCTCCTCCAGCTCGGCGATGCGCCGCGACAGGCGCGACTTGGGGATGCCCAGCTGGCGCCCGGCGGCGGCGAAACCACCAGCTTCGACCACCCGGGCGAAGTAGAAGAGGTCGTTAAGGTCTTGCATTTGGCCGTCTCATTGTTCCATCAGTGGAACAAACTAACGCGTTTTTACCGACTTATCAGCTATTCGATGTGCCGATAGGATTGCTCCCATCGTGATCGCCCACCGCCGCGGTCTTCATTCACAGGAGAGTCCCATGAAACTGTTGCATATCGATTCGAGCATCCTGGGCGACAATTCCGCCTCCCGCCAGCTGAGCCGCGAAGTGGTCGAGGCCTGGAAAGCCGCCGACCCGAGCCTCGAAGTGGTCTACCGTGATCTGGCCGCGGACGCCATCAGCCACTTCTCCGCCGCGACCCTGGTCGCCGCCGGCACCCCGGAAGAGATGCGCGACGCCGCCCAGGTCCATGAAGCCAAGCTGAGCGCCGAAACCCTGGAAGAATTCCTCGCCGCCGACGCCGTGGTCATCGGCGCGCCGATGTACAACTTCACCGTGCCGACCCAGCTCAAGGCCTGGATCGACCGCGTGGCGGTGGCCGGCAAGACCTTCCGCTACACCGAGGCCGGCCCTGAAGGCCTGTGCGGTGACAAGAAGGTGATCCTGGTGTCCACCGCCGGTGGCCTGCACCAAGGCCAGCCGACCGGTGTCGGCCATGAGGACTTCCTCAAGGTGTTCCTCGGCTTCATCGGCATCACCGACCTGGAAATCGTCCGCGCCCATGGCCTGGCCTACGGCCCGGAGCACCGCGCCAAGGCCATCGACGCCGCCCAGGCGCAGATCGCCGGTGAGCTGTTCGCCGCCGCCTGATCGAGACTGCTTGACCAAAGCCGACTGCCGCCCAGCGCGCCAGTCGGCTTTTTTCATCCAGTTTTCATGTGCCGGCGGCGAGTCGGGTTCTATGCTGGCATCCATACCCGAGTGCCGCGCAGTGCCTTGCGACGAGGAGCGCCCTGCGATGAAACGAACCCGTATGCTGATGGCGCTGTTGCTGCTCGGCGGCCTGTTGGCCCGCGCCGACGCGGCGCCGTGGGTGGCTGGGTTGCACCGCCTGGCGCTCACCGACCCGGTGGACGCCCGGCCCATGCAGGCGCTGGTGTTCTACCCCTCCAGCGGCGAAGCGCGCCCGGTGCGCATCGAGGGCTACCAGACCCGTGTCGCCGAAGAGGCGCCGGTGGCCATGGGGCAGTTCCCGCTGCTGGTGATCTCCCACGGCAATACCGGCAGCCCGATGGCCTTGCACGACCTGGCCAATGGTCTGGCGCGCCAGGGTTTCGTGGTAGTGGCGGTGGTTCATCCCGGCGACAACAACCGCGACCATAGCCGCCTGGGTACCCTCAGCAACCTTTATGGCCGGCCGCTGCAGATCAGCGCCGCGATCACCGCGGCGCGAAATGACAGGCTGCTCGCGCCGTACCTGAACGATGGCAAGGTCGGGGTGATCGGCTATTCCGCTGGCGGCGAGACCGCGCTGATCCTGTCCGGCGCACGTCCCGACCTCGAGCGCCTGCGCCGCTATTGCGAGCAACGCCCCACCGACGCCGACGCCTGCAAGACCCATGGCGTGCTGATCGCCGACCACAGCGAGCTGGCGCCCCGCGCCGACCCCCGGGTGGGCGCGGTGATGCTGATGGCGCCGTTGAGCCTGATGTTCGGCCGCCACGCCCTGGCTGGCGTGCAGGTGCCGGCGCTGATCTACAGCGGTGACAACGACCAGCTCCTGGCCCTGGAGCATAACGCCGATGCCCTGGCGCGCAAGCTGCCGGTCACGCCCGACTATCGGCTGCTGGCCGGTGCCGGCCACTTCGTGTTCATGGCCCCCTGCGACGACGAGCAGCACCAGCGCATGCCAGTGCTGTGCAAGGACGCCGAGGGCGTCGACCGTCGGCATATCCATCGTTCGCTGCGCGGCGAGACCACGGCCTTCTTCAGCCAGGCACTGGGCGCGCCGGAGCCGGCCGAGCGTTCAGCCGCGGCGGGCCAGCAACAGGGTCAGGCCCACCCCTGACAGGGCGAGCAGGGCGGCAACGCAGAAGATCGAGGCATACCCCAGGCGCACCGCCACCGCGCCCATCACCGGGCCGGCGATGGCCAGCGCCAGGTCGAAGAACACCGCGTAGGCGCCCAGCCCGGCGCCACGGCTGCTGCTGGGCACCTGGCGGATCGCCTCGACGCCCAGGGCCGGGTACACCAGCGACAGGCCGAAGCCGGTCAGCCCGGCACCGACCATCGCCCACAACGGCGAGGGCGCCAGCCACAACAGGGCCAGCCCGAGCACCTCGGTGGCCATGCAGGCGATGGCCACGTTGTAGCCGCCGAAGCGGTTGACCGCGTTGACGAACAGCAGCCGCGACAGGATGAAGCACAGGCCGAAGGCGCTCAGGCACCAGGCGGCGCCAACCCAGCCACGCTCGAGGTAGTACAGGGTGACGAAGGTGGTCAGGGTGCCGTAGCCGATCGACGCCAGGGTCAGCCCCACGCCACAGGGCGCTACGCGGCCGAACGCCGACCAGAACGGCAACCGTTCGCCGCGCACCACCACCACGTCCGGCCGGGTGCGCAGCACCAACAGGGCCAGCAGCGCCAGGCCCAGCAGTGCCGGTCCGAGCACGGCGAAGCTCAGGCCATCCACCAGCAGCACGCCGACGGGCGCGCCGATGGCGATGGCGCCATAGGAGGCGATGCCGTTCCAGGAAATGACCCGTGCGGTATGTTCCGGCCCCACCTGCCCGATGCCCCAGCTCAGCGTCGCGACGCCGATCAGCCCCTGGGCGATGCCCAGCAACAGCCGGCCGCCCAACAGCAGCGCCAGGCTCAGCCAGGGCAGGGCGAGGGTCCAGGCCGAGAGCAGGGTCAGCACGCCGCAGCCGGCGATGCCGTACAGGCCGTAGCGGATCGCGCGCTTGCCGCCGAGGGTGTCCGCCACCCGCCCGGCGAAGGGCCGGCTGAGCAGGGTGGCCAGGTACTGCAGGCCGATGGTCAGGCCGGCGATCACCGCGCCGAAACCCAGCTGGTCGTGTACATGGCCAGGCAGCACCGCGATCGGCAGGCCGATGCAGAGGAAGGCGATGAAGGTGTAGAAGACGATCGAGAGGATCTGCAGGGTGACGCTGGAGGCGTGTGGTGCGGTCATGGGCTCGTTCGCGGGCGGGCGGTGGGCTGTGCCCATCATGGCCGCTGCGCGACGGAAAAGAAAGCAGGCTAACTAATTGGCCGCCCTGGCCAAAGATCTCACTGAGGCATTCGCGGGTAAACCCGCTCCCACAGGGTTGCGCTGTGCTGGTTGGCCGCGCGATACCTGTGGGAGCGGGTTTACCCGCGAAAGGGCCTGCCCGGTCGCCGTAAAACCACCAGGCAAGCTTGGTTACATCAGACCACTACACCCTGGCTGCGCAGGTAGTCGTCATAGGTCCCGCTGAAGTCCACCACGCCATCGGCCGTCAGCTCGATGATGCGGGTGGCCAGCGACGACACGAACTCACGGTCGTGGCTGACGAACAGCAGGGTGCCCGGGTAGTTCTCCAGCGCCAGGTTCAGCGCCTCGATCGATTCCATGTCCAGGTGGTTGGTCGGTTCGTCCATCACCAGCACGTTGGGTTTCTGCAGGATCAGCTTGCCGAACAGCATGCGGCCCTGTTCACCACCGGAAATCACCTTCACCGACTTGAGGATCTCGTCGTTGGAGAACAGCATGCGCCCCAGGGTGCCGCGGATCACCTGCTCGCCGCTGGTCCACTGGCCCATCCAGTCGAACAGGGTCATGTCGTCTTCGAAGTCGTGGGCGTGGTCCTGGGCGTAATAGCCCACCTCGGCGCTGTCGGTCCACTTCACTTCGCCCTTGTCCGGGGTCATCTCGCCGACCAGGGTGCGCAGCAGGGTGGTCTTGCCGATGCCGTTGGGGCCGATGATGGCCACGCGCTCGCCGGCTTCGATGGTGAAACTGAAGTCCTTGAACAGCACCTTGTCGTCGAAGGCCTTGGCCATCTTCTCGACGGTGACCGCCTGGCGGTGCAGCTTCTTGGTCTGCTCGAAGCGGATGAACGGGCTCACCCGGCTCGACGGCTTGACCTCGGCCAACTGGATCTTGTCGATCTGCTTGGCGCGCGAGGTGGCCTGCTTGGCTTTCGAGGCGTTGGCCGAGAAGCGGCTGACGAAGGTCTGCAGCTCGGCGATCTGGGCTTTCTTCTTGGCGTTGTCCGACAGCAGCTGCTCGCGGGCCTGGGTGGCCGCGGTCATGTACTCATCGTAGTTGCCCGGGAACAGGCGCAGCTCACCGTAGTCCAGGTCGGCCATGTGGGTGCAGACGCTGTTGAGGAAGTGGCGGTCGTGGGAAATGATCACCATGGTGCTGTTGCGCGCGGTGAGGATGGTTTCCAGCCAGCGGATGGTGTTGATGTCCAGGTGGTTGGTCGGCTCGTCGAGCAGCAGCACGTCCGGATCGGAGAACAGCGCCTGGGCCAGCAGTACACGCAGCTTCCAGCCCGGAGCGACTTCGCTCATCGGGCCGAAGTGCTGCTCCAGGGGAATGCCCAGGCCCAGCAGCAGCTCGCCGGCACGGGACTCGGCGGTGTAGCCGTCCATCTCGGCGAATTCGGTTTCCAGCTCGGCGACGGCCATGCCGTCTTCCTCGGTCATCTCCGGCAGGGAGTAGATGCGGTCGCGTTCGGCCTTGACCTTCCACAGCTGCTCGTGGCCCATGATCACCGTGTCGATCACGGTGAATTCTTCATAGGCGAACTGATCCTGGCGCAACTTGCCCAGGCGGGTGTTGGGCTCGAGCATCACCTGGCCGCCGGATGGCTCCAGGTCGCCGCCGAGGATCTTCATGAAGGTCGACTTGCCGCAACCGTTGGCGCCGATCAGGCCGTAACGGTTGCCGTTGTTGAATTTGACCGAGACGTTTTCGAACAGGGGCTTGGAGCCGAACTGCATGGTGATGTTAGCGGTGGAGATCAAAGCGCTTACCTATCAGTAACTTACGCGGCTGGATTTTTCAGCTGATACCGATCTGATACCAATCTTGAGCTTGTCCAGCTCGCTCCAGTCGGAGCTTGGGTTGAGCCAACGCGCATACGTCGACAGCAGCATGCGCGCGCTGTGACCCAGCTGTTGGGTGAAAAATGCGGGAGTTGAGGCCAGACATTGCGTCTATTGTCGCATAGGTGTGACGACAGTTGTATGGGGGCCTATTCTTGAGCCCCAGCTCACTCAACACTGACAGGGAGGTGCCAATGAGCAATCGCGGGAAGGATCGCCAAATCGACAACATCGAGTTCAACGTCAGCGACATCCAGCGCAGCAAGGATTTTTACGGCGCGGTGTTCGGTTGGACCTTCATGGACTACGGTCCTACATACACCGAGTTCAGTGACGGTCGCCTTACCGGCGGCTTCACCACGGGCGAGCCGGTCAGGCCCGGAGGGCCCTTGGTCATCCTGTACGCAGACGACCTTGCCAAGGCTGAGAACAGTGTCGTGGCGGCAGGCGGCAAGATCAGCCGGAAAGTGTTTTCGTTCCCAGGTGGAAAGCGATTCCATTTCATCGACCCAGATGGCTATGAGCTGGCTGTCTGGACAGCTGCAGATTGAGATGGACCGAGCCTCCGTATCCTTCACTGAACCGGCTTGATCAGCTCCTGCCCTTGGTTGCGTGCGTTACCCACTGCAGCGCCCACCCGGTGCCACTTGAAAGTCTCCGGCGGCTCGCCCAGGTTGAGCAGCAACTGCTCGGCATGATCGCTGGATAAAGGGGCGGACATCCATTCGATCGCCAAGTCAGATGGCAGCACAACCGGTCGCCGGTCGTGCACGTCGACCAGGCCGCCCTGGGCATCGGCGGTGATGATCACGAACCCGTCATGATCGTTGCCGGCGAACTGGCCGATGGCGGCGCACAGGGCAGGGCGACCGTCGCGCCGGTGGATGTAGTAGGGCTGCTTCTTCGGCCCGCCTTCATCCGCCCATTCATACCAGCCGTCCACCGGGGTAATGGCCCGGTATGGCCATATCGCCCGGAAGAAGGCGCCGTGCGCTACCTTTTCAATGCGGGCATTGATCGGTGTGGCCCGGTCGGTCGCCCAATGTGGACGCCATCCCCATCTCACCAGGTCCGCGCGCGGACCTGCGTCGTCTACCCTGAGCACCGCGACCTGCGTGGTCGGCGCAACGTTGTAGTGGTCGAGCGGCTGCTCACCGATATTGTTCCGCCAGGCCTGCGGCATGCTCAGGGTCTCGACGAAGTCATGGAGCCCGCGATACTGGCTCAGCCTTCCGCACATTTCCCATCCCTCCTGCTTGAGCTCAAAGGGTAGGTCGTCGATCAATGTCAGTGGTCGATCCCTCAAGCACGGCTCTTCTCATTCCTACCTGGCGAACCTCTAGCGGCGGTAGCGGTTTCGCCGCGCTGGGCCCATCGCCACACTGCATTCCCTTCAATTCGCTGGGCGGAATGTGGACATGCAGCTGCCGACGGCGCTGCTGGATGATCTTCTGGATGCGTCTCATGGGGGCATACCTTGATGGGCATCCTTGCGAGAGCCGGAGGGCATGACCATCAGTAAACGCCTCTTTGCCCGCAGCGCCCGTGTCGCCTGACCAGTGGACAGGGTCCTGGCGCTGGCAGGCTGGAATGGGAGTTGCTTGAACCCAGGAAACCGATCATGCGGGGAGAGCAGACATGTTCCAGGATGACTTCTATTTCATGAGCTTCGTCGTGGCCGCCGTGCTGGCTGTGGATGTGGTGGCGATCTTCGTGTTCCTGCAGGCCAGTGTTTGATCCCCATTCCTGGGGATACGGCCCCTGAACCGGGGCCAACACCGACCCGGCAGCCGGGCATGGAATATGATTCAGCCTTCGGCCAGGGGGGCACTGATGGGATGGTTGGATCAAAGGCCAGCACTTGGACGCATCGGTTGGGTGCCTTTACCAGGGTGGCAATTGTGCTAGATTTCAAGGTTTTGCAGACACCAAGCCGGTGAGGGCTCGCTCCATGTTCATCGAAACACCGCGTCTTGTCCTGCGTCCCTGGGCCGAGCGGGACATCGAAACCTTTGCCCTGGTCAATGCCGACCCCGAAGTCAGGCGCTACTACTATCCCGCGATACTGTCTCTTGATGAAACCCGGTCGATGCTCGCGGACTGCGACCAACATCTGCAGGTCCATGGATTCGGTTTCGTCGCTGTCGAGCGCAAGGCCGATGGCGCGCTGGTCGGCGGGCTTGGCCTGTCCTTGACCGGGGATGAGATACCGGGCGGCTCGCAGGTTGAAATCGGCTGGATTCTCGGGCGCAGCCACTGGCGGCAGGGGTACGCCTTCGAGGCGGCCAGCGCTTGCCTGGAACACGCCTGGTCGACGCTTGGGATCAGGCAGGTCATCGGCTACACCTCCAGCATAAACACCCCGTCGCGGGCTTTGATGGAGCGGTTGGGGATGCGTTCGGATCCGGCTGAGGATTTCCCCGACCCGACGGTGCCTGAAGGCAATGCATTGCGGCCGCATGTGCTCTACCGAATCGACAGGCCGTTCTGAAAGCCAGGTAATATAGCGAACCGGCCTACCGCGCCCGTCACCTGGGGCTAGTCTTGTAGATCGTAAGCAGACTATTAAAAAAGGGTGGTGGCTGTCTGACCCTGTCCAGGGCTTCCTGCTGGGGTGGTTGGAGTCTGTATGAGCCGTTTGATGATGGCAGTGGCCGTCAGCCTGTTGCTGGTGGGCTGCGCACACGATCCCGATATCCGGGCGGGACGAGACAACACCTTCGGCATGACTGCGAAAAGTCCTCCGGAGTACCTGAATTGTGTCAAGGCCGAGCTTCCCGATTCGGCCAAGACCTATGTCGTGCAGAACCAGGACGCCCTGGAGCTGTTTGTCGCCAGCACGGATCCGGACAAGGCCGAGGGACTGGTCAGGGTTCAAGGCTCCACCGGGCGGCAGCAGTTCTCGGCGTACCAGCGTGATGCCTGGTATGACAAGGGGCGTCTGCTCGATGCGGCGCTGATGTGTTCGCGGGTATGATCGCAGCGTAGCGGGGCGTGACGGTTTCCATCGCGTCCCGTCCCACTTCACCTCAGGTGCTTCTCATGTTGAACGGACTCAACCATCTCACCCTGGCGGTTTCCAACCTGCCGGACAGTATCGTGTTCTACCAGCAAATCCTGGGCTTCAAGCTCGATGCACGTTGGGACCGCGGTGCTTACCTGAGTCTGGGCGACCTTTGGCTGTGCCTGTCGGTCGACCAGGTCGAGGCGGGCGACTTGCAGCGCAACTACACCCATTACGCGTTTTCCATCCGCCAGGCCGATTTCGCGGCATTTGCCCAGCGCTTGCGCGAGCATGCCGTGCGCCTGTGGAAACAGGACAGCAGCGAGGGCGACTCGTTGTACTTCCTCGACCCGGACGGCCACCAGCTCGAAGCCCATGTCGGCGATCTGCAGTCGCGGCTGGCGGCCTGTCGGGTCAAGCCCTACACGGGCATGGTGTTCTACGACTGACGCATCCGCGCCATGCACAGCGCATCGACGTACACCCCGTCACGCACGCCGTAATCGCGCAGCCGGCCTTCGGTCTCGAAGCCGTACTTGCGATACAGCGCCAGCGCCGGCTCATTGTCGGCGTAGACGGTGAGCTGGACCCGGCGCAGGTTCATCCAGTTGTCGGCGATGTCGAGGATCGCCGCCATCAGCCGCGAGCCGACGCCCTTGCCTTGCCAGGCCTGGGCAACGCCCATGAGCAGCTCGCCCAGGTGGGCCTGGCGGATGCGTGTGCTCTGGTCGAGGCCGATGTTGCCGATCACCTGGCCCTGGTGCACCGCCACCAGGCGGACCTGGCGTTCGTGATAGGCAGCCAGGCGTTCACGCCAGACCTCGATGGACTGGTAGGGCATTTGCAGTACCTGGCGGCAAACAGCCGGTTCGTTGTAGAGCGCGGCGATACCCTGCAGGTGCTGCTCGGCAAAACGTTCGATGACGATGTCCGGCGATGCGTCGTTCACTGTGTTTCCATCCTTTGAAAAACGAGTGGCGCCCCAGTGTACGGGGCGCAGGTCCAAGCTGGCCAGGGGCGACTCCCTGGCAAGAAAGCGGATGCGCCGGCCCGCCGCGATGGGTACAGTGCAGTAATCGTCGTCCTGCCGGAGCCTGTCATGTCCTGTGCCTTCACCCTCATGCAATCGCCTGTCGGCACCCTGACCCTGGTGGCGCGGGGCGAGCGGCTGGCCGCGGTACTGTGGGAGCACGAGCGGGAAAACCGGGTGCGCCTGGGCGAACTGCACCGTGATGACCAGCACGGCGTGCTGCGCGAGACCGCCCGCCAGCTGGGCGAGTACTTTGCCGGGCAACGCCAGCGCTTCGAGCTGGACCTGGATTTCGTCGGCACCGGGTTCCAGCGTGAGGTCTGGGCGGCGCTGTTGACCATTCCCTTCGGCCAGACCCGCAGCTACGGCGAGATCGCCCGGCAGATCGGCAAGCCCGATGCGGTCCGTGCGGTGGGCGCGGCCAACGGGCGCAATCCGATCTCGATCATTGCGCCGTGCCATCGGGTGATCGGAGCCTCGGGCAGCCTCACCGGGTTCGCCGGCGGCCTGCCGGCCAAGCAGTACCTGCTGGCACTGGAAGGGCGGCAGAGCCTGGCGCTGGATTTCTAGGTTTCAGCCAAGCCAGACGCACAGCAGCGCCAACACCACGGCCAGAAGGGTGCCGACAAACAGGCTGTAGTGGCGGTGCGCACGACGGGCGTGGGCTTCGACCTCCCGCAGGTACTGCCCCGGAGGTGGGGCATCCGGGCGATGGCGCAGGCCTTCGGCGATATCGGCCAGGCGCCCGCGAATCAGGGTGCCCACCAGGTACCAGACGCTGGCATAGCTGGCCAGGATCACCAGCACGTACTTCATACGGGCGATACCCCGCCAGTGCCTGTCTGTGGCGCCGGTCGTAGCGTGCAGGTCGTCATGGTGCATCCGTCCTTGGCATGTCGTCGACTGACGAGGATACAATCGACGGGCGCTGACTCCCAGCGCCGATGTGTCGATTTCATGGACGAGACCACAATGACCCATGCCGCAGCCATCCCCGCCGACTCGCTGATCGCCCCCCATGCCGCGCAGGCGGGCTTTCGTCATTGCCGGGCAATCGACCTGGCTGACGACGGGCAGCCCGCCATGGCGCACTTCCTGCGCCTGATGGCGAGCATGCCCGGCTGGATCGACGACATGATGGTGTTGCGCAACCGCCTGGTTGGGCTGTTCGGGCTGAAGAACCTGGGCCGGCTGACCGCCATCGACCCGGCCCGTCCCCCAGACAGCTACCAAACCGGAGAGCGGGTGGGCATCTTCACGTTGCTCAGCAACAGCGTGAATGAGGTGCTGCTGGTCGACTGCGATCATCACCTGGACGTGCACATTGCCCTGATGCGTCGCCCCACGGCCCCAGGGCGGTGCGAGGTGCTGGTCAGCACCGTGGTGCGCACGCATAACTGGCTGGGTCGCCTGTACATGCTGCCGGTGGCGCCGTTCCATCGCCTGATCGCACCCATCGCCCTGCGCCGGCTGGCGTTGTAACGATCAGGACGGTGGCGCGAAGCGTTGACGGAACCAATCACCAAGCATGGCCTTTTCCGCATACAGCCGGTCGTTGCTGCCCAGGCGGCCGGGACGGCTGAGGTACATCTTGTCGCTCAGGTGTTCCTGGGCCTTGAGCGCGGGTTGTCCGGGCTGCTGGAGGGTGTAGTCGAGGTCGATGCTGGGCCAGGTGACCTCGCGCATGAAGCGCACATCGTAGGCCTGGCTGTGCCAAGGCTCGAAACGTCCGGCCAGGTCGATGTCGCGGATGTCGATGACCAGTTGCTGGCCGGGTCGCAGGTAGCGCTGGCCGAGCTTCTGCAGGTGCTGGGTGAGGGCCTTCATCACCTGCGGGTCGGCGCCTTGGGGGTAGCCGCGGTTGTCGAGGCTGGCATCGCGGAATTTTTCCGGGTGGTCGAAACGCACCTCGACCTGCGCGGTCGCGGTGCCCTGTGCCATGCTGTCGAATGCCAGCACCAGCAACAGGGCGCTGGCCAGGGTGGTACGCATGATGCACCTCCGGGGTGGGGCGGCTTGCCTGCCTATTTTACGCCGGTACGGGGCATAAGCAGAGGACTGATGCAATGAGCGCTTTTCGGCGGATGACCGCCAATACCTGCGGGCGTGACCTGGCCGTGGGCGATATTCATGGGCACTTCGAGCGCCTGCAGGAATGCCTCGAGGCCGTCAAGTTCGATCCGGCGGTCGACCGGCTGTTCAGCGTCGGCGACCTGGTCGACCGCGGGCCAGCCAGCCCGCAGGCGCTGGAATGGCTGGCCAAGCCTTGGTTCCATGCGGTGCAGGGCAACCACGAGTCGCTGGCGGTCAATCACCTGCGCGGCGGGCGGGTCGACCTGGACATGTACCGGGCGGCCGGCGGCGGCTGGTTTCTCGACTTGCCGAAAACACAGCAGGCGCGTTTCGTCGAGGTGTTCGAGCGGTTGCCGATCGCGCTGCAGGTCGACACACCCGAAGGTCCGGTCGGGCTGCTGCACGCCGACAGCCCGTTCGACGATTGGGAGCGTTTGTGCGCGAACCTGCAGGCTGGGGATGACCCCGAGGTACGTGAGGTGTGCCAGTGGTCCAGACGGCGCCTCAAGGAGGGCGACAGCCGCCCAGTGAGAGGGCTGCGCGCCTTGCTGGTCGGGCATACGCCGGTGCTGGAGGTGAAAGTGCTGGGCAATGTCTGGCACCTGGACACCGGAGGCTGGAGCCGTGGCCATTTCAGCCTGCTCGAGCTGCGGGGGCTGACGTTGCTCAGCCCAGGGCCAGGTGCATGAGCACGCCGCTGGCGAGCAGGATCAGCATCACCCCCGAGGCCCGTTCCAGCCAGGGCAGGGCGCGGGCGAAGCGGCGCAGCACCCGCTGGTTGCCGATGGCCCCGGCCACCAGCAGGTCCCAGGCCAGGACGATGGCGAACATCCAGGTACCGTAGGCCAGTTTGGCCAAGGCGCTGCTGCTGGCGATCATGCTGGCCAGGCTGGCGTAGAACAGCGCGTTCTTCGGGTTGAGGATGCCCGAGACGAATCCCATGCCCAGACTGTTCAGCCAGCCACCGGCGCGCGGTGAAGCATTGGCGCAAGCCCCCGTCAGGCCGCTCTTTCCAGCATGGCGCAGGAACAGTTGCCCGATGTACAGCAGGTAGCCGCAGCCGGCCAGTTGCAGGGCGACGAACAGCGGGCTGCCGTCGCGCAGGAACGATACCCCGGCGAACGCCGCGCCGATGAACACGCCATTGGCCAGGGCGATGCCGGCACAGGCGCCACTGGCCACCCGCCAACCGGCGCTGGCCGAGGTCCGGGCCACCAGGAAGAAGTCCGGTCCAGGCGAGAGCAGGGCGAGGAAATGGGCGGTGGCGATGAGCAGGAACAGTTGCATGGTCGGGCTTCCAGGGAGAGGAAGCCGCAGTCTGTGACCGGGCAATAGCGCAGGTATTGAAGATTATTGCATGGCTGCGCGATAGGCCCCCGGCGTTACCCCCGCATGCGCCTTGAACACCCGCTGGAAGTGACTCTGGTCGGCAAAGCCCAGGCGATACGCGACTTCCGCCAGCGGCCGGCCCTGGCGCAACAGTTGCCGGGCCTTGTTTACCCGGGCGTTGAGCAGGTAGGCATGGGGCGTCATGCCGGTGGCGATGTTGAAGGCGCGGATCAGTTGATAGCGCCCCATGCCCACCAGTCGTGCCAGGCCATCAAGGCTCAGTTCGGCCAACGCCTGCTCCTCGGCATGGGCCAACAGGTCGCGGAGTGTCGAAGGCGGCAGGGGCGGTGCGGGTGGCAGGTCCGGATGGATGGAGAAGTCATTGTCGCCAAGAAAGGCCACCAGTGCCGCCTCTTTCTCGAACGCCGTCGCCTGGGAAAACAGCAGGGTGTTCAGCGCGCAAAACTGCCGGTACAGCGCCGCCGAGCGGCTGATCCGGGCCACTGCGCCGGGCTGGTCGGCGGCAAAGCCCGATTCCTGGCGCAGGCAGCGCAGCCAGTCGACGTCCAGGTGCAGCATCTGGTAGCTCCAGGCCTGCCCGGCCTCAGGGTTGCAGGCATGCACCCGCTGGGCCGGCACGAACACCAGGGTACCCGGTGTCAGGCGCACCTGTCCGTCACTGGCCCCGGTGAAGCGGCTATGGCCGGCATCCACTGCGCCAATGGAAAAGCTTGGATGGCTGTGGGCCTTGTAGCAGGCGCGGCTGTGGCAGGCGCGCCTGCTCTCGACGTAGGGCAGGGCCGGATCGTGCCAGATTTCGCTGCTCGAAGAGGTCATGCAGAGAGGGCCTTGAAGTGGGCGCAGGGCGCCAGTCTAACGCGTGCCTACTGTTCCGGCCATTTGCCGTGTCACTGTGCTTGACGCGCCTGCCCGCCGGACGCGACGCTGCGACGGTCCCGCTGGAGAAGAATAATGGACCTGTCGAGCCTGCTGCTGTTCATCCCCGCCTGTTTTGCCCTGAACATGGCGCCGGGGCCCAACAACCTGCTGTCCCTGCATAACGCCAGCCGCTATGGTCTACGCACCGCCTGCGTGGCCGGCGGCGGGCGCCTGCTCGCCTTCAGCGGCATGATCGCCCTGGCCGCCATGGGCTTGGCCGTGGTGCTGCATACCAGCGAGTACCTGTTCCTGGCGATCAAGCTGCTGGGCGCGGGCTATCTGTTCTACATCGCCTGGCAGCTGTGGCGGGCGCCGGTCGGCGAGGCGGCGGTGGCTGGCGAGCAGCCGCGCGGCACCTGGAAACTGGCGCGCCAGGAGTTCTGGGTGGCGGCGGGCAACCCCAAGGCGATTCTGATCTTCACCGCCTTTCTGCCGCAGTTCGTCTCGGTGGGCAGTGCCACGCCGGTGAGCGAGCAGTTCCTGCAACTGGGCGTGCTGTTCCTGCTGTTGGAGTGGGCGGCCATCGCCATCTATGCCGGGCTTGGCGCTTACCTGCAGCGCTGGTTCGAGCGGCCTGGGCCACGGCGCCTGTTCAATCGGATCAGCGCGTCGTTGCTGGGTTGCGCTGGCATTGGCCTGCTGGCCGCCCGGCGTTGAGGACATAAATCGCGGTAGAACGTCTGCACCAGGTGATAACCGAACTTGCTCTTGATCGGCCCGTGCACCACACGCAGGGGCTTCTTGAAGATCACCTGGTCGATGGCGCCGACCAGCTGGCCCGGGCGCACTTCGCCCAGGTCGCCGCCGCGCTTGCCGGACGGACAGGTGGAGAACTTCTTGGCCAGCACGTCGAAAGCCTCGCCGTTGGCGATGCGCTGCTTGAGCTTTTCGGCTTCGTCAGCGGTCTTGACCAGGATATGGCGGGCTTGGGCTTTCATGGGGGTACCTGTGTTTCTGGGCAAAAGGGCGACATTATGCCTGATGTCGTTATCAGCGTAACTCCGGGCGGTCGCGGAACTGCTCCAGCGCCTCGGGGTTGGCCAGGGCATCGGTGTTCTTCACCGGCAGGCCATGTACCACGTTGCGGATCGCCAGCTCCACCAGCTTGCCGCTGAGGGTGCGCGGGATGTCGCCTACCTGGGCGATCACCGCTGGCACATGGCGCGGCGTGGTGTACTGACGGATTACCTGGCGGATACGCTGGCGCAGGGCATCGTCCAGTTTCAGGCCGTCGCGCAGGCGCACGAACAGCACCACGCGCACGTCGCCGTGCCAGTCCTGGCCGATGGCCACGCTCTCCAGCACCTCTTCGACCTTTTCGACTTGGCGGTAGATCTCCGCGGTGCCGATGCGCACGCCGCCGGGGTTGAGCACGGCGTCGGAACGGCCATGGATCACCAGGCCGCCGCCCGGGATCTGCTCGGCATAGTCGCCCTGGCACCAGACACCCTCGAACTGGCTGAAATAAGCGTCATGGTAGCGGCTACCGTCATCGTCACCCCAGAAGCCCAGCGGCATCGAAGGGAAGGGCTGGGTACAGACCAACTCGCCTTTCTCGCCAGTGATCGACTGTCGCTGTTCATTCCACACGTCCACCGCCATGCCCAGGCCCTTGCCGGCGATTTCGCCCCGACGCACCGGCAGCAGCGGATTGCCGAGCACGAAGCAGGCGACGATATCGGTGCCACCGGACATGGATGCCAGACAGACGTCGGGTTTCACCTTGGCATAGACATAGTCGTAGCTGTGCGGTGACAGGGGCGAGCCGGTAGAGAGGATCAGCCGCAGGCTGTCGAGACGGTGGGACTTGGCTGGTTCGACACCGGCTTGCTCCAGCGCGGCAAGGTACTTGGCGCTGGTACCGAAGGCGTGGATGCCTTCGGCGTCGATCAGGTCGAGCAGGCGCTCGGGGCCCGGGTGAAACGGCGAGCCATCGTACAGCACCAAAGTGGCGCCGACCGCCAGGCCGCTGACCAGCCAGTTCCACATCATCCAGCCGCAGGTGGTGTAGTAGAACAGCACGTCGTCGGCCTTGAGGTCATTGTGCAGGCCGTGTTCCTTCAGGTGTTGCAGCAGCACGCCGCCGGCACGGTGGACGATGCACTTGGGCACGCCGGTGGTGCCGCTGGAGTAGAGGATATAGAGCGGATGGTCGAAGGGCAGGGCGGTAAAGTCCGGGGTACCGCCCGGGGTGAAATAGTCATCCCACAGCACGGCCTGCCTGGCGCTGAACTCATCGGCGCGGGTCTGCGGCCGGGTATGGGGCACCACCAGCACCCGCTCGACGCTGGGGAGCTGGGCCACGACCTGGTCGATCTTCTCCACCTGGTCGATGGTCTTGCCGGCGTACTGGTAACCGGCGCAGGCCACCAGCAGCCGGGGCGCGATCTGCCCAAAACGGTCGATGATGCCGTGGGTGCCGAACTCCGGCGAACAGCTCGACCAGACCGCGCCAAGGCTGGTGGCGGCGAGCATGGCCACCAGGGTTTCCCAGGTGTTGGGCATCACCGCGGCGATGCGGTCGCCGGGCTGGATGCCGGCCTGCCTGAAGGCCTGTTGCAGCCCGGCGACCTGGGCGGCCAGCTGGTTGTGGGTGAGACGGTGGCGGCTGCCGTCCTCGCGCACGGCCACCACGGCCGGGCGGTCGTCGCGGCGTTGCAGCAGGTGCTCGGCGACATTCAGGGTGGCGCCGCGGAACCAGCGGGCCTCGGTCATGTGCTCGCCTTCCTCGAGGACGCTGGCCGGTGGTGTGTGCCAGCGTACATGGAAGTACTCGGCCAGGGCCTGCCAGAACTGCGGCCGCTGCTCGATGCTCCAGCGGTGCAGGGCGGCGTAGCTGTCGAGCTGGAGGTTGAAACGCCGGTTGACCCGTCGGCGGAAAGCTTCCATCCGGCTCGCTTCGATGCGGGTGGTGGAGGGGCGCCAGAGTACGTCGTTCATGCCGGGGCCCTCGAAAGTGGCTGATCCACTCGCCTATTCAGGGCATCCGCAATCCCTGTAGGAGCGGCCTTGTGCCGCGAAAGGGCTGCATCGCAGCCCCAGCCATTGGTGTAACACTATCGATCGCCGGGGCCGCTTTGCGGCTCTTTCGCGGCACAAGGCCGCTCCTACACAAAGAGAATGCGCAACCCCGACCATCATTCTAGTCGCTTACTGGGCAAGCCAACCGCCATCGACGTTCCAGGCGGCGCCACGCACCTGGCTGCCGGCCTCGCTGCACAGGAACAGCACCAGCTCACCGAGATGCCGGGGCGTGACGAAGGCCAGCGAAGGCTGCTTCTCGGCCAGCAGGTCGTGCTGCGCCTGTTGCGCATCGCCACCGTTGGCGGCACGGTCGTCGATCTGCTTCTGCACCAGCGGGGTCAGCACCCAGCCCGGGCAGATGGCATTGCAGGTGACGTTGCTGGTGGCAGTTTCCAGCCCGATGACCTTGGTCAGGCCGACCACGCCGTGCTTGGCGGCGACGTACGCGGCCTTGCCGGTGGAACCCACCAGGCCGTGCACCGAGGCGATGTTGACGATCCGCCCCCAGCCCCGCGCGCGCATGCCCGGCAGGACCAGGCGGCTGCCGTGGAACACCGCCGACAGGTTCAGCGCGATGATCTTGTCCCAGGCCTCCACCGGAAACTGCTCGACCGGCGCCACGTGCTGGATGCCAGCGTTGTTGACCAGGATGTCGACCGCGCCGAACTCGTGCTCGGCCAGGGCGAACATCTGCTCGATCTGCGCCACGTCTGACAGGTCGGCGGGGTGGTGGGCCACCGTGACCCCGTGCTGCCTGATCTCGGCAATGGCGGCCGCCGGGTCGCCAAAACCGTTGAGCAGGATATTGGCACCCGCCTCGGCCAGCACCTGGGCTATCCCTAAGCCGATGCCGCTGGTGGAACCGGTAACCAGTGCGGTCTTGCCTTTGAGCGTCATGCCGTTCTCCTTCATACGATGCCGGTGGCGTAGAACGTGGCGATGACCACGAACACGGCCAGGGTCTTGATCAGGGTAATACCGAAAATGTCCTTGTAGGCCTCGCGGTGGGTCAGCCCGGTCACTGCCAGCAGGGTGATCACCGCGCCGTTGTGCGGCAGGGTGTCCATGCCGCCGCTGGCCATGGCGGCGACCCGGTGCAGCACCTCCAGCGGGATGTTCGCCGCGTTGGCGGCGGCGATGAAACTGTCGCTCATGGCCGCCAGGGCGATGCTCATGCCGCCGGAGGCGGAGCCGGTGATGCCGGCCAGCAGGGTGACGGTGATGGCTTCGTTGACCAGCGGGTTGGGGATGCCGCGCAGGGCATCGGCCAGGACCAGGAAGCCCGGCAGCGAGGCGATCACCGCGCCGAATCCGTATTCCGAGGCGGTGTTCATCGCCGCCAGCAGGGCGCCGCTCACCGCGCTCTTGGTGCCTTCGGCCAGGCGCTGGCGGATGGTGCCAAAGGCGCACACCAGTACCATCAGGATGCCCACCAGCAGGGCCGCCTGCACCGCCCAGATCGCCGTGAGCTTGGCTACGTCGCTCTGCACCGGCGTGGCCATGCCCGGCAGCTGCAGGGTGTGGCTGGTCCCGTACCACTGCGGGATCCAGTGGGTGAACAGCAGGTTCATCCCCCCCACCAGCAGCAGCGGCGCCAGGGCCAGCCAAGGGTTGGGCAGATTGATGTCGTCGGCGGTTTCCGGCTCGTTGCGCAGGTTGCTGCCGTAGCCTTCGCCCTTGCGCTGGGCCTTGTTGCGCTGGCGTTGCAGGTAGAGCATGCCGGCGCAGAACACGAACAGCGTGCCGATCAGCCCCAGCCAGGGCGCGGCCCAGGCGGTGGTGTTGAAGAAGGTGCTGGGAATGATGTTCTGGATCTGCGGCGTGCCGGGCAAGGCGTCCATGGTGAAGGAGAACGCGCCCAGGGCGATGGTCGCCGGGATCAGCCGCTTGGGGATGTCGCTCTGGCGGAACATCTCGGCGGCGAACGGGTACACCGCGAACACCACCACGAACAGCGACACGCCGCCGTAGGTAAGCAGGGCGCAGACCAGCACGATCACCAGCATGGCCTGGCGGGTGCCGAGCAGGCGGATGGCGGCGGCGACGATCGAGCGCGAGAAGCCCGACAGCTCGATCAGCTTGCCGAACACGGCGCCGAGCAGGAACACCGGGAAGTACAGCTTGATGAAGCCGACCATTTTCTCCATGAACACCCCGGTGAAGGCCGGGGCCACGGCGGCGGGGTCGGTGAGCAGCACGGCGCCGAGGGCGGCGATGGGGGCGAAGAGGATCACGCTGTAACCGCGGTAGGCGGCGAGCATCAGCAGGGTCAGGGCAGCGAGGGCGATGAGCACGGTCATCCTAAGGGGATCTCCAACTGTTGTTTTTATGGTTGGAATGCAGATAGCGGAAATCGTGCCAGCTTATTAAGTCATTGAATTTATTGATTTTTCTTATATTTCTGAAGTTCAGTGTCTCTGATTTGAGAAAGCGGGGCCGCGCGGCGGCCCATCGCCGGCAAGCCGGCTCCCACACTTGATCGCGGTATGCCCCTGTGGGAGCCGGCTTGCCGGCGATCGAGGGCGCAGTCCTCGCACTGATCTCTTTAATGAGATGCATGTCTCCTTATTGAGACTCGATTTCCAGGGCCACCATCTTCTTGTACAGCGTCGACCGTCCCAGACCCAATGCCTGAGCCGCCTCCGGCACATTTCCGGAGCTACGCGCCAAGGCATCGACAATCAATCCGCGCTCGAACTGGGCACATGCCCGGCGGTAATCCAGCGCTGGTGCGGCCAATGCCACCGGGCTCAACGGCCCCAGTGCGTTCGTCAGGTCATGCACGCCCAGTCGCGGCTGGTCCGCTAGCAAGGTTGCGCGCTCCAGCACGTTGCGCAGTTCACGGATGTTTCCCGGCCAGGCATGGCGCCCCAACAACGCCTGGGCCTCGGCCTCCAGCTCATACTGGCTGCCCAACTCGGCAAGGATCGCCTCGCACAGTGCCGGCAGGTCTTCCAGGCGTTCGCGCAGCGGCGGCACTTGCACCGGCAGCACATTCAGCCGGTAGTACAGGTCGGCGCGAAACGCCCCCCGGGCCATGGCCGCCTGCAGGTCAATGGAGGTGGCGGCGATGATCCGCACATCGCTGCGCAGCATCTGGTTGCTGCCCACCGGCTCGTATTCCTTCTCCTGCAGCACGCGCAACAACTTGCTCTGCAGGGCCAGGGGCATGTCGCCGATCTCGTCGAGGAACAAGGTGCCGCCTTCGGCCAGTTGCAGCTTGCCGCTGCGTCCCTTGCGGTCGGCGCCGGTGAAGGCGCCGGGAGCGGTGCCGAAGAACTCGGCCTCCAGCAACGCTTCGGGGATCGCCGCGCTGTTGATGCTGACGAACGCCTTGTGCGCCCGCGCCGAGGCCGCGTGGATGGCATGGGCCAGCAGTTCCTTGCCGGTGCCGGTCTCGCCGAGCAGCAGCACCGGCGAGTCGCTGGTCGCGCCGCGGCGGGCGCGGCGCTTGGCCTCAAGGCAGGCGGGGCTGCTGCCGACGAACTGGGCGAAGCTGTAGCGGGCCTGGCGGGCGCGCAACTGGGAGCGGGTCGAGGCCAGTTCCTGCTGCATGCTGGCGTAGCGCTTGAGCAGCGGCGACAGGCTGCGCAGCTCGTCGAACAGGGCGAAGCCGATGGCACCGATCAGCGCGCCCTGGTCGTCATGGATCGGCAGGCGCATCACCACCAGCGGCTCGTTCGGCGTATCGAGCATGTCCAGCAGGATCGGCTTGCCGTTGCTCACCACCTCGCGCATCAGGCTGCCGGGTATCACCGCCTCGCAGGGCTGGCCAATGGCGCTGGCGGCATCCTGCAGGCCAAAACGCCGGGCATAGCGCTCGTTCATCCAGACGATGCGCGCCTGGCGGTCGACGATCACCGTGCCTTCGCTGGATTGCTCGATGATCTCGAACAGCGAGCGGATGGCCAGTTGGCGGACCTGGGGGTAGTCCTTGAGGTTGTCGTGCATGGAAGACGTATCCGTTGAGCCAAGTGTCGTGCGCCCCTGTGGGAGCGGCCTTGCGTCGCGAAAGGGCCGCAAGGCGGCCCCAGTGATCTTTGCGTTGCCAGTGAAATCCCGGGGCCGCTGTGCGGCCCTTTCGCGACGCAAGGCCGCTCCCACAGAGATCGCGCCGGGGTTATCGTCGGGGATCAAACGCCTCGCGCAGCGCATCGCCGATGAATACCAGCAACGACAGGATCAACGCCAGGGCAAAGAATGCGGTAAAGCCCAGCCACGGCGCCTCCAGGTGCTGCTTGCCCTGGGTCACCAGCTCGCCCAGCGAGGCGCTGCCGGCGGGCATGCCGAAGCCGAGAAAATCCAGCGCGGTCAGGGTGGTGATCGCTCCGGTGAGCATGAACGGCACATAGGTCAGGGTCGCGTTCAGGGCGTTGGGCAGGATATGCCGCAGCATCACCTGGGTGTCCGAAAGCCCCAGGGCCCGGGCCGCCTTGACGTACTCCAGGTTGCGTCCACGGAGGAATTCGGCGCGCACCACATCGACCAGGGTCAGCCAGGAGAACAGCGCCATGATCCCCAGCAGCCACCAGAAATCCGGCTCGACGAACCCCGACAGGATGATCAAGAGGTATAGCACCGGCAAGCCCGACCACACCTCCAGCAATCGCTGGCCGAGCAAGTCCACCCAGCCGCCGTGGTAGCCCTGCAGGGCACCGGCCGTGACGCCGATCAGCACGCTGAGCAGGGTCAGGGCGAAGGCGAACAACAGCGATACCCGCGTGCCGTACAGCACCCGTGCCAGCACGTCGCGGCCCTGGTCGTCGGTGCCCAGCCAGTTGCTCGCGCTGGGTGGGCTGGGGGTGGGCACCTGCAGGTCGTAGTTGGGGGTATCGGCGCTGAACGGGATCGGCGCGAACAGCATCCAGCCGCCCTGGCCCTCGATCAGCTGGCGCACGTACTGGCTACGGTAGTCGGGCTGGAACGGCAGCTGCCCGCCGAACTGCTGCTCGGTGTAGCGCTTGAGCGCGGGGGTGTACAGCTCGCCCTGGTAGCCCAGCAGCAAGGGCTTGTCATTGGCCACCAGTTCCGCGCCCAGGCTCAGCAGCAACAAGCCGGCGAACAGCCACAGCGAGATCCACCCGCGGCGGTTGTCGCGAAAACGCCGTAGGCGGCGCTGGGCGATGGGCGAGAACATCAGCGCCCCCTCGCGTCGAAGTCGATGCGTGGGTCGAGCACCGTGTAGCACAGGTCGCCCAGCAGGCGAATCAACAGCCCGGCCAGGGTGAAGATGAACAATGTGCCGAACACCACCGGGTAGTCCCGCGACACCGCTGCCTCGTAGCTCATGCGCCCGAGGCCGTCGAGGGAGAAGATCACCTCGATCAGCAGGGAACCGGCGAAGAATACCGTGATCAGCGCCTGGGGCAGGCCGGCCACCACCAGCAGCATGGCGTTGCGCAGTACATGGCCGTACAGCACCCGGCGCTCGCTCAGGCCCTTGGCCCGGGCGGTGACCACGTATTGGCGGGCGATCTCGTCGAGGAAGGCGTTCTTGGTCAGCAGGGTGAGGGTGGCGAAGCCGCCGATCACCAGGGCGCCAACCGGCAGCACCAGGTGCCAGAAGTAGTCGGCGACCTTGCCCAGCAGGCTGAGCTGGTCGAAGTCTTCCGAGACCAGGCCGCGCACCGGGAACCAGTTGAGCGAGGTGCCGCCGGCGAACAGCACGATCAGCAGCAGGGCGAACAGGAACGAGGGCAGGGCGTAGCCGATCACGATCAACGCGCTGCTCCAGGCGTCGAAACGGCTGCCATGGCGCACCGCCTTGCGGATGCCCAGCGGGATCGACACCAGGTAGGTGATCAGCGTGGCCCAGAAGCCCAGCGACAGGGTCACCGGCAGTTTCTGCACGATCAGCTCGGTGACCGTGGCACCGCGAAAGAAGCTCTGGCCGAAGTCCAGCCGCGCATACTGGCCGAGCATCAGCCACAGCCGTTCGGGCGCGGACTTGTCGAAGCCGTACTGGCGCTTGATCTCCTCGATCAGCTTCGGGTCCAGGCCGCGGGTCGCGCGCGACTCGCCTTGTACCGCCTCGACCCGAGCACCCGGGGCGCCGCCACCGATGCCCTGCAGGCGCGCCACGGCCTGTTCCACCGGCCCGCCGGGCGCGGCCTGGACGATGGCGAAGTTCACCAGCAGGATGGCCAGCAAGGTGGGGATGATCAGCAGCAGGCGGCGCAGGATGTAGGTGGTCATGGCGCTCTCCGCAGCCGTTCGGCCATCTGCGGGTTGGTCAGGGCTCGGGGGCTGACCTCCCACCAGGTATCCAGGCCTTCGTCATAGGCCGGCTGTACCTTGGGTAGGCCGAAACGGTTCCACCACACCGTCGAGCTGCCCGGCGGGTAGTAGTTGGGGATCCAGTAGTAGTTCCATTGCAGCACCCGGTCCAGGGCCCGGGCATGGCGCAGCATGTCGGCCTGGCTGGTGGCGCGCACCAGGCCATCGAGCAGTTGGTCCACCGCCGGATCCTTGAGCACCATCAGGTTGTTCGAGCCCGGGTCGTTGGCCGCGGCGGAGCCGAAGTAGTTGTACTGTTCGCTGCCTGGCGACAGGGTCACCGGGTAGCCGGTGACGATCATGTCGTAGTCGCGGGCCATCACGCGGTTGACGTACTGGGCCGAGTCGACGTTGCGGATGTTCAGCTCGACGCCGATCTGTGCCAGGTTGCGCTTCCACGGCAGCAGCAGGCGTTCCAGGCCCGACTGGCCATTGAGGAAGGTGAAACGCAACGGCTGGCCCTGGGCGTTGACCAGCCGATCGCCCTGGGGATGCCAGCCGGCGTCCTGCAGCAACGCCAGGGCCTGCAGTTGCTGCTGGCGGATGATGCCGGAGCCGTCGGTGACCGGCGCGCTGAAAACCCGGCTGAACACTTCGTCCGGTACCTGGCCGCGCAATGGTTCGAGCAGCTTGAGCTCCTCGGCGTCGGGCAGGGCGCGGGCGGCCAGAGGCGTATTGGAGTAGAGGCTCTGCTGGCGGATGTACATATTGCGCATCATCTGCCGGTTGCTCCACTCGAAGTCCCAGAGCATGCCCAGGGCCTGGCGCACACGGCGGTCCTTGAACTGCGGCTGGTCCAGATTGAACACGAAGCCCTGGGCGATCTGCGGCTTGGCCGGCGCCAGGTGGGCACGCTGCAGGCGCCCGTCATCCAGCGGGGCACCGTTGTAGCCGAGGGTGTAGGCGGTGGCGGAATACTCGCGGTTGTAGTCATAGCCTCCACCCTTGAGGACTTGCCGGGCCACTTCGGTGTCGCCGAAGAATTCGACGCCGATGCGGGCGAAGTTGTACAGCCCGCGGACGGCCGGCAGATCCCGCGCCCACCAGCTCGCATCGCGCTCGAAGGTAATGCTGCGACCGTTGTCGATCCTGCCGATGCGGTAAGGGCCGCTACCGACCGGCTTGTCGAAGCCGGCACCGTTGGCGAAGTCGCGTTGCTGCCAGTCGTGCTCGGGCAGCACCGGCAGGCCGGCCAGTTCCAAGGCCAGGGTTCGGCCATGGGGCTGCTTGAAGTCGAAGCGCACCTGGCGCGGGCCTTCGACGGTGACCGCGGCGACATCGGCGAACTGGGTGCGGAACTTGAGGCTGCCCTTGTTCATCAGCAATTCATAGCTGAAGCGCACGTCCTCGGCCCGTACCGGCTTGCCGTCGGCGAAGGTGGCGCGCGGGTCGAGGTAGAAGCGCAGCCAGGCGTCGTCGGGACCGCGCTCCATGCGCTGGGCGATCAGGCCGTAGACGGTGTAGGGCTCATCGAGTGAGCGCACGGCCAGCGGTGCGTACAGCCAGCCATCGACCTGGCTGACGCCGATGCCTTTGTCGATATAGGGCAGGATATGGTCGAAATTGCCGATCTCGATGGCCGAGCGGCGCAGGCTGCCGCCCTTGGGGGCGTCGGGGTTGACGTAGTCGAAATGGCGAAAGTTCGTGGGGTAGCGCGGGGCTTCGGCGTAGACGGTGAGGGCGTGGGTGGGGGTAGCGTGGGCTAACGAGAACGAGCACCAAAGGATCATGCAACACAGCGCCTGTGGGAGCGGGTTTACCCGCGAATGCGTCAGCTCAGGCAACGATGTTGCATGTACGGGCGCATTCGCGGGTAAACCCGCTCCCACTGGGGACATCATCGCCTGCGATGACTTAGTCCTGACGGCTGGTCACTTCCAGCAGGTGGTAGCCGAACTGGGTCTTCACCGGACCCTGGACGACATTCAGCGGCGCGCTGAAGACCACGGTGTCGAACTCGCGAACCATCTGGCCCGGACCGAACGAGCCGAGGTCGCCGCCCTGGCGGCTGGATGGGCAAGTGGAGTTGGCCTTGGCGACTTCGGCGAAGTCGGCGCCGGCTTCGATCTGCGCTTTGAGTTCGTTGCACTTGTCTTCAGTGGCAACCAGGATGTGGCGGGCGGTGGCTAGGGCCATGGGTACTGCTCCTCGGGATCGAAAAGGCAAGCCTAGCGCACTTGTTCGTGCCGTGTCTCGCAAGGCTTGCCATGCAGGCTTACAGGCGTGCGGCGGCGTCGCGCAGCAGGGCCTCGGTCGCCTCCCAGCCCAGGCAGCCGTCGGTGATCGACACGCCGTACTTCAGCGCGCCCTTGCCCAGGGCCTGGCAACCATCGAACAGGTGACCTTCGAGCATCACCCCGACCAGCGAAAGGTCGCCGGCCAGTCGTTGCGCCAGTACATCCTCGAACACCGCCGGCTGGCGAGCCGGGTCCTTGCCGCTGTTGGCGTGGCTGCAGTCGACCATGATCCGTGGCGCCAGACCTGCCTTGGCCAGCCCCTGGCGGGCCAGGGCGACGCTCTGGGCGTCGTAGTTCGGGCCCTTGTGCCCGCCGCGCAGCACCAGGTGGGTGTCGGGGTTGCCCAGGGTCTCGATGATCGCAGGATGCCCCTGGGCGTCCATGCCGAAGTGGCGGTGCGGGTGGGCGGCGCTGCGCATGGCGTCGCAGGCGATGCCGATACCGCCGTCGGTGCCGTTCTTGAAGCCGACCGGCAGCTCCAGGCCGCTGACCATCTCGCGGTGGATCTGCGACTCGGTGGTGCGCGCGCCGATGGCGGCCCAGCCCAGCAGGTCGTCGAAGTAGCCGGCGGCCATCGGCTGCAGCAGCTCGGTGGCGATCGGCAGGCCGCGTTCGAGCATGCCCAGCATCAGCCCGCGGGACAGGGCGATGCCGGCGTGCATGTCGTCGCTGCCGTCAAGGTGCGGATCGTAGGCCAGGCCTTTCCAGCCCACGGTGGTGCGCGGTTTTTCCACGTAGGCGCGCATCACCAGCAGCAGTTTGTCGTCGACTTCGCGACTGAGCGCGGCCAGGCGGTCGGCGTATTCGAGGGCCGAGCGCGGGTCATGGATCGAGCAGGGGCCGACCACCACCAGCAGACGTTGGTCGCGGCCTTCGAGGATGGCGCGGATCGCCTGGCGGTGAGCGTGGACTTGCTGGGTGAGTTCGCTGGACAGCGGCATCTGCTGCTTGAGCAGGTGCGGGCTGGGCAGGCGCTGGCTGACGGTGGTGTTGGCAGCGTGCGGCTGGGTCAGGGGCAGGGCGAGGTTCGAGGCTTGCATGGCGTTATTTTCCCTGGGCGGACGGCGGGTTCTGGCCCGCGTCGTCGGCCCTATCGAGGTGTTCGACTGATCGTCAAATGGGGTGTCTGTGCGGCATTGCCACCGGAAATCGACCGAACGGAGGCGGCAGGTTGGCCCGAACGGAACTGGCTAAATCGCCATGCGAAGGTGCGGTAATAGGTGGTGTAGTTCATGTCGCTGTCCTCAAGGTAATCGGTGTGTTTCGTGGGCCCGGAAAAGCAAAACCCCCGGTCGGGGAGCCGACCGGGGGTTTGAGTATTCTCATGTTCGGCGGCCCCTCGAAGGTGGGCGCCGGATGGGTCATCGGCGCCTAGTGGCTAAACCAATACCCAAAATAAAAGCTGGCAACGGCGTTACGACCGGCAACGGCCAGCACGCGGTGCGCGGAGCGACCGGTGTGGTTGGCGTGGTTGCGGGTTTGTTTCGACATGTTGCTCTCCAGTGATTGAGGCCGAGCTTACTGCACCTTTACGCGGGTGTTCAATCACTAAATGCTATCGATTCGATTGCGTGGGAGCGGCACACAGGTACCACGCCAACCTGTAGGAGCGGCCTTGTGCCGCGAAAGGGGTGCGAAGCGCCCCCGCGATTTGTGCATCAAGCAGATATTGCCGGGGCCGCTTTGCGGCCCTTTCGCGGCACAAGGCCGCTCCTACAGAGATCACGCTGGTTGAGAAATCTCAGTAAGACAGTTGCTCCCACGCTGTTCCAGCAAAGCCCCCCAATTAAGGGTGACAGCGCCCAGCTCATCCTTCTTATTTCTCGCAAGCATTTGATTAAAAACAACTAAATTCCTGGCACAAGCCTTGCTCACCTCCCCGCAGTATCCCTGTGTCTCCGGAGGTGCCCCATGTCGACCCCTCGCAAAGGCCCGGTCCTGTCCACCTTCCTGCTGGCCCTGCTGGGCTGGCAGGTTTCCAGCGAGGCCGCGGTGCAGTGCCAGCGCACGCTGGTGGCCAACGTGGTGGTGCTGGATCAGCCACTGATGTTCAACCGCCTCGGCGCGCAGAACGCCAACGGCATGATGTACGCCCTGCGCCAGGACGTCGTGGACGAGCACCAGGTGCCCCTGAGCAAGGGCGGCGCCGCGGTACCGGGCAAGGTCACCCTGCGCCCGGACAAGCGCCCGCGGCCGATCGTGCTGCGGGTGGCCGCCGGTGATTGCCTGACGGTCAACCTGACCAACCTGCTGGCCTACCAGGCCAACCCCAACAAGCACGGCATCGACCACGACGAAACCGAAGTCGAAGGCGAGGAAGAAGAGGGCGCCGAGGTCGAGAACGAAGGCGGCGAACACTTCATTGCCGACGAGCAGGTCACCGATCGCCATGTCGGCTTCCAGGTCAACGGCCTGCAGGCGGTCAACAGCATCGGCGACATCGCCGCCAACACCGGGCGCAACGGCAACTTCCTGGTCGCTCCGGGCGGCACCCGCAGCTACACCCTGTACGCCGAGCGCGAAGGGGCCTTTGCCGTCACCAGCCAGGGCGCCACCTTCGGCGGCCAGGGCGGCGCCGGCAACGTCGCCAACGGTCTGTTCGGCCAGGTGGTGGTGGTGCCCAAGGCCGGGCGTACCTACCGCAACACCCTGACCGAGGAAGAGATGCGCCTGGCCACCACCGGGCGCACGGCCACCGGCCAGCCGGTGATCGACTACCAGGCCCGTTACCCCAACGCCGAGCCGTGGATCACCGAGGGCAAGGCCGGCAAGCCGATCATCGCCATGCTCGACGGCAACGAGATCCTCAGCAGCGAGACAGACGCCATCGTCATGGGCCCCAACCCCGACGGCAGCTTCCCGGCCAGCACCTATCCGCTGGAAAGCGTCGGCAAGCGCAACCCGGCGTTGCCCAACCGGCTGGAGGCGTTCCGCGACTTCGCCTCGCAGTTCGCCGACGAGGTGGCCGCGACCCAGGCGTTCCCCGGCTACTGGGCGGACCCGGTCATGGGCCATGTACTCGAGCCGACCCGCGACTCGTTCATGATCAACTACGGCTCCGGCGGCATGGGCGCCGAAGTGGTGGCCAACCGCCTCGGCGTGGGGCCGATGCATGACTGCCTGTCGTGCGCCTACGAGGAGTTCTTCCTCAGCGCCCACACCGTGGGCGATATCGGCACCCTGGTGGATATCCCGGCCAACGTTGGCCTGGAAAACATTCGCCCGGGCCAGACGCCGCCAGCCAGCGCCACCGGGGTCAAGGCGACCATGGCCCTGTACCCGGCCGAGCCCGCCAACGTGCACCACAGCTACATCGGCGATTTCACCAAGTTCCGCAACACCCACAACGGCCACGAGCAGCACATCTTCCACCTGCATGGGCACCAGTGGCTGTTCAACCCCAACGACGACAACTCCGACTATATCGACGCCCAGGGTATCGGCCCGGGCGTTGGCTATACCTACGAGATCGCCAACGGCGGCTCGGGCAACCGCAACCGGGTGGCGGGCGATGCCATCTATCACTGTCACTTCTACCCGCACTTCGCCCAGGGCATGTGGGCCATGTGGCGGGTGCACGATGTGTTCGAGCCGGGTACCCGCCTGGAGGTCAGTGGCGAGGGTGCGAACGGCTTCCACAGCACGCCGTTCGCCTTGCGCAATGGCAAGCCGGCCCAGGGTGCCCGGGCGCTGCCCGACGGCGAGATCATCGCCGGCACGCCGATTCCGGCCATCGTGCCGCTGCCGGGCAAGGCCATGGCGCCGATGCCGGGCAAGGTCACCGTGGTGCCCAAACTGTCCGAGACCCTGGTCGCCGGTCATGACGATGACGAAGAGGAGGAGGGCGAAGAACATCCGGATGAGCCGGCCACGCCGCGTGCGGTTGGCTCCCTCGCGTTGGTCGATCGCAGCGAGACCAATCGCAACGCCGACGGCAGCCTGAAAAACCCCGGCTACCCGTTCTGGATCGGTGGCATGGAAAGCAGCGTCGGCCAGCGCCCGCCGACCCCGCCGCTGGACATGCTCGATCCGGCCCTGGCCCGTCAGCTCAAGGACAGCGGCAAGGCCCTGTGGGCCAACCTCGACCCCAACCAGGTCGACGGCTGGGACGGCGGCCTCGGTCGTCACGCGCTGGATGGCGTGTCGGCCGGCGGCGAGGCGGTGACCACCACCACCAAGCTGGACTTCTCCAAGGTGGTGCACAAGGCCAAGCCGATCTACCTGCCCGAGGAGGGCACCGAGGTCGAGCAGGCCGCCATGCAGTTCCACGCCAAGGCCGAGCACCCGAGCTTTGCCCTGATCCCCGGCAGCACGCCGGTGGCCAAGGCCTTCCGCACCAATGGCGCGCTGCCCACGGCAGGGGCGCCGTTCTACGAGCCCTGCATGGATGACCGTGGCAAGCGCCTGACCCAGTCTTCGGGCGTCGGCGAGTTCTTCAGCGGCGAAAACCTCACCGGCATGAGTTTCCGCGGCTCGTCCACCTTCACCGCCGACCGTCCGCGCCTCTACAAGGCCGCCAACATCCAGTTCGACGCGGTGTACAACAAGGTTGGCTACCACTTCCCGCAGGCGCGCATCCTCGCCCTGTGGGAGGATGCCTGGCCGGTGATCACCAAGCAGCGCCCGCCAGAGCCTTTGGTGATGCGCATGAACACCTTCGACTGCACCCAGTACGTGCACACCAACCTGATCCCGTCGTACTACGAGATGGACGACTACCAGGTGCGCACGCCGACCGACGTGATCGGCCAGCATATCCACCTGCCCAAGTGGGACCTGACCGCCGCCGACGGCTCGGCCAACGGCTGGAACTACGAGGACGGCATCCTCTCGCCCGGTAGCGTGGTCGAGCGCGTGCATGCCATCCGCAGCTTCAACAACTGCACCGAGGGCGACGCCCGCGACGGCACCGCCGCGTGTCCGAAAGCCAAGCAGCATCCGTACTTCGGGCGCTTTGGCCGGGCCGATTGGCTCGGCGCGCGCAGCGCCATGCAACGCTGGTTCGCCGACCCGCTGGTGAACGTGCACAACGTAGACCGTGGCCTGGGCACCATCTTCACCCATGACCACCTTGGCCCATCGACCCACCAGCAACTCGGGCTGTACGCGACCGTGCTGGCCGAGCCCGCCGGTTCCACCTGGTACCACGCCGAGACCGGCGAACAGCTGTACAACCCGGCCACCCGCCAGGACGGCGGCCCGACCTCGTGGCAGGCGGTGATCCAGACCGGCGACCATGACGGCGACGGCAAGAACGACAGCTATCGCGAGTTCTTCCTCGAGTACAGCGACTTCCAGCACGCCTACGAGGCCGGCGTTTACGTGGGGGCCGGCCCCAACGGCATACCCGATGGCCAGGCCTATCCAGCCACCGCCGACAGCTTCCGCTACGCGATCAACCCGCCCGTGCGGCAGAAAGCCTCGACACTGCTCGAGTCGGTGGTCGAGTCCCGTGGCGGGCTGAGCCCAGGCTGTCCGACCCGGCCGTGCCCGCAGGCGATCTCGGTGGATGACCCGGGCATGTTCGTCGTCAACTACCGCAACGAGCCGCTGGCCCTGCGCGTGTTCGACCCGAACAAGGTCGGCCCGGACGGCAAGCGCGGCATGCAGGCCGACGGCCTGGGCGGCGACCTGGCCTATGCCATGCAGAGCCGCACCGACCGCGCCATCCCGGCGATGAACCTGGCGCCTTCGGCGATCACCCAGGCCACCGGCCCCACCGGCGGCACCACGCTGTTCCCGCCGCACGTCAACAAGGGCAGCGAGCCGGGCGACCCGTTCACCCCGTTGCTGCGTACCTATTCCGGCGACAACGTGCGCCTGCGCATGCATGCCGGCGGCCACGAGGAGGAGCACAACGTCACCCTGCACGGCGTGAAGTGGCTGCAGAATGGCTCGGGCTTCGGCAACAGCTCCAACTCAGGGTGGAAAGCGTCGCAGATGGTGGGCATCTCCGAGCAGCTCGGGTTCATGGCGCCGGTGTCGATGATCTCCAGCTCCGCCGCCACCAACGGCGACTACCTGTACTCGCTGGACGCCGCGCTGGAAGGCTACTGGAACGGCATCTGGGGCATCATGCGCAACTACACCGCCCAGCGCGCCGACCTGTTCGCCCTGCCGAACAACCCGCAGCCGGTGGCCATGCGCAACACCGTCAACTTCGACGGCATCTGCCCGAAAACCACGGCCAACGCCAATGGCATCGGCACCCGGCCGACGGTCAAGCGCAGTTACGAGATCGTCGCGGCCCTGGCCAACGACATCCTCGAGAACCGTCATGGGGTCAGCATCAGCGACCCGGCCGGTATCGGCCAGCACGTGGGCGGTGCGCTCAAGGCCAATGGCGGCACCCTGGTGTTCAACAGCCGCAAGGTCGATATCCCCATGGCCACGGTCACCGACGAGGAGGACGGCGCGACCTTCACCGTCGGTGGCCACAGCTCGCCATTGCACGACCCGACCGCGGTGCTCTACGTGCGCAAGGCCGATCTCGACACCAGCACCGGCAAGCTCAAGGCCGGCGTGCCGGTCGAGCCCCTGGTGCTGCGCGCCAATGCCGGCGACTGCATCAGCATCACCCTGGAGAACCGCCTGCCGCTGATGATGCCGGACCTGCCCAGCAGCGCGGTGATGCAGAACGTGGTCAAGCGCGACCGGGCCGGCGGCGAGGGCTCCACGGCGTTCAACAACAACCTGATGCGCCCGTCCAGCCACGTCGGCCTGCATGCGCAGCTGCTGGCCTACGACATCACCAAGTCGGACGGCGTCAACGTCGGCCTCAACCCGGTGCAGACCGTGCCGCCACGCGCCGGCAGCAGCGGCGCCTACCCGAGCCGGGTGTACCAGTACTACGCCGGGCACCTGGAGCGTGAAGGCAAGCCGGTGCTGCAACTGGGCCGCACGGTGGACAACATCAACACCACGGCCATCGAGTTCGGCGGCCTCAACCTGACCCCGGCGGATGTCATCAAGCAGCCGCAAAAGGGTCTGGTGGGCGCCATGAGCGTATTGGCGCAGAGCGCGACCTGGACCGAGGACAACGCCAGCCGCGCCCAGGCCACGGTGAAGGTCAGCGGCCAGCCCGACTACCGCGACTTCGTCACTGTGTGGCAGCGCTCGCTGAACATGCGCTGGGCCGATGGCCGGCCGGTGGAGGGTATCGCCACCGAGGGCAATGGCGTACCGGGTGATCCGAAGGACAACGGCAATATGGCGATGAACTACAAGACCGAGCCGCTGTGGCTGCGCTTCGGCCTGGCGCCGGACGCGCCGTTCGGCCATGCCGACGGCTTTGGCTTTGCCGATGTGCCCAACGCCCACATGGCCTACAGCAACG
>Ga0268257_1000491_pt1 | contig 47493 bp, 45 predicted proteins | sample AgamicAtPrz_FD_200249 | JGI IMG/M metagenome (GOLD analysis project Ga0268257, IMG submission 200249) | Agave microbial communities from Guanajuato, Mexico - At.P.rz (v2) (version 3) | ecosystem: Host-associated > Plants > Phyllosphere > Phylloplane/Leaf | place: Guanajuato, Mexico | collected... | reverse complement strand
GGCGGGGAGCATAAGAACATGGCTTGGAACAAACCTCTGCCCCATCCCACGGAAATTTCTGCGCCGTACTGGGAAGGTCTCAAGGCCCACGAAGTGCGCATTCAGCAATGCGATCGTGGACATTCGTTGTTTTTCCCGCGCACTCATTGCCCTACTTGCGGATCGCGTTCCTTGAAGTGGAGCAAGGTATCGGGCGAGGGCACGCTCTACAGTTTCACCGTTGCGCGCATTCCCACCATGCCCGAATTCACCGACGAGATGCCCCAGGCCCTGGCGGTAGTCGAACTCCGTGAAGGCGTGCGGATCAACACCACCATGGTCGGCGTGGCGCCCGAGGCACTCAAGGTGGGCATGGAGGTGCGCCCCGTGTTTGACGAACGCCCCGGTGAGGTCACCCTGCTGCGCTTTACCGCCCATGCGGGCAGCCATCCGAGCGTCATCAAGGCCGATGCCGAGTCCGAAGTTGCAGTAGTGGAGCAGGCTGTCGCTGCCAAGCGCAAGATTTCCGTCAAGGACATCGAGGCCATGAAGTCGCTGGTGTCCGAGGAGTACAGCCCCTGGTCCAACGAGTTCACCGTGAGCCAGGAAGTCATCGACGAGTTTGCCAGGCTCTCGGGCGATGACTACTGGATTCACACCGACCCCGTGCAGGCGCGTGAGAAAAGCCCGTTCGGCACCACCATCGCCCATGGCGCCCTGGTGCAGGTGCTGGCCAGTCAGCTCAGGATTCCGCTGGACTACGAAGTGGTGGACTTCAACAACATGGTCAACTATGGCTCGGATCGTCTGCGCTTCCCGACCCCTGTGCCCTCCGGTTGCAAGATCCGTGCACGGGCCCGCATCAAGGCGGTGGAGCAGGTCAGGAGTGGCGTCCAGGCCACGATGGAGCTCAACATCCACGTGGTCGGCCAGGATCGTCCGGCCGTCATCAACGACCTGGTGATTCTCTACATGTGATCGCAGCCCGCCCTCTGAGGGCGGGTGTTTCAGTTTCTTCAAGGGTTGGGGCTTTGCGCAGGCAAAGCCCTTTTTTGCGGCCATCCACAAATGGGCCACTTGCCCTGTGCTGCTCGAAAAATATAAGCAAAATTGGCTTTATAGCTATGCCTGTAAAGCGATGACAGCTATCAAATTATAAAGATTGTGCTTGCCATTAGCCCAAGCCGTGCGATGGCACCACCGGGTCATCGATCTGGGGTTGCCACCTAAGTAAATACCTGCTCATCAAAATGGACGATGTTGCGTTTTCCGTGCTGGCCATACTGCAGATCAGAAGGCCATAGAGCCTGCACAGGAGACAAGCATGAAAACCTCTTTTCGCTGGATGAATGCACTTCGCGCAGTGTCGCTGGCCGCTGCGGCGCTGGCGCTATACCTGCCAGCCATGAATCTGCCACAGAGTGCCGCGGTGGCGGCGCAGGCGGACTCTGCGCTCAAGCTGCCCGCCGGCATCGTGCTGGCCAGTGCCCAGACTTCCTGGAGCGCGGTTTTTTCATCAGGCTATTGAGTCTCGGCAGACCTCGAATCCTGCGGTTTCTTGTCGCCTAGCCGGCTTTGATATCTGGGCGATTTCTGTACTGTAAAGTACAGGTAAATGAGACTGATTCTCGATTATGATGCGCACGCTTTTGCACAGCACACAGGTTGTAGCCAATTGATGCCGTAGTCCTTGCGGACGATACCCGCCAAGCCGAATTACAACTCCGTATAACGAGGCATTCATGGTATTGAGGTATTCGCCGCTGGCAGCGGCATTGGGGCTGGCTTTTTCCGGCGCGGCATGGGCGCAGAAGGCTCCAGAGGTGGTGCTGGACGAGGTACAGGTCCGCAGCGATCGCCAGCCGGATTCGAGCTACAACCCTCCCACGGCAACGAGCGCCACCAAGATCGAGGCCCCGCTGCGTGATATTCCTCAGACCGTGAATGTGGTGCCGCAGAGCCTGCTGCGCGACCAGGCTGCGCAGTCCATGCAGGACGCTCTCAAGGCCGTTCCCGGTGTGGGCTTCTCTCATGGCGACGGCCAGCGCGACCAGGTCACCATTCGCGGCTTCTCGGCGATTGCCGACCAGTTCGTGGACGGCCTGCGCGATGACGCACTGTACTTCCGCGATCTGTCCAATATCGAGCAGATCGAAGTGCTCAAGGGCCCGGCATCGGTGCTGTACGGGCGCGGCTCATCGGGCGGTCTGATCAATCGCATCACCAAGAAGCCCGGCGTCAATCTCAGCGAAGTGGGCTTGACTCTGGGGCGCTGGAACCAGCGCCGCGGCGAGTTCGACCTGGCGCGCGCGCCACAGGACAGTGCAGTCTCCTATCGCCTGACCGGCGCCATAGAGCGCGCCGACAGCTACCGCGACCAGCAGTTTCTCGACCGCAAGGCGCTTGCGGCATCGGTGCTGATCAAGCCCAGCTCGGATACCAGCGTGCTGTTGCAGGCCGACTATCTGAAGGACAGCCGCCTGACGGACTTCGGTATTCCCGCGTACCAGGGCCGACCTGTCAATGTGTCGCCCGGCACCTACTACGGTGCGGCCAATGCCAGGGATGTGGATGTCAGCCGTGCCGAAGTGGCATCGCTGGGTGCGACGCTGAATCACCGCATCAGCGACAGCCTGTCCTTGCGCAATGCCTTGCGCTTCTACGATTACTCGCTGGATAGAAACAACACGCTCGTGGGCTCGGTCAACGAAAAGGCCCTGACCGCATCGCTGACCCGGGGCAATGTCCAGCGTGATGAGAGCGGCTTTTTCAACCAGACCGAACTGACCCAGAAGCTTGAGCTGGCGGGGATGAAGCATCAGCTGCTGTACGGCTTTGAATTCGGTCGCCAGAGCAAGGACCTGCTGTCATACAGCCAGGCCAATGTGGCGACGGTCTCGCTGTTCAATCCGGTGCTGCCGACTTTGCCGCTGCGCATCAACGGCAAGCCTTCGGCGGACAATCACAGCGTCTTCAAGGTGGCCAGCCTGTATCTGCAGGATCTGGTCAGCATCAACTCTCAGTGGAAGGCTCTGGCCGGCGTGCGCTATGACCGTTTCCAGCAGGAAACGCATGAGCGCCAGCCGGGCAAGCCGGATCTGGGCCGCACGGACACGGCCTGGAGCCCGCGCGTCGGGCTGGTCTATCAGCCATCGTCGGCATGGTCTTACTATGCATCGTGGAGCAAGTCCTTCCAGCCCTCGGGCGAAACCTTTGCCCTGGCGGCCAACAATGCGCAACTGGCACCGGAAAAAACCACCAGCCAGGAAGTCGGCGTCAAATGGGATCTGCCTGATGGCAAGGCGTCGGTCACTGCCTCGCTGTTCAAGCTGGAGCGCACCAATATCAAGAGCGTCGATCCTGTCAGCAACACCGTGGTGCCTCTGGGTGTGCAGCGCACCAACGGGCTGGAGCTGACCTTTGCCGGAGAGATTGCACCGAGCTGGCAGGTCTGGGCCGGCTACGCATTCCTTGATGGCGAGATGACCACATCGCCTGCCGTCGACGTCGGCCAGCCGGTTCAGGGCAAGCGCCCCACGCTGACGCCCAGGCAAAGTGCCAACCTTTGGGTGACCAAGGCTCTGGGCCACGGTTTTGGCCTGGGTGGGGGGCTGAACTATGTCGGGGCCCGGTTTGCCAATCCTGGCAATACCGTGACCTTGCCGGGCTACACCACGGTGGATGCCATGGCCTATTACCGCATGGGCCCCTGGGATGTGCAGCTCAAGCTCAACAATCTGCTGGATCGTCGCTACATCGTGGCAGGTCATGGCAGCTCGCCCAACCTCAACCTGCCGGGGGCACCGCGCTCGGCCCAGGTGGTGGCGCGCTATCGCTTCTAGAAAAGCTGTGCCCTAGGGCCCGGGCCGGTTGGCCTGGGTCAGAGCCGCTGCCAGGGCCGACGGGCTGGATGGATAGCGGCCTGACGCTCAGGACGATGCCGCAAAAAAAGGGTTCAACGGCCGCCCCAAGCAGCCGCTGAACCCGATACAAAGTGGCAAAGAGAATGTGAAGTCAGGCGATCAGGCAGCCACGGCCACCTTTTGTGCCTGCTTCTGGCGTTCGCGCACCATGGTCAGTGCGGTGTCCTCGATCATGTCTTCCTGGCCGCCCACCATGCCGCGGCGGCCCAGCTCCAGCAGCAGCTCGCGCGCGGGGATGCCGTACTTGGCTTCGGCACGCTTGGCAAACAGCAGGAAGCTGCCGTAGACGCCGGCATAGCCCAGAGTCAGTGCGTCGCGGTCGATGCGGATGGGGAAGTCCATCAAGGGCACGACCAGGTCTTCGGCAACGTCCTGAATCTTGAACACATCCACGCCGGTTTCAATGCCCATGCGCGCGCATACGGCGACCAGCACTTCCATGGGCGTGTTGCCCGCGCCAGCGCCCAGGCCTGCGGCCGCGGCGTCAATGCGATTGGCACCGACTTCGACGGCGGCCAGCGAGTTGGCGATGCCCATGGCCAGGTTGTGGTGGCCATGGAAGCCCAGCTCGGTCTCGGGCTTCAGAGCCTGGCGCACGGCGGACAGGCGCTCCTTCACGTCATCGGGCAGCATATAGCCGGCCGAGTCGGTGATGTAGATGCAGTTGGCGCCGTAGCTTTCCATCAGCCTGGCCTGCTTGACCAGACCTTCGGCGCTGTTCATGTGGGCCATCATCAGAAAGCCCACGGTGTCCATGCCCATCTTGCGGGCCATGGAGATGTGCTGCTCGGAGACATCGGCCTCGGTGCAATGGGTGGCCACGCGGATGGTGGACACGCCCAGCTCGTGGGCCATCTTCAGGTGGTCGACGGTGCCTATGCCGGGTAGCAGCAGGGCCGAGACCTTGGCCTGTTTCATCAGCGGGATGACGGTGGAGAGGTATTCCTCGTCCGTGTGCGCAGGAAAGCCGTAGTTGACCGAGCTGCCGCCCAGGCCGTCGCCATGGGTCACTTCAATCAGGGGCACGCCGGCTGCGTCCAGGCCGCAGGCCACGGACTTCATCTGCGCAAGCGTCATCTGGTGGCGCTTGGGGTGCATGCCGTCACGCAGCGTCATGTCGTGAACGGTGATCTTCTTACCTTTGAGGGACATGTTCTTCTCTCCTTGATCAGGCGGCAACGGCAGCTTCGGCCAGCTCGAAGCGGCCGGCGAGGATTTCTTCGGCAAACATCTCGGCCGTGCGCGCGGCGGCGGCGGTCATGATGTCCAGATTACCGGCGTACTTGGGCAGGTAGTCGCCCAGGCCTTCGACCTCCATGTAGATGGAGACGCGGTTGCCGTCGATCACGGGGCCGTTGACCAGCTTGTAGCCGGGCACGTATTTCTGCACTTCCTTGATCATGTCCTGCACCGAGGCTTCGATCTCTTCCTTCTTGGGCGCGTCCACCGTCAGGCAGTGAATGGTGTCGCGCATGATCAGCGGGGGCTCGGCGGGGTTGATGACGATGATGGCCTTGCCTTTTTGCGCGCCGCCGATCTTTTCGACCGCACCCGAGGTGGTGCGGGTGAACTCGTCGATGTTCTTGCGGGTGCCGGGGCCGACGGAGCGGCTCGATACCGTGGCCACGATCTCGCCATAGCTCACGGCCTGCACGCGCGACACGGCTGCCACCATGGGGATGGTGGCCTGGCCGCCGCAGGTGACCATGTTCACGTTCATGGCCTTTTCGGCCACTTTCTCGGCCAGGTTCACGCTGGGCACGCAGTAGGGGCCGATGGCCGCAGGCGTCAGGTCGATCATCAGCACGCCCAGCTCGTTGAGCTTGCGGCTGTTTTCGGCGTGGACATAGGCGCTGGTGGCGTCGAAGGCGATCTGGATGCCGTCTTCCTTGACGAAAGGCAGCAGGCCGTCCACGCCTTCGGCCGTGGTCTTGATACCCATTTCACGGGCGCGCTTCAGACCGTCGGATTCAGGGTCGATACCGACCATCCATACAGGCTCCAGTAGGGGAGAGCGCTGCAGTTTCATGAGCAGATCGGTGCCGATATTGCCGGGGCCGATCAGCGCGCACTTGATTTTCTTTTGCGTCATGGTGTCTTACTCCGTGAATTGAATGGAACAGCTGCCCAGGCCTTCGATGACCATCTCGAAGCGGTCGTCGGCAGCGGCAGGCACCAGCGGGGCGAGGGAGCCCGAGAGAATGACCTCGCCGGCCTTGAAGGGAATGCCGAAAGCGCCAAGCGTGTTCGCCAGCCAGGCCACGGCTTCGGCAGGGTGGCCTTGCACGGCGCTGCCCAGGCCCGATCCGGCGGGTTGGCCGTTCTTGCTCATCTGCATGGAAGCAGCGGCCAGATTCAGCGTGGCCGGATCGGTGTGCTGCTTGCCGATGACAAAGACGCCGCAGGATGCGTTATCGGCCACTGTGTCCTGGATCTTGATCTTCCAGTCGTTGATGCGTGAATCGACGATCTCGAAGCAGGGTGCTACCCACTCAGTGGCTGCCAGCACGTCTTCGCGGGTCACGCCCGGGCCTTGCAGGTCTTTCTTGAGCATGAAGGCGATCTCGCCTTCGGCGCGGGGCTGGATCAGGCCGGATGCCTTGAGCGAGACGGCAGCACCGTCCTCGTATTCCATGCTGTCGGTCAGAAAGCCGAAGTCGGGCTGGTGCACGTTCAGCATGTCCTGCACGGGCTTGGAGGTCACGCCGATCTTCTTGCCGATCACGCGCTCGCCCGATGCTTCACGCAGGCGCAGCATGTGCAGGGAGATGTGATAGGCATCTTCCACCGTCATCTCGGGGTGGCTGTCGGTCAGCGGTGCCAGCGTCCTGGCGGCGCGCAGTGCTTCATACAGGCGCTGGCCTTGCGTTTCGATGAACTGCTTGTCACTCATTGCTTCAACCGTTCTTCATGAAGTCGATGCAGGTACGGTTGAACATCTCGCGATGCTCGACCTGCACCCAGTGGCCGCACTGGTTGACCAGAACCACGCGGCAGTTCTTGATGCCCTTGGCCAGCTTGTCGGCACCGCCCACGGGATTGAAGGCATCCTGCATGCCCCAGAAGCCCAGCACATTGCACTTCAGATCGGGCAGTTGCTCTGTCATGTTGGGGATATACAGACGCTGGCGCGAGGCTTCGGTCTGGGTCAGGGCAATGGGCGCGCGCTCATTGATGATCTCGTCGGTCAGCAGCGACTGGTCCACCACCTGCATGCTCATGACGGCGCGCATGGCTTCCGGGCCGGTCTTGCCCGACTTGTAGACATTGAACATATTGGCAATGCCGGGCATGGCCATATAGGCTTCGAACTCTTCCACGCCACCGGGAGCCATGAGGATCAGGCTCTTCACATCTTCGGGGTTCTTGAGCGCATAGCCCAGAGCCACGGCACCGCCCAGCGAGTTGCCCAGAATGGTGATGTTCTTCAGGCCCAGTTGGTCCACCAGACCTTTGACGCCGGCGATGAAGAAATCCATGTCGTACTGCCTGGGCTCCTCGGTCTTGGACGACAGACCGTATCCGAGCAGATCGGGAACGATGGATCGAAAGCCGGCTGCCGCAAATTCAGGGTAGTTGCCCTTGAAGTTGCTGTAACCGCTGGCGCCGGTGCCTGCGCCATGCAGAAAGATCACGGGGTCACCCGAACCCTGCTCGTGGTAGTGCACGCGCTGGGGATGGCCGGCCACATTGCCGATGTCCACATATTTGCCCTCGGGAATGGAAAAAGTGCTCATCTCTGTTCTTTATGGTTGGAGTGGGTAGGCGAAGGCTGTCTCCTGCCTTCGGGTGAGGAATCGTTGCTGGCTCCAGCTCTCAGGCCTTGGCCTGCCAGAGCTTGGGCAGGCCGGGGTCTGTGGCCGCAATGGCTTTCTTGAGCAGGTTGCGCAAGGTGGCGGCTTCCATCTCGCCCAGGCTGGCGATCAGATCGGTTTCCACGGCCTTGGCCGCGGCCAGCACATGAAGGATGGCTTCGTTGCCCTGGGCGGTCAGTTGCAGGGACTCGGCGCGGTCACGGCTTTCTTCCACCCAGCCTTTGCTGATCAGCGACTGCAGGGCCACGGCGCCGATATCGGTCCCGGTGTAAGCCATGTGCGATGCGATCTCTGCGGGCGACTGGGGCTGCTGGATACTCAGCAGCGAGAGCACGTAGAAATCGGCGTCGGTCATGCCGTAGGCTGCCATGGGCCTGCGCAGGCCGCTCAGAAACTGGAAGTGCGCGCGGCCCATCAGATAGCCGATCAGGTTTTCGGAATAGGCGGTGTTGGTGTCGGCTGCGGGTTCGCTGGCCACGGGGCTTGCCTTGCGCGAAGCCATGGCGTAGCCACCCGTCACATAGAGCAGCGGTGGGTGAGGGTTGGCGTCGTAGCCTGTGACCTCGCCCACGAAGATGATGTGGTCGCCGCCGTCGTATTGGAAGGCTGTCTTGCACTTGAAGCGGGCGCTGCAGTCTTGCAGCAGCGGGGCATGGGCTTCCTCGGAGTCCAGCGGCAGGCCCGAGAACTTGTCCTCGCCGACGCGTGCAAAGCGGTTGGAAAGTGCTTCTTGCTCGTTGGAGAGAATGTGCACGTTCCAGGTGCTGGCGCTCTGGAACACCGGCAGGCTGCGCGCGTTCTTGGCCAGGCTCCACAGCACCATGGGAGGCTCCAGCGAAACCGAATTGAAGCTGTTGGCGGTGATTCCTACAGGCTCGCCATTCTCGGCACGGGTGGTGACGATGGTGACCCCGGTGCCGAACATGCCCAGGGCGCGGCGAAAGTCTTTGGGGTCGAAGGTTGCTGCAGTACTTTGCATGAGGTGAATGTCTCCTTGCTGCAAGAGTGCTGCGAACGGGGTTTTGATGAATCCTTCACTTGGACTAGCAGGGGAAAGCCGGGACTGGTATTTGTCCTAGGCCTTGTGTTTTTGGTGCACCGGATCCGGTTCCCGAAAGCTCCGAAAACGCCAGCGTCATCGTTAGTCTGATCGGACGATGAACGGAAAATTGCATGGTGCGAGCATTTCTGTCATAGGCGAGAAGCCTTGCCCACCACACCACAAGCCGTCCGGTGGAGCGGCAACCGGAGACCTGAATGAACACAATGACAGACAACTACCTCACCCCCGATGCGCTGGCCGTGATCGAGCGTGCCAGGGCTCTGGCGCCCAAGCTGGCGGCCCGCGCCCAGCAGGCGGATCGCGAAGGAAAGATCAGCGACGAAACCGTTCAGGAGATGGCCGAGGCAGGTCTGTTCCGTGTGTTGCAGCCCAAGCGCTGGGGCGGCTATGAAATGGATCCCCGTGTGTTCTACAGCGTGCAGATGGAATTGGCCAAGGGCTGCATGTCCACGGCCTGGATCTATGGCGTGGTCGGTGTTCACCCCTGGCAACTGGCGCTGTTTCCCGCTCAGGCGCAGGAAGATGTCTGGGGCAAGGATACGGGCGTGCGCATTGCCTCGACCTATATGCCCACCGGCAAGGCCGAGCCCGTGGAAGGCGGCTTCCGGTTCAACGGTCGCTGGAGCTTCTCCACGGGCTCCAAGCATTGCGACTGGCTGTTTCTCGGCGGCCTGCTGCCCAACCGCGATGGCACGCCCGGCATGGAGCATGTGACCTTTCTGCTGCCCAAGTCCGACTACCGCATCGAGGACAACTGGGATGTGCTGGGCCTGCGCGGCACGGGCAGCCATGACATCGTGGTGGAAAACGCCTTTGTGCCCGCTCACCGCATCCAGTACACCAATGACCACAGCGATGTGGGCTGCCCCGGCCGCAAGGAAAACTCGGGCTGGCTGTTCCGCATCCCGTTCACCCATGTGTTCCAGCGCGCCGTGTCCACGGCATGCCTGGGCGCACTGGAAGGCACGATTGCCGCCTTCACCGAGCGCGCTACGGCCCACGTCGGCAAGCATGGCAACAAGATGGCCGAGGACGTGAACGCCCAGGCGGCGGTGACCGAAGCCACGATTGCACTGGACCAGCTCAAGCTGGTTCTGTTCCGCAACTATGCTCGCATCGTCGATGCTGCCAAGACCGGTATTCAGCTGTCGTTGCAAGAACGCCTGCTGCAGCGTGCGCAGGCTGCCTATGTGCCCAAGCTCACGGGCTTTCATGTCAACGAGATGATGCGCGCCTGCGCTGCCAGCGGCACCTTCAAGAGCAACCCCATCGAGCGTGTGTTCCGCGATATCCATCAGGGTCGTACCCATATCGCGAACAATACCGACGCCTATGTGCGTGCCTATGGCTCGCATGTACTGGGTATTCCTAACCAGGAAGCGTATGTGTAAGTCGCTCTGATTGCGAGTGCGGCAGTGGTCTTTGCAAGGACTGCTGCCGCATGCAGGTATTTGCAGAAGCCCATCCAATAAAACAAATATTTCGGAGACAAGGTATGGCAGAACAGGAATATGACCTGATCGTCGTGGGCTCGGGGGCCGGCGCTTTGCTGGGCGCGATTCGTGCGCAGGAGCAGGGTCTCAGGACTCTGGTGGTGGAGAAGACCGAACTGTTTGGTGGTACCTCGGCCCTGTCCGGTGGTGGCATCTGGATTCCGGTCAATTACGATCAGAAAAATGCCGGCATCCAGGATGATCTGGAAACTGCGTTCGGCTATATGAAGCGCTGCGTGCGCGGCATGGCCACCGACGACCGCGTGCTGGCCTATGTGGAAACCGCGAGCAAGATGGCCGAGTACCTGCGCCAGATCGGCATTCCCTACCGTGCCATGGCCAAGTATGCGGATTACTACCCCCATATCGAAGGCTCCAGGCCCGGTGGCCGCACCATGGACCCGGTGGATTTCAATGCAGCCAAGCTGGGCGTGGCTGCGCTGGAAACCATGCGCCCCGGCCCTCCGGGCAATCAGCTGTTCGGCCGCATGAGCATCAACGCCTTCGAGGCGCATTCCATGCTGTCGCGCGAACTGAAGTCGCGCTTCACCATCCTCGGCATCATGCTCAGGTATTTCCTGGACTACCCCTGGCGCAGCAAGACCAAGCGTGACCGCCGCATGACCGGTGGCCAGGCGCTGATTGCCGGTCTGCTGACCGCGGCCAACAAGGCGGGTGTCGAGCTGCGGAGCAATAGCCCGCTCAAGGAGCTGGTGCGGGACGCATCGGGGCGTGTCACCGGAGTTGTCCTTGAAAAGAATGGTCAGCGCACACAAGTCAAGGCCAGGCGTGGCGTGCTGCTGGGCGCCGGTGGCTTTGAGCGCAACCAGGAAATGCGCGACCAGTATCTGAACAAGCCCACCAGGGCCGAATGGACGGCCACCCCGGTGGGCGGCAATACCGGCGATGCCCATCGCGCAGGCCAGGCTGTGGGTGCGCAGCTGGCGCTGATGGACTGGTCCTGGGGCGTGCCCACCATGGACGTTCCCAAGGAACCCGCTTTCCGCGGCATTTTCGTGGAGCGCTCGCTGCCGGGTTGCATGGTGGTCAACGCGAAAGGGCAGCGCTTTCTGAATGAATCCGGCCCTTATCCCGAGTTCCAGCAAGCCATGCTGGCCGAGCATGCCAAGGGCAATGGCGGCGTGCCTGCATGGATTGTGTTCGATGCCAGCTTCCGCGCGCAAAACCCCATGGGCCCGCTGATGCCCGGCTCCGCCGTGCCGGATAGCAAGCTGCGCAAGAGCTGGCTGAACAATGTCTACTGGAAGGGCGAGACGCTGGAGGATCTGGCGCGCCAGATCGGCGTGGATGCAGCCGGCCTGAAGGACAGTGCGCGGCGCATGACCGAATACGCCAGGACCGGCAAGGATCCGGACTTCGACCGCGGCGGCAATGTGTTCGACCGCTACTACGGCGATCCGCGACTAGGCAATCCCAACCTCGGCCCCATCGAAAAAGGCCCGTTCTACGCCATGCGCCTGTGGCCCGGCGAGATCGGCACCAAGGGCGGGCTGCTGACCGACAGGGAAGGCCGTGTGATCGACACCCATGGCCGGATCATCGAAGGCCTGTACTGCGTGGGCAACAACTCCGCCTCCGTCATGGGGCCGGCCTACGCCGGTGCTGGTTCCACCCTGGGGCCGGCCATGACTTTCGCCTTCCGCGCCGTGGCCGACATGGTGGGCAAGCCTTTGCCACTCGAGAACCCGCATCTGCTGGGCAAGGCCATTTAGGAAGGAGGCATGGAGATGTCCAATTCCAAGAAACTTGTCAGCACCGTCAATCCAGTGAGGGCTGCGCTGGATGTGCGCTCGGCCGATGAGATCCAGTGGTCCGATGCCAGTGATGTGGTGGTTGTCGGCTGGGGAGGCGCAGGCGCCAGCGCAGCCATCGAGGCACGCGAGCAAGGTGCCGAGGTGCTGGTCATCGACCGTTTCGGCGGCGGCGGTGCCAGTGTGCTTTCCGGCGGCGTGGTCTATGCAGGCGGCGGCACCAGATACCAGAAGGAGGCCGGCTTCGAGGATTCGCCCGAAGCCATGGCGGCTTACCTCAAGCATGAGGTCAATGGCGTGGTCAGCGATGAAACACTGGCCCGCTTCAGCCGCGACAGCGTGGACAACCTCGACTGGCTCGAGAAGCAGGGCGCCACATTTGCATCCACCATGCCGGCGTACAAGACGTCCTATCCGGCCGACGGCATGTATCTCTACTACTCGGGCAACGAGGTCGTGCCGGCCTACGGCAACCCCCAGTTGAGCAGCAAGCCCGCGCCGCGCGGTCATCGCGTGGTGGCCAAGGGTCAGTCGGGAGCGACGTTCTTCGCCGCGCTGCAGAAGTCCACCTTGGCGCACGGAGCCCGTACCTTGACGCAGGCCCGCGTCCAGCGCCTGGTGCGCGAGAAGGACAGCGGTCGCGTGCTGGGCGTGGAGGTGATGGTCTTGCCCGAAGGCGATCCACTGACCGAGCGCCATAAGAAGCTGGACGAGCTGGTGGCCAAGTGGCGTCTGTATCAGGCGCCACGGGCCCAGGCGGGGCGCCGAGAAGCGGCACAGATCGAAAGCGAGATCGGCGAGAAGCGCTATATCCGCGCCCGCAAGGCGGTGGTGCTGTCCACCGGTGGCTATATCTTCAATTCGGAGTTGCTGGATCGGCATGCGCCGGCCTACAAGCCTGGCTGGCTGACCGGTGCGGCGGGCTGTGATGGCTCCGGTCTGCGGCTCGGGCTGTCCGTGGGAGGGGTGGCCCAGGACCTGAACAATATCTCGGCCTGGCGCTTCATCACGCCGCCCTCGGTCTGGCCCAAAGGCCTGGTGGTCAACACCCGGGGCGAGCGCTTTTGCAACGAACAGGTCTACGGCGCCAAGCTTGGCTACGAGCTGATGGAAAAGCAGGGTGGCAAGGCCTGGCTCATCATTGACGGCAAGCTGCGCAGGCAGGCCACCTGGCAGTGCCTGTTTGGCGGCCTGTGGGCTTTCCAGTCCATGCCCGCATTGGCGCTGATGTACAAGGTCGCGATCAAGGGCCGATCGGTCGCCGATCTGGCCCGCAAGCTCGATATGGATGCGGCGGTGCTGCAGCGCCAGTTTGACGGCGCCAATGCCGCTGCTCGCGGCGAGATCGACGACCCTCAGGGCAAGTCCAGCGATATGCGCCATGAGTTCAAGGGCGGTTCGCTGTTTGCCATCGATATCTCCATCAGCCAGAAGATGTTCCCGCTGGCCGTGCTGAGTCTGGGAGGTCTCAGGGTCAACGAGGACAACGGTGCGGTGATTGATGGCGCGGGCAGGGACATTCCAGGGCTGTATGCCGCAGGGCGCACCGCCATCGGGGTGGCTTCCTCGCGCTATGTGAGTGGCCTGTCTCTGGCCGACTGTGTGTTCTCGGGCCGCCGTGCCGGCAAGGCTGCGGCGCTTGAGGATGACAAGTCCCTGGCCGGCCAGGCCGCGCGCCAGCAGGTATCCGCTGTGGAAAGCGTCAGTTCCTGACCCCTTGAATAGGGGGCAATCCAGCGCCGGGGCGCCGCTGCAAGACGGCACAGAAAGAGTGAGTAAGGGGTAAGAAGAAATGAGCAGTGAAGCCATGACAACCGCATCGCGCTACCACCCGCTGCGTGTGCGTGCAGTGATTGACGAGACGCACGATACCAAGTCCATCGTCTTCGAAGTGCCGGGGGAACTGGCCGAGCAGTTCAGCTACCGGCCCGGCCAGTTTCTGACATTGCGTCTGCCCATCGAAGGGCGTTATGTGCCTCGCTGCTATTCCATGTCCAGCGCTCCGACGCTCGACGATGCCTTGCGCGTGACCGTCAAGCGCGTGGAAAAGGGGCGAGGCTCCAACTGGGTGTGCGACCGGATCAGGGTCGGTGACTCCGTCGAGCTGATGCCGCCCTCGGGCTTGTTCTCGCCGCGCAATCTGTCGCAGAACTTCTTGCTGCTGGCCGGTGGCAGCGGCATCACGCCGGTGTTCTCCATCCTGCGCACCGTGCTCAAGCAGCATCAGGGCAATGTGGTGCTGTTCTATGCCAACCGCGACGAGCGCTCGGTCATCTTCAAGAAGGACCTTCAGTTGCTGGCGGCCGAGTATCCGGATCGCCTGCAGGTCGTTCACTGGCTGGACTCGGTGCAGGGGGCGCCGTCGCAAAAGCAGCTCGCTGCCTGGGCCACGCCCTGGGTGGCCGATGCGGGCCAGGCCTTTATCTGCGGGCCGGGACCCTTCATGGATGCCGCACAGGCCGCGATGATAGAAGCCGGCATGCCAGCCGATCAGGTGCATGTGGAGCGCTTTGTCTCCCTGCCTGACGAAGAGACCCTGCAGCAGCTGCAGGAGGCTGCAACTCCCGTGGCGGCCGCTGTCGAGCAGGCCGTGGTGCAGCTGCGCCTGGACGGCGAGGAATACGAATTCAGCTGCAGCGGCACGGAGACCATTCTGGAGGCTGGACTGCGCGCCGGCATCAACGTGCCGTACTCCTGCCAGGCCGGCATGTGCGCCTCCTGCATGTGCCAGGTACAGGACGGCAGCGTGCATCTGCGTCACAACGAAGTGCTGGATGCCAAGGATCTGTCCAGGAACTGGACGCTGGCCTGTCAGTCCGTGCCCACCAGTGAAAAGCTGCGCGTCAAATTTCCGGAGTAATTTATGTCGAAACCCAACCAGAATGCGATGCCCGAGTCCTCGCTGACCTTGCCGGGCATGCTGGCCGATGTGGTCAGCCGCTTTTCCGCCCGCGCGGCGATTGTCGAAAGCGGCAAGTCCATCAGCTATGCCGAGCTGCAGCAACTGAGCCGCCAGGCCGCACGAGCCTTGATGAGCCTGGGCGTGCAGGCCGGTGACCGGGTGGCGCTGTGGGCGCCGAATCTCAGCGAGTGGATCGTGGCTGCCTGCGGCGTGCATGCCGCAGGCGGCGTGCTGGTGCCCTTGAACACCCGCATGAAGGGCGCCGAAGCCGCTGACATTCTGGAGCGCAGTCGCGCCAGAGTGCTGGTTTGCGTGGGGGACTTTCTGAACAACTACTACCCCGATCTGCTGCAGGGTCTGCGTCCTGCCACGCTGGAACAGGTGGTGGTGCTCGGGGACAAGGTGCTGCCCAGCGCAGACCTGAGCTGGGCGCAGTTCATGGCCAGGGCCGAGGGCACGACGGCCCAGGCCCAGCAGCAGCGCGAAGCCGGGATCAAGCCCGACGACACGGCCGACCTGATGTTTACCTCCGGCACCACGGGCCGCCCCAAGGGCGTGATGTGCGCTCACCGGCCGACGATTCTGGCTTTCAAGGCCTGGTCGGAGGTGGTGGGTTTGACCGAGGGCAGCCGCTACCTGATCGTCAACCCTTTCTTCCACACCTTTGGCTACAAAGCAGGCTGGGTGGCGGCCTTGCTGCAGGGCTCCACCGTCTATCCCGAGCAGGTGTTCGATGCACAGGCCATCTTGCAGCGCATCGAGAGCGACCGCATCAGCTTCCTGCCCGGGCCGCCCACCCTGTTCCTGTCCATGCTGGCGCATCCGGGGCTCAGGGATTTCGACCTGAGTTCGCTGAAGTCCTCCGTGACGGGCGCCTCCACCGTTCCTCCCATTCTCATCAAGCGCATGCGCGAGGAGCTGGGTATCCAGAATGTCACCACGGCCTACGGCCTGACGGAATGCGGTGGTTGCGCCACGCTCTGTGAGCCGGCCGACAATGTGGAGACCGTCGCCAATACCTGCGGCAAGGCCCTGCCCGGGACCGAGGTGCGCTGCGTCAACGAGCAGGGGCAGCCCGTGGCCCCCGGCGAGGCGGGCGAGGTGCTGCTGCGTGGCTATCACATCATGCAGGGCTACTTCGAGGACGAAAAGGCCACGGCCGAGACCATCGATGCCGATGGCTGGCTGCATACCGGCGATGTGGGCGTGCTTGACGAGCGCGGCTATCTGCGCATCACCGACCGCCTCAAGGACATGTTCATCGTGGGAGGCTTCAATTGCTACCCCGCAGAGATCGAGCGCATGCTCTCCAACCATCCCGAGGTGGCACAGGTCGCCGTGGTCGGCGTGGCCGACGAGCGCATGGGCGAGGTCGGCTGTGCCTGCGTGGTGGCACGCAACGGCATCACGCTGGACAAGGAAGCCTTCACCGCCTGGTGCCGCGCGAATATGGCCAACTACAAGGTGCCGCGCTTCGTGCTGCAGCTGGACGGCCTGCCCGTCAATGCCTCCAACAAGGTGCAAAAGCGCGATCTGCTGCAGATCGTCAAGAGCAGGCTCGCGCCTGCTTCACAGCCGGCCTGAAGAGGACCATCTGAAAAAGCCAGGCGGTTTTCGGAAAGCAGCCGAAAATCATGGCTATAATTCGAGTCTGCTCTGTAAGGCACACAGCTTTTCAGAAATGCGGGAATAGCTCAGTTGGTAGAGCGATACCTTGCCAAGGTATAGGTCGACGGTTCGAACCCGTTTTCCCGCTCCAGATTTTGAAAAGGGAAGCAAAAGCTTCCCTTTTTTATTGCTTTGGTCGCCTGGCTGATGCAATACTTCCCGCTGGCGCCCGGCGCCGGTGGTGAAGTGGGCCTCGATGGTGAAATTGGTAGACACTGCAGACTTAAAATCTGCCGCTTTTAACGAAGCGTGCCGGTTCGATTCCGGCTCGAGGCACCAGAATTGAAAAGCCTGCTATATTTTTTGTAGCGGGCTTTTTTTATTTGTGGCTTGATGGCCGCTGCCGCCCGCAGTCTTGCCGAAGGTGGGAAAATCAAGGGCTGTGATGCCGTAGGGCGGTGCGATGTCGGGCTTTGTCAAGGCACTTGGAAAAGCTCCGGCTTCGATGCAATATGGCTTGCAGTTCTGTCATGCTGACGGGGTCTGCACTCCTAGAGAGAAAAGATGTCTAGTTACAACGCTGCTTTTGAAATTCATGTCCACGGTCAGGTTCTGCTCCGTGCTGACGTTACGTATGAGCAGCTGCAAGATGCATTGCGTCCCTTGTGGGCCTATGCCGGCGCGCGCTCATTGACGGATGGCGAGGGAAGTCTTTACGAAGAGGAGCCCGGCATCCAGTTCGAGGCCAAGGAGCATCTGCTGCAGATGTGCTGGACCGTGCGCGGCGACGATGACTTCCGCCAGGCCCTGGACGATATGTGCATGGGCCTGAACGAGCTGGCCGAGCAGGGCTCGCCGATCGAAGTGACCTTCTACGACACCGAGTTCGACGAGGAAGAGGCTCCTGCCGAGGCCCAGAGCCGCGATGACTTCCTGATGCTGTTTGTCGGCCCCAATCCTGCGGCCATCATGCAGGTGCAGCGCGATCTGCTGGTGCAGGACGTCATCAACATGATGGAGCGCCACTTCGATGGCGCCGAACTCGGCGGCGTGGTGCAGGAAATCGACAAGCTGTTCTCGCAGCGTTTCGAAGCCCTGGTCAGTTCGCTGGAGCTGGGCAAGCCGCCGCGTGGCGGATCGGGCGGCTCGGCCTCCGGTCATGGCGGCAATCGCCGCCCGCGCCATCTGCATTGATTCTTCGCTCATTCGCCGTCAAAACCCTCTGTGCTGCAGTCCCGAGACTGTGACAGGGGGTTTGTCTTTTGCCATGAAGCCTATTCCCACCCCCAAATATTCGGGAGCCGTCACACAGCAGCTGCTCAAGGACAGGGCTGCGCGCACCAGCATGGGCGAAGCAGAAGCACCTCTGGCATTGCCCTATCTTTCGGGTTATGCGCCATCGCTGCAGAACCAGGTGCGCGATTGGCTGCTGGCAGGCAAGGCCGGTGACTGGCTGCTGCGCAAATATCCGCAGGCCCACGCGGTACGCACTGACAGGGCGCTTTATGACTATGTCGATGCGCTCAAGGCGCAGTATCTGCGCAATGCCGGTCAGCTGCACAAGGTCGCTTACGACAGCCGGATTCATGTGGTGCGCAATGCGCTGGGTCTGCATACGCGGCGTGCGATTGCGCATGGCGGCCGGCTCAATGCGCGGCACGAGATTCATGTTGCGGCCATGTTCAAGCAGGCGCCCGATGCCTTTTTGCGCATGATCTGCGTGCATGAGTTGGCCCATATCCGCATCATGGATCACGACAAGGCTTTCTATCAGTTATGCGCGCACATGGAGCCTGATTACCACCAGTTGGAGTTTGATGTGCGCTTTTACCTCAGCTATCTGGACCAGGGTGGCCAGCCACTCTGGGTCTGATGGCGCAGCTCAGGCGGGTGTGGCGACGGCGCTTGGCGAGCACACGCTGACAGCCTGGCTGCAAGCGGCAGGCAGATCCAGCCAGCGCTGGGCCGCGGCTTGCATCGCAGTCAGGCGGCCGGTTGTCATGAGCCGGATCTGCTCGGCCTGGGCCAGCTGCAGCGATCCATCGGTCTCGGGCCCGAGCAGATGGCGCTGCTCCAGCATGCGTCGGGTCTGGCGTGCGACAGGGGCGCCTGTGTCCAGAAACTGGATATCCGGCCCCAGCAGGGCGCGCAGGTCGTCCTTGACGAAGACATAGTGGGTACAGCCCAGCACCAGCGTATCCATCTGCCCGGTCTTATGGCCGAAACTGCCTAAAGCGCCTGCGTATTTCGTGCAAAGCGCTCTGATTTCGGTGGTGCTTGCATCCTCGGGCAATGCCTGCTCGGTGCTTTGCTCGATGGCTCTGGCCAGGCCATCGCAGGCCTGCAGATGAAACTCGGCGCGCTGGCCATGTTCGGCCACCAGGCGTGCCACGCGCTGGCTGGAGACGGTGCCCCGGGTGGCCATCACTCCCACATGATGGGTCTGGCTGGAAAAAGAGGCCGGCTTGATGGCGGGTTCCACGCCGATGACGGGCAACTGAGGCATGCGTTCGCGCATCAGCTCTACGGCCGCAGCCGTCGCGGTATTGCAGGCAATCACCAGAATCTTGATGTCGTGCTGCTGCTGCAGATACTGCGCAATGGCCAGGCTGCGCTCCTGGACAAACGCATCGCCTCGTGCGTCGCCATAGGGGGCATTGCCGCTGTCGGCCAGATAGACGAACTGCTCGTGCGGCAGCTCGTGGCGCAGTGCCTGCAGCACGCTGAGGCCACCCACACCGCTATCAAAAATGCCGATGGGGGAGTGAGGAGTGGGCATGGTGCAAAAAGATGAGTGCAGGCAATGATGCGGCCGCCAGTATGCGCCGCTTTGCGCCTGGGTGGCGCGTTCAGGGGTATGGATGCGTCACGCGTCCTGGCTGCTGTGGTCTGCGGGTAGGCCGCAGACTGGGCAGAAATTATTGCCATGAGCGACTTCATGCCCGGCCGGGCAGTGGCGGGGCGCCAGGAGGGAGGGCAGGTTCCAGCTCGAGAAGAAGATGCAGAACGCCATGCCGTAGAAGATCATCCAGTGGCCCGAAAACACGCGCAGGCCTGTCATGCCGACCGCAATGCTGAGAAAGAAGTTGACAAAAGCGTAGATGAAGATCGTGTAAGCGCTGATGCGCATCCAGGCGGGGCAGCCTGCGAGCACCTTCTTCCAGGAAAACTGCTGACGATTGCCGTTGTTGATGCGCTGGGCGATCAGCGCCGCAGGTACCCAGACCGCAAAAATTCCCATGCTCATCACGCTGGTGAATATTTTCAATGCATCTTTAGGTAAATGAACTCCAAGTGCGTCTATCTGTCCAGCAAGTGCTGCCAAGTGCGTGATTGCGCTGAGTACAAAGCCCATGCCGGAAATCATCAGCAGTGGCGGTAGAAGAATGGGCATGGCGGTGATGAAAAGATAAAAAAGGAAGCTGCTAGCGCTTGTTTGACGGGGGATTTAGGCATGAATAGTGCAATTTTTCAAGCTGAAGCTGCGATTAATGCTCATCTTTTTGCTGAGGATGGGACAGGCGAATGCTGTCCACCAGCTTGCCGAAGTAGCTTTGGCGCATGGACAACAGGGCGGGCAACGGGCCAGAGGGCAGGCGCTCGTAGCCTTCTTCATCGATGCAGAACTCGAAGAAGAGATAGTCCACTTCAACCAGCTTGAGCTGATGGCGGCAGGCATGGCGGCCCGAACCCCGCTTTTTCTCGGCAACGGTCTGCAGGCTGGCATCGCTTCCCAGCACTGCCGTATAGGCCATGGGCAGGGTGGCTGCCAGATCGAGCCAGAGCACAAAAACCATGAAGGCGCTGCAGAGCAGGCCCATAAGCCAGCGTTTGACAGGACCGTAGCTGGGCCAGGGGCCTGCCGGCTGCCACAGTCCCAGCCTGTGCAGCCGCCGCAGCCAGATGCCCGCTGCCGAAGTCAGCGCCAGCGACAGATACAGCGCGAGCAATTGCCAGCGGGCCTCCGGTATGAAGCTGCGCCAGACGATGGGGGCGAGGGCTCCCAGCATCACCGCCATGAAAACCGCGATCAGCCATTTCTGCGGGGTGGAGGTTTCAGGTTTCCAGAGCCAGTTCATGCAGCAGAATCCGCAGTCCGGGGTCGGATCGCTTTTCGCATGCGCGCGTTGCTCAGGGCAATGCCTCTCACGACGGGCATTTGCCGGCGCTGCTGCTCAAAGCCGAAATGGGCGAAGAAGCCCTGAGCGTTGAGGCTGACATCGGCGCTCAGCTCCTGCAGGCCGTTTTGCCGCGCGGCATGCTCGATATGCGTGAGCAGGAGCCGGCCCACGCCCTGGCCGGCATGTTGCGGAGCCACAAAAAAGTGATCGATATAGCCGTTGGCTTGCAGATCTGCATAAGCCACGGGTAGATCATTGGCACAGACGGCGACAAAAGGGCTCAGTGCCTGGATGCGCCGGCTCCACTCCGCCCGGTCGGGCTGTGGCGGCGCCCAGGCATCGAGCTGCTCGGGGCTGTAGTGATTTGCGGCCAGTTGATGCACGGCGTCGTGGAACACCTGCCACAGCGCGATTTCATCTCCGGGGCGATAGCTGCGTATATGCATGGGTTGGCAGATGGATTGAGTTTGGCAAAAATGCTTTTCAGCAGCAGAGGCATGACATCGGTTCCGCGCGCATGGGTAGATCGGATGCACTTCTTTATCTGCACGCAACCCGCTGTTTTGATGGATTTTCTGTCATCAATTAAAGCTGAACAGTGGTCTAAAGTCTGTGAAATGCTCAGGTTTTTATAGCGGAAAAAATAACGTCAACCTCTAGAATGATCCGCCCATGCCCTTGATCTACCTTATCCTCCTACCTTTCGCAGGCAGCCTTCTGGCTGCCTTATTGCCTGCAAATGCGCGCAATACGGAATCCACACTTGCAGGTGTCATCGCGCTGATATGCGCGATTCAGGTAGGGATGCTGTTCCCGGAAATGGCCGATGGAGCGGTGCTCAGGCAGGAGGTGTCCTGGCTGCCGGCGCTGGGCCTGAATCTGGTGATTCGCATGGACGGGTTTGCCTGGTTGTTCTCCATGCTGGTCTTCGGCATTGGTGCACTGGTGGTGCTTTATGCGCGCTACTACATGTCGCCCGCTGACCCGGTTCCGCGCTTTTTCTCGTTTTTTCTGGCCTTCATGGGGGCCATGGCGGGGGTGGTGCTCTCGGGAAACATCATTCAGCTGGTGTTTTTCTGGGAGCTGACCAGTCTTTTCTCCTTCCTGCTGATCGGCTACTGGTATCACCGCAAGGATGCGCGCCGGGGCGCGCGCATGGCCTTGACGGTCACGGGCACGGGCGGGCTGGCCATGCTGGTGGGCATGCTGGTGCTGGGTCATATCGTGGGCAGCTATGACCTCGACAATGTGCTGGCTGCAGGCCAGCAGATTCGCGACAGCCACCTCTATCTGCTGGCATTGGTGCTGATCTTGCTTGGCGCACTCACCAAAAGTGCTCAATTTCCGTTCCAGTTCTGGCTGCCAAATGCCATGGCAGCACCTACGCCCGTGTCGGCCTATCTGCACTCGGCCACCATGGTCAAGGCCGGCGTGTTCTTGCTGGCGCGGCTGTGGCCGGTGCTGGCGGACACCGATGCATGGTTCTGGCTGGTCGGTGGGGCCGGTGCCATGACGCTGCTGATTGGCGGCTATTGCGCGATGTTCCAGCACGATCTCAAGGGTTTGCTGGCTTATTCAACGATCTCGCATCTGGGGCTGATTACCTTGCTGCTGGGCCTGAACAGCAAGCTGGCTGCCGTGGCCGCAGTTTTTCACATCATGAATCACGCGACCTTCAAGGCTTCGCTGTTCATGGCGGCGGGCATTGTGGACCATGAAAGCGGCACGCGGGACATCCGGCGCCTGTCGGGTCTGCGCTTCATGATGCCGATCACTGCCACGCTGGCCTGTGTGGCCAGTGCCGCCATGGCCGGCGTGCCGCTGCTCAACGGATTCATCTCCAAGGAAATGTTCTTTGCCGAGACCGTCTATCTGGATGCAGCTCCCTGGGTAAAGACCGTGCTGCCGGTGGTGGCGACGGTGGCCGGCATGTTCAGCGTGGCCTATTCGCTGCGCTTCACGTTCGATGTCTTCTTTGGCCCCCAGGCCGACGATTTGCCCCACGAGCCCCACGAGCCGCCGCACTGGATGCGTGTGCCCGTGGAGCTGCTGGTGCTGGCCTGCCTGATCGTGGGCATCTTCCCGGCCTGGGCGGTGGGCGGTTTTCTTGCGGTGGCCGCAACGCCTGTCGTGGGCGGCGACCTGCCGGAGTACAGCCTGGCCATCTGGCATGGCTGGAATATGCCGCTGATCATGAGCCTTGTGGCACTGGCCGGCGGTATCGTGCTCTACACCATGCTGCGCTGGCAGCGCACGGTCGGGCACTTCGACACCACGCCCGTGCTGGGCCGTGTCAGCGGTCGCAGGATCTTCGAGAATCTGCTGGCCCGCATCACCTGGCTGGGCCGGGCGGGGCGCCGCAATCTCTCCACGCGCCGCCTGCAGTGGCAGATGCTGTGGCTGGTCTGCGTCGCCCTGGTCGCAGCGGCCCTGCCGCTATGGCTATGGGGCATGAAGCTGGGTGACCGCGGCACTTTGCCTGTGTCTTCGGCCTTTGTGCTGCTCTGGGCTATTGGCTGTCTGTGCGCGCTGGGAACGGCCTGGAAAGCCAAGTACCACCGGATGACCGCGCTGATCATGCTGGGCGGCACGGGGCTGTGCACGGTGCTGACCTTCCTCTGGTTCTCGGCGCCCGATCTGGCGCTGACCCAGCTGGTGGTGGAAGTTGCCACCACGGTGCTGATCCTGCTGGGGCTGCGCTGGCTGCCCAAGCGGGACAAGAACATGCGTACCGCCGACAACGCCGATGCGCGGGCCAAGGCACGCCGCCTGCGCGATCTGGTGCTGTCGCTGATTGCCGGTGGCGGCATGGCCTGGCTGGCCTTTGCCATGATGAGCCGGCCCTTCTACGAAAGCACCTCCACCTTCTTCCTCGAAAACGCGCTGGGCGGCGGCGGCGGCACCAATGTGGTCAATGTGACGCTGGTGGACTTCCGTGGCTTCGACACCTTTGGCGAGATCGTGGTGCTGGGCATCGTGGCCGTCGTCATCTATGCGCTGCTGCGCCGCTTCCGTCCGGCGCGCGAGGCCATGGACATTCCGGAGCAGCAGCGCTATGTGCCCGGTGATTTGCAGACCGATTTGCTCAACCCGCGCAATGCCAGCGATACGGCGGTGGGCTACCTCATGGTGCCAGCCGTGCTGGTGCGGCTGCTGCTGCCGTTCGCGACGCTGGTGGCCGCCTATATCTTCGTGCGCGGGCACAACCAGCCGGGTGGCGGTTTCGTGGCCGGGCTGGTGTTCTCGGTCGCCTTGCTGATGCAGTACATCATCTCGGGCACGCATTGGGTGGAGGCGCATCTGCCTCTGTATCCGCGCCGCTGGATTGCCGCGGGCCTGCTGTTTGCGCTGGGCACGGGCCTGGGTTCGGTGGCCGTGGGCTACCCCTTCCTGACCAGCCACAGCTTTGACTTTTCGCTGCCCTTGGTGGGACATGTGCATTTCGCCAGCGCCACCTTCTTCGATATCGGCGTGTTTGCGCTGGTGGTGGGCTCCACCATGCTGATCCTGACGGCGATTGCCCACCAATCGGTACGCGGACACCGCTTCCATGCGCGCTTGCTGGAAGAGCAGGAACAAGAGGCCAAGAAGGCCGAGGCCGAGGTGCAGGCGGCCACGGCCGCGGCGCTGGCAAGGGGAGGTATGTAATGGAAATCGTTCTGGCCATTGCCATCGGTGTGCTCACCGGCTCGGGCGTCTGGCTGCTGCTGCGTCCGCGCAGCTACCAGGTCATCATGGGGCTGGCGTTGCTGTCGTATGCCGTCAACCTGTTCATCTTCTCGATGGGGCGCCAAGGCCTCTCGATCAACAAGGTGCCGGTGCTGCAAAACGGTGTGCCCACCGATTTGTCGCACTATGCCGACCCCATGCCGCAGGCGCTGGTGCTGACCGCCATCGTCATCGGCTTTGCCATGACGGCGCTGTTCCTGGTCGTGCTGCTGGCGTCGCGAGGCGCTTCCGGCAATGACCATGTGGATGGCGCGCACTCGCGAACTGAACAGGAAATGCTATGAGCGAGTGGATTGAGCGTCTGATGCCGCACCTGATGCTGGCCCCCATCATGCTGCCCATGCTGACGGCAGCGCTGATGCTGTTCTTGCGCGAGGAGCGCCAGCGCCTGAAGCTGGGCATGAACATCCTCTCCACCACGATCAGCCTGGTGATCGTGGTCATGCTGCTGAGCTGGACCAATCAGGCGGGCTCGGCCGTCACCATGTCGGTCTACATGCCAGGCAACTGGCCTGCGCCCTTCGGCATTGCGCTGGCGCTGGACCGGCTCACGGCCCTGATGCTGCTGGTCACCTATGTGGTGGCACTGGCCGCGCTGGTGTTCTCTGCGGCGCGCTGGCACAAGGCCGGGGTGCACTTTCACCCCCTGTTCCAGCTGCAGCTGATGGGGCTCAGCGGCGCCTTCATCACGGCGGACCTGTTCAATCTGTTTGTGTTCTTCGAGATCATGCTGGCAGCCTCTTACGGTCTGCTGCTGCATGGCTCCGGCAGCACGCGCATCCAGGCCGGCCTTCACTATATCGCCATCAATCTGGCAGCGTCTTCGCTGTTCCTGATCGGCGTGTCCATGCTCTATGGCATTACCGGCACGCTCAATATGGCCGATCTGGCCCGTGCCATTCCGCTGGTGCAGGATGCCGACCGCGGCCTGCTGCATGCGGCGGCAGGCGTGCTGGGGACGGCCTTTCTGATCAAGGCGGCGCTGTGGCCGCTGAACTTCTGGCTGGTGCCAGGCTACAGCGCGGCGACTGCGCCCGTGGGAGCCCTGTTTGCGCTCATGACCAAGGTGGGGGTCTATGTCATCTTGCGCCTGTGGACCTTGCTGTTCAGCTCGGAAGCCGGGGCATCGGCCCTGTTTGGCAGCACCTGGCTGATCGTGGGCGGCATGCTGACCATGGCTTTTGGTGCCATCGGCATGCTGGGCTCGCAGCGGCTGACCCATCTGGCGGGCTTTGCGGCGATTCTTTCGTCCGGCACCCTGCTGGCCGCGACAGGCTTCGGGCAGAACCTGCTGACGGCCGGACTGCTGTATTACCTGCCGGGCTCCACGCTGGCCGTGGCCTCCCTGTTCCTGATCGCCGATGTCGTGGATCGCTGGCGCGTGGATGACGATGCGGGCGAGCCCTACGAGGATGATGAGGCACCGTTCCTGAATGCCGAGCTGCTGCCGACCGAGGGCTTCAACCTCGATGATGACGAAGAGCTCATGATCGGTCGGGCCTTCCCGGCGGCAGCGGCTTTTCTGGGCCTGAGCTTCATGGCCTGTACCTTGCTGATCTCGGGCTTGCCGCCGCTGTCGGGCTTTCTCGGCAAGTTCGCCATGCTGACCAGCCTGCTCAATCCGCTGGGCATGGGCACCTCCAGTGGCGTGAAGGCCGGCCCGCTTGGCTGGAGCATGGTGGCCCTGCTCATCATCACCGGCCTGATGGCACTGATTGCGCTCACGCGCGCCGGCATCCGGCATTTCTGGGCCAACCCGGAGCAGAGCGCTCCCTCGCTCAAGGTGGCCGAAGGCCTGCCCATCGCTGCGCTGCTGCTGTGCTGCATGGTGTTGACGGTCAAGGCCGATGACGTGATGCGCTACACCCAGCGGGCGGCCAATGCACTGCATTCGCCCGATGTGTATGTGCGCACCGTCATGGGCCTGGCTCCCGTGCCAGCGCCCAAGGAGAAGAAGGCTCAGGAAGCCGCAGGCCCCGAGGCGGCAGCGCGTGCGGCTGCGCTGGAAATGCAGGCCGAGCTCCTGCCCGGTATCGGCGATGAACGCGAAGCCGAGCAGAACGCCGTGACCCAGACCACGGCTTCGGTTCAAAAGGAAGAGAGCCGCCCATGAGAAACGTCATGAAATCCATCTTCCCGGCACCGCTGCTGTCGATCGCGCTGCTGGTGCTGTGGCTGCTGCTCAACCGCTCGGTCAGTGCCGGCCAGATTCTGCTGGGCCTGATCCTGGGTCTGCTGATCCCCGTGCTGCTGCGCGGCCTGCGCCCCTTGCCGGTGCGGGTAAGCCATCCGCTGAGCATTCTCAAGCTGGCCTTTCGGGTGGTCTGCGACACCTCGATCTCCAACTTCAACGTGGTGCGCTTTCTGTTGTTGCCGCGCATGCGCAAGCACCCGGCGGCCTTTGTCCCGATTCCGCTGGACCTGCGCGACCCCAACGGGCTGGCGGTGCTGGCCATGATCGTCTGTCTGACGCCGGGCACGTCCTGGGCCGAGATTTCGCGTGACCGCTCCATGCTGCTGCTGCATGCGCTGGAAGTGGAGGATGCCAAGAAGCTGGCCGACTTTGTGAAGTCCCGCTACGAAAGCCTGCTGATGGAGATTTTTGAATGAACCCCTGGTTTTATTGGGTGCTGATGGCATCTCTGGTCATGCTGCTGGCGGCCATGGGCTGCTCGGTGCTGCGCCTTCTCAAGGGACCGCATGCGCAGGACCGTGTGCTGGCGCTGGACTGCATGTATCTCAACGGCATGCTGGCCATGCTGGTCATGGGAATTCTCTATGACAGCACCAACTATTTCGAGGCGGCCTTGCTGGTGGCCTTGTTCGGCTGCGTGGGCTCCACGGCCATGGCCAAGTTCCTGCTGCGCGGCGAGGTGATCGAATGAGTACCGAGGTCATTGGCGTGGATCTGCCGCTGTGGGCCCAGATCCTGGTGGCGGCCCTGGTGTTCGGCGGCTCCCTGATTGCGCTCATGGGCTCCGTGGGCTTGCTGCGGCTCAAGAGCTATTTCGAGCGCGTGCATGCGCCCTCCATCATTGCCACCATGGGCTGCTGGCTCATCATGCATGCCACCTGGATCTACTTTTCCGTCAGCGGCCAGGGCTTTGTCATGCACTCGGTGCTGATTGCCATCTTCATTGCCGTGACCGTGCCCATCACCACCATCTTCCTCATGCGCGCGGCACTGTTCCGCTCGCGCCGTGCAGGGGAGAGCGTGCCGCCCACGCTCAGCAATCTGGTGCGCAACGAACCCCTGGACGAGGAAGAGGCCGCCGAGGCCGATGAGAAGCCTGTGGCGAATAAAGCCTGAAATCCTGTCGTCCAAACATTTCAGGGCCGCCGTCTTGCGCTAGATTGGCGGCCATGCTCAATATTTTCGCCATCTGCATCGGTGCCTGTCTTGGCGCCCTGTCGCGCTGGGGGTTGGGACTGTGGCTGAGCGCAGGCGCCAGTCTGCCCTGGGGCACCCTGGCAGCCAATCTGATCGGCGGCTATCTGATCGGTGTCTTCATCGCGCTGTTTCAGGCCATGCCCCAGCTGGATCCGGCCTGGAAACTGGCCATCATCACCGGCTTTCTCGGTGCCCTGACCACGTTTTCCAGCTATTCGGCCGAGGTCATCGGCCTGCTGCAACAGCAGCGTCTGGCTGCCGCTCTGGGCTGGACCAGCGTGCACCTGGTCGGCTCACTGTTCATGACCTACATGGGCATGCTCAGCTGGAGCATCTGGTTCAGCCGTTAAGCTGGCAGACCATTTGCCACTATTGAGGCAAACTGCTTCAGCGTTTAGAGGCGAAATACTCTCCTGGGCTATAGCTTTGTGAGCGTATAGTGCAAGCATCATCTGCACTACAGGTGCATTTGAGCTTGAAGTACTTGACGGATGGGCGGTCAGCGCTACGAAATCTTTAGGGATGGCTGTAGCCCGTGCCACTCAGCATTCTAAGAACCGAGGGTCCATGCAAATTTCATCTCCCCTGTCCGATACCGATCTGGCCAATGCCTGGGCCGAGCTGCACAACCAGGCCCATAACGGCAAAGAGCTGGAACCTCAATCCAACCGCCTTGCATTCGCCGATCCGGAGTTCATGTTCCGTCGTGAAACGCGTGGCATCCGCATGCAGCTGGAAATGCTCAAACCCGATCTGACCCAGATCGAGCGAGGCATCGAGCACACGGTGGTGGTCTATGGCAGCGCGCGCTTTGTCGATATGGATCAGGCGCGCGAGCAGCTTGCGCAAGCCAAGGCCAGCGGCGATACCCAGCGCATGGCGCTGGCCGAGCGCGGCATGCGCAACGCCGAGCGTTACGAGGCGGCACGCGCCTTTGCACGCATCGTGGCGACCGAAGGCATGAAGCAGGCGCCCAGCGAGCGCTTCTACATCTGCACCGGCGGCGGCCCCGGCATCATGGAGGCCGCCAACCGCGGCGCCCATGATGCAGGTGCGCCCAATGTGGGGCTGAACATCTATCTGCCGCACGAGCAGCATGGCAACCCCTACATCACGCCGGGGCTGAGCTTCAAGTTCCACTACTTTGCCCTGCGCAAAATGCATTTCATGATGCGTGCCAAGGCGCTGGTGGCCTTCCCTGGCGGCTTCGGCACCATGGACGAGCTGTTTGAAGTGCTGACGCTGGTGCAGACCCACAAAAGCAAGCCCGTGCCCGTGATCCTGTTCGGCACGGAGTTCTGGAAGCGGGTGCTGAACTTCGACGTGCTGGTGGAGGAGGGCACCATTTCCGCCAAGGATCTGAACCTGTTCCGTTACACCGATGATCCGGCGGAGGCCTGGTCCTTCATCCAGCAGTTCTATCAGACCGGCTGGAACAACGGATAAGCGTTCACACTGCCTCCCCCGAGCCGCCAGAAGGTTTTCCTCTGGCGTTTTTTTATTGCGCATCAACGCATGGTCGATAGCTTCTGCGGAGTCAGCGCTCGGGCCTGGTTCGGCCTATAGGCCATGCAGCGATTGCTCGGCCAGTTGCTGGGCGCGCGCGATCGAAATGCCTTCGTGCTGGTCGATGACCAGCGCATCGCTCTCGTTGTCGCTGCGGTGCAGCACCACGCGCGGGCGTGTGCCGTCGGTCTGGATATGCACATCGGCCGGGCGTGACTTCTGCGTGGGGTAGACGGCAATCAGATTGGACAGCCAGCCAAAGAAAATCGGGTCTTCGGGCGGATTGTCGAAGGAGTTCAGATAGCGGTGAAAGCTGGCTTCGCTGGCCGACACCCAGATGCCCCAGAGAAAGGGCTCGTCCAGGCCATGGATCGGCACTTCCAGAATGGCGCGCACATAGTATTGCGTGCCTTCGGGATGGCTGATGACGCAGAGCTCGTCGCTCAGCTCGGCCCATGCCTCGCGTTCTTGCTCGCTCAGGCGTCGGTAAGGTGCAGGGGCATCGAAAGCAAAGCTCGGCGATCCTTCGTGAATCTCATCGCATTTGCTGCATTGGTAGGCAAAGATGGCGGCCATGGTGTGAGCTTTCAGCGTTTGTGAAATACCAGCGTGCGGTTGTTGGCCGGCATGGCCTGGTCGAGCTGCAGCTCCATGCCGTGTTCTGCGGCCAGCGCCACGATGGCTTCAAAATCGCGCAGGCCGCTGCGCGCATCGCGCTGGCGCAGCCAGGCATCGAAGGCGCGGTTGCTGTCGCTGGTGAAACGACCGCCATAGTTGAACGGGCCATAGACGGCAAACACGCCGCCCGCTGGAAGATGCGAGCCCACCAGCTCGAACATGCGCTGCACCAGCGGCCAGGCCACGATATGACAGGTGTTGCTGGTGAAGACGGCATCGAAGCCGGATGATTCCGCGGTTACCGGCCAGGCATCGGTCGCCAGGTCGAACTCCAGCGGCGCACGCAGATTGGGAGCGCCTTGGGCGGCTTGCCAGGCCCGGATGCCTGCGTGACTGTCGGGCAGGTCACTGGTCTGCCAGAGCAGCTGCGGCAGGCGCGGTGCGAAGTACACGCTATGCTGGCCTGTGCCGGAGCCTATCTCAAGCACATGCCGGCAGTGCTGAAAGGCGGATTGCAGTACCTCGAAGATTGCAGCCTGATTGTTTTCGCAGGCCTGGGAAAAAGGCAGTTGCGGTGCTGTCGATGAAGAGGTGGAGGTCATAAGGGGCTCGGCGGGCAGACACAGGAAATGGTGCAGGCATCTTCCCCCGAAATGCCAAGTCCGCGCAGCGCGACGGCCTTCAGGGCTTGAAGCGCAGCCTGATCTCGGGTCGCACGTTCAAGCTGCCGATTTTCCAGCTGTACGAGCCCAGGCCCAGCGTGGGTGTGGAGCTGGCGTTTTGCGAGAGTACCTCGGCATTGCCGGGCAGGCTGACCTTCAGGTTGCCATGCATGGTGATGCCCAGTTGCGCAAAGTCTCTCTTTTCCTTGTCCTTGAGCGGCTTGGCGGCAATCGTCATCACGCCGTTCCTGTCGGTCTGCACGGTGAACAGGTCCAGCAATCGCAGGCCTTCGCCGGGCTTGCGCTGGCCGGCAATCTCCAGCGCATAGCGGGCATTGCCGTTGTAGACGGCTTTCCTGACCTCGGGTTCGCGGCTCAGTTGCTGCGCTTGCTCTGCCAGCTCGCGGTGGTCTTTCTCGCTCAGCACGCCTTGTTTTCTGAGCTTCATCACGGCCAGGGCATTCACCACCGTGCCGTCAAAGCGGTAGCTGTAGCTGCCGTCTGGCTGTACTTCCACACTGGCGGAGAATCGCTCGGGCACCAGGCAGGCGCTCAGCAAGGCGGCGAGGGCGGCGGCCGTCGACAGCGCCAAAAGCTTGTGCATGAAGACTCCTTTCGAGCGGCATCGCGGCATTCCGGAGTGCGGATGCCTGAGTCATCGTAGAACAAACAGGAATTACGCCAATAGGGGCTGCCATCAAGACGGTATGGAGTCCTGTCGCAAGACTATTCAAAAAGAGGAGCTTCAATCGCTTGCTGTATAAGCGATGCAAGCTATTTTTGTTTTCGATTGGCTTGGCCGGAGGCGGCTCTCACTTGGGTTTGGATTTGGATTCGGCTTTGAGCTGGCTGATGGCTTCCTGAAAGCCCTGTAGATACTTGGAGCGCGTCTGCTCGGCCAGGGCTGGCCACTGCGATGCTGGCAGGCTCAGCGATTCCTGCGTCAGCCTGGCGGCCAGTTGCGGGTCCCGCGAGGCCTGTACCGCCTGCATGCCGTGCAGATTGATCCAGTGCGGATCGTAGGCGTGGGGCGTGCGGCGATCCCAGTCCACGACTTTGGCAATCAACTCCTGAGCCTTGTCCAGATCCTGAAACAGATAGCGGTTGATGGGGGCTCCATAGCTCTGGTTCATCACATCGACTGCTTGCCTGGCGGTCACGTCTGCACAGCGATTGGCGTCGAAGCGGGCACGCAGCTGGCCGGCGTAGTACCAGAAGGCTGCCTCGTCGCGCTGGCCTGCCTTGAACAGCGCCTGTGACAGGACGTAGAACACCGGAGGCTGAAAGCGCTCGGGTGCGGCGCGTACGCGCTCCAGCACGGCTTGTTGCTGCTGAGGCGTACCCTGAGACAGCAGGCGAAGCGCTTCCTGCCCCAGTCTGGTGTCTATCTGCGCATACACCCCCTGGGGGGGCAGTACCGGAGTCGAAGGGGAGGGCAGTGGCTTGGGCGCAGCCGATGGCTGCTGAGTCTGTGCGGAAGCAAAGCCCGAGAGCGCCACCAGCGCTCCGGTCACCATCTTTGCTGCGACATGGCTCATGCTGAACTCCTTGTGCTTGCGTTGCAAATCATTCCGGACGGTGTCAGACAAATACCCACTCTGTCGCCTATCTTAAATAGCAAGCGTGTTATCGGTGTCTCGTATTTACCAAGAAGTGTTGATTTCAAGGAAAACCAGGCATCGCCTATCGCCCTGTGGCCGGCATGCAGCGCTGGCTGAAACCGGCGTATCAGTCCCTGGCACTAAAGGCGCTGTGATAACTCACTTCACCCTGGGGCAGCGGACCTGCTAAAGACAGGGCCTGAAAGTACTCGGCAGGCACTCCAGGCAGCACCAGGCCCGGCACCGCCCGAAAGCCGAAACGCCGGTAGTACCCCGGGTCACCGAGCAGCACGCATCCCTGCGCGGACTGCGCCCGCAGAGCGCTGATGGCCGCCTGCATCAAGGCGCTGCCTATGCCCTGTTGCTGCTTTTCAGGAAGTACGGAGATCGGGCCCAGGCCAAACCAGTGCTGGCTGCCATCGCTGATGGTGACGGGGGACACGGCGACATGCCCGACGATCAGTCCGTCTATCTCCGCGACCAGAGACAAGGCAAGAGCCCCGGCCGCACGCAGTGCACGCACGATGAACTGCTCGGTGTGGTCGGAGTGCGGTGCGTGCCTGAAGGCGAGGATCGTCACCTGTTCTATGGCCTGGGCATCGGTGGGGAGTTCTGCTCGGATTTGCATGGCTTGGGATGGGTTCACAAAAATTCTGCCTCGACTATGCCGCAAACAGAGAAAGAGCCGGGGAAACGGCCAATGGCCCTGCTGCAGCCGCTGTCCAGGCGATCGGACATGAAAAAACCGCCCGAAGGCGGTTCTTCAAGGCAGGGCCTGACGGGTGATTACACGCCGGCCACTTCAATGCCCTTGAATTCCCCGGTCGCGATCTTTTCCTTCCAGATGGCGGGGCCGGTGATGTGGGCGCTGGTGCCGCCGGCATCCACGGCCACGGTCACGGGCATGTCGACCACGTCGAATTCATAGATGGCTTCCATGCCCAGGTCTTCGAAGCCAACGACCTTGGCTTGCTTGATGGCCTTGGAAACCAGGTAGGCGGCGCCGCCCACGGCCATCAGATAGGCACTCTTGTGCTTTTTGATGGCTTCGATGGCGACGGGGCCGCGCTCGGACTTGCCGATCATCGAGATCAGGCCGGTCTGCGACAGCATCATGTCGGTGAACTTGTCCATGCGGGTGGCCGTGGTGGGGCCTGCAGGGCCAACCACTTCGTCGCGCACGGGGTCCACGGGGCCGACGTAGTAGATCACTCGGTTGGTGAAGTCCACGGGCAGCTTTTCGCCCTTGGCCAGCATGTCCTGGATGCGCTTGTGGGCCGCATCACGGCCGGTCAGCATCTTGCCGTTGAGCAGCAGGGTGTCACCGGGCTTCCAGCTGGCCACTTCCGCGGGGGTCAGCGTGTTCAGGTCGACCTTCTTGGACTTGTTGTAGTCGGGGTGCCAGTCGATCTTGGGCCAGGTGTCCAGCGAAGGGGCATCCAGGTATACGGGGCCGGAGCCGTCCATCACAAAATGGGCGTGGCGGGTGGCGGCGCAGTTGGGGATCATGGCCACGGGCTTGGAGGCCGCGTGCGTGGGATACATATTGATCTTGACGTCCAGCACCGTGGTCAGGCCGCCCAGGCCTTGGGCGCCGATGCCCAGGGCGTTGATCTTCTCGAACAGCTCCAGACGCAGCTTTTCCACGTCGTCGAGCTCTGCACCGCTGGCAGCTTTCTGCTGCAGCTCGTACATGTTCAGGTCTTCCATCAGGCTTTCCTTGGCCAGCAGCACAGCCTTCTCGGCCGTGCCGCCGATGCCGATGCCCAGCATGCCGGGAGGGCACCAGCCGGCGCCCATGGTGGGGACGGTCTTCAGAACCCAGTCCACCAGGTCATCGCTGGGGTTCATCATGATCATCTTGGACTTGTTCTCGGAGCCGCCACCCTTGGCAGCCACGGTCACGTCCACCTTGTCGCCGGGCACGATCTGCACATTGATCACGGCGGGGGTGTTGTCCTTGGTGTTCTTGCGCTTGAAGTGGGGGTCGGCCACGACCGAGGCACGCAGCGTGTTGTCGGGGTGGTTGTAGCCGCGGCGCACGCCTTCGTTGATGGCGTCTTCCAGGCCCATGGTGAAGCCTTCCCACTTGACGTCCATGCCCACTTTCAGGAACACGTTGACGATGCCGGTGTCCTGACAGATGGGGCGCTGGCCGGTGGCAGACATCTTGGAGTTGGTCAGGATCTGAGCCATCGCATCCTTGGCCGCAGGGCTTTGCTCGCGCTCATAGGCGCGGGCCAGATGCTGGATGAAATCCGGCGTGTGGTAGTAACTGATGTACTGCAGGGCACCTGCGATCGAATCGATCAGGTCCTGCTGGCGGATGGAGGTCGTCATCGTGAAGCTTCTCGGGGGTTGCAATCTGTACGCGTGGGGCGCGCACGGTAAACCCATCGATTATCGGCCCAGACGACAAATCTTGCAGCCATAACCCACCAGTCTTATATATGACTTGCGGGCGTTTTGCAGGGCTCAGCCGGTCAGCGATCCGAGGATGGACGCCGAGAAGTCGGCCTGGCCTGCGCGCTGATCGCCTCTGGCCCAGGCCAGCAGGCTGTCCGCCGGCATGGGGCGTGCATAGAAGTAGCCCTGCAGTTCATCGCACTGCATGTCGATCAGAATGTCCCGTTGCCCTGCGGTCTCCACACCTTCGGCCACCACGCGCAGGCCCAGGGCATGGGCCAGGCGCACGACGGCATGGACCACTGCGCGGGCATCTTCCTCGGTTTCCAGGTCGCGGATGAAGCTGCGGTCGATCTTCAGCTGCTGGGCAGGCAGCTGACGCAGATAGTTGAGGCTGGAGTAGCCGGTGCCGAAGTCGTCGATCGAGAGAAAGATGCCGATATCGCGCAATTCCTCGATTGCGCGCTGTGTGGCCTGGGTGTCCTCCATGGCCACGGACTCGGTGATCTCGCACAGCAGCTGGCTGGCCTGAACATCGTGGCGCAGCAGCGTCTGGGTGATGCGATCTGCCAGGCCGCTTTCGCGCAGCTGGTGCACGGAAAGATTGATCGCCACCCGCATCTGCAGTCCCATGTTGCGCCACAGGGCCAGCTGGCGGCAGGCTTCTTCGATTACCCAGTTGCCCAGGCTGTTGATGATGCCGAAGCGCTCGGCCAGGGGGATGAAGATGTCCGGGGCAATCATGCCGCGTTCGGGGTGGGCCCAGCGCAGCAGCGCCTCGACCCCGATGATGTTGCCGCGCTCGCCGTCGATCTTGGGCTGGTAGTGCAGCTCCATCTGGCCGCGCTGAATCGCGTTGCGCAAATCGTTTTGCAGTTCCAGCTGCTCGGAGGCGTCGCTGCCCATATGCGGCTCGAACACGGCAAAGCCGTTGCCGCCATTGCGTTTGGCGGCGTACATGGCCGCATCGGCGTTGGCGATCAGGTGGTCGCGGTCGCCATGGTCGGGAAAGGCCACGATGCCGATGGAGCAGGTGATCTGCAGCTCCTTGTTGCCAAGCTGGAAGGGCTGGCTCAGGGCCTTGAGAATGCGATTGGCCACGGCCATGCAGGCGGCCACATCCTGGGTGTCCTCCAGCAGCACCAGGAATTCATCCCCGCCCACGCGGGCCACGGTATCGCTGCTGCGGGCTTCCGCCATGAGGCGCTCGGCCGCGCTGACGAGGATCTGGTCGCCTGCGGCATGACCGAAGGAGTCGTTGATAGGCTTGAAGCCGTCCAGATCCACGAACAGAATGCCCAGCCTCTCCTTGGTGCGCGAGCGGTTGGCGCGCTCCAGGCGCAGCAGGGCATGGATGAGGCGGTCTTCGAACAGCAGCCGGTTGGGTAGATTGGTCAGCGGATCGGCAAAGGCGCGCTGGCGCAGCTCGGTATTGGCCAGCTGCAGCTTGGCATTGGTTTCCTGCAGCGATTGATTGAGCTTGAAGGCCGTGCTCTGCAGACGCGCATCGAGCAGGGTGCTGAACAGCGCCGCGATCAGCAGCATCACCGTGGTGATGATGATGATGGTGGTGAGCTCGGGGCCGCTCAGCGCCTCTGCACTCAGGCAGACCGAGCCGCTGGCAAAGCTGGCGGCCGACATGCCGGTGTAGTGCATGCCGCAGATGGCAAAGCCCATGACCAGTGCCGCCGAAGTCTGGAACAGCCACAGACGCCGGCCGGAAAGCGAGAACAGTGCACGAAACAGATTCAGCGCCGTGGCCGAGGCCAGCACCGCGATCAGGGCGGAGGCCGCAATCAGCGACCAGTCCCAGGCAATCGGGATGGACATCTCGATGGCCAGCATGCCCAGATAGTGCATGGCGCAGATGCCGCCGCCCATGAGCAGCGAGGCCGCGAGAAAATGGGGCCAGCGGTATTCGGCCCTGGTTGCCACGCCGAAGGCCAATGCCGAGGCCGCGACTGCTGCAACCCAGGAGGCCAGCGTCAGGGCACCGCTGTAGCCGAGGGTGATGGGCAGCTCGAAGGCCTGCATGCCGATGAAGTGCATGGCCCAGACCCCCGTGCCCATGACCATGGCGCCGATGGCCCACCAGATGCGTCCTATCCTGCCCGAGGCCATGCGCATGCGACGGGCCAGGCCCAGCGTCACAAAGGAAGCAAACACCGCGATGACGATGGAGACACACACCATCATGGCGCTGTAGCTTGATGTCATGAAGGTGTTGGCGACAGGGGCGGAGAGATCAGTGAACATTGATGTGGCGGTCCAGCAAGGCCGGTCGGATTCTTTGTCCGATATTGATTTAATGTAACTATGTATTTCTGGCCTTGCCGGCGCAGGGGTGTTGCCCCAGTTGTGCTTGCCGGCCTTCGGGCTGAGCTAGCATGGACCGGTTGTGGAAGTCGTCCGCCTGGCGGTGGGTCGACTTCCGTTTCCGGCCAACGGCAGCCAAATTTTCAGCCAGCTGCGCCGAGTTGTATGCAAGGAGCGATTCCATGACAGTCACCCGCCAGGAAAAAGACACTTTTGGCCTGATCGATGTACCCGCCGACAAACTCTGGGGAGCGCAGACGCAGCGCTCGCTGCAGAATTTTGACATCAGCGGCGAGCAGCAACCGCGTGAAATCATTGCTGCGCTGGCGCAGGTCAAAAAGGCCTCTGCCAGCGTCAACCATGCGCTGGGTCTGCTGGATGAGAAAAAATCCAGGGCCATCAATGCGGCCGCCGACGAGGTGCTTGCGGGCAAGCATCCCGACGAGTTCCCTCTGGTGGTCTGGCAGACCGGTTCCGGCACCCAGACCAATATGAACGTCAACGAGGTACTGGCCAACCGGGCCAGCGAACTCATGGGCGGCGAACGCGGCGAAGCCCGTCTGGTGCACCCGAACGACGATGTGAACAAGAGCCAGTCCAGCAACGATGTCTATCCCACGGCCATGCATGTGGCGGCGGTAACGGCCATCGAGCACAAGCTGCTGCCCGCCATCGCCAAGCTGCGTGTCACGCTGCTGGCCAAGAGCGAAGCCTTTGCCGATATCGTCAAGATCGGCCGCACGCATTTGCAGGATGCCACGCCGCTGACGCTGGGCCAGGAAATATCCGGCTGGGTGGCCCAGCTGGCCCATGGCGAAGCCCATGTGCGTGCCGCGCTGCCGCATCTGCATGAGCTGGCCCTGGGAGGGACGGCCGTGGGTACGGGGCTGAATGCCCCCAGAGGCTACGCTGAAGGCGTGGCGGCGGAACTGGCCAGACTTACGGGCTCTCCTTTTGTTACCTCGCCCAACAAGTTCGAGTCCCTCGCGAGCTGCGACGGTCTGGTCTATGCACATGGTGCTCTCAAGACGTTGGCTGCCAGTCTGATGAAAATCGCCAACGATGTGCGCTGGCTGGCCTCCGGTCCGCGCAGCGGACTGGGCGAGATTTCGATTCCCGAGAACGAGCCGGGTTCGTCCATCATGCCGGGCAAGGTTAATCCCACACAGTCCGAAGCCGTGACCATGCTGTGTGCCCAGGTGTTCGGCAACGATGTGGCCATCAATTTCGGCGGAGCCTCGGGCAATTTCGAGCTCAATGTGTTCCGCCCCATGGTGGCGCACAACTTCCTGCAAAGCGTTCGCCTGCTGGCCGACGGCATGGTCAGCTTCAACGATCACTGCGCCGTGGGCATAGAACCCAATCGCGCGCGTATTGAGGAGCTGGTGGGCCGTTCGCTGATGCTGGTGACGGCACTCAACACGCATATCGGCTACGACAAGGCGGCCTATATTGCCAAGAAGGCGCACAAGGAAGGCAGCAGCCTGCGTGAGGCGGCCATTGCCAGCGGCCATGTGACGGCCGAGCAGTTCGACCAGTGGGTGGTGCCTGCGAATATGGTGGGTAATCTCTAAAGTTTGGTGAGCATTGACTGTTGTTGAAAAAGAGCCCGCAAGCCGGGCTCTTTTCTTTTGCCATGCGTCTGCCCACAATGGCTGAGCTCAATCAGGGGAGTCGGCATGAGCGCACGGCAGCATCTGGAGCCGGTTTCGCTTTCCGATTTGCGCCCTATGCAGATGACGGTGGGCGCGGCGGAGGAGGCGCTCACGCGCGCCGAGTGGGCCAGGCATCGGTCTGGGTCATGCAGCTGGCGGACTTCAGCGCCATGGAGATGGGTATGTTCTGGCGGCTCATGGAGTTTCACCGATGGGCCCATCCGTACAACGACAAGGGCGAGCGCTGCGAGTTCTCGGCTATTCCCAAGCAGCTTGAGCGACTCAAGGACGACCCCTATCGCAGCCTGGCCGCAGAGGTGCGCAAGGCCGGTGGTTATGCCAAAGAGGCCGCGCCTTATACCGAATTTCTCTGGGCCGATTTCTTTCGCCTGCTGTTTCGCAAAAGCGATCTGCGCAGCAGTGGCTGTGGGTGTGGGTGTGGGTGTGGGTGTGGGTGTGGGTGTGGGTGTGGGATTTTCGGCCAGCTCGGCCAATGAGGTGGCTGGCCCGCGTCAAGGACAGCCTGCGCGAGCTGCTGCAGCGCGTGCAGATGCCGGGGCTCAACCCCGACTGCTATTCAGCCTGGAGCGTGGACGATGCCGTGCAGGCCTTGACCGCCGATTTTCACCAGGTGCCCGGCGGTGCCACGCAGCCTGCGTCTTCGATGTAGACATGTTTGCCTTGCTCCAGCTCATCGGCCAGCAGTGCCAGCCATGCCGAGAAGCTGGGTGCAAACACCCCTTTGGGGCCTCCCTCGTGATCAAACTCGATGATCTGGCCCGCATGGCCACCAGCCGCTGGCGCAAGGTCCAGCATGGCGCCATCGCCGCAGTTGTCGGTCAGTGGAATACGCAGTGCATCCCAGTACACGGGACGCAGGGGGCCTTGCAGATAGTCAGGGTTGTAGTCCGGGCCAAGCCCCCAGCCTTCGCTTTTTTGCATGTCCACGTACATCTGCCAGACCTCCAGCATGCGCTGTGTGGACAGCAGCTCGCCAAAGTACAGCAGATAGGCCTCGTTGGCCGCGCCGTTGTACAGGGCCAGTGACTCACGCACATCATCCGGCAGACGCTGACCCAGGGCGGCTTCCAGCTCGGCGATTTCTGCCTCGCTGGCGCCATCGGCCAAGACCAGAGTGTCTTTGGGTGTGTTCTGGGCATACCAGGCGCTGATGCGATGCCAGCTTTGGGCGATGGATGACATGGTGCTCCTTGAATCTGTCTGCTACTGAATATATAGCTGTTTACGATTTTCCATCAAGCGCTAGAGGCTGGTTTCATCTTGAGCGCGCCGCGAAAGCCCAGCTGACCCACGATGCAGGCAATCAGCAGCACGGCAAAAGCCGATAGCGCAGGGCTACTGCCCAGGCTGGCTCCCAGCGTGCACAGACCACCCACGGCCATCTGGGAAAAGCCGTATACCCCGGCGGCCGAGCCTGTCAGATCGCTATGCACGCCCAGAGCCTTGGTCAGCGCTGCGGGGCTGGTCAGGCCCGAGCCCACGGTGAACAGCAGCATCAGGCCAACGACCACAGGCACGTTGATCTGCTGCAGCAGGGTCAGGGCCACCAGCGCTGCGGCGCAGCCCAAGCTCAGCATATTGCCGCCCAGTATCAGCCGCTCCAGGGGCCAGCGTTTGATGAGCTGGCGCGTCAGGGCATTGCCCGCGGCCATGCCGGCCATCAACACCCCCAGGTAGATGCCAAGCTGGGCCTTGCTGGTGTGCAACTGTTCGATGAAGATGAAAGGCGCTGCCGCAATAAAGGCATACATGGATGTGGTGGCGCTGCCCCCGCCTATGGCAAAGCCCAGGAACTGGGGCGAGCCCAGCAAGGTGCGATAGTCATTGCGCACGGTGCGCCAGTTCAGCTGGCCGCTGGGGCGACCGGTTTCGGGCAGCAGGCGCCAGACCCCAAGGGTCGTCAGCGCACCCATCAGCGCCAGCACCGCAAAAATCACGCGCCAGCCGAAGAGGGCGTCCAGCCCCGAACCTATGGAAGGGGCGATGCCTGGGCCGATCATCATCATGAGATTGAGCAGGGCCAGGCTGCCCACGGCGGTCTCGGGTGTCGCGGTGTCGCGCGCAATGGCGCGGCCCAGTGCCAGGCCGGCACAGCCGCCCAGCGCCTGCATCAGGCGTGCGCCAATCAGCATATTCGCGCTGGGCGCCAGAAAGGCTGCAAGACTGGCGACGGTGTAAAGACTCAGGCCGGTCAGCAGCATGGGGCGGCGGCCCAGTGCATCCGACAGGGGACCGTAGATCAGCTGGCCCAGCGCCAGCCCGAGGATGTAGACCGTGATGGTCTGCTGCATCTGCGCGCTGCTGGAGCCAAAGTGACGCGCTGCATCAGGCAGAGCCGGGATGAACATATGCATGGCCATGGTGCCGGCAATGGTGACCATGGCCAGCAGCCAGAGCGGCGCTTTGCGTGAGGAGGAGGCAGGACTTTGCATACAGTTGAGATCAGGAGCTGACGGGGAGAGGACGGCGGCGTGTGCGGCGTGCCTTCAGCTGCCCGGTTGCGAAGCCGCGTCGGCGCTCATCTCCAGGGCCGCCATCTTCTCCAGCATGGTCTCCAGTGCATCCAGGGTGGCATCCAGCAGATCGGGGGCCAGCTCCTGCATGACTTCGCTGCGGACATCCGCCACGATGGTCTTGACGGTCTCGACCTGTGCTAGGCCGGCTGTCGTGAGCTGTATGCGCTTGACGCGCCGGTCGGCATCGTCGAGGCGCTCCACCCAGCCCTGGGCCTCCAGGCCGTCGATCAGGCGCACGACAGAAGAGCTGTCCAGCGCCAGCGCCTGGGCCAGATCCTTTTGCCGCATGGCTCCCGCGCTGCGCTCCAGATGGACCAGAGGCAGCCACAGCGCTTGGGTCAGGCCCAGCGGAGCCAGGACCTTGTCCAGCGTGCGCCGCCATTGCTTGTTGACCTGTGCCATGACGAAGATGAGCTGACGCTGGCGGCTGGGCAGTGATGCGGTGCTGGACATTGCGAATGCATTCAAATAGTTGGTATTCAAATTATTGCGCAAACAGTATTTATCTTGTTAACAGGGTCTTGTTACTTCACGCTGCCGCCTTTGGTCGGTGAAGAGGCGTACTTGCCTGCGGTGCAGGGCATTGCCCTACAGGTTCTTGCCTGGCCTGGGAAGGGGCAGCTCGCATGAGTCTGGCAGGCGCCGAAAGCCGGCGGCGGAGACTGGGCAGGCTTGGTCTTGCGGGCATCCGCTTGGGGCAAGTGGCGCTGGTGTGCCGGGCGCGGCTCCGGTCGTACCGGCTTTGAGAGTGCAGGCGGGGCAGGAGGGGCGGGTCCCGACGCCGATGCCAAGGCCGGCGAGGGCTGATCTCGCCAGGCTGTGGCCAGGCGGCGACAGCCTGTGCGTTGGCCGATGCGAGTCGGCTGCAGGCCTGCTGCAAGCAGGTGGAAAGCCTAGGGGCGCGGTCCGGCTCTGGGGGCCGAGCGGGCGGTGGCCGCTGCGGCGTCCATCTGCTCCAGGCGCTGCTGCATGCTTTCATGCGTGCTGCCGCTGCGTGAAGGCCGCGCGAACATATGGCGCCCTTCTTCGCTGGGGATGGCGGAATCGAGCTTGAGCTCCTGGCGCTTGGGCTGCTGGCCGGAGTGCATGCTTTGGCCATGCATGATGGCTTCATTGCCTTTGCAGGCATAGCCTGTGCCGTTGGCATCGACGCAGCGGGCTTTTTGAGCGAGAGTTGCTTGCGCAGTCAGCAGCAGACTGCAGAACATGAATGCAGAGGCGAGAGTGCGCATGGTGTTTCTTCTGGTGGAGGCAGCATGCAGGGGGCATGGCGCCTCGCGCGACCAGGCTGTATTACAGGCCGAGAGACTTGAGCAGATCGTCGGTGTCGCTGGAGGCTGGGGCCGCCGGCTGCTGAACTGACTGGGCTTCACGGGTCTGGGCCATGACCAGATCGGGGTCCGGCTTCTCCTGGGCTTCGAAGTCCTTGATCTTGATGAACTCCATGTGATCCACCGCCATCTCCAGATAGAAGATGTTGTTGTTGCCCGTGTAGAAGGTCACGCGGCGAGCTTCGGGGGCATCGAGGTTGGCATCCACGCTCAGATTGACCTGCTTGTTCAGGCGGATCATCTTGGGCTGGCTTTGCGCGATATGGGTTTGCAGCTCGCGCTGCACCTTGCTGGTGAAGTCGCCCACGACCTGGTTCATCAGCTCGCCCATGACGTTGCTCACGTCATCCGAGGTATAGGAATTGGCCAGATCACTCTCGGCCATGCCCATGGACAGCAGATAGCTGCGGTAGAGCTCCATGGCCGCGTCGGCCGAGAAATTGATGATGATGAGTGCCGAAAAGCCGCCATCGATGAGCACAAAGCAGCCGATATCGGGTTTGAGACTGGTCTTGGTGATGCGTTGCACCATGCCCGAGTATTGGATCGGGCACTGGGTGGCCACCTGCAGCACGCGCGAGACGGAGTTGCACAGGGCAATCAGCACATCTTCGGTGCCGTGGACGATGGGGGCGTTGGGTTGACTCATGGCTGCATTGGTTCAAGAGATGGCTGATTATGTATGCAACACTTTGTTGCATCGAGATATCTGCAGCAATTGCAGGCTGCCGCTGTCTGTTAACGTGCCTGCTTTTGCAAAATCAGAGGTATTCATGCAGAGCAAGCTGTGGCGCCTGGCGGCCAGTGTCATTATGGTGACGGGTTTGACTGCCTGTTCGAGCTTGTCCGGCATGACGGACAAGGTTTCCCAGACCTGGGACAAGACCTGGACCGGTCTGACGGGCAAGAAGCAGGCCCAGACCCAGACCCAGGCAGCGGTCAAGCAGGCCGGACCGTTATCCGGGGGCCTCAAGCCCAGTCAGGAAAGCGGGCGCTGGCAGGGACTGTACAGCCTGGATGGCGAGACGGCGCGCTTTCAGGAGTGTGAAACCGGCCAGGTCATCAGCGTCCTGCCCGAAGGCGACAGCGTGCTGCTGGAGCAGGCTTATCTGAACACGCGCAGCAGCGCCACCATCGCCATGCTGGCCGAGGTGCAGGGCCAGGTAGTGGAGCGAGCCGTGGCCGATCCGGTGCTGGCCCAGCAGGGGCGCAAGATGCTGGCGCTGCGGGTGGAGCGCTTTGTCGCCCTGTCCAGCCAGGCGGCCTGCCGCAATGCCAAGGCCAACTGGTAGGCAGAGGTCCGCTGTTCAAAGCACATTTGATAGCTGCCAGCGCTTTACCATCAAGCGCTGGAGCCGTTTTTGATACTTATTTGGCAGCGGCGCGCGCCTGATCCAGCCAGCCGTCAAAGGTCTGCTGGTGGGCCTTGATCCAGCTGTCCACATGGCGGCCGACATCGGCCGCGCTGCTCTCGCCCTGGCGCATGCGCATGTTCTGGGCGTTGATGTCCTCGATAGGCAGCTGCATCACGGCAAACAGCTTGGCTGCCGCCGGATTTTTCTCGGCCCAGGCCTTGTTGGCCAGTATGTATTGCTGATTGAGCTTGAAGCCGTAGTTCTTGCCATTGGGTAGCTGGGTCTGGTCTTCGCCCTGGGCACCTGGGATATTGGGCACCTCCAGCCAGCTGACCTCCTTGCCCGGGCGCAGCACGGTGTTCACCCAGAACGGGGTCCAGACGTAATACAGAATGGGCTTGCCGTTTTTGTAGCGGGTGATGGTGTCGGCAATCAAGGCCTGGTAGTTGCCTTGCCTGTGGGTGATGCTGGACTCCAGAGCCAGTCCCTTGAGATGTTTGTTGATGGCCAGCTCGCAGCCCCAGCCCGGGTTGCAGCCCGTCAGATCGGCCTTGCCGTCGCCATCAGTGTCGAACAGCGCTGCCAGCTTGGGGTCCTTGAGTTGCGTGATGCTGGTGATCCCGTATTTCTCGGCCGTGGCCTTGTCGATCAGATAGCCTTGCACCGCATTGCGCGAATAGGTGCCGGCTCGATAGAAGGCCTTGTCTGCGCCATTGTTCTCATAGAAGGCACGGTGCAGCGGCATCCAGTGAGTGGCGGTAAACGTGGCGTCGCCCTGGGCCACGGCCACATGCTGGGTGCCGTTTTCCAGACTCTTGACGGGCTGTACCCGGTAGCCCAGCTTCTCCAGAGCGCGCGAAACCAGCAGGGTCTGGAACATTTCCTCATCCACCGTGCCCTTGAGCGGTTGCACCGAGACGCCTTTGCCGGGCAGCTCGCCAGCGTTCGTTTGCGCTTGCGCGGCAGCGGCACCAAAGCTCAGCAGGGCAATGGCAGCCAGACAGCGGTATGGGTACTGCAGGTTTGGGAAAGGCGAATGTGCGGGCTTGTTGCTGTGCATGAATACTCCTTGGGTGCTGGGTGCCTACCCCGAAATCGGCATGAAAAAGCGAGAGGGTTGATGAAGGAAACGGCGCCCGGATCAGGTCCGGTGCGCCGTTGGCGAATCAGGATTTCAGGGCTGCGGCCTTGGCCTGGGCAATCCAGGCGTCAAAAGTCTTCTGGTGGGCCTTGATCCACGCGTCCACATGGCGCTGGATATCGGCGGGCTTGCTTTCCCCATCGCGCAGCAGCTGGTTCTGGCGGCTGATGTCATTGATGGGAATCTGCATGATCTCGAACAGCTTGCCGGCGGCCGGGTTCTGCTCGACCCAGAGCTTGTTGGCCACGATGTACTCGTTGTTGAGCGGAAAGCCGTAGTTGCGGCCGTTGGGCAGCTTGGTGTCGGTGCCGGCCTGCACGCCGGGCATGGAAGAGCGCGACACCTGCAGCCACACCACTTCCTGGCCGGGGCGCAGCACATTGCTGAGCCAGTAGGGAGTCCATGCGTAATACAGCACGGGCTTGCCGGCCTTGAAGCGCGCCAGCGTGTCGGCAATCAGGGCCGGGTAGTTGCCCTGGGTGTAGCTGACCGTGTTTTCCAGACCGAATGCCTTGATCTGATGGGCCACCACGGCCTCGCCGCCCCAGCCGGCGTTGGGGCCGATCAGGTTGGCCTTGCCGTCTCCGTCGATATCGAACAGGGCCGCCAGTGCGGGATCTTTGAGCTGGTCGAGATGGGTGATCTGGTGTTTGTCAGCCGTCTTCTTGTCGATCATGTAGCCCTGCGCGGCACCGGCTGCATACACGCCCTTGCGCGAGAGCTTGGCGTCGCCACCGGCCTGCTGATAGAACTCTGCGTGATGAGGGTTCCAGTGGTTGGCCATGAAGCTGGCATCGCCATTGGCTACGGCCACATGGATCAGCGGGTAGTCCAGCTCTTCCCAGGGCTTGACCGTGTAGCCCAGTTGCTGCAGCGCCTTCATCACCAGCAGCGTCTGGAAGTTCTCCTCGGCCAGAGCGCTCTTGACGGGCAGCACGGTAATGCCTTGGCCGGGAAGCGCATTGCCAGGCACTTTCTGTCCGGCCGCCCAGCCAGGCGACTGACCCAGGCCCAGCGCCGCAGCGCCGGCAGTACCCAGCAGCAGCTGGCGCCTGGTGTGTTGGCTTGGGGTCGGGGTCTGCGCAGACTTGCTCATTGTTCTTGTCTCTCCTAGCTTTGGTTTGGTTGGGCTTGCGGCCCGATTGAAATTGACACCCCACGCTCCCCACTGCGTGTGGTTCGCTGCCCCTCCGGGCGGGGCGCTTTTATCTCGGGGCGGCCCGGTGATAAAAAACGGCGGCCGCGCAAACGGTCGCCGTGATTTGGGGATGGGGGTCAGGACTTCTTGGCAGCCGCCAGAGCCTGGCTGATCCAGCCGTCGAAAGTCTTTTGATGGGCCTTGATCCAGCCGTCGGTGTGACGCTCGATGTCGGAAGCCTTGTTCTGGCCCTGGCTCATCATGTAGTTCTGGGCATTGATGTCGCCCACGGGCAGCTTGATGATTTCAAACAGCTTGGCGGCGGCCGGGTTCTGTTCGGCCCAGGCTTTGTTGGCCACGATTTGCTGGTTGTTGGCAATAAAGCCGTAGTTCTTGCCGTTGGCCAGCTTGGTGTCGGTGCCGGACTGCTCGCCGGGCAGGGCGGAGAAGGGCACCTCCAGCCACACCACGTCCTTGCCGGGCTTGAGCACATTGCTCACCCAGTAGGGCGTCCAGGTGTAGTAGAGGATGGGCTTGCCGGCCTTGTAGCGTGTGATGGTGTCGGCCATCAGCGCCGAATAGGTGCCCTGCTTGTGAGTGACCGTGTCGCGCAGCTTGTAGGCGCCGAGCTGGTGCTCGATCATGGCCTCGCAGCCCCAACCGGGCGTGCAGCCCGTCAGGTCGGCCTTGCCGTCACCGTCGGTGTCGAACAGCTTGGCAATTTCGGGGTCCTTGAGCTGGCCCAGATTCGTGATCTTGTGCGCATCGGCCGTCTTCTTGTCGATCAGATAACCCTGAGCGGCATTGGCCGAGAACACACCCTTGCGGTAGAGCTTGGCGTCGCCGCCCGCATTCTTGTAGTAGTCGGCGTGCAGCGGGTTCCAGTGATTGGCCATGAAGGTGGCGTCGCCGTTGGCCAGTGCAATATGGGCCGTGGGGTATTCCACTTCTTTCATGGGCTGGACCTCGTAGCCCAGCTTTTCCAGGGCCTTCATGACGAGCTGGGTCTGGAAGGTCTCTTCTGCAATCGAGCTCTTGAGCGGCTGGACCTTGATGCCCTTGCCTGGAAGCTCGTCGGCAGCGAAGGCGCCGGTGCTGATCATGGATAGGGCCATGGAGGCTGCGGCTGTGCTGGCAAGCAGCCAGTGGCCCAGGCCGTGGCGGATGCTGGCAGTGTTGTTGGCTGTATTCATGTGTTCTCCTTGTTCTTGATTCAGATCGTCGCGGGCTTGGCGGCCTCGCTGCCGGGCTTGGGGGCCGGCGCAGAGCGCTTGTTGTCGAGCAGGCGCATGACCAGACCGGCCGGGCCGGTGGCCCACCAGCGGGCACTGCCGCGCTTGGGCTCGCCCATGGCCTGGGTGATGCGGTCCAGCACGATGGCCAGCAGCACGATGCCCAGGCCGCCGACGGTGGCCAGACCCATGTCCAGAC
>Ga0268257_1000487_pt1 | contig 47655 bp, 46 predicted proteins | sample AgamicAtPrz_FD_200249 | JGI IMG/M metagenome (GOLD analysis project Ga0268257, IMG submission 200249) | Agave microbial communities from Guanajuato, Mexico - At.P.rz (v2) (version 3) | ecosystem: Host-associated > Plants > Phyllosphere > Phylloplane/Leaf | place: Guanajuato, Mexico | collected... | reverse complement strand
CCAGGGCCTTGGCCCGCGCCATGCCGACCAGGCGCGGCAACAGCCAGGTGCCGCCGGAGTCGGGTACCAGGCCGATCTTGCAGAAGGCCTGGATGAAGCTGGCCGAGCGGGCGGCCAGCACCAGGTCACAAGCCAGCGGGATGTTGGCACCGGCGCCGGCAGCCACACCGTTGACTGCGCAGACCACCGGCAGCGGCAGGTCGCGCAGGGTGCGTACCAGTGGGTTGTAGAATTTGTCGATCGATTCGCCCAGGTCCGGCATTTCGGCGCCAGGGGCGACGTTGCGATCGGACAGGTCCTGGCCGGCGCAGAAACCACGGCCTTCGGCAGTCAGCAACAACACCCGTGCTTCGCTGTTCTGGCGCACTTGCTTGAGCGCCTCACGCACTTCCAGGTGCATGGCGGTATTGAAACTGTTCAGCTGTTCGGGGCGATTCAAAGAGAGGAGGGCAACGCCGTCCTCGATGGAAAACAGGATGTGCTGGAAAGGCATGACAGACTCGCTCCGTCAGTCGAGGGAAAGATGATCAACGGCCCAGGAAGCGGGCCTGGCGTTTTTCCTGGAATGCACGAATGCCTTCGTCGCGGTCGGCGGTGCCGGCCAGCAAGGTGAAGGCGTGGCGTTCGAAGCGCAGGCCGCTGGCCAGGTCGGTATCGCCGGCCTTGAGCAGCGCTTCCTTGGCCAGGCGCACCGCCAGCGGGGCCTTGGCGGCAATGCAGCGGGCGACATGCAGGGCGCGTTCTACAGTGAGTTCCGGCTGGGTGATTTCGCTGACCAGGCCGGCCTGCAAGGCATGGCGGGCGGTGATGGCTTCACCGCCCAGCACCATTTGCATGGCCAGCGGCTTGCCTACTGCTCGCAGCAGGCGTTGGGTGCCACCGGCGCCGGGGATGATGCCGAGGTTGATTTCCGGCTGGCCGAAACGGGCGTCGCTGCCGGCAATGACGATGTCTGCGCACATCACCAGTTCGCATCCGCCGCCCAGGGCGTAGCCGTTGACGGCAGCGATCAGCGGCTTGGCGAAGGCGGCGATGCCATGCCAATGGGTCACCCGGGGGTCGTTGAGGATGCCGACCAGGTCGCGCTCGGCCATCTCGCGGATATCGGCGCCTGCGGCGAATGCCTTGCGGCTGCCGGTGATGACCACCGCACGGGTCTGCTCGTCCTGCCCGGCCGTTTCCAGCGCAGCGGCCAGCTCTGCCAATAGCTCGGTGCACAGGGCGTTGAGCGCCTCGGGCCGTTGCAGGGTAATGAGCTGGACGCCTTGTTCCGGCGCCTGCACATCGAGATATCGCGGCATGTCGGGTTCCTCTGGCTGCACGCACGGCACATCGTGTGGCCGGCATTTCTTGGAATTGTTTGCAGGGGCGTGATGCGGGATCACGTCCAGGTGGAACCAGTATATGCATTACGCGATACATGATTGCAACATGCAAAATTGTTTCATGTATCTCTTTTCTTGGTATCGGCAAGTGGCTTTTCATCGCCATTGATGATGGCGAATCGTTTCATTATGTTGATTTTGGCGCATGGCGACGATTTTCAGCAAAACAAGTGGCGCCCTCCAAAGCGATACACGACCATGTCGATTGACGCCAAATAATATTGTGATACAAGATCTACGTGCATTTGAAATCATTTCAGGAGCTTTGCCATGCCTTGCTATCGACTGGACGGCCTGACGCCGGTGGTTCACCCGACCGCCTACGTGCACCCCAGTGCCGTGCTGATCGGTGATGTCATCGTCGGTCCTCGCTGCTACGTCGGCCCACTGGCATCACTACGGGGGGATTTCGGCCGTATCGTGCTGGAGGAGGGCGCCAACCTGCAGGACACCTGCGTGATGCATGGTTTCCCGGGCGGCGATACGGTAGTCGAACGCAACGGGCATGTCGGGCATGGCGCCGTGCTGCACGGCTGCCGCGTGGGCGAAGACGCCTTGATCGGCATGAACGCGGTGGTGATGGATGGTGCCCATGTGGCGCCGCGTTGCATCGTCGCGGCCACGGCATTCGTCAAGGCGGGTTTCGAATGTGCGGCACAAAGCCTGGTGATGGGCTCGCCAGCCCAGGTCAAGCGCCCACTGACCGAACAGGAGCTGGCCTGGAAGCGACGTGGCACGGCGGAGTACCAGCACCTGGCGCAACGCTGCATGAACAGCCTGGTCGAATGCCCGCCGCTGACCGAAGTCGAGCCCCGGCGCCCACGCATGGAAGACACCGGCGTCAGGCCCAAAGGCCAGGCATCGGCATGAGCCTGGCAGCGTCACGCAATGGCCAGGCGGCACGCCGCGCAGGTATAGTCGGTGCTTTATCCGCGCACAGTTCGCCCATGAGCAATCTCGCCCCACTGAACCACCTGATCACCCGCTTCCAGGAACAGACGCCGATCCGCGCCAGTTCCTTGATCATCACTTTGTACGGCGACGCCATCGAACCCCACGGCGGTACCGTCTGGCTGGGTAGCTTGATCAACCTGCTGGAGCCGATCGGCATCAACGAGCGGCTGATCCGCACATCCATCTTCCGCCTTACCAAGGAAGGCTGGCTCACTGCCGAAAAGGTTGGCCGCCGCAGTTACTACAGCCTGACAGGTACGGGCCGCCGGCGGTTCGAGAAAGCCTTCAAGCGGGTCTACAGCCCCAGCCAGCCAGCCTGGGACGGCGCCTGGACGCTGGTGTTGCTCTCGCAACTGGAGGCCGGCAAACGCAAGGCTTTGCGAGAGGAGCTGGAGTGGCAGGGGTTTGGCGCCATGGCCCCGAACCTGCTGGGCTGCCCACGGGCAGACCGCGCCGACCTGGCCGCCACCTTGCGTGACCTGGAGGCCAGCGACGACAGCATCGTCTTCGAGACCCACACCCAGGAAGTGCTTGCATCCAAGGCCATGCGCGCCCAGGTGCGGGAGAGCTGGCGCATCGACGAACTGGGGCAGCAGTACAGCGAGTTCATCCAGCTTTTCAGGCCGCTATGGCAAGGTTTGAAAGAACAACAACAGCTCGATGCCCAGGATTGCTTCCTGGCACGCACGTTGTTGATTCACGAATACCGCCGGCTGCTGCTGCGCGACCCGCAATTACCGGACGAGCTGCTGCCTGGGGATTGGGAGGGAAGGGCCGCGCGACAGCTGTGCCGTAACCTCTATCGCCTGGTGTTTGCCAAGGCGGAAGAATGGCTGAATGCAGCGCTGGAGACGGCTGATGGGCCGTTGCCCGATGTGAATGAAGGCTTCTACAGGCGTTTTGGCGGGCTGGTTTGAGAGCTAGGTGCAGAGGGTGGGTTTATATAACTACGCTAAATGAGTATTTAGTGTAGTTATATCTTATTTGCATATAAGAATGGGCATACGAGGGGACCTGAGCGCTCAAGCATCGCTTTCAAATCAGTACCACATGACGTGAAATGTAAGCAATGTCGTCTGAATCCTGCGCAGGCCCCTGTAGGAGCGGCCTTGTGTCGCGATGGGCTGCGCAGCAGCCCCCAAGATTTCATAACAGACGCATGAAATTCCGGGGCTGCCTTGCAGCCCATCGCGACACAAGGCCGCTCCTACAATTTACCGCGTCAACCGATCGACCAGGGGCTGGTTTGCCGGCGATTGCCAGCGTGGCAACCGCAACGACGCTGGCAGCAGCCTTGGTGTGGTCACGCAGGCGCCGGGCTTGGCTTGGCCTGGTCAACGAAGCCGAGGGTAAACGTTACAAGTTACTTGAAAGTACTCAGGTACAGGTGGGAATGGCATGCTCCAGTCGCGTTAGCCAACATTCCAAAAAGGCAAGCCCAACGCGTCCAGCACCAGGCTAATGCTCGTGATGGTAAGCGGTCGATTGATCGAGATTGAAATCTAGACCAGAGGGCATTACCTGGTCCCAAAGTGCCTCACTCGTGGCGTGGTGACCAAATATAGACTAGCGCATAATGTGTATTATGTTAAATGACGTATTGGGCGAGCAACGTATGTGTCTCCTGCTTTCACTCGGTTTCACAACCCTCCGTTCAGCTCGTGCGCCAATCGCGTTTTGAGTGGAAAGCCCCCCACCAACACCCTCAAGCCCTTGTATTCCGGGCGCCTCAGCACACCAAACGCCCTGATCCGGCCGGATCATTCAACGAAATGAGTGGAAAAATTCTTCCAGCCACAAATCATAAGTCACTGATTTACATGGCTTTTCAGGAAAGCACTCCAAATGGAATAGCTCCCTTACCCAAGGAGAAATTAGTGGAATCAGCTTTGACTATCCGAAACGTCACCAACCCTGGAGTCCACATAGGACAAGGGCTCCAGCGCCATTTGAAGGTTTGAGTGGACATTCCGAGCCACCAATTCCTACGACGTAATGAGTGGACATTCCATCAAAACGCCGGCCCGCCCAACGTAATCTATCTAGCAATCGACAGCCCTGGACGGAAGCAAAAATAACGCCCTGAACTGGAGCCATCTGAAACTGCTAGATCCCCTCAACCCCTCGTGGTTCCTGGCCTGCACCTTGTCCACCTAATTGCGCACAACAATGCTCGCCGGCGCTCCTGCTAATCCGAATCACGCTCAATTGAACGCAAATCAACGCGAGGCCGCCGTACGGCCCAGTCGGCGCTCCCTGAGATTTTGCGGTCATTCTTTAAAACAATGAGTGGAAAATCCATACGCCCATTTCACCAAGAAAGCCCTGAAGCCCCCGAAAACCGGGAACTTTTAAGAATTCGAAGAAATGAGTGGACATTCCAAATGGCTTTTCCATTCAAATATTCGAATGGAAAAAACCATTCGTGATTTTCCACTCATTCTTTGGCTTGGTGTTAGCGAATGAGACTTTCAGCCGCTTACGAGAATTACCCAACAATTGACACTCGGCGGCTGCCTCGAACCGGCGTCACCAGTCCTTTCAATACTTCCAAAATCATCCAACCAGAAAAAGCATAAAGCTCCGCCCTGGAATTCCGGCAATGCCAGAGCTCTCGTCAGGCCTGAACCGTCGGCCCAAATCGGAAAGCAGACAATATTTACCTAAATGCTTATATATGCCAAAACCCTAAAAATTCAGAGGGTCGATGATCGAGGCATGACAATTAATGGATAAATTGGCATAAGCAACAAGCCAGGACTAGAAAAAAGCAAAAATCAAAAAAACGAAAATACATGCGCCGAATAATGAGTGGAAAAACCATGCCCGCCCCCCAAATAGTCATGCTCAAATCATTTGTCAAGCGATAACTGGAGCTCAGGCCGCTGAGCAGGGGAAGTTGCAACGGAGACCGTCAGGGGCTAACATCGATCAATGTCAATCAGTTTAGGTCAGGGGGGGGATGAGAAATGTGGAAGCAGCTGCAACTACCCTGCCCTAACTTCCAATTACTTCCATTACTGGAAGTTTCTTACTACAGCAAAACCACACGGTAACGCGCCACAATGTCTACGCAGCCAATGCCTCTATTCGAGTCCTATGAAATCTTCATTGATTTGGACTTTAGCTTGCGTACACCTTGTATGGCATGCGTCCGCGATTACATCGAGAAATTTCCAGCTTCAGTAGACGCCATCAAGGGCTACCTTACAGCCCGTGACTTTCTGAGGGCCTTCTCGGATAACAGCCTGACATTTACTTCTTATCGAACCCATGTTGAGCGGCTGCTGCTATGGGCTCTGATCATCAAGCAGAAGCCTTTCGATCAGCTCAAACGCCAGGATGCGGAAGACTACCTGGAGTTCTGCCGCAATCCTCCAACAGACTGGATTGGCCCGGTCGTTCGCGGCCGTTTCGTGACCAGCGATCTGACTGAATCCGCTTGGGGTGATCCTGTCATGCCCAATGAAAAATGGAGGCCATTCAGTCTGAAGCAATCCAAAGTCTCATCGAATGACCTGAAGTTAAAGCCAGACGCCACCTCCTTGGATACAGAGCCTGGCGTAGCCTTGAGCGTGGCTCGTTACAAGCCATCTCCGAGCACCCTCAACCAGATCTACACGATTTGCAGTCGGTTTTTTGAATACATGATCGAAGACGGGACAGCTGCGGCTAACCCTTTCCGGATGATCAAGAAGCGCACCCTCAACCGTGGAGCGACGCAAGAAGAAGGCTCCAATCGCGCCCTGACGCCCTTGCAGTGGGACTACGTGCTGGAGACCGCTGAACGGATGGCCCAGGATGAGCCAGAGCGGCACGAGCGCACTCTATTCATCGTCGCCACACTGTTTGCGATGTATCTCCGGGTCTCCGACATTGTCGGCCGGCCGAACTGGCACCCGGTCATGGGTGACTTTCGCCAGGATCCAGAGGGCAACTGGTGGTACCACGTGATCGGAAAAGGCAACAAAGCCGGCAAGGTCGCAGTCAGAGATGAATACGTCTCCAAGTACCTGAAGCGCTACCGTCGGTTTGTTGGCCTTACGCCGTTGCCAGAATGGAACGAGCAGACACCGCTGCTGATGACGCTTCGAGGTCGCTCAGGGCTGTCAGGGCGACAAGTACGCGCCCTCCTCCAATCAGTCTTCGATAACGCTGTGGCGCGAATGCGCAATGAGGAGCGCGAAGAGCACGAGATGAATAGCCTGCGTGCGGCGTCTGCGCACTGGCTGCGGCATACCTCTGCAACTTTCGATGCGCCACTGCGTAGTCCGAAGGATCTACAGATGGACTTGCGCCATAGCAGTCTCAGCACTACTCAGAATGTCTATTACCACTCGCATGACCAAGAACGTAGTCTCTCTGTGCGTGGCGTCGGTATGCGCGACAGGGGTTGATAGCCCCCGCCGCTTCCAGAACAGTTACCTGTGCCTGGCTACGTAGCCATTTGTGCGTGAAGCGCAATGACAAACTAATCACAGTCTGCTCGCCCTCTGTCCAGAAGCGTGAAGGATAGCTAGTTCGTAACCTCCATACACGCTTTGGTTACCTGAGCTGCGCGTATGACCTCTTTCCTCGCCTCCCAAGCTTTTCGGGCATTTGAATCGCCACCTACCATTGACGGCTGCTGTTCAATAGCAACGGGCGAACCGGACGAGAACACCCTGATTGCAGGGTCTAAACCGTGTTCTTTAGGCCATGAGGTGCCTTGAAAGATAACTGGTGGGGTGCATACAAGGCGTAGCTGTTGGGAGGGCGACAGTTCAGTCGAAGTATTTACTCCAGCAAACGGCAGTTCGTCCTGATAAAGGATCGCGACAATCCATGAATGTTCTTCCCCATCGACCCCAAAGGGGCTGCCTAGCGGGATGCGGACACTCACGTCTAACCCGCTTGGTAGTGTTGCCAACGTTGCTCTGGTTGGAGTTGAGATAAAACCATCGACGTAGAGCGCTACCCAGACCCGTGGCGAGTCGCGCTGTCCTGAGTTTCTTAAGATTATGGATGCAACATAATCGTGAACACCCTCTGCGCGATATCCTCTTCCGGGCTCAAGGGAGATGGTGCTCTCTCCAGACAGCACTGATATAGAAGGATGCCCGAGCGCAACCTGATCGTTGTAAACCTTCAGCGCCAGCGCCTGGGAGGCAGCCGCAACTTGGTTAGCATTACGTGCAGCGTCCCAGGCCAAGAAGGCAGCCGCGGTCGATCCAATAGTGGCAGCCAGAGAGAGAGTAGGCATCAGGTTTGAACCAGGTACCCTATTCCGGGCTGACCTGTAACAAGCCTTGAGACCGTTGAAGCAATCTTCTATCAGAAGCTCAAGACGCCAGAGAGGAAGCATTGGTTTTTCCCAGAAAATGATTTGATATATATCGTCCAGTCGTCTAGGTTCTTTACCTTAATCGGAGATATACCAAATATATCTTGCACAGGTGAGCGCTCGATCCAATGTTACTTCTTTAGGCGTTTTTCCAAGCGAACATCACCGCCGGGGGTTGAGAGCGGAAGTTCTCCACTTCTCGCATCAGGCCGCGTTCACTAAAAGCCGTAGAAGCACCATCGACCTCGGTAACCCCAGCGCACGGCGCCGCCGGAATTGCCTTGGAGTAGATGGTTTTCCTGAACGCTGGTTCGAATACTGTGGGCATTCCCTCTAGAGTTTCTGGGGATGATGGCTGGAATGGCGTTATGTCCGGCCAGCTCTTCAACTCCCTGACAGAGGGGCAATCCATGAGGATCAACTCATCCTCGACGTTGGGTGCATTGGGCTCATGGCATGACCACCATCAGTGGTGCCTGCGCGCACATGAAGAACTCGACTTGCAGCCATTGGCAGGGATTTGGGCCGAGTCATCCGAGCGGGAGCTGGTTCGGGCCGAGAGCGAGTTGAAAAACTTGAAAACCCTCCTTCCCCCGCTCTTCAAGAAGATCCGCACGCAAGCAGTTGAGCCCTTAGGTGCGAACTAGATCCCGCAGGTTGCTGATAACCTGGGCGGCGGCTTGCTCGGGTGTTTGCTCCCGAAGTTGCGCCAACGCATGTACCGTTTTGGGGATTTCGATGGCGGGCCTGGTAGGGCGGCCATCGCGCTGCACAAACGGGCCATCGGTCTCAGTGAGAAGCCGCTCAGGCGGGAGCGACGCGACAAGCTTCCGATGCTTGGCTGAGGTCAGCATCTGGGAGTTGATTGAGAAATAGCACCCAAGCTCGACTGCCCGCTTGGCTTCACTGGGCGACCCGGTGAACCAGTGAAGAACCACAGTCCCCCGGTCACTCGGGAGCAGGTGCTCGATATGAGAAAGCACATTACCGACACTTCGGATGCTGTGGACAGTGAGAATCTTCCCACCCTGCTCCGAACAGGCCTCGAGTACCCTTTTGAACACTCGCTCCTGGGCCTCAAAACTTCGATAGAACTGAGGGCCTGCATCGAGGCCCACCTCTCCAACGTATCGGGTCTCTTCAAGCAGGCGTTCTAAGAGCGGCAGTTCTGACTCGCGCTCTGCTACCAATTGAGGGTGTAACCCCAACGCAACCCGGACATGCCGAGCCGATGCTGCAAGCTCACGGTTGCGTCGCCATGCTTTCGGGGTGGTGGTCACGGCCAAGGTAGCGACTTCTGCCTGATCGCACTCTTCAATGAGGCGCTCATGGTCGGGATAGAGGTCTAGATGGCAGTGAAAGTCCACCCACTTTGGAATTGAGTTCTTCTGCTGTTTCATAACGGTATGGCTGTCACGCCCTCGAGGTATTCGTCGACCTCCAGCAACCCATCCCGATAGACCTTTTCAAAGTCATCCAGGCGGTCAGGGTGATCGATCAACGGCCCGGGCTCGTGGATCGCAAATTTTGCTCGGTGTGGTGCACGCTTGAGGCGAGCAATGGCCAGCTGGAAAGAGCGGATATGTTCGCCGTCAGACTTGTTCGTGTCCAGCGTCTGAGCATGCAGATCCGGGATGACATACGGGGTCTGATCTGGCCCGCACCCGCGATGAATCGCAGCCCGCCTGATGATACAGGGGACGCAGGAACCACAGTGTTTAGGGGATCGATTTGAAGGGTCAGGATTGTACCTCGCCTTTCCAGGTGATGAGCACGACATCGTAAGATGCACATGATCCGCTAGGAATTCAGGGTCTGCGCACTGCTCCGCCATCTGTCCCTTTGTGAGATGGCTGAACATGTTGAACAGCCTGGTGCTTAACCCCAAGCGCCCAAAGAGCTCATTCACCCGTGCCATGTAATACGGGTGCGTCGTGCGGGTGCTACATGCACCTAGGCGGCGTGGATCCAGGGGGACGTTGAGAGAGATCAGGCCATTTTCAGGCACATGGATTGTGATCGAGTCGCCGATCGCCTCTGCAGCCATAGCTGCCAAAGCGAAGAACAGGAATGAGCGCGCTCGCAGCGTATCTTCGCTCCCGCCACCGTCCACCAGTTCGTGCGGAAAGCCCACACGGGCCTGCACATGATTGATCGAAGTTTCTGAAAACCGCTCCTGCAGCGCAGCACGGCAATCATTCTGATAGGTACTGGTGCTGTTAGTGTCCCAATAATGACTCACAAGGAGAGGTTGATTGCCAGCATCTAGTAGGTTGATTGCGCCAATGAAACTGTCCATACCACCAGAGAACAGGCAGACGCTATTCGATTCATCGGTTCTCAAGCTCTCCGGGGCGGGAGAGAGCCCATCGATATCGGTGGGCCGTTCGCGAAACACCAGGCGCCAGCGATCACCGGTGAGGAACTTCAATGTCGCTTCCAGAAGATTTGACGTCCCTGACCATAACGCAGGATCAGCGACCGGTACGTAGAGATCGATTTCTCTTGTCCAAGCGTTTTCCGATTCTGTATTCCTTGAGATTCGGGTGTCTGCCGCGGTAAGGGTTGCAGCCAGGAGTGCGAGGTCGACTGCAGTTTCTCCTGGGCTCAGCCCCAATTCAGCCAGCTGCTCAATAGCTTGACCAATACCGAACTGCAGCCGCCCAGATCCATCTAAGAACGGGATGTTGGTGACGACGCTGCCTGGTTCGAGCAGAGCCAGATCTTGGTCATCCGTTTGGCCAAGCCGGCAGATAAGACTGTGATGCCTCATTCCAGATTCTCCGCTGCAGTTGCGATCAGATCGAACGCGGCCTCATAGATTGCGGAGGTAACCTGGTTGACCTCCTGGTCAGTGGGGGCTGGCCATTGTTCCAGCCTGTTGGCGAGCTGCCCACGTGTACAACCCGTGATAAAGGAGCTCAGTTGGGACTGGAGGTGCTCAACTGCATCCACGTCATCCGGCAGGGTGATACCCCTGCCCCCCAAGTCCGCCATGATCATGCTTTCAATCGAGTTTGCTACAAAATCGAGGAAAAAGTTCTGCCGGTCTGCATGAGTCATGTCCTCGAAGCTGCCGGTGCCTGCCTCATCCAGTTCGACGATCGTCTTGAGTGCAGCCTGACGAGCAACTCCTTCATCAATCGCGCCACCTGGCGGGCAAATGAACTCAAGCAGCGTGAGCAACACTTGAGATGCTGGTTGCCCCGGGGCCACAGTGAGCTGTAATCGCCGCAGCGTTTCCGCTGCACCGTTGCGCTGAATATCTCCGAAGATACTGAGCAGCTTCGCCGCAGTGGCACGGGACGTCCCCATGCGTCGAGCACCTCTGGAGGAACCGCCTACGCCTTTACGCACATAGGAAGACAAAGCGTTCCCCAAATCACTGGGGCTTCCTGTGCGAGCAAATCGAGTGAAGCTGCTGCGGGCGCCCCGCAGCGAACCGGTACCATCATTGTTCACCGGCGCTGACGGGGCAGCGCCGGGATGGGATGGATTTGATGGGCTTGGCCCATTTGGCTGACCGGCTGGGGCAGCCGGCTGAGAGACATCATCAATCCAGGAGGGCACCAAGCCAGAGCTCGGGCCTCCATATCCTTTGGAGGTACCCATATCAATCCTTATGATTTCCCACTGAGCTCGAGTACACGCTTGGCTGCTGTCTGAAGGTTCTCGTTTTCGATCTGCTGGCTCCAACCCCTCAGAATCCCATCAACTCCCTGGATGGCGTTTGTATCCCTGAGGCACTCATACCATGGGGCGGGTGCCCACATCCCAAGTTTTGGAGTGGGGAGCGAGCGAACGAACTCGACCAGGCGTTTCTGTAACACGGGGCGCTGTTTGACGAGTTCAATCAACCCCGCGACGCCTTTGGGTTGGTTCAAGAAGTCATCCGCCTGGATTATCCTGTCGCGGAGTGTGTCAAAAACATTTTCAGCATCAAGCTCAGCTAACGCCAGAATATCCTTCTTGGTCGCTGCTTGGCGGATGTGCATTGGCGGGCCCATGAGCTTTTCAACGAGCGCCTCCAAATGACTCCCGGTGACCTGCCCCATCAAAGAGCTTCGCTTGTCGCGAGTCACAAAGATGTAGGGCCGCAGATCAACGTCTGTCAGTGCGGGCTCGATTGCCATCCAATTGCTGATCCAATCACTCTTCTCCCAATCGTTCACCTCGCTGGAATTGGCCACTGCCTTGAGCTTGCCAGAGCCTTTCCCCTCCTCCGACTCTGAAGCATCCCCTTTAGACTTCTTGGCCCGTTTTTCCATCTCGGCGATAGCGGGAACCTTTCCATCTGCATCCAAACTCGCGATCCGGGCGAGTTGCTCGTAAAAATCGGGGTGGAAACGCTCGGCCAGCATGATTTTCGCAAGTGTTGGGCGTCGGATATCGTCAGCAAACCCTCGAGCCTCGGCGATGGCATGGCGCAGCAACATCGAGTTCAGGAATCGTTTGATCTGCCGGGGATTACCTCGAGTACCCTCGCTCAAGATTCGCGCCAACAGTGCACTGGTATCCAGTGCTTCCTGCACATAATCTGGAAGCGGATCGCCGAAGGCGCCAATCAGCGCTTTGCGGTCGAGGCCGCTGCTTTTCCAGGGCCGGAGCATGTCCTTCTGAGCCGCGGTCAAGAGCTTCTTGAATTGCTCACCATCGGCTTTGATTACGCTCTCCAATTGCAGAAGCGTGATGTAACTGCGGGTTTCAGCGAGGCCCAGAGCTGGAATACGGAACGGGACTTGAATGAGTTTTTCCAGGTAGTTGCGCGCATAGGTTACTGGCCCTGCGCCCTGTGGCAGGTCAGGGAAATGCTCGCGTACCGCATACTCGATCATGGCCTCGTCGGCGCCGACCACGAATGCTGTCCGATTGACGAAGAGGAAGAGCCGAATAGCCTCCAGCGTGGCGATGGCAGTCTTGGGCAAGCATCGATCAAGGTCATCAACGATAACAACCAACTGGTCAATGTCCGCGGCAGTCAGGAGCTCTTCGAATTCGGCGCGGAACTTGTGCATGTGGTCGGGTAACTGCTCGGATTCCTTTTCTGCATCCTTGATGAAGCCACCGGCCTTCTCAGCAAGACCGGTGAGGCTATCCAGGCTCAGGTGCTCGCCTGGGGCTTGCACGAAGGCGGAAATAGACTCCACGGCCCCTTTTAGCTGGTCAATGCTAGGAATACCCGTCAGGGCAGTGAGCCCCAGCCCTCCGGCATGCTTGGCCAGCTTGAACCAATCGACGCGCCGCAAGACCTTCTTCGCGGCGTCGGCGACCTTCTTTGAGCCAGGACGCGCACGCTGTAGTTCATCGACAATGGTCTGGATGACGACAGTCTTCGCATCCTCAAAGCCTTCGAACGTCCACCCATTAAACCAAATGCAGCAGACGCGCTTCTCAGCATTGAGCAGTTGCTGAGTCATCTTAAGGACGCTGGACTTACCCGCCCCCCAGTCACCGTGCACACCAATCGTGACTGGGGTGCCCCGCGACTCGCGCAGCAGGCGCTGAACCGTCTTGGCAATGGGGGCGTAATAGAGCAGATCGGTAGCTGTTTCCTGGTCATTCAGGAACATGCGGGAACTCCCTTTCTAGCATTTGAGATCAAACCCTGAGCATGAAGTCGGCAATGAGAGGGCCGTTTTCACATCACGCTTGAGGCGGTCACTAGGTGCCACGAGTAGGCCAAAGCCAATTCGGTGATGTCAATAAGCCATTTTGCTACTGTCGTTGCAGGTGCGACTCGCAGCAAGACACCTGGCCCAGCTTGGCAACCACTTTCTGGACAGGAGTAATCCATCAATGGAGAACTTCCCAGCCCCGACCACCATGACAGCGCCAAAGACCAGCAGTAGCAGCACCGAGTCGTTCGAACGCGCGGGCAAATCAATCGGATTTGTCTGCCATGCACCAGGCGTCCTGCGCCACCCAGCTGCTGACGGCGCCCCACTCACAACCTCACCAATGGCGAAGAAGCCGCCGTTTAGTTGATCGAGTCGTACCGTTCCTAGTCGAGGACGAGCTCCAGCGACTGGGTGGGTATAATGAAAAACGCCCTGATTGGGCGCCGTTCGTCGTCGAGGGCGGCTAGCTGGTGACAGGTCAAAAATCCGCAAGCGCTGAGACTGCTGCAAGGGCGCGGGTATGCCCAACTGAACTGCTCCCATCGCGCGACACTCCATGACCAGGCCATTTTCGCTCGTCATCACCTCGGTATCTGATGTGAAGATAGCCTTCGTTTCATTACACGTTAGTCAGGTGCAAGGCTTACCTTAAAACCGAACGCCACTTTTGAACGAGGTGCAGTCCCAGTGGCGGGCGGCTCGTCAAAGCTGCGGCTCCTGAGTTTATTCCATAACGCTCAGGGTAAACGTTCGCGCGTTGGAGAACCTAAACAAGAAGACATTCTTCCAGTATCCCCGATACACTGGGGCGACACATCACACGGAAGCTCTCGTAGGTCGGCATCACAGTATTCTCTTACATCCGCCTGGCCCCTGATGGTTTAGTATTTTGTTTAGCTAGCGTTGTGCTAAAGAGTCGATTGCGGACTCTGAGATCAGCCCCCGCTCAACTCAGCCACGAGGCAACTTGCGTCATGAATTTCAAGTTTCGTATCTGGGATTTCCTCTTTCCTGATCGCAGGTCAGAAGCCGAGATAAGGCGTGAGCGCGAATTCATCGAGGCTGTAAACAAGCTCAAAACGCTGAGGGTTGAGCGTGGTGTGATGTCGATCGATCCGGAAGAAATCCGTGACCAGGTCTTGCGGAGCCGTGAAGCTGTGAAGCATTTGGTGGATCCTGCGCACCGGAAGCGCCCAAGAACAGGGGCGGCAGGCTGAAAGCCTCATCAGCACCCTACCCTAATTGCCCTCTTTTAGCGTGCTCCTACGGGGCCGGCTGTTGTGAACCAAGCCCCCACTAGGCGGCGGTCTTGGCCCTTCGGGCGGCCATCCTCACGCCTTCGGCCGTAGGCCTGCGCGCTCCGCTTGCGCGGTGAGTAGATGTTCGTCTCGTGGCATCTGACTCCTGTAGCAACGATATGTGAACGGAGCAATCGCTGAATTTCAAATTTAATTACGGCTACGTGGTCAATCCAAATGTTCTTTATACGGTACACGAAGCTATTCCCCGTACCGTATAAGTAACACTTTGCTGCTCTAGAGTTTTTGTATTCGCCTTCCACTGGGTGAGGCTCGACTTGAATCGAGTTTTTAGCAGTCACCGTTATGCTATCTTGCTGAGCGTTAATGCGCGCCGTTATCTAAGCCCACTTTATGCGCGCAGCTCAAAATTACTGCTTGTTGAGACCTTATGGCTTCTAACCACCCAACATTCCAGATCTTCAGCGGCGCCGACGATACTAGCTGCATCCGCATGCCGCAAAACCAGCTTGATTCAACGCTCTACATGCACCAGGTACACACACTGGCGTCCAACCTCGAGAAATTTTCGGCCGACCCTACCAAAGCACGCGCCCAATACCCATGGGCAACCCGATTCGCCATGGGGCATCCCCTCGCCCCCTGGCAGCGTCCGGCTGTGTGGACGGATGAGCAGAGGATCAGGTTCATTACCTCGATCTGGATGGGGGCAGACCTTGGCTCGTACCTCGTCAATGAGTGGTATGCGTATGCCGATCGCACTGGAACGTTTGCGATCAATAGTGAGGTGCTGCTGGATGGCCAACAACGCCTCACCGCTCTAGAGGGTTACCTGCTTGGGGAGTTTGGCGTGCCCGATGCGCTAGGCCAGGTGAGGTTCTGGTCTGAGTTGGGCAATGCGGAGCGCCGGCGATTCCTCAACACGCCTTTTGCCCAGGCCCGGGTGCACTCGGATGATGAAACGGCGCTCAGACAGGCCTACGATCTTAGGGCGTTTGGTGGCACGCCTCACACCGAAGACCAGCGAGCATCTGCATAACCGGTCTCAGCTAAACAGAGGGCTCCTGCAAGGGGCCCTCCTTTTGATCTCCAATGCCGCCGCTTCCCGCGCGGCCAGAGATCATCAGCCAGTCCGGCAGGCCTCACCTAAAGCTGCCTCTTGGACGCTGTGCCAACGAATCGACTTTCCGTTGATCTCCCACGTCCTGTGCTTTATACCGAAAGCTGCGCGTGCAAGCCCAAGATACAGTAGCTCAATCTGTGTCAGGGACGTTTGTTGACTGGAGCCAGGGCACCCTCGGTCATGGATGCTTTGACGCCTCGATAGTCCAACGAGATTTGCGCCTTTTCGGCTGACTCCAGGTCATCGCTTAGAATTTGTCGAAAAGATGATAGTCAACCCCGGGAGATGATTTAAGCGTCCGAGAATCAATCGTGGCCACCGAGAGCGCCCGCGGGCGCCGAGTGATTTCATTGTCAGCAAACGATCGCCATGGGTTTCGATGAAAAGATCACAGACCACATCCGCCGCTTGGCCCTTATGGGGCTTTCATCCTCGGGCCTCCGGCCACAGACCTGCGCGCTCCGCTTACGAGATCAGATGCGTCTTAGCGCAGAAAGTGTATTGCATTGCGGTGCTAGGCTCTGAACGACCAGGGAGCAAGTAGAAGCAGGCCAACTAGACCTGCTCCAACCTATGGCCTTAAGCGTATTCAGCTAGGGAACGTACTTTGCCTCCTTCAAATTTCAACAACTCGCACCAAGGCTGGATGGTGTTGAGCGCTTCAACAGGTGACAACTCGGCGTTTGAGATGTAGCTGATATGCAGCAAGTCACGGGCGCGAGTCATCGCAACATACAGCTTGGCAACATCGGCAGCATCAGATGCTTCTTGCGGGCGGGTACTAGAGAGCGACTCAGCCACGCTAGCAAGTAACACAGTGCCAAACTCGAAACCTTTGGCGCTTTCTACGGTAGATACGCGTACTCCAGGGGCGTCGATCGAAGCCTTGATGTCAACATGAGGTATTCCCGAGCTCTCCATGGCTTGAGTAACGTCATTTCGGAAGGCTCGCGACCGGGAGATCACGCAAACATCATTGAGCGCTTCGTCGCCGTGGATTTCCCTGATTTTGGTGATGGCCGAGATGACGTAAGCCAGCTCGTCCTCTTTGCTTTTGCAGCGAACGAGCCCTGGACGCTCACCCCGTCGAACAGCAAAGTCAGGTGCCAACGGTTTTTGTTGCGAGTCTTCATCAATGTCCGAGAACTCGTAGTTGATGATCAACGCATACGCGGCCTGCAGGATCTCCTTGGTGTTGCGGTAGTTCTTCTTAAAAACGCTCGCCCGGTTGAGCGTGATACCGAGCGTTTTCAGCGAAAAACCCCGCTTGTAGATAGTCTGAGCACCATCACCTACCAGGAAAAGACCATCTGGGGCCGTTTTCAGTAAATCACCAGCTTGCGTCCGGATCAACGACAGCATCTGAATCTCGTTCTGACTCAGATCCTGAACCTCATCGGCGAGGACAGCGCGCCAGCGCTTGGTGCTCTTTTCACCCTGAGCACTCAGAAGGGTGATGGCTTCCTGCACAATGCCCTCAAAATCTGGAACGCCGCCCTGTGCAATGATTTGTTCATAGGCTTGGAGGGCTTGCATGACCTGTCTGCGGGCAGGCTCTGCCAACGCTTTACCCCGGCCGATGCGTCGGAATGACGACTTCACGTAGTTCGAGTAGTCAGATGGCAGCAACCGTGTGCGGATGTAGCTCAGCTCTTCTCGCAAGAAATGCTTGAGGTCATGCGCGGACAATCGGCCAAGCGCGGAGGCTCCTGTATTGAACTCAGGCACGGCCTTGAGAACCGCAGACATCGCAGAATCGGTGTAAGACTCAACTGGCCTACGGGTTGGATCGGGCTTCAGTTCGTGGACAAGATCACGCGCCAACGACTGAATAGTAGTTACATGAATCAGTGAGCGTTCGGGGCCGCACAGGGACGTAACGAGCGAATTCAGCAGCTTACGCATGCTATCAGTCAGCGTCACCACCAGGACATATTCGCCATATTTTTTGGCCAAGAACTGAGCGCGATGAACAAGGACACACGTTTTTCCACTCCCGGAAACACCTCTCAAACGCGAAGGGCCTGCAAGGTCAGCATGTGCGATCTTGCGCTGCTCAGGGTGCAGGTACAGCATCCACTCTTCCCGGTTGGACGGGTCAGGCATGCCCTCCTCTTCTTTCCAGGTGTAGAAGGTTTCTGCGTTTATAGGGGCATTGACAGCTTCCCAGAGCTCAGTAGCAGTGGCTTCATGGGCCTGTTTGGCGTCTAGGCGCAGACGCTGGCGAGCACCTTCCAGGTCGCCATGGTCGGCCATACCCAGCAGATCCGCCGCGAGCACAGCTGACTCGATATCCTGCTGCTTTTCGACCATATCCAGGATGCTGTTTGCTCCTTCACCCCAATCACCTTTAGTGACCCCCAGCAAAATCTGAATGGTCTCTGCGCGAAGCGTCGAGCCTTTGAAGTCTTCGGCAGAGAACGTCGAAAGCAGCGGTTCATCGAGGACGTGCTCGGGTGTGTCCAGCGAAACGTCGATGATCGGTGCCCTGATCGGCTCTTCTGCGCTGGAGACCTGGATGAAGTCGATCTTGCCGTCGGAATCCTTACGCACCCATTTGTAACCTCGGTGCAACTCCAGCCAGGTATCGGAATCGGCATGTGAACCGACAAACAGCATAATCAGAAAATCTTCGGTGCCGACTTTGTTGCGCTGGAGCACCAAACGGTAGCCGTCGCCGAGTTCGTACTTCTCGCAATCTAAACGCGACTCACCATTTTTCGTGCGCTCCAGGCGAATTTGGTCGCTCAGGTTTGCTTGTGTGCAAGCGGCTTCAGCGCGTTGGGCCGCTGTTTTACCCACTTTGTCAGCTTTGCTGAGGTCTCGAAGCATTTTACGGAATGAGCGCGGGATGATGACCTGAGGCATAACCTTCCTTGATAAGTCGACGTGAATGTCAGACCGCCTGTCGCCTTCGCACGAGGCGCTGGGCTGGAATAGTGGCACATTGCGATGATGGCTTCGATACCCTAAGCTCCAGATTGCCATTACCTAGACGAAAGTCGTACTCACCAGCCGCGAGCACCTGCAATCTACCTCGGCGCATGAGTTACGAGGCGTGAAGCGGTCGATATGATTCACCCGAAGAGAGCCTCTATAGCACGCCATCGAGCATCCGTCGGACGCTCTTGGCCACAGGTGTCGATAAAGAGATCAGAGACCAAACCCCGGGGCTCGTCCGAGAGTCCGTGACGCTTTGCCAGCACAGAATTCCTTTCCGTCAATGGCAGGGGACTCTAGAAAATCTAGCGTTCAAGGGTCGGCGATTGTGTTTCATGGGATTTCATACAGCGCCTAGCAGCACCTGTAGATCAGCTGAGCCATGCATGTAAAGCTCTACCAGTATCTCTGGCAGCTTGGGCGTCGTCCCCGCCGCTCGAAGCGCCAGAAACTCAGCCACCAACTCGGTGTTGAACCAATGTGGGTTCAGTTCCTCAAGAATCCCTCGTCCACCAATTCGGTCGTTCAGGGCTGGCAAGATGGCCTCCATCAATGTGGACTTCCCAGTGTCATTGTCACCGAAGAGAATGTTCACGCCCGAGTTGGGTTTAAAGCTCGAAATCTTTGTAGATGCGGTACCCACGAATGCCGATTTTTGTGATCACAGTCGACGTACCTTGGCGATGTTCTTTTGGATGGCCTAATTGCCATGCGGTGGTGCATCGTGGATCGGAGGTTATGAGCATTGCGAAGCTTAAAGAGCATCTGGCTGAAGCAAAGAGGCGCTCCACCCCAGGGGCCTGACATCATCGTTTGTAACGCAGTTTTTGGAATGTAACGTGGCCGATGTTACATTCCAGAAACTACGTTACAACCCCCAAGCCTCGGGCTTCTGCACGAGAATCACCCCCTCTGCTTGGCAAGCCTATTCGTCAGCCATCGCTGCGAGGTATCCGGCGATCTGAAGATTTTCCATCAGCCATAGCGCCTCTTCTATGCTCATCGGAAAGGCTCTGTTGTCGATGCTGATACATGGAAGGCCTACGTCTTCATCAAGTGCGATGAGCACGCGGTGATAGAGAGCGGCGCTTGCAGATGGTGCATTGCTCTGAAAGTACGCAGAAGCGATGAACTCGTAACCTCTCTTTTCGCCAGTAATAATGTCCATGGGATTCGCGCCAGCGCAGCCTGCACGTTCATGGATAAATTTATGCCATTCTAGTGAGGCTGCAAGCAGGGCCAGAGTAGCTTCGTCAAAGTGCTGAAATCCTAGCTCATAGTTGGTCGCTAGCAATATAGCGATATTTTTCGCGATTTCAACGCAGTTTTGTGCTGAGAGATGATAGTGTGAGCCATCCATGTCTAGTATCACATGCTTTTTCAAATTTTTCACAGCTACAGGGAAAGTGCCACTAAGCCCATATCCGTGCCATTCAAATTGGCGAAGATTTTCGAAGGCTTCGCCGCCAGCCGACTGTTCATGGGAATTAAACCTTGGGCCACAAGAGTTTTCGAGTTCGGCGGAAGGAGCGGAAACGTTACGTTCGACAGCTGCTTCTGCCTGGGCTTTGAGGTATCCAGCAATCCAGAGTTGTTCTACCAACCTAGAGGCCTGTACTATATCCATTGAAATGATGTTTCTGTCATAAGAGAACACTGTTCGATTTGTGTTGACACATGCGGCTATTTGTACCGCGTGATAATTATTAGCTCCAGGATTCGACTGAAGGCATCGGAAAGATCCGGCATAGAAATGCTCATGGGAGGTTCGCCTGTACACGTAGCTTTCCAGTGTGTCCTCTTCTTCTGAAGTCGTCCGCACCTCTATCAGCTCATACCATAGCATGTAGTTTTTAACGATCAGCGCTGCTTGTCGGCACACTTCAGAGTCGGATGCGCCAGCTAAGAGCTTGACTGTTTCTCCGAGAATGAAAACTAAAATTCCACATTGGTGGGCGGTGAGGTCATGTGGGAGGCCATCCATAAGAAGGCGGGAATGGCCGCCTTGAAAGTCTATCGATAGCTCAGCACAGTTAGAATGTGTGCTTTCATCGATCTTCGGCTCGGCGTGACGTGTAGGGGTACTACTGACCCAGTCTTGGCTTTGCATAAATACCTCAATAAGCTCATATATTATAAATACGGCTCATTCGTCAAAAAACTTTAGAGAAAAATCAAAAATATTTTAATGGGCGCCTACCTTTATTATCTGTGAGCGCCGATGCGGATCGAAGAAATACGGAATATCAGTAATCGCATTGAGGCAACCATCCGTGATGGTCGGAAGTTTTTTCACTGCTGATAGGCGTGCCCGTCGGGCCCGGCTGTCGTTAACCGAGCCGTCGAGGGGCGACATCTCGGCCCTACGGGCTTCCATCCGTCACGCCTGCGCGCTCCGCTAGCGATGTGTAGGGGCTGATAGACGGGCGCCAGCCCACCGGCAAGAAAAAAATACCGCCAATCGGCGGTATTCAAGGTCTTGCTCGGCGTCTCCGGCTCTCCTCGGCGAGGTTTGAGTTGCCGATAAAGAGGTCTTTTCCTGCATAAGGTTTTGGTGCCGGACACATACGCGATCAGACTATTGTTGCGGGATAGAGGTATCAACATGCGGGGCTAGACGTTCACCTTCAATGAGGTCGACCATTGTTTTACTCCTCCACGCCCAGGCCGGCTTTCGCCTGGTTGGCCTTGATGGCTTTGGCTGCTGCCTGTCCTCCCCGCTTGGTAAGGTCGATGCCGATGACCATTACGTCCTCTACGCCAGGATACCTAGATGCAATGCTCAGCCAGTGTTCCTGCAGAGCTGCAACCAAGCCTTCAAATCCAACCCGATCACCCTTTGGAGTCTCCCATTTGTCTTGATCATCTCTGCTGACAAGCAAGAAGATTCCGCAGCTCGACCTGTCATCACGCAGGTAGTCCCCGCATAGCTGATTTTCAAGTCGCTCGAAATGCTGCGGCCCACTCCAGTTCTGGGAGAGCTTCAGTTCGACTGGTACCGGAGCATCAAACTGGGTGTTCAGGAATCTGTAGTCTGGTCGCTTATCGTCCGCAAGCTGTTCTTCTTGGGTTACACCGTAGCGCCCTGCAGCGTGGTCTCTGCACCAGTCTCCGATAAATTTGCGAACAGAGGTCTCCTGGCTTGAAGGCAAAAGAAGCTCAGCCCAGCTTGAATCACTCTCTTCCAGCAGATGCTTCAGATCCAGTAGCCGATCGATCGCGAGATTCCAGAGCTCTCGATGTGTGGTGGGAGTGCTTTCCAGCGAGTTATGGAAATCGATGACCTTCTCTGGCGGCCAGGGCGGAGTCTGCGAGTCGGCGGTAGCTTTCTGCTCAGCATAAAACGCACTCCATGGGCGAAGGCTTTCTGCGGGATGGGCCTGGGCAATTTCCTCCAAGGCCAGGAATGCTTCCTTACCAGGTGTTTCTCGAATTAGAGCAAGTAATCCGTCTCGAGCACTCTGGGCGTCGTCCCTCAGTCCTGGCGAATAGACGCCTGTTCCTGCGCGCTGGATGTCATCTGCGATACGTACGTACTCGTTAACGAGCAGATACAGCGCTTTGGCATGTTTTACTGTTTTGTAGTTCTGCCGGCAACGGTGTGCATTGTGGCCACCAACGATGCCAATCAGGCAGAGCATTGCAAATTGCGCTTTTGCCTCATCTGAAGGCAGCGAATCGATACGAGCTGCCAGCGCCGGAATTCCCTTAGCGGGTTCCGATCCAATCCACATAGCAAACCAAGACGGCGCAATATCCGGATCGCTCTCTGCGATAGCACGCTCGCGGGCGAGCTCAGCCAGTGCTTCATCACTGACCGAAGACTCCACTACGACGCTTAGGACGAGTTGAAGGGATTCCAGGGTTTTTACGGGATGAGCCAGACGCGCCATGAGCGGAGTTGCTAGTGCTTCATACAACCATTCACCACCGTAGCGCAGCCTGCGCAGGACATGATTGCCACCTGAATCCGAGTATGGTTGACCCAGCTCGTAACAAATCTCATGCCCTACGATTTCTAGAAGAGGTTGCTGCCAGTGTTTGAACAACGTAGGGAGCCATTCTGGGAAGCCATTCAATTCAAGGAGCGCATAACGAACGGCATACTCAGCGTCCCGACGAGACATTTGGAGGAAACTGGACGACTCTTCCCTGGCTTCGATAGCAAGCCCCGTCAACCCAAAAATCACCTGGTATGGAGTCGTATTCGCGGGCGCGCCTTCGGATGGAAGCTGCGGGCAATAGCCCCTCCAGAAACTAATCGCCCCATCACGAAACGCTTGAGCGACCGGCATTCCGAACTCAGGAACGAGTGACTGCCAATTCCCGTTGCTCCATGTGCTTGAGGATGACGTACCATCACGCATATCTTCCAGTAGATACGCTTGACGACGAGTCATCACGCCCGGCTCGGGACTGTTGATGTACGCTACATCAGCGGCCAGCCCTTCACGCCACTCGCGACGTCGATTCGCTTCCTCGCCCTCTCGTTGGGCCGCTTCTTCTTTCCACTGGGCTTGCTGGATCTCCCATGCATCGACTTGTCGCGGCGGCGGATTCAACATGAGTTCCAGCTTATCGCTAAGCTCGGCGTCGCACTCCGTTGCCTCACGAAGCTGGATCTCCCACTCAGTCGGCTTGCCATGCTGCTTATAAATTTCAACGCCCATGCTCATCGCCATGTGGCGATCTTGGAATTCTGTAAGGCTGACAATCTGATCGCACGCGCGGCTAAAATTCTGTGTGTTCAGCGTCCAGAATGGTCGGAAACCGATCAATTGCCAGACGTTGATTACGGGCTCGTTGCGGTGCACGCGCCCCTTTCGGGCAACCTCGACGTCATGCCAGAACAGTTTGTAATCGAGCTCAGGCCAAGTGGGCACCACTATTCTGAGGTTATCACCTAGCTCCTGAATGTCCCGCTCATCGTACATATGTGCCAGCGCGAGTTTGCTCAAGATTTCCAGAGCAGCCGCATCGAGCGCAAATGCATTACGATCCTGAATCAGTCGGAGCACCCCTTGGCCGGCTATTTCAGCAAGCCAGATGTACTTTTTCGAGATGGCGATGAAACCGTGGTCTTTGGTAGGCGGCTTGGCCAGAAGGTCTCCTAACCCACGGATAAAGGTAGGGAGATAGGCTAGCGGCCAATTTGCTGCCAAGTTCGAAAGGTTAATCGCGAGGCTGTCCCTACCGCTGTAACGCTCCTTCTTGGCCACTCGCTGGATCGCATCTAGCAACCAACGAATTGAGTCATCGCTCGGCGGCAAGACGTCCACGAGCTCTGCCAACCACTCCCGATTAATTTCCTTGTCACCGTTCAACAACCCTTGGCGTAAGTCAACGACGTCCTGGGGGGTACCCAAATCGATGACGGCACGTATGGCTGCCAAACGCGTGTGTTTGTGCTGTGCAGTGAGGGCGAATTGCTTCGCTTCTGCGAGCGCGCCCACCACCTCTCCTTGCCAAACCATGCGCAGCAGGAACCAGGTGATATCGTCGTTTGTGCTGTAGAGCGCCAGCAGGTCTTTGATATCTTCGGTGAGATCATGGTGAGCGAAACGCTGCACTGCAGAAAAGTCAGTCATCGACCAGCTATGTGCCGGCTGTGCCAAGTGTTCGCAAGCCTTGCGCAGTACGTTACGGCGAGTATTTAGCTGGAGCTGCCCGGGATCACCCCCCTCGAAAAATACCTCGGGTGCAACCTCCTCTAGCCTTGAGCAAATGCGCGTGTCCAAGAGCGCCAGCCAAGGTAGAACTGGGCGCAGTGAAGGGTTGATGACTTGGATGCCATATTGAGTGCGGAAGAACAGATTCTCGATTTTGACTCGAGAGGCCGCATCGAGAATCAGCTCATGAAGCCACTCAGCCGTTAGGTATTCTCGGACTGTGCGATGGTGAAAACGTACCGTTCCATAGATGCCAGGCTCGAAAATCGGCCGGCTTAGCAGTGTGCCTGCGTCTGCGTCATTCCAATCCTTCAGGACAGAACGAACCGGGATGCCCTTTTTATTGGCATCGCCATCCGGTACACGGACAGCAGACATCTGACCCAATGTTGTCGCGGCGGCGATGAGACGAACACCTTCGCGGAGTTTCTCTGGAGCGATAGGTCTGATCTCAGCGCGATTTTGATCGTGCTCTTCTAGACGGCGCTCGATGCTGCTTCTCATCAGCTCCAGGCGCGAGCCTATACGGTGATGGGCGTGCCAATAGTCGACGAGCTCCAGGAAATCCAGCGGGCGCGTGGTCAACGACCATGCATCCCTCCGGTCAAGTTCAGCGCGAAACCCTTTGCCATCTACGACACCAGTGGCTGCCAAGAAGCGGTCGACCTGCGCTCCATGGATATCGTCCAAAGTAACAACAAGGAACGACCTGCCTGACTTCAGTTTTGTTGGAGCCGTGTGAGCTACAGCTTCACTCGCATCTGCCGCGGTTGATTGCTTAGCGGTAGGCTCAAAGGCAAAGCTCGCCTCACAGATCGCTAGATCCGTCCTGGCGCGCCACGCTGTGCTACGACCGGTAATAAGTAGGTGCGCTTGGGCGCCAAGGCGTTGTGTCAAACGGCCGATTTTTCGGATTGCGCGTTCAAAATCTCGCGGATCCTTTAACCGAGCCTCGTCCACAGAATCCATGAACAGCCAGCCTTCCGCACCGGAATCTAACCAGCTTTCGAATTCCTCGAAGCTGCCTTCTTCGATCGCGTCTTCCAATTCTGGATAGACGTTTTCGATCCGCAGGAAGAAGGCGATTTTTCCTTGGCTACGGAGCTGGCGAGTAACGTTCCGGATTTCGGCGGTTTTACCCGATCCAGCCTCCGAAAGCAGAATCACTCGGCGATGCTGAAGCAAGTCTGGCCAGCGACGATCTCCGCTCCCATTATGGCGGCCGCTCAGTTCTACATCATCGGACGCGTCTGCATCGAAGGGGATTATGGAGAAGGTACGATCAAGGTCGATGAAGGCGTCCAATTGCCACGTCATAGCGAATCTCAAGCAGGTCGTGAGCAGTCCCAATATGGGCTGCAGAGGCTCTGACATCCTACCTGAATTGGCGCCAGCATCGCTGCCTGTGTGGGAGTTCGACCTATGTATTCCGTGAGCGCCAGCTTCGTCGATTCAACCTCGTCTGCGATACAAGGCACGTGCTTTGCCAGGTATTGCGATGTTCGCTAATGGCGTGTTGGAGAGTGACCACCGAGGGCTTCGAGCTGGTAGTCCGTGACGGTTTGATAGGCGTACTCAGCCTCGAGGCGGAGCCGCTCTACTACAGCTTCTGGCTCTCCATCCATTTTGGCCTGGTCGTATTTCTTCATGGCGTCGATAGCCTGCTGGTACATCGGGTCATCAGGAAGCAGCGGTTGTCGAATTTTTTGATGCATGTTGTCACTCGACCTCGTTATTTACTTGAGCCAGTGGCTTGGCATTTTCCCTAATGTTCCGTCTGCCCAAGACTGCCTGCCTTCTGCAGCTGATAGTCGATCACCGTCTGATAGAGGTGGTCGGCTTCGAGTTTAAGGCGCTTGAGTTCTTCATCCGGACGCCCCTCAGACTCTGCCAGGTTGAAGGCCCGAATTGCGGCAAGCGCTTGTCTAAGGAGCGGCTCTCCAGCTTCTGCCATACCCTGCAAGGTTCGCTTCATTGATGATCTCTAGGAGAACAGAACGCAATGAAACCACTATAGAGTCTTGTAAAACGATGGACAAACACACCGTGTATCGGGGGCCAATTCGTCAGGAGTACAATTGTACTCCTGTCTACCTTTCCCCCTTAAGCCGTGTTTTCATAACAGGTAGACATGGATGAGGCCTCCTTAACGACTCATCCTCGTGCTCAAAGAGCTGCCCACCCAGACGGCGTGCTACGTCGGCGGCTACTAGCTGTGCTTATGACGACATTGGCTGGGATCTACGAAGGGAGCGCTTGGCCCTGGGCCGGCGTGTCTGTAAACCGCGGCATAAGGAGCTAGAGAAGTTCTATGAAGATTCGAGGCATTATTTTCGACTGCGACGGCACCCTGGTAGACAGCGAACGACTTGCAGCGCAGCTGTTGAGTCAGTTGCTCGGAGAGCAGGATATTGAGATGACACCTGCCGACGTACTCATCCGGTTTCGGGGCGTACAATTCCAGAGCTTCGTAGATGGTCTGCGTGACCTCTACCCTACGCTTTCCTCCGAGGCCCTCACTGCTGGGTTTCGCACGCGCAGCCTGCCGCTGTTTGAGGCGAGCCTAGAGCCTATGCCGGGCGCGATCGAGTTTGTTGAGGCGCTCAAAATTCCTGCATGTGTGGCCTCCAACGGCCCTCGCATCAAGATCGAAACCTGCCTCAAAGCTGTTGGCCTATATCCGGCCTTCGAGAACACCATCATCAGTGCGTATGAGGTGCAGGCCTGGAAGCCCGACCCCAAAATCATGCTGCATGCCGCAGAGCGTTTGGGATTAGCCCCCGACAACTGCCTGGTGGTAGAAGACAGCTTGTCTGGTGTTGAGGCAGGACTGCTCGCGGGCTGCCATGTGGCGGGCTATGGAGAAACAGACTTTTCCAGATTCGTAGGTGAGGAGAATTTCCACCATTGCCATGATTACCGTGCTCTGGATCAGTTTTTAGGCCGTTTGGTCGCTTAGAAACGTCCAGAACCGCCTTAGTCATGCAGATACGACCCGTCGGGCATCCCTCCGCACGGCTTGAGGCGGTACACCAAATCCGCGGATAAAAACCTCTCGCAGGTGGCGGCGATCCCTGAAGCCGGTCTCCCGAGCTACTACATCAAGGCTGTGCCGACTCTGCTCAATCATCAATCTGGCAGCCTCGAGGCGCAGACTCTCCACGGCCTTCGCCGGTGATTGCCCCGTCTCGGCGGTGAATACGCGCGTGAATTGCCTAGCGCTTAGATGAACGACTTCAGCAAGTTCGTCCACGCTCAGCGGGCGGCTCAGATGCTTACGGGCGTAATCCAGAGCCATCTGAATACGGTCAGATTTTGGTGAAAGCGACAGCAGCTCAGAGTGCTGTGATTGACCACCGGAGCGGCGCTGATGCATGACCAGCTTATGCGCCACCGACCGTGCCATCTCGGTGCCCAGATCCTTCTCAACCATGGCAAGCGCCATATCCAGAGCGGCAGTCATACCTGCAGACGTCCATATTGGCCCATCCACGATGAAGATACGGTCTTCCTCGACTTCAATCTTCGGGTGCGTCTCACGAAGCTTGTTCGCATAGGCCCAGTGCGTCGTTGCCCTGCGGTTATCGAGCACGCCTGCTTGCGCCAGCACGAAGCAGCCCGTGCATAGGCCTGCCGTGCGCCTGGCTCCTTCGACAAAGCCACGCACGCTCGCAAGCACGTCTTCACTTGGCGGTGTCAGAGGCGTCAATGTCCCCGTAATCATCCAGGTGTCGGCCAAGCCTGGAGCTCCCAGGGGTAGCGTATCCATGTACATCCCCAGAGACGAACGGACGGTGCCGCCTTCAATGGAAAAGTTCTGGATCTTGTAAGCCGTTTCGCCGGCAACAATGTTCGCGAACTCGAATACAGCCTGAGTCGCCAGTGACATGACCTGGAAACCTTCAGTGATGAGGTAGCCGACCCGGTGCATGGTTGAGCTCCATTATGCGATGTCCTGAAAACGTAGCATATGCGTCGTTTGAGACGAAAGCACGCTCCGCCATCATGACTCCACACCCCAATCGCTGGAGCATGACCATGACGCAGGAATTCAAAGGCACCGCGCTCATCACGGGCGCTTCCACCGGGATCGGTTCGATCTATGCAGAGCAGCTTGCACGTCGCGGCTACGACCTGGTGCTGGTAGCACGCAACCGTGAGCGACTCAACGCCTTAGCCGGTCGGCTCACTACCGAGACCCAACAGGCTGTAGAGGTGTTCGCAGCAGACTTGGGTAATGCCGAGGGCCTGCGCCAGGTTGAGCGCAAGCTGCAGGATGACGCCAGTATCACGATGCTGGTCAACAACGCAGGTATAGGTACTCATACCAGCTTGCTGGATAGCGATGTGGAGCGCATGGCTGAGATGATCAATCTCAACGTCACCGCCCTCACCCGCCTTACCTACGCTGCCATCCCAGGGTTCATTACTCGCCAGCATGGCGCCGTCATCAACATTTCGTCCGTCGTGAGCCTCGCGCCAGAGATGCTCAATGGCGTTTACGGCGCCAGCAAGGCGTATGTCACCGCCTTTACCCACTCCCTGCACAAAGAACTTGCGGACAAGGGCATCAAGATCCAGGCGGTACTGCCTGGAGCCACTGCAACCGACCTCTGGCAGATCGGCGGCTTACCCCTCGAGAATCTTGACCCCGGCATCGTGATGTCGGCCCAGGATCTGGTGACTGGCGCCTTGCAGGACTTCGATCAGGACGTATTGATCTCCCTACCGTCGTTGCATGACCTGCAGGCTTTCGAGCGTTACGAAGCCAACCGACAAGCCCTGTTCGGCCAGCTTTCCAAGAGCCAGCTCGCCCCGCGTTACAGCGCCAACTGACTATCCGCGAAGGAAACCAATCATGAAACTGACCGCCAACACCATTTTTATCACCGGTGGTACCTCAGGCATTGGCCGCGCCCTTGCCGAAGCCTTTCACCAGCGTGGCAACAAGGTGATCGTTGCAGGCCGCCGGCAGGCACTGCTGGACGAGATCGCTCATGCGAACCCTGGCATCGACACGGTAAGACTGGATATCAACGACCCCCAGCAAATTGCACAGGTGGCCCAGGAGGTTATCCAACGCCACCCCTCGCTGAATGTGATCATCAACAACGCCGGCATCATGCCGTTCGATAACCCAGCATCCGGTGATTACGACGATGCCCAGGCGGTAAGCCTGCTGGAGACTAATTTACTCGGCCCAGTACGAGTCAGTGCCGCCTTCGTTGAGCATCTCAAGCGCCAGCCGGACGCATACATCATCAACAACAGCTCGGTACTGGCCTACCTGCCACTGGCAGCAACCGCACTGTATTCGGCTACCAAGGCAGCCATCCACTCCTACTCCCTGTCGCAGCGCTTCACCCTGCGTGACACGAGCGTCAAGGTCTTGGAGATCGCACCGCCATGGGTCGATACCGATCTGATTCACAAAAGCGGTGACGAACGTGCAATGCCATTGGATGAGTTCATCCAAGAGACGCTGGCCAAGCTTGAAACCGCTACGACCGAAGTCCTGATAGACCGCGTGCTGCCTCTGCGTGCGAACCAAGGGGCGAACGAGCATGAGCTGATCAATCAGTTCAATCAGTCCGTGGCCGAGAACCCTATCCCGGTCGCCTGACCTGACACCGGTACAAAATTTTTTCAAGGAGTCGACTCATGACGCGTATCAATGCTCTGACTTTGGTTCAGGCGCCGGCGGCTACCCAAATGGCGTTGCAAGGCGTAGAAAAAGGCCTGGGCTTCATCCCGAATGCTTTCGCCACCCTCGCCCATTCGCCTGCAGCGTTGGGCGGATACCTAGCGTTGTCCCAAGCCCTGAACAAGAACAACCTGAGCCCCGCCGAGCGTGAAGTGGCGGCGCTGGCTGCATCTGAAGTGAATGGATGTGACTACTGCATCGCTGCGCACAGCTTTTTCGGGGCCAAAGCAGGACTGGATGCCGATGCGCTGTTGGCTGCACGGGCCGGCACGCTCGATGGCGTTGCTGCATTCGCCAGGGCAGTGACAATCAGTCGAGGGCAGATCAGCGATGCTCAGTTGGTAGCGGCACGGGAAGCAGGGTTGGATGATGCGAAAATCGTGGATGTGATCGCCCAGGTTTCCCTGCTGACGCTGACCAACTACCTCAACAACGTGGCGATGACTGATATCGACTTCCCACCTGCCGGCAAGTGATGGACTGTGGGGCATCTGGGTCTGGTCTCCAGTACCTCACGCTACTTTCATTTCAAGCGAGAAAGTCTTACTGCATTTAGGCTGTTTTTCGAGTGAATCGAAGCGAATAGCCTACGCCCACTTTGAATCTCATAGAGGTAGCACCATGAAGGCTGTCGTTTACACCCAACCCGGATTACCTATTCATGACGCGCAGTCGCTGTATGACTCAGAAATACCTGAGCCAAAACCCGGTGCCCGTGATCTGCTCGTCGAAGTCCGGGCCATTGCCGTCAACCCGGTCGATACGAAGATTCGCGCCAGCCGCGGCGGTGATCAGCCACAGGTCTTAGGGTGGGATGCTGTTGGAGTCGTCCGCGAGATTGGCTCGGATGTGACACTGTTCCAGCCTGGTGATGAGGTGTTCTACGCTGGCGCCATTGATCGTGCTGGCAGCTACAGCGAGCTTCACGTTGTCGACGAGCGCATCGTCGGGCACAAGCCTCGCAGTTTGGATAATGCTAGTGCCGTAGCCCTGCCACTCACGTCCATCACTGCCTGGGAATTGCTGTTCGATCGTTTGGGCGTTGAAGAGAATGGTGGTGAGGGTCAAAGCCTTCTTGTAATCGGGGCTGCGGGTGGTGTGGGGTCGATCCTGGTTCAGCTAGCCAGGAAGCTGACTCAGCTCACCGTCATCGGTACCGCCTCCAGGCCTGAGACTCAAGCGTGGGTCAAGGAGCTGGGAGCCCACCATGTGATTGACCACACGGTCTCGATCCCTCTTCAGCTGCAGGAGCTGAAGCTGAATCCGGTCGATTATGTGATCAGTTTGACGCACACCGACACCTACCTTCCTCAGCTTGTCGAAGTGCTTCGTCCCCAAGGTAAGCTCGCACTGATCGATGATCCGGCGCAGCTGGATGTCATGCCGCTCAAGCGCAAATCGTTGTCCCTGCACTGGGAGCTCATGTTCACACGCTCGCTGTACAAGACCGAGGACATGATCAAGCAACACCACCTGCTCGATAGGGTCTCGAAACTGGTTGATGACGGAATTATCAAGACGACGATGGGCGAGCACTTCGGTACGATTTGCGCCGAAAATCTCAAGCGTGCTCATGCCCTGATCGAAAGCGGAAAAGCGCGGGGCAAGATTGTCCTGGAAGGCTTCTGATCGTAGCTCCAGGGTAAGCGTTCGGCCATTACACATCTTCATCGAGAAGCGCGTAATGGCGGACTCCCATGTGAGCGCCGTCTAGATGGAGCGCTGATTCACCCTGGCCGATAAAGCCTCTGCATTTTCTTTTCGCTCCGAGTAGCGATCAACCAGATAGCCCTCACGACCACGAACCAGCAGTGTGAACTTCACCAGTTCCTCCATCACATCGACTACACGGTCGTAGTATGGGGAAGGCTTCATTCTGTTTGCCTCGTCGAACTCCAGATACGCTTTGGGCACCGACGACTGATTCGGGATGGTCAGCATGCGCATCCACCGACCGAGAATACGCATCTGGTTCACAGCATTAAACGACTGAGAGCCGCCGCACACCTGCATTACTGCGAGTGTTTTGCCCTGGGTGGGCCGCACCGCACCCATGGTCAAAGGAATCCAGTCGATCTGTGCTTTAAATACCGCAGACATCGCGCCGTGACGTTCAGGGGAACACCACACCTGGCCGTCTGACCACAGCACCAGATCGCGTAGCTCTTTTACTTTTGGGTGATCGACTGGTGCATCATCCGGCAAAGGCATCCCTGACGGATCGAAGATCATCGTTTCGGCGCCCATATGCTGGAGCAGGCGTGCTGCCTCTTGCGTCAACAATCGACTGAACGACCGCTCTCTGGTTGACCCATAGAGCAGAAGAATGCGTGGTTTGACCTCCGAGTCATTTGCCAGGCCCAGTTTGTCGGCGTTGGAGAGATCTATCAGTGAGAGATCAAGGGCAGGAAAGGTCTCGCTCGAATCCGTATCTAATTCTCTCATCACATTGCTCCGATCTGATCCAAGGCCTGCTTCAGACCAGCACCTTGAAGCGTTTTCAGATCCAGCGTGAAGAACGCTGCGAACCGCCTTTTGATGTGTTCAACCGTTGCGTCGAATGCAGCCTGGATCGCCTCGTCACTGCCATCCACTTCCGATGGGTCAGACAGCCCCCAGTGGCTCTTGATTGCCGGGCCGAAATACACCGGGCAAGGCTCGCCGCCTGCCTTGTCGCACACGGTGATGACGACATCGGGTGGGGTGTCGGCAAACGCTTCTGATCCCTTGCTGTGTAGGCCAGATGTGTCGATACCCAATCCTTGCAGAGTGCTCACTGCACGCGGATTGAGTTTGCCGCTAGGGAAGCTGCCCGAACTGATGGCCGTGAAGCCTTCCGGCGCAAGATGGTTGAACAGCCCTTCCGACAGGACACTGCGACAGCTATTGGCCGTACACATGAACAGGATCTTCATAAGATAACTCCTAAGCGCTGATGCTCAAGCGCACGGCAAGTGCTGCCAGCGTCGTAAGCAGGATGGGGAACGTGATTACGCAGCCGACCTTGAAGTAGTAACCCCAGGTGACGCGGATGTTCTTCTGAGCCAAGACATGCAGCCATAGCAGGGTCGCCAGACTGCCGATGGGAGTAATCTTCGGGCCCAGGTCGCAGCCAATGACGTTGGCGTACACCATGGCTTCGTGGGCGAGCCCCGTTGCGCCACTACCTTGAATCGACAAGGCACCAATCAGCACGCTAGGCATGTTATTCATGACAGATGACAGCAGCGCAGACGTGAAGCCGGTGCCCATTGTGGCAGCCCATAGGCCATGGTCAGCAAAGGTGCCAAGCAGCGAGCTAAGTCCCTCAGTCAGCCCAGCATTCTTTAGCCCGTAGATCACCAGATACATGCCAAGTGAAAACAACACGATCTGCCAGGGTGCGTTGAACATCACTTTGCGCGTCGAGATCACATGCCCTTTCGCGGCGATTACCAGCAGTAGCAACGCGCATACGGCGGCGACAGCACTGATAGGAATGCCAAGCGGTTCAAGGGCGAACAAACCGATCAGCAGAAGTAGCAACACCCACCAGCCAGCAATGAAGGTATGGCGATCCTTGATGGTCTCTTCTGGTCGCGGCAGCTCTTCGGGCGAATATGTCAGCGGCACCTCATTTCGATAGAACAACCAGAGCATGCCAAGGGTCGCTACGACACTGACCAGATTCACCGGCCACATGATCGAGGCGTACCGAGCGAATCCGATATCGAAAAAGTCAGCAGATACGATGTTCACCAGGTTCGAGACAACCAGCGGCAGGCTGGCAGTATCGGCAATGAAACCGGCAGCCATCACGAAAGCCAAGGTCGCCGCTGGGCTGAAGCGGAGCGCAGTCAGCATTGCGATCACGATAGGGGTCAGAATCAATGCGGCGCCATCATTGGCAAACAGGGCCGAGACCGCTGCCCCCAAGAGCACCATCAGTGCAAATAGACGTGCGCCACTGCCTCGGCCCCAACGAGCCACATGAAGCGCTGCCCACTCGAAAAATCCCGCCTCATCCAGCAGAAGGCTGATGATGATCACCGCGATGAACGTCGCTGTGGCGTTCCACACAATGTGCCAGACCACCGGGATATCGCTGAGCGTGATGACACCAGTCAGCAATGCGAGTACCGCTCCGGCAGACGCGCTCCAGCCAACGCCGAGCTCACGAGGTTGCCAGATCACCAATACCAACGTGACCATAAAAATTGAAATCGCCAGCAACATCTCAGGTCTCCACAACTCTTAACAGCAGGAGACCTGGCGTACTGGGCGACCTTCCATGGAAGCAAGGCGACCTTGGTCATCGCCAAGCCAAGAGCGGTTTGCCTCAAGCGTCGTCTTGAATACATCCACTGCCCACTGTGGGAGTTCCGGATGAAGGCGGTAATAGATCCACTGGCCTTGCCGGCGATCCTCCAGCAAACCGCACGTACGCAGTTGAGCCAAATGACGGGAGACTTTCGGCTGACTGTCGTCCAATGCCCAGATCAATTCACAGACGCACAGCTCGCCCTCAGCGGCGAGCATGAGCATGATCCGGGCACGGGTTTCGTCACCGAGGCATTTGAAGAAGGTGTGGGGCGGAATGTGCATGGCCAACCTGTATATTCGTTTTTGCGCATATTCGAATTTACAGATATGTCACCTAAATTGGAAGTTGCTTATTGGACTTGAGGCGACCACAAGTGCGGAGGGAGACATTGCAGCTCGCTTGCTCTGTAGGTTGGCAGTCGAGTAAGTAAGCTGGCGCTTAGTCTTGGAACGAGCGCCAGCATGCCTTGGTCATGCGGGTAAGCGGAAGGAGGCGCCGTAGGCAGAGTCTGGCAGGCGGCTAGATCCGTCAGCTCTCAATCTGGATCGGAAGCTCCCGCTCTGAGGACTGGTTCGGTAGAGCCCTCTCTTTTGCAGCTCTGGCACAACCAGCTCCACGAAGTCTTCCAATGTACCAGGGCTAGTTAAGGGGTTGAGCATGTAGCCACTCGTACCCGAGATCCGTGCATGCTCCTCGATTCTGTCTGCCACCTGCTCCGGAGTGCCAACCAGGATCAGATCGGTGCCCCGTGTAACATTGGCAAAGCGCTTCCTGACGTCCCCGGCGGTTAGTGGCTTGCCGCTTCCGTCGGGTCGTATCATGTAGGAAGTAAGACCCTCGGTATGAGTCGACAACGCATCGCTGTCCGCGTAGCGGCTCAGGTCGATGCCTGTGTCGCCGGCATAGCTGACGAGTTGTGCTTCCAGGTGATAGTTGCTCTGGAGCTCGTCGTATTTGCGCTGGGCTTCAATCTCGGTTTTCGCCGTCACGATGCGCAGCACTGTCAGCGACTTCACGTCATCCCGAGCGCGGCCACGTGCCTCAGCCATCGTCCAGATTTCTTCCAACCCTTGACGGATTTCATGAGGGTTCGACTTGGCTATGAAGATCAGTTCAGCATGCTTGGCCGCGAACTCGCGCCCTCTTCCAGACCAACCCGCCTGAATCAGGAGTGGCGTTCGCTGTGGGGACGGAGCGGACAGATGAGGCCCCGCCACTCGATAGCGTTCTCCCACATGGTCGATCGGCTTTACCCGGTCGCCTTGGGCGTACACCTGGCGGGTTTTGTCGGCGACCACAGCGTCGTCTGCCCAACTCCCCTCCCAAAGCTTGTAGGCCACATCCATGAACTCCTCAGCACGCTCATACCGATCTCCATGCTTGAGCATTTCCTCCAGACCGAAATTGCGCGCAGCGCTGGAAAGGTAGGAGGTAACGATGTTCCAAGCAATCCGGCCGTTGGTCATGTGATCAAGCGTACTGAACCGTCGGGCATGGGCAAAAGGATGCTCGTAGGTCGTGGACACGGTAGCGCCGAACGCGAGATTCTTCGTGATCGCTGCCAAGCCCGGGATGATCATCAGCGGGTCATTTGCAGGCGCCTCGACAGCCCACTTCACGGCTGCCTCTGCGTTACCGCCGAACACATCATAGAACCCCAATACATCTGCAAAGAACAGCATGTCGAGGTTGGCCTGGTCAGCGATGCGTGCCTGGTTGGCCCAGAACTCGAAGGTGTTGGCTGCCAGGCGCTCGTCGGCTGGATGTGTCCACAAGCTCGGCGCGCCACCGCAGCCGACGCTGGCTTGTTCGTAAAGGGCAAACAATAGGGGTTTAGGGTCGGACATCACTGTTCCTGTAATCATTGGTGTCAGCACTCAACTTATCGCCGATCCTGAAAGCCTTTGCCGTAGTAGCGCTCGAGCCGGTGTTGGACAAGCTCCAGCCCAATGGACAGAAGCCAATAGATGAGTGCGGCGGTGGCCAGCATCTCGATGTAGCGGTACGAAGAGCGGCCGTAAGACTGCGCTAGGAACATCACTTCCCATACCCCCATCACTGAAATCAACGATGAGTCTTTCAGCATGGAGATGAACTGGCTGGTGGTCGGAGGAATGATCGTGCGCATCGCCTGAGGCAGGATGATGTGGAAGAACGTCGTGGTCGGGTTCATTCCCAGCGCCACTGCTGCCTGGCGCTGGCCGGGTGGCACCGCCATGATACCGGCACGGAAAATCTCGCTCAGGTAGGCCCCGTAGTTGAGGGACAGCGCGATAACGCCCGCACTGATTGCGCCTGGCACTACGCCGAGTTGAGGCAGCCCCAGGTAAATAAGCAGAATCTGGATAAGCAAAGGCGTGCCACGGAAAAAGGAGGCGTAGAAGCTCGCTACTCCAAAGGCCACAGCGCTTCGAGAAAGCCGCGCCAGCGCTGTTACGAACCCCAGCACCAGCGACAGCCAGATCGAGCAAAAGCACAGGAACAACGTCAGTGCGGCGCCCTGCAGGAACCCATTGGGCCCCAGTTTGAGTCCAACCAGGTTTGGCAGCTTATCGAGAATGATCGAGAACTTGAGGTCGAAGCTCAGGAAGAAAAATATACAGGCGCCGAGCAATGCCGCCCATGTCAGGTACAAGCGGGTTTTGAAGCCAAAGATTCGCCGGATGCGATCCCTCTGCGTGCTGGGCGCCAGCGCGGTTTTGGCCGGATGCGGATTAAGGGCTGTCATTTAGTGATATCGGCGCCAATCCATTTTTCGGAGATCTTGGTCAGCGTCCCATCTGCCTTGAGCTCAGTCACAACCTGGGCGACCTTTTCACTCCACTGGCGATCGTTTTTCTCAACGGCGACTACGTTCGGCTCGGCATACAGGGTCTCACCGGCAATCTTGAAGCGAGGATCCTGGGCGATGCGTTCTTTAGCCGTAATGAGATTGGTGACCATGGCATCCAACCGTACCCCGGTGCCTAGCGCCAGATCCTGGAACGCTACGGTTTCGTTGTCGTAGGGTGCGACCTGGACGGTGTCAAATGGGTACGCCAGGGGTTTGTCCTCAGCCCCCTCAATGACGAGATCCTTGTTCAGATAGGCTTCATATGTGGACGCACTGATTACGCCAACCTTCTTTCCTGACAGGTCTTTACCAGAGCTGATGCCGGTATCCTTGGCGTTGACCACGATGACTGCGGGTGATTTGTAATACTCGACAGGAAAATCGAATACCTCTGCCCGCGCCTTGCTTGGCGTCATGGAGCAAACACAGATGTCGTAGCGCCCACTCCAGCGTCCAGCGGCGATCACATCCCACGAAGGTGTTTCGAGCTTGAGCTTCACCCCAAGCCGTTTAGCCACTGCCTTGGCGACATCAACGTCGAACCCGTCGAGCTGGTTCTGTTCATTCAGAAACGAAAACGGAGGGTAGTTTTCCATCAGTACGCCGGTGAGCTCGCCTTTGCTTTCTACACGTTCAAGGATTGAGCCAGCGAAGGCAGATGAACAGGCAGCAAGAAGCGCTAGGCCAGCTGGGAGGAGAGAAATGGCTTTCAACGACAGATACTCCGTTATCAAAGGATTTAAATATTAAAACGCAATATAAAATCCTTTCGTACTAACATTATGGAATATCAATGGATTGCTCAGCTATATCTCTGCTGTTTCAGGCGGCTGAGGATGACATTGCGGCGATGGCCATCGACTAGCCACCGACCGTGCCCTTTCACATGCTGATTTTTTCACCGTAGCGCGGGAATCAGCACTACCCATAATGATCCCGTTTGGGATCATTAACCCATAAAAACGGCCTTAATGTTCCCATTTGGGATCACTATGGGAGGCGTTGACAAACCGCGTTTTCCCCTCGACTTGGGCCCTATCGAAGCGGAAAATTGTCAGGTCAAAGCCCCTCCACAGCACGCGAACGGAGCCGCATCGTCCCCCATGAGATCCAAGGTACTCCAGCTCGAAAAAAACCTTCACGGCCGCGACTTTGTGGTCGGAGACATTCATTTCAAAACCACGGATCTACACCGCGGATTGCATGCGCTGGACTTCGACAGGACGAAAGATCGCCTGGTCGCGGTGGGTGATGTCATTGACCGTGGGCCCGGCGTGATGGACGGCCTCAAGCTGCTGGGTGAACCTTGGTTTTTTAGTGTGCAGGGCAACCACGAACGGATGCTTATCGACGCTTATGAGGCTAATCCCGAAGCTCGCTATTCGGCGCATGGCGCGGGTTGGTGGATGACCATAGCTGATGAGTCCAAAGGGATAATCATCGACAGGCTTCGAGACCTGCCGATTTGCATTGAGATTGAGTGCGTCCGAGGTGTAGTCGGCGTCGTTCATGCTGATGTGCCCTTCGGTATGACCTGGTCGAACTTTGTCACCCAGCTCGACAACACCGCGATCGAGGAAATCGCTCTGTGGGGACGAGATCGGATTGTTAAGCATCACCGTGAAGGAGTCCCTGGCGTATGGCGAGTTTGCACCGGGCACACATGGATTCCCCGGCCCTTGAGATTGGGCAACGTGCTCGCCTTGGATGTCACCGGTGGCGCCGACGGCTCTCTGGCCATCTACTGCGTACAGGAAGACAAAATCTACATCGACGGTGAAGCCACAACGATTGATCGGGCTGAATGCTTGAGTGAACAGCTCCAGGAGCTTGAGGAGCGCGCCGGTGCTCTCAAGACGACGGTCAATAAAAACAAGCTCATTGAAACGCAGGTGTTGGCGGCTGAGCTTGAGTCGGTAGCGAAACTGGTCAACTCAATGTGGCTAGAGGTTCGCGAAGGGATCGAGGAGCAGCAGAGGCTGACCAATGCTTTGCATGGACTCAGTCTCGCGGGTGGTGAGCGCCGCAACGCTAAGCTCGAGGAGCTTTGTGCTAGGTATGAAAACACTCAGGTCGAAGGGCTTCTTCGGCGGTTGTTAGGTTAAGAGGGTTTTATGGAGTACCTGATGAGCATCAGCCAAGCGCGTCGACGTTTTCGTCGCATCCTCAAGCTCGCAGAGAAAGGTCACAGGTTCATTTTGACGCGGTGTGGGAAGCCGGTAGGTCGGCTGGAGCTTCATGAGTAGGCGTTTGGAGCATGACAATGCATGCCCGTTGGGTTGGGGCTAGCCAACCAAGCCGCCCGCTTGCCAGGATTCAGATGATCGATTTAGGCAGCATTTCCTTGATTACGTCCGCCATTAAGGACTGAGTTTCTGCCTGAGAAATCCACCGCGAATTGGAGCCTATTTTTTCCTGCAGATCTGACATTTGGTCGCTGCAGGAGATGAAATATCTCATCGAGCAACGGGCCACCTGTTCCACCAAGTCGTAATTCAAATCACCAACAGCGCCAGCTGCGCTGCCCAAAAGGTACTGATTTGAGGACAGCGGAAGCACGACGTGAATCACCTCGTCATGCTTATCGAGGAATGGTTTGAAAGCCCTATCTCCTTTGACGTGGAAAAGTACGATCGAATCGCCCAACGGGAGATTGTCGGGTTCGAAGCTTTTGACTGAGTAATGCATCACTGCCAGGCGCGCCGCCCGCGCGGATGGTGAAATCGACTCGGACATGATTCGTACATGGCTCTGTTTCACTATTGCGTTGATCTGAGGTAGGAAGCTCGGTAAGGCATTGGTGATATCGGCCGCAAACCGTTCAGTCATGGGCCGTAGGGCCTCCTTAAGCGTTGTCTGACTGTGTTGCAGGATGGACTGCATCTGATCGAGCGTAATCCCATGCGGTGCCAAAGCCTTGCGAAACATTTCTGACTCTGGCGTGAGATGTTCATCGATGAGCAAGCCCAAGATATGCGGGTCTGCTAGGTACGACATGATCTGGCTAGTAACCTCTTCGAAAAGCTCACCCATGTTCTCTCTGACGTGCCTACTTCGCACCTCAAAATGAGCGAGCATCTCGGCAATGAGGCTCGTATCTTCCGGGCGAGTGTATCCCTTCCGGAGCCGATCTATGAGTGGCGCGTAGACCTCGCGTTCTGCCTCAGTAATTTTGTCATCCAGGTCGGTTTCTGCCTGGATGGCATAGAAGCGGCGCACGAGCCCTACATCAGCTATGTTTGCAGGTCGCGGCGCCCGGGTATGTTCGTACACCCAGCAGCGGACAGTTTTGCCGTTCGAGGGAATGCGAAATCCCTTCTGCAGAAATTGAGGTATGAAATGCTGACGGACACCTGACACTGGTCACCAATCCTTCTGTAGCGAATCCCTGCCTTGATGCATGCGGGCATAGAGCCGACTTGCACTCACAGTCTTGAGAGCTCCGCCAATGATGCCGCGGATTCGTTGACTAATTCGAGAATCCCCCTCGCGGCGGGCTGCCTCGAGCCGCTCTATTTTGGCGATCATTCGAGCAATGTTTTCCCTAGCCCGCTGCCGGCTTCCAAGCCTTTTCATTTTGCCCCCAAGATTCGGTAAGTGGCGTTGAGACCTTCACCCTAGCACCGTGGAAAGTGAAGCGCCTACCCCACCAACCACCTGCCAAGATACGCCGAATCAGAATGCTGTATATCTATACAGTATTCCGTCGGGTTCGGTAAATTCGGCACTGGAGGTAGGTGTTGCGTCGCTCGAATGTCCAGAAAAGCTCTTCCAAATAGCCTGGAGGCCCCGCCCTCTGTGGCCTTGAGATGATCTCTATATCTGGAGAGGCTTGCATAGACGGTTCAAGCGGTCGGTGCTAGACGTGGACGTTTGGGGGCCGTTCAGTACCCGGCTGAGCGGTGTTAAATCAAATGCTGTATGTATATACAGTAAATAATAGTCTCAATTTACAGAGGTTGCGCCAGATATGCGGAATCCATTTCCACAGCGCTAGCGTGGTTTTGTGGACATCTGAGCGACTTCCTTCGAGCAACTCTCCTGCCTAGCTGACCGTCTTCAGCTTGTCGTACCAATCAGCGTAAGGGGTATCAACCACCCGATACCGGTTGTAATCGGGGCTGCCATCAGTCCACCAGACGTTTCCGCGCTCACCAAGTGCCACCTTGGCAGCGTTGATCATCTCGTGGGCCAGCTTCAGAGCGCTCAGATCGTCCTCAAATTTCGCCCGTTTTACCTCACGACGAGCGTCCATGAGCTGGTTTACCAGGCGCTGCCGAGCATCCTCTGGGATCGCGGGGTTCGAGCAGCGCCATAGCTGTCCTTTCACTACGAAGTAGCGTCCATCTAGTGTCGTCGGATGCATTAGGTAGATTTCGTGTTTTGGCTGATCGTATTCAACAGAGCGCGATCGCGCTGCGTAGGTTCAGCAAAGCCAACTATCGGCAAGCTCTCTTAGCAATGACCTGATCGGTCACCTTGGGTACTCTCGAATACTACTGACATCCAGGACACCTTTCATGCCCATCAGCACCATCGCGGGACTTCTGCGAGAAGCAAAGCACGTAGTCGTTTTCACCGGCGCCGGCGTATCAGCAGAGAGTGGCATCCCTACCTTCCGGGATGCATTAACCGGACTCTGGTCTCGCTTCGATCCTGCACAGCTGGCAACTGCTGAGGCATTCCGTGCGGATCCGAGCCTGTGCTGGGGTTGGTATGAGTCACGCCGACTGAAAGTGCTTCAGGCGAAGCCGAATGTTGCACACATGGCGATAGCAGAGCTCGCCAAGCACGTACCTAGATTGACGGTTGTGACCCAGAACGTTGATGACCTGCATGAGCGGGCCGGGAGCTTGGATGTGATTCATCTCCACGGCAGCCTTCACTCACCCCGGTGTATTGACTGCGGAAACCCCTATGAAGCCGCCATACCCCCAGGTGGTGTGTCTGACGAAAATTGCCGTCTTGAACCACCGCGGTGCGGTGCATGCAACGGGCACATCAGACCCGGGGTGGTCTGGTTCGGAGAAATGCTTCCTGAGGATGCATGGAGCGCTGGTCTAGGAGCTGCAGAAGAGTGTGACCTATTCTTTTCAATCGGTACTTCAGGCGTTGTCTTTCCAGCCGCAGAACTGCCCTTACGTGCTCTCGGCGCTGGCGCGTCAGTGGTACATGTCAATCCCATAGCATTCGAGATCAGTAGCAAAGAACACTTCCTACAAGGGCCTGCCTCTACAATTCAGACGCTGATCGTTGAAGCGTTCGGCTGATATTCCTCTGCCCTAATCCAGCGGTGGATGTGGTTTGGAGCGTTTATAGTGCGGGGAGATCATGCAGCAATTCGCAAGATCTCCTTTGAGTCCACACCTGCCTAACCGGGGAACATGAAGAACGCCATACCGCTGCTTTGTCTCCTGAAAAAGCTATGGTCAGTAGGCCGATGCTATGTTGCTCTTGCGCCTTCGCTGTCTGTAATGCCACCGTGCTGGCCTCGGCGTTTCGGTTGGTAGTCATGCCACAGAACCGCGGCCCGTCTCTGATTCAGCATTTACTAAACGTTGGGATTACATGATGTCTGACCAATTGCATTTCACTCGTCAAACGTTACTAGCTGCTTCTGATCTTATTGAGGAGGCAGGAACGAACGCCGGTTTCGACCTGATGGTGCAACGCCTTGAGCTGGATCAATGGGTGCCTTCAGGTAGTGGGATCTCTGTTTCCAAGAAAAGAGTGGTGTTCAACAAGGCACTCTTGGAGCGTGCGGAAATCGTCTTCAGGGCTCGCGAGGGGCAGATGACGCATGGTGAAGCTCTGGTACGAGAAGCTGTTCGGATGATGACTTCGCCCTCGAGGTATGAACATCAGAGCCAGCTCGAACGTTGCTTGGCGCGGGATGGTTTTACGGTCTCCTGGGATGAAGGAGACTGCGGACAAGGCACGCCACCATGGCTGAGACGAAGCCTGCCACAAAATGTGGATCTGCCTGCTGGTGATGATCAAGTCCACCGGCACCTGAAGAATTTCGACTTTCTAAGATCATGTAGTCATCTCGACCAGGCTATCGACGCACACACCCGGGGAGATTGGGCTGCTGCCAATGCTCAGATCAGGACATTTCTTGAAAGCCTTATCTTGGAGATAGCGACAAAAATCGCTCCCGATGATCTACCAGGGAATGCCGGTTTAAATAACGGCTTTCAAGCTTTAGCGAAATGCGGCTTTCTTTCTGAGAGCCGTTCCGAATGGAATCAGGATGGTAAAGGAATGCTGAACGGCCTCCTAAAAATGCTGCACTCGGATGGCTCGCACAAAGGACTATCCGATGAGGATCACTCTACTATGAGACTCCATTTGGCGCTTGTGATCGCCAGGACGTTGCTCAACCGACTGGCTAATGGCAGGTGAGCAACGCCATCACTGGGCGTCCTGAGGACGACCTTCTACCGCCGCCCTGCCCTCAAACACCTAGGTCATCGTCAATTCGCCTCCCCACCAGTTCTCGAGGGATGACGTCAGCGGGCACTATCAGCAAGAGACGGTCGGCGAGGTAATCGCTGTAGCACGCCAGGATCGTAACCCTATTGGGTAGGTCGTCCGGCCCTGGCGCTTCAATGCCCGCCTTGATCTGAGCGCTCTGAACTATCCTCAGAATGTCCTCGCCTAGCCATTGCTGTTCGAGATATTCCTTTTGGCTGCGGGCGGGTTTCGGCCCGAACGAACGCAGCAGATCAGCCACGGTTTCGAGAAGGCGTTGGGGGCCCAGGTGCTCCAACGCAGCTTTCCAGAGCATTCCTTCTTGAGGCATCGTGAGTCGGTTACGAAGCATTGGTAGTACAGGATCCTTCTGATGAGACTTTTTCTAGATTGCGAATTCACGGAGCTCAACGTCACAGCAAAGCTGATTTCGCTGACGCTGGTAGCAGAGGACGGCAGGGAATTTTATGTCGAATTGCTCGACACATGGCACCTCGACGACTGCAGCGACTTCGTAAAGGAGATCGTGCTCCCTCAGTTGTGGGGTGGCGACTACAGATATCCCGTACTCGATGCCCGGGACAGGCTGTTGGCGTTTCTAGGTTCATTTGACTGCATGACTAGAGTGGTGACTGATGCCCCGGAGTACGATTGGGAGCTGTTCTGCGAACTCGCGTATCACGAAGGTAGGTGGCCGCAGAATGTGTATCCGGCACCTACCAATGCGCTCAGCCTTGAGCCGCTGCACGATGGATCCGACCTCCCTCATCATGCCTTGCTCGATGCTCGGATCATCGCTGGAATGTTTGTTCCGAAGGCCAGTGGCTAGGCACTACCTGCTTCCCAGCTTTTGCTGTCCACCCCATTGTCGACTGAGTGACTAAGAGAAAAATCTCCCGAGGACGCTGGAGTCGTCAGCTTGTGTCCATCCGTACTTCCAGCTTCAGAGACTGATCGACATGTCAAATACCCACAAAAAAATCAGGATTATTTGTATGTTGTTTGGCTGCAAAAGCAAGCTGATGGCCTTGCAGGCCCCAAAGAAGCGACAATGGTTCGTGCGGGTATGCCCACCGTCCATTTCTTCATGATTTACCTTTGAGATTGCTCAAAGAGCCGCTTCGCAGTAGATCAAGTGCGAAAAGGCCAAATCACAGCCATACAAGCTTGAGTGATCTGGCGGGCTAAGAGGTGGCAGGGACGCCGCTGCTTTGCTTTTGAGAACAAACAAAAGAACTCCGTTTTTGAATTTTTGATTCAAGGGTAGCTCTTGAAAAATGTCGCATTTTTGACACAATTGACGCATTTAGGACATTTCTGGGAGCGCTGGGAGAAGCCAGTTGGCTGAAATCCCTTCCCTGGCTAAAGGGGAATGGCAAAGCGCTCGATCTCAAGTTTGAGATGCTCAGGCATGTTGTTCGCGACGTTCAATTCAACCGGTACGCCCAGCATCTCCTCGAGCTTCGACTCAAGATCGAAGATCGTGAAAAGAGAGATTTTCCCTTCCCGCTGGGCTGGTATGGTCACCAGAAGATCGAGGTCGCTCCCCTCGACGTCTTCATAACGACAAACTGAGCCAAAGATTCGAACGTTCACGAAGCCGTAGGCTTCGATGGCTTCCCGCATTATCTTATTTTTGCCTTGAATGGCCTGGGATGGCTTCACTGTTCACCTGGTCGGCTGGACGTCTTCTGCATGGCTGGATGTGTACGTCACAAAGTCGATTATCGCGGCTCATGGCCTAGCGTGCTTAAGACAAGGGCGTGGTCTCCGCTGGGGCTGCGGGCTAACTCGTCCACCAGTCGCTTTCATCTCTAGCCACCCTGTACTCGGAAAAATATTGCTCAATTTCACAATCTAGTGACACGACTTCGAGCGATGTCGACGGGTCTAAAAGGTCGGCCTGTTGTCGGGCCCACTCAGCCCATACCTTGACCTGTTCGTCTTCTGCCTGGCTCGCTCTGACTACCTGCTCTACAAAGGAGCGTAATCTATTCGCCTTTTCCCACCGCTCTAGATTCCGCACCAGCCGCTTGCGCAGACGGCGCTGTTGTTCTGCTTTAATAGCTTGAGCTTTGCGGGCTCTCTCCTCTTCATCGTCGCGCCTCCTCCTCTCCTCAGATTCCTTACGATCTGTCCTGATCCGTAAGATCAACGCTTCTAAGCCGTTGATAAAAAGGTGGATCTTCTCCTCTATCTTGCCCGTTTTTGCGTCGGCAAAGGTTTTCTGGGGCCCGTAGTCTGGACTTTCCCTGAAGATCAAAGTCAGCTCACCGGTAGAGAGATATTCGTATCTTGGTAGGCCCATACGTGATAGCTCCAATGACCACACCTTCGCGGGTTTTGGGTCAGGCGGCGGCGGTGGGAGCTCTTGCTTCGATAGCCTTTCACGAAGGGTTACGTAGACAGTCTCTCCGTCGAAGGTGACCGTCGTGTGCTGTTTGGCAACGGCCCACTTACAGCCATTCGCTTCAGTGTATTTGAGCAGCGTGTCCAGCAATATTGCTGAGCGCTCGATCAGTGCAGCCGAGATGCGAGTATTGAGCACGTTGTTTTGCTGCAGCGCTAGCCGCCCTTCAACCGATTTAGCTTTTTCAGCCGCTTTGCGCCAGCGCTCTACGAGGGGATGCGGATCAACCAGGACATCAGGTATTGGCACCTGGGGAAGCGGAGGCGCTTCGCTGGGGATCTTGGCTGGCTTCGGTGGGAATAAGGTGCGATCTAATACACGGAATGAAACCAACTCGTTTGAGGTTGGTGGCGTTGGTTTCTTGGGTCTTTTCGCTGCTGGCTTTGCCCAGTGGCCTCGACGAGGGACAGCGATGCCGGCCTTTCTGCAGGCTTTACCAAGCGCTACATCTGAGACACCTATCTCGCGAGCAAGGGTCAGAACTGGTGTTGACCAAACCTGCTCGAACAGCTCTTGGGCTGGGAACGATACTGTCTTATACATCTAGCCGCCTCCAACCATTTTCACCGGGGTCTCAGCGAAGGTTAGCTCCTTGCGCATCTGGGAGCTCAGGGTGGGCGATTTTGATGGGCTCCCAACGGCACCTGCGAAGCCAAATAGTCGAGCATCTGCATTTGGGACAGCTAAGTCTATTAGGCCTGAGCTACGAGTGGTGCTAAGACTGTGAGGGTAGATCCTTACAACTCGCGGGTTGCTCGACGGGTTTGCTCAGTTTTGTAGCCCATCGTATCGAGCCAGGCATGGCCATCCACCTGATCAACGTGATCTGTCTGACTGTGGGGCATGAATTGCGCCTATCGAGCACGTAGCCGGGTACGGCGCTTTTCCCATGGTGATGGCTGCGAGGAAATCAAAAGCAAGGAGCACATCTGTACTCCATCGTGTGATATCTCTCGATTGCCTGGCTTATCCCTCTGACTCATTCGTACCGATGGAGGCTCGCAGCTCCTGGATTTCAGCTTCTGCCTTTGCGAGCTTTTGCGCTAAATCAACTTCCTTACGTTGCGCTTCGGCGGCATCGGAGCGAGCTTCATTAGACTCTTTCGTCTTGCTTTCAAGCTGGTGCGCGAGGAGCTCTTTGGCGCCTTCCGCCCGGGCAGTCGCGGAATTGGCGATGCCTAGGTCGCTTTTCAGATGCTCAATAGTGTCACGATGCTGGTTGGCTTCCTTGGCGTGCTGGCGGTTTTCAGCGATTAAGCGTTCGTTGTCTCGGATCATCCGTGTGGCCTCCTCCTGCTTAACCATCAGCGTCTGCTGCAGGACTGTCACCTCCTGCTGAATCTGATAGATCTGAGACTCATGGCGGCTTAGATCCTGGTCACGCTGTTCTTTTACCGCAGCGCGGTAGTGTTCAAGCGATTCCCTCGCATGCGTGTGCTTCTCCTCGAGCGACTGGATTTGGGTGTCCTTCTCTTGGATACGAACTTCAAGGTCAGCGCAGTTCTGGCTGATCCTAGCGTTACGAGTAATCTCAGTTTGGAGGCTGGATTGAAGGGTCTTGAGCTCTTCATCCTGGCTCTGCAGCGCGGACTGGAGTTTGGTGATTTCCAATTGCGCCTGATCGAGCTGAGCCTGAAGTGTACTGCTTTCCGCCTTCATC
>Ga0268257_1000486_pt1 | contig 47824 bp, 40 predicted proteins | sample AgamicAtPrz_FD_200249 | JGI IMG/M metagenome (GOLD analysis project Ga0268257, IMG submission 200249) | Agave microbial communities from Guanajuato, Mexico - At.P.rz (v2) (version 3) | ecosystem: Host-associated > Plants > Phyllosphere > Phylloplane/Leaf | place: Guanajuato, Mexico | collected... | reverse complement strand
AAAGCTGCGAATACGGCGCAGCGGGCGGCCGTTTTCATCAAATTCCGGTGAAATGACGTCGTTTTTCATAAAAGAGTTGTCTGCTTGTGAGAGTGTTCGGGAAACGGGCATTATCCAAAGTTAAGCCTTCTATGCAAGCATGGGAAAGATCCGGTTTACAGCCGAATGCCGCTGTGCTGCAATCTGCCCCCCTGTTATCGCGAAGTTAAGACCATGCAAGCCTCTCAATTTTCAGCCCAGGTGCTGGACTGGTACGACAAATACGGGCGTAAAACCCTGCCCTGGCAAATTGAAAAAACGCCCTACAAAGTATGGCTCTCTGAGGTGATGTTGCAACAAACGCAGGTCACAACGGTTATTCCCTATTTTGAACGCTTTATGGCGCGCTTCCCGACGGTAACGGATCTGGCCAACGCCCCGCTGGATGAGGTGCTGCACCTCTGGACCGGGCTGGGCTACTACGCCCGGGCGCGCAATCTGCACAAAGCGGCGCAGCAGGTTGCCACCCTGCATAAAGGCCGCTTCCCGGAGACCTTCGACGAAGTGGCGGCCCTGCCCGGCGTCGGGCGCTCTACCGCGGGCGCTATCCTTTCGCTGTCGCTGGGCAAACACTTCCCGATCCTCGACGGCAACGTCAAGCGCGTGCTGGCGCGCTGCTACGCGGTAGGCGGCTGGCCGGGCAAAAAAGAGGTGGAGAAGCGCCTGTGGGAGATAAGCGAAACCGTGACCCCGGCCGCAGGCGTTGAGCGTTTTAACCAGGCGATGATGGATTTAGGGGCGATGGTGTGCACCCGCTCAAAGCCGAAGTGCGAGCTCTGCCCGCTGAATAACCTCTGCGAGGCCTATGCCACCCGCTCCTGGGCGCTCTATCCTGGCAAAAAACCGAAGCAAACCCTGCCCGAGCGCACCGGCTATTTCCTGCTGCTCCAGCATGAAAACAAGGTGCTGCTGGCCCAGCGTCCGCCAAGCGGGCTGTGGGGCGGGCTGTTCTGCTTCCCGCAGTTTGCCGACGAGGCCGAACTGCGCGCCTGGCTGGCGGATCGCCAGATTAGTGCCGATAATCTTCGGCAGCTAACCGCGTTTCGCCATACTTTTAGCCATTTCCATCTGGATATTGTGCCAATGTGGCTTCCCGTGTCCTCATTCACGGCGTGCATGGATGAAGGAAGCGGTCTCTGGTATAACTTAGCGCAACCGCCGTCAGTGGGTCTGGCGGCACCCGTTGAGCGCCTGTTACAGCAATTACGCGTCGGGGCAATCGCTTAGCCCCGGGCGACAAAGAGGATTTAGTATGGCCAGAACAATTTTTTGTACCTTCCTGCAGCGTGACGCCGAAGGCCAGGACTTTCAGCTCTATCCGGGCGAGCTGGGTAAGCGCATCTATAACGAGATCTCTAAAGAAGCATGGGCGCAGTGGCAGCAGAAACAGACTATGATCATCAACGAGCAGAAGCTCAATATGATGAACGTCGAGCACCGCAAACTGCTGGAGCAGGAGATGGTCAATTTCCTGTTTGAAGGCAAAGACGTGCACATCGAAGGCTATACGCCGCCAGAAAAATAATGAAGGGCCTGATGGCCCTTTTCAACAAACACAACACGCACTCACGGAATGATGAAAAAATTTTTAGCGCTAGCCCTCGTTGCGCCGTTACTTGTTTCTTGTTCCTCTAAAAATAAAGGCGATAGTTATAACGAAGCCTGGGTTAAGGACACTAACGGTTTTGACATTCTGATGGGGCAGTTTGCCCATAACATCGAAAATATCTGGGGATTTAACGAGGTCCTGATTGCCGGACCGAAGGATTACGTTAAGTATACCGACGCCTACCAGACCCGTAGCCACATCAACTTTGATGACGGTACCATCACCATCGAGACCATCGCCGGCACCGATCCTGCCGCGCGCCTGCGCCAGGCTATCGTTAAAACCCTGCTGATGGGCGACGATCCGGGCTCTATCGATCTCTATTCCGACGCCGACGATATCACCATCTCCAAAGAGCCGTTCCTCTATGGCCAGGTGGTGGACCAGACCGGGCAGCCGATCCGCTGGGAAGGCCGCGCCAATAACTTCGCCGATTATCTGCTGCAAACGCGCCTCAAGAGCCGCACCAACGGCCTGAAGATTATCTACAGCGTCACTATCAACCTGGTGCCGAACCACCTTGATAAGCGTGCGCATAAATATCTCGGTATGGTGCGCCAGGCGTCGCGCAAATATGGCGTGGAAGAGTCGCTGATCCTGGCCATTATGCAGACCGAATCCTCCTTTAACCCCTACGCGGTGAGCCGCTCCGATGCGTTGGGGCTGATGCAGGTTGTGCAGCACAGCGCCGGGAAAGACGTCTTCCGTGCCCAGGGGCGATCCGGCATGCCGAGCCGCAGTTATCTGTTCGATCCCGCCAGCAATATTGACACCGGCACCGCCTATCTGGCGATGCTGAATAACGTCTATCTGGGCGGCATCGATAACCCGACCTCCCGGCGTTATGCGGTGATCACCGCCTATAACGGCGGCGCGGGCAGCGTACTGCGGGTCTTCTCTAACGATAAGATACAGGCGGCAAGTATTATCAACAGCATGACGCCAGGGGATGTCTATCAGACCCTGACCACCCGCCACCCTTCCGCCGAGTCCCGCCGTTATCTTTATAAGGTGAATACGGCGCAGAAGGGGTATCGCCGCAGGTAGTGCCTGCTCGCCATTTTCCCCTCACCCTAACCCTCTCCCCACAGGGGAGAGGGAACCGTTTAGTGCGGACTGAAAATACCTGCCCGGGCTTTTCCCCCTCTCCCCTTTGGGGAGAGGGCCGGGGTGAGGGGAAGCCCGCCATCCACCCATACAAAAACGTTATTTGCATCACAATCCAATCTGCAAATTAATATGGATTGCATTTTTTTGCGGGAGGTAACAAAACATAACGCCGCTCGCTGATAGAATTGCATCAAATAAACCCCCTAAATGTTTCCATACAAACAATTAGCCCGCTCACTTGTGAGGAAAGTAACATGAACCTTAAGCTGCAGCTTAAAATCTTGTCATTTCTGCAGTTCTGTCTGTGGGGGAGCTGGCTAACAACGCTCGGCTCCTACATGTTTGTCACCCTGAAATTCGATGGCGCCTCCATCGGAGCAGTATACAGCTCGCTGGGTATTGCCGCGGTATTTATGCCCACCCTGCTGGGGATAGTGGCGGATAAGTGGATCAGCGCCAAATGGCTCTATGCCCTCTGCCACCTGGTGGGCGCGGCCACGCTGTTTATGGCGGCGGGGGTGACCACGCCGGGGGCGATGTTTGTGGTGATCCTGCTTAACTCGCTGGCCTATATGCCAACGCTTGGCCTTATCAACACCATCTCCTACTATCGCCTGAAAACGGCGGGGCTGGATATCGTTACCGACTTCCCGCCCATCCGCATCTGGGGCACCATCGGCTTTATTATGGCGATGTGGGCGGTGAGCTTCTCCGGCTTTGAGCTGAGCCATATGCAGCTGTACATTGGCGCCGCGCTCTCGCTCGTGCTGGTACTCTTCACCCTGACCCTGCCGCATATTCCGGTCTCTAACCAGCAGCGCAACCAGAGCTGGAGCAGCATGCTCGGCCTGGACGCCTTCGCGCTGTTCAAAAACAAACGCATGGCGATCTTCTTTATCTTCTCCATGCTGCTGGGCGCCGAGCTGCAAATCACCAACATGTTCGGCAACACCTTCCTGCACAGCTTCGATAACGATCCGCTCTTCTCCGGCAGCTTTATCGTGGAGCACGCCTCGGTGATGATGTCTATCTCCCAGATCTCCGAGACTCTGTTCATCCTGACCATTCCGTTCTTCCTGAGCCGCTACGGCATTAAGAACGTTATGCTGATCAGTATCGCCGCGTGGATGCTGCGCTTCGGCCTGTTCGCCTACGGCGACCCGTCGGCCTTCGGCACCGTGCTGCTGGTGCTGTCGATGATCGTCTACGGCTGCGCCTTCGACTTCTTCAACATTTCGGGTTCGGTGTTTGTAGAGAAAGAGGTGCGCCCGGAAATCCGCGCCAGCGCGCAGGGGATGTTCCTGATGATGACCAACGGCTTCGGCTGTATCCTGGGCGGTATTGTGAGCGGGAAAGTGGTGGAGATGTACACCACCAACGGCATTACCGACTGGCAGCCGGTGTGGCTGATCTTCGCCGGTTACTCCGTGGTGCTGTTCTTTGCCTTTATGGCGCTGTTCAAATACAAGCATGTTCGCACCGAGGATGGTGTTCAGCCTGTCGCGCATTAATCCCTGTCCCCTCTCCCGCCGGGAGAGGGGCTTTTCTTACTTCAGCACTTCTTACTTCAGCACGTAGCCGTACAGCCGCTTAATGCCGTCCGCATCCTTTTCGCTATAGACCCCCTGCAGCTCCGGCGAGAAGCCCGGCAGAAGGTTTACCCCCTCCTCCAGCGCCAGGAAATACTGCTGCACCGCCCCGCCCCACAGCTCGCCCGGCACCACGCATAATACGCCCGGAGGATAAGGCAGCGCCCCTTCGGCCGCGATACGCCCCTGCGCCTCGCTGATGCGCACCAGCTCCACGTTGCCGCGGATAAACTCCTGATTGGCATCCTGCGGGTTCATTACCACTTCCGGCAGGCTCTGCTGGCGGAACATCGCTTTTTGCAGATCTTTTACCTCAAAGCTAACGTACAGGTCGTGCATCTCCTGACACAGCTGACGGATAGTGTAGTCGCGATAGCGCACCGGATACTTCTGCCAGATGGTGGGCAGCACGTCCGCCAGCGGCGTATCGTCCTCAATATGCTGCTCAAACTGACCGAGCATCGCCACCAGCTGGGCCATCTTTTCGGCGCTCTCCGCCGGCGTAAGCAGGAACAGGATGGAGTTGAGATCGCACTTTTCCGGCACGATGCCGTTTTCGCGCAGGTAGTGCGCCAGAATGGTGGCCGGAATGCCGAAGTCGGTGTACTCCCCGGTTTGCGGATCGATGCCCGGCGTGGTCAGCAGCAGCTTGCACGGGTCGACAAAATATTGCTCCCGGGCGTAGCCCTCAAAACCGTGCCATTTCTCACCCGGCTCAAAGCTAAAGAAGCGGCGCTCGCTGGCGATGGTGTGGGTAGGATGGTCCTGCCACGGCCGCCCGGCCACCACCGGCGGAATAAAGGGGCGGATCATTTTGCAGTTGGCGATAATCGCCTTGCGCGCTTCGATGCCCAGCGCCACGCATTCAGCCCACAGGCGGCGCCCGCTCTCCCCTTCGTGCATTTTGGCGTTCACGTCCAGAGAGGCAAACAGCGGGTAAAAGGGGCTGGTAGAGGCGTGCAGCATAAAGGCATTGTTCAGGCGCTTGTGCGGGCAAAAGCGCGCCTGGCCGCGCAGGTGGTTATCTTTTTTGTGGATCTGCGAGGTTTGCGAGAACCCGGCCTGCTGCTTGTGCACCGACTGGGTCACAAAGATCCCCGGATCGTTTTCATTAAGTTCCAGCAGCAGCGGCGAGCAGTCGGCCATCATCGGGATAAACTGCTCGTAGCCCACCCACGCCGAGTCAAACAGGATGTAGTCGCACAGGTGGCCAATCTTGTCGATCACCTGGCGGGCGTTATAGATGGTGCCGTCGTAGGTGCCAAGCTGGATCACCGCCAGGCGGAACGGCCGCGCGTCATTGGCTTTCTCAGGCGCCACCTCGCGGATCAGCTGGCGCAGGTAGTCGTCGTTAAAGCAGTGCTCGTCGATACCGCCGATAAAGCCAAAGGGGTTGCGCGCGGCTTCCAGATAGACCGGCGTCGCCCCGGCCTGGATCAGCGCGCCGTGATGGTTTGATTTATGGTTGTTGCGGTCGAACAGCACCAGATCGCCGCGGGTCAGCAGCGCGTTGGTCACCACCTTGTTGGCGGCGGAGGTGCCGTTCAGCACAAAGTAGGTTTTATCGGCGTTAAACACCTTTGCCGCGAATTTCTGCGCATGCTTGGCCGAGCCTTCGTGGATCAGCAGATCCCCCAGCTTAACGTCGGCGTTGCACATATCGGCGCGAAACAGGTTTTCGCCAAAGAAGTCGAAGAACTGGCGCCCGGCCGGGTGCTTTTTGAAGAAAGCGCCGTGCTGATGGCCCGGACAGGCAAAGGTGCTGTTGCCCATGGCAACGTACTGGCTCAGGGTGTCGAAAAACGGCGGCAGCAGCTTCTCTTCATAGCGGCAGGCGGCGGCCTCCAGCTCCAGCCACTCCTGCGCCCTGCCGGCGATAACGGCATCGACGCCGGCCGGAACCTCACCCGGCTCCTGCGAGAACATAAAAACAGGCAGCTGGAACCCGGTGCGTTTCAGCAGGGCCAGGATGCCGCTGCGGCTGTCTGCAACGGTAATGACGACTGCCGCCACGTCCGTAAAATCGGTGTTATCCAGGGTCACCGCTTCCCGGTGGGTGGATGAGGTGGACACCAGCTCGCGGCTGACGGCAATTTTCATTGTTTTCATAAGCACAAATACCCGTTAAAGGCGAGAAAAGCCCCGGACAGGGTGATCCCTGCCCAACGAAGGTGTCTGACCGGAGTTCAGCTCCGACCGCCAGACATCAGTAAAAGCAGATCGCGTCCGATCTTACTGTTGTCCTGCAGTGAGCCTGCGTTAGCCTTACCGCATGGTAAGAACGGGAGAGAAAGCAGAGAGAGGAGCGGGCGTTCGCGCAGCGGTGGAGAGCGTATTCATTAGCGGCCCCGGAGCAGGAGGGAGAAAATTTGCGCAATAATGTCACCTTTCACCAGGGGGTGCAAGGAACAATCCTTATGCAGAAAAGCCGGGAATGTTTAGCGATTAATCGCTGAAAAGAGTAATAATAATGCAATATCAATGAGTAAATAACAGGAGTTCAGATTGGTTATTGGTCCCTTTATCAATGCGGGTGCCGTTTTGCTGGGCGGCGTGCTCGGCGCGGTGCTCAGCCAGCGCCTACCGGAGCGCGTACGCTCTTCCATGCCGTCGATCTTCGGGCTGGCCTCGATGGGCATCGGCATCCTGCTGGTGATCAAGTGCGCCAACCTGCCGGTGATGGTGCTGGCAACGCTGCTCGGCGCGCTTATCGGCGAGTTCTGTTATCTGGAAAAGGGCATTAATAGCGCGGTCGGCAAAGCCAAAAATCTGCTCTCCCGCGGCACCAATGCCAGCGGCGCTCACGAATCCTTTATTCAGAGCTTTGTGGCGATCATTATTCTTTTTTGCGCCAGCGGCACCGGTATTTTTGGCGCCATGCAGGAGGGGATGACCGGCGACCCGAGCATTCTTATCGCCAAAGCCTTTCTCGATTTCTTTACCGCGACCATCTTCGCCACCACGCTCGGTATCGCCGTGGCCGCCATCTGCGTGCCGATGTTACTTATTCAGCTTACGCTGGCGATGGGCGCAACCCTGATTCTGCCGTTAACCACCCCGGCGATGATGGCGGATTTCACCGCCGTAGGCGGCCTGCTGCTGCTTGCCACGGGCTTGCGCATCTGCGGGATCAAGATGTTTGCGGTGGTCAATATGCTGCCCGCACTGGTGCTCGCTATGCCCCTTTCCGTGCTGTGGACCACCTTTTTTGCCTGAGTTTTCGGCGAACTGGCGAGAGAGTGTGCAGGCCGTAACGAAAACGACAAATTTCGTTGACGATGGGCGGGAGATCGGGTTTAATGCGGCCCGTTGCCCGGATAGCTCAGTCGGTAGAGCAGGGGATTGAAAATCCCCGTGTCCTTGGTTCGATTCCGAGTCCGGGCACCACTAATTTAAAGAACCCGCCCAAAAGGCGGGTTTTTGCTTTTGGCGAGCCGGACTCTCCATCGAACTACGTTCGATTATTCGCCGCGAGCGGCTCACCCCTTCGGGGCCAGCGCGACAGGCGCGCTGTTCAACGCCTCCGGCGTTAGTCCGGGTCCGGGCACCACTAATTCAGAAAAACCAGCCTCAGGGCTGGTTTTTTGCTTTTGGCGAGCCGGACTCTTCATCGGACTGCATACCGCTATGGCAGAAGCGCCAAAATAAGGTCAAAAAAAGCGTCGTCATCAAATACCCGTCCTGGCTCTGATAAAGCATCCTGAGAATTAAAGGTCCAGTCATTCACGCTGCCTGACCGCATAAACAGCCGCCCGAGCGTTGTTACGCCCCCTGCGCTATGTAGAGACGCTTCGACGCACCCCGTCACGCTCTGACCGTATAAAAATATCGGCACAAACCTTATGGCGCGGTCATCGTAACGCAGAACGATACCAGGAATATCAAACGCCCCACCCTCCACCAGCAGGTCGGTAACCAGAACACCGAACGTCTCCACGTTCAGGCCGGTGTCCACCAGCCACTCCTCCATCTGCTCCTGAAGCAGCCCCATTCGTAGACGAAACGCTGCGATATCGGCCTGGCTTTTACTTGAGAAGGAAACCGGGGCGGGCTGCCGGGCATGGAGTTTTTTGAGGAACTGCGATTTTGCGGACATGCTGTTATCTGGCCTTACGTACGGGTTGTGGTATCGAGATACTGCTGTTGCCTGAGATGGCGTAACAGCACCCTCCCCTCCGGCATAAACTCCGTACCATAGCGCACCAGGCCAACCCCCTTGAGTTCAGCGTCAATGGCATAGCGCAGCTCGCCGGGAACCTCCTGTTCCAGAAGCACAACGGCTATCTTTTTCAGGCGCGGTTCATACTTGAGCAGTACGGAAGACAAGGTGGCCATTAGTTCATGCGCCGTACCCGGCATGCCCTGAAGAATTTTGGTCATGTCAGGCAGGCCGTAGTCCGGCAGGTGTGCCAGCGTCCCGGCGCGGCAGTTGAGAACGCGCTGCATGTTGTCTAGCACCGAGAGGATGACCTGATTTTCTTCGCTGACATGGTGAAGGTCGAGGCCGCCTGCAAAATTACCGTAAAGCATCTCGCACAGTGAGGGAGTATTTCGGGTCATGGCTAACCTCCATTGTTATTTAGTGATTTTTTTAATGAAAAATATATAACAAGTCTTTAAATTTTATTATGGATTGTAGTTTATAATTCTTTTATTAAAGGCAACTAACCATTAGAGGCCAGTACTATTTCTACATTATTCGCACAAATAACATCTGAAGCATGTTTACCATCGAAAACATTCTTAGATAGGACTATCGCGTCCAAGCCATCGTCAAGATATACAACTGGAGAAGTACAGGAAATTTCTGTTTAAAAAAGCAAACAACCTAACCGACAACTTGTCATGAAAAACACCCCTCCTTTCCTCTTATATTTCCCAGAATTTATAATTATACATTTAAATCTCAGAACTATTGAAAAAAACCATGAAGTTAATAAAATAAAGAAATTATTATACTCCACCATTTTTTATGTTGAGAGGGAATTGAGTATCCATCAACGTAATCATTTACACCATTAATAGAAAAAGAATCATCTCCAGCTAACTCGCCAGGGAAGAAAACGGCATCACCAAAAACGCCCTCTAATTCAGAGAAATGAAATGGTGAGCTTTGACCTAAATATTCACCTTCCTTGTCATATAGCACAACAAAAACATCTTTATTTATAAAGAGCTGGTATGCAGCGTAAGGTGTTGTTGGAAGTACATAGTATGCAACGGCCTTAAACTTCCCGTCTGGACTTATGGAATCATATGCATAATTGAATTTGCCGAAAAATTAAACAGGCGATAGAACAAGCCAAAAAAATAGTAACAACGCTAAAGATGCCGTTTTTATTACAGCCTTACTTTTCATAACTTAATAATCCTTTCCTTTTCGAGAGGTGCAACCCATAGCATATTTGAGAAAGCAATAAAATCCCCACCAGAATTATGCTTTTTTTTTGCGAAGTTCTAAAAGCATAATTAAAAAATGCACAAAGCCAGATTACATTTGAGCTAATAGGGCAATACCAGCATAATATTATGTCCCATTCTACTTTCTTCCTAAAATGGACTCATTTAGTATATCTCTTATTTCAATAGCAATAAGTCATCCATGCCTTTTCAATATAGTAGTATTCTCATATATGGCTATGATTGTTGATGATGGTTCCACCGGAAAGTTGAAGTTTTTATCATGGAGACCACCAGTGAAGTTATCGTAAAGAACATCACTGAGGAAAGTGTACTGCGGGGCATATTTATCACTAATTCTGATGACGTGTCAAAAATGAAACAACCTCAAGTGAAAGTTTATTTATTTCAATATATTTATGACGTCCTTCTTCTGTTAAACTATTCCAGAAAGGTTCCCAATAAACATCCCACCAAAATGCCAGTTCTCCTTGCAAGCTGCCATAAGAATCAAGATCCACATGAGGGAATACTGCATCAGGAGATGGTGGCTCTATCTTCAGGTGATTCAACTTAGCAATGAAGTCGTTATCATTAGTTATAATATCAACAACGAGATGATTTAACTCATCAAACCTGTAATAATAGAGCACTTTGCCATGATCATAAAGATGTTATTTTTCTTGCAAGCAGCCTTTGTGAAAAAATTGTGCAATTAACTTTTCAACTTCAGAAAGATCTTCAATCTTAACCATAAACCGGGAAGAATAGGCAAACAATCCTTTTTTTTCCAATGACATAAACAATGGATAAAGCTGTTTTTTAATTTCCAGTGACTGAAACGACGACATAGGAAAATCAACCTGAATTGATTTTTGTTTCATAATAATTTGAAAATATTAATTTTCATCGATGTAATCCGCCACCCAGTCTGCACCGAAATATCCTGCAGTTCCAAATATGATCCCACCAACAAGACCTGTCAGAGCTGCTCAGGACCGGTTTCAATACCAACAGCAGCCCCTGCGACTGTTCCTGTTTTCGCACCAGCAATAGCGCCTCCCCATCCACCCGCCTGTCTGATTACTTCAGCCTTTATCGGTTTTACGCTATCTTTTTTAATCGATTTCTCGAATTCTTGGTTGCTGCTATCCGCTTCCAGTACAATGCCCGGCTTCAGTTGCGCCGCGTTGCTGAACAGGTGCAGCCTGGCCGATTTATTCAGCTCATGCTCATGGTGAATAAGCGCGTAAAATGTCCCTCACTTTATTTAGACTCAGAGGGCTGTTGTTACTGGCTAAGGAATTTTTCTTTTTTGGCGTTCACTTTCCGATCGGCAAAACACTCTTAATAAACCACTGGTCGGTTTTGCACCACTGAGTAATAGGTTCATATTACAGACAGAGATTAAAGTTCTGTCATTAAGGGTAAAAAGCCAAGATCCAGCAGTTTAATTTCAATATCGTTAGCTTTACTAATGTGTTCTTTATTGTTTCCATCGAATATTTCTTCGGTTGAAACAACAATTGTTCCTGTTTGTTTTTTGCTATCCATAACTGGAATAACCTTGGCGGCCTCAGTGATTAGCTCAGGTATAATCATATGTGGTGTATATAACATCCAACCAATAGCCAATCTGTCAGGAAATACATTTTTACCCAATACGCCATATCCTTTAGAGTCAACAGTCACATAGGAGCAGTTAAAATATAATGATAGCTCTGATATGAGCGTTATAAATTGACTTAATATGTTCTCTGAATTTTGTGGGACTAAGCTTAATTCCACTGAAACTCTATTTTTTTCATCATAAAACATTTTCCTATATGAAATTCCATAACTATGGTCGTCATCATTAGCATCCCATACACTATTAACGAATAATGGTTTATTTTTTTTGTATCGACGCTCCCATTTCAAGCGGGTATTATCTGTAATATTTCCATTCTGAAACGCCATTTGACTTAACGCCTGTTTTCTGGAATAGCCAGTTTCATACCAGATTTTTTTTGCTTGTGTAAAGCAATCAATTTGAGATATTATAAATATAAAATGTTCAATTATTTCTGAAAACTGAATATCATCACTCTTACTTCGGAAATCAAAATTTATTACGAACCGAGTATCCATTTTTATGGCTCCCATCTGACGATGATATCTTTCATTCTAAAAAATAATTTAGAAAAATAGTGATAACTAATAGGTTGCATAAAGATCCACACAACTTTTAATGGTGAATTCACGGTCGCAACAGCCTGATGACGCCCAGCCTGGTTAATTGCGCTGTCATCTCCCCGCCACCACTCTTTCTTCGTGCCATCAGCCCTGAAAAACTGATCATACCTCGCCTTCGCCTCCCAGAACTGACACAGCTTATTTTTCCAGCCGTCAAACGATACACCGCAGTATTTAAACTCATGGATCTGCTGTGTTTCCGGGTTATAAAACGTATTGCAGATACGCGTCTGGTAATTTATTGTCACCATACTCCAGCGCGAACATCGTCTCACCATCGGCATCACTTTCCCTTCCGGTGGGCAATTCTTGCAGGTTTTTTCATCTGTTTTTGCCTGTGCTCCGACTCTGGTTTCAACACCCTCATAGCTCACTGTTTCTGAGTGCTCCATATCGTCTTCCCAGAAATCTCCATGTGTCTCTGCACTGACCACCATCGGTTCATTAAGCGTCGGATCATAAGGTTTACCCTGATAGTCAAATCCACCATTACTGCTGTTCCGCGATGCTCCGTTCGAAGGCTCCCACATCCCGTCATCTTCCCAGCGTGCATCGCTCTTCATTCCTGCTGAAGTGGACTGTCCGGTTGCCCTTCCGGCTGCGCCGAGACCTCCAGCCATAGCCGACGCTTCACCTGCTAAAATCCAGACCATCAGAGTCCTCTCCTTTCCCTGTTTATCATCACGTGCTTATAATCTTCAACCCGCTGGTCAGCTGAATAGCCATTTGGTGTCCTCAGCCATTTATCCACTTCGGGTTTCTGGTAAAAACCGGGATAGAATGCTTCCAGCATTAAAAAATCCCGCTTCACATTTTTTATTTTCAATGGAAGCGTGTTCGCATAATCGAGCGCTTTTTCCAACCGAACAAGGAAAGTTTCGTCCGGTTCGTCTATCGCCGGGAATTTCTTCTTAAGTTTTTGCGCGGTATCACGAACAAAGTCATCGTCTTCCATTTTAGTCACTTCGTTGCACTGTTCTTCAGACAGCTTCAGCATATGAACTCCTTTTGCGTCAGGGAATACACGCGTCGATCCACGCAGGAATACCATTCAGCGATATCCCTGGTTATTGCCCGGTGCTGTTCCTCATCCAGTTGCTTTCCAAGTCGTACCTGAACCCTCGGGTCCTGCAGCCGCAGCAAAGCAATCCGTCCATCAGGCATTTCAGCATTCATGCACTGTTGTATATGTGCCAGTAACGCAGAAAGTGGTAATACAGATAAGATCCATGAAACAGCGGGAAGCTGTTGTTCCAGCGCCATAAACTTTTCCCTCAGTGCCATAGCCTTATGCATATCAATCAGCCATGGCCCTGCAAACGCAATTCGGGAGTCCGGGTATTTATCAAATAAAGGCAGAACGGTATTTTCATGTGCTTCCAGTCCCGAGCCGAAATATCGCTCATACTGCAAGCCATCCACCAGAGCAAAAAGAGAAAGCGTCGTAGATGACAATAATTGTCCAACCGCCAAGGTAAATGCAGCTGTCATGACGTCCCCCGAATCACAAATGTATCGCCATTCATCGCTGCCTTCATCAGGCAACTGAGGCATATGCCGCTTCCTGCCACTGCATGAAATGGCTGCGTAGCTACTCCCGTCGTCACTGACCGCTTAATCTTCCGCGTATAAGTCGTGTCCGTCCCGTACTCAATCTTCCCGCCTTCGATAATGAGATAGCTGCCGCCACCTATCAGCGTCACCTTTTTCTTACCCGCAAACAGCATATCGCCCGCCGATATCAGGCTCAGCTTCTGCTCGGCGGATAAGTGCATCGCGCCGTTCTGCGCCTGGATCTGTACCGGGCCTTCACTGGCGTTCAGCGTCAGAGGCCCCGTGCGGGCAAACAGGCCAATCTGCTCACCGGCAAGTATTGCGGTATTCCCCGGCGACCCGCTGCTGAAATCGCCACCCGCATTTATCGCCACGTTCTTATCCGCGGTCAGCTGCATATGTTCGCCGCTGGTGAATGCCACGCCCTGCGGACCGTGAAAATGAATCATCCCGTTCAGCGGTTTCAGGCGCTGGTTAAACATCGCTGTCTGGCCCGCAATATCCGCCTCCAGCGCCTGCGCCTGCTCTGCGGCAACGGCCAGGGCCTTCAGCTGCTGCCGGCAGACTTCGATTTCTTTCAGCGCCGTCTCCATGTCCAGCACCTCACCTGCCGCTTTCTGCTGACCGTCAGCCGTGATGAACAGCCCTTTCGCCACCCGGATAACGCCGTATTCATCGGTCCTGAGCTCAAAGCCGGTGCCCCGCGGGCTGTCCTCCTCGTCAACGATATGCCCCTGATTCAGCTGCGTGCTGCCGAAGGGCGTGGTGAGCGCAATATGCTCCTGCCCGCGCAGGTCTTCCATCCGCAACTCGTTGTCCGCCGCCGTGCGCAGAATGTTCTGGCTGCGGTTATCCCGGGTGACGATGTCCCGATGCTCTGAATCGTGAAAGGCGTGTGCAATATACGGCCGGTCGATATCGCCGTCATCATAGGCTATTCCCACTTCAGTGCCGTCAATGAGTGGCGTGTGCCAGCCGTATGTGTCGCCGGCGTAAGGCTTCGCCTGGCGTATCCACAGGTAGCTGTTGCCCGGCCCGGCCTCTTCCCGGCTGAAGTCCAGCTTCACCCGGTAACGGCCCTGATTATCGAGATGAGCGTAGCTGGCATTCTTCTCATGACTCTCGATACGCGCCGGGAGCGTGCCCTGTATCTTCGGGCGCGGCAGCTCTGTCGGCCTGAAGCAGAACCGTTCGCTGTACGGCATCCCCCACACCGACACGTGCAGCCGCGTATCACGGGCGGCCCGGTATGTGGTCAGCGTAATCAGCATGCCCTCTTTCAGATCGTTCAGGCTGCTGCCGGACGCTTCCAGCACCATGCCCGGCGCCAGGTGTGCAGCGTTACTGAACAGGTGCAGTCTGGCCGATTTGTTCAGCTCGCGCTCGTGATAAAGCCGGGCATAAAACGCTCCGCTTTCGGATCCCGGTTCGGAGGTACCGTCGTCCCCCGCGTCAAGGAATGGGGTGGCGTAGCGGTAATGTTCGCCGATGGTGGTGGCATCGCTTCTGACGGCGACAGCAGAGTCCATCGGCGTACCCGCCGTGCGATAGTTGTAGTCCCGCGTGCGCACCAGTCCGGCCACCGTGTTGTGCCAGCTGCGCAGGCCCCATACCGATTCGGCCGCACCGTCATATAACGCAGACGGCTCCTCATAAGGCAACTGCTCGTTAAACTGATAAAACTGCTGGCTGTCAGCAAAGGTTACCGTGTCCAGCCCGGTAACATGGTTCACGCCGGTACGGAACCAGATACCCACCTCTGAAAGAATGCGCTGAATAAACTGCAGGTCGCTTTCCCGCCACTGGGTGATAAGCTCGCGCTGTGGGTATGTACGTTCCAGGCAGAACGCAAAGTCTGAACCTTCCAGACCATGCTGACGCAGTACCTGCTCCACCAGCCCCGGTACCGACAGGTTCTGGTACACCGCACAGCGCCGGGTATGTGAGAGCAGCGCAAGCCGGGATGAAAGCGTCACGCTGTAATGTGTCTGGTCCGCAGTCGAACCCAGCCATGTAAATGCGGTAATCACACCCTGGACTTCCCGCCCGCTGAGCATACGCAGCGTGGCGTATTTCAGCAGGATGTCTTCTGCCGCGATATCGCTTTCCGGGGTGGTGAACTCAATGCGCCACCTTGATGGCGCACTCAGCGCTTCGCGCCCGTAAAAGTTCAGCACATCCGGTTTTACCGGACTGTCATTTATCTCAAGCGTGTAACGGGTCTGTCCGTCAAACAGCGCCAGCCAGTTGTCCATCGCCATAGTTGTCACTCCTTAACAGGAACCAGCGTCAGGAAGCCGCTGCCCAGCTCAATGGTGCGCGGCTTGTTCGGGTCGAGGTCATCGCGGCTCAACACCAGCCGCCAGGTGTTGTTTTTCATTTCCGGCCGGTTGAACAGCCCGATAATCGCGACGTATTGCGCCTCCTCCTCCATCGGCATATTGAGCATCACGCTGCCTTTGGGCATCACCAGTAAAGACTTACTCGCCAGCATGTCTTCTTTCAGCACCGTATCGGCATCCCGCAGCAGCTTCTGGTAGTCTGCAGCATCCACCTTCTGACGGTCTTTCAATTGATAGACACGAACCATGGTCGCCAGCGGCGTCTGCGCCTCATCGGCATTAGCCGCCGCGCGTGGCTCAAAATCGAGATGCAGCACTTTTATTTTTTTATAGAAGATGGACTTAGTCATGCTGACCGCACCATCGGAGACGGTCTGGGTCAAGCCGCAACCAGCCAGCAGGCCGCAGAGAGTAAACAAAACAACCTGTCGCAGAAAAACGGATGTCATTCGGATGTTCCTTTCAGAATAAACAGCAGAATTAGTCAAAGCGGTAACTGCCATCCTGTGCCGGATGCAGAGGTTTGCAGTCCAGCCCCTCATAGCAACCCAGGTTAACGGTCAGATGGCTGCGTTTGCCGGGTTTGCCACTTTTCAGTCCCAGGATCCCGGTGCGTCCAAGCTGGAGGCGGTGCTTTTGCCCAAGACGGGGTTCCGGCAGCACGCTCACCGGTACGGTCAGTCGCAGACGAACATCTGAGCGATAGCCCAGATACACGCGCAGCAGTACTTGCAGGTCCGTGTGTAGCTGGCCACCGGGGAGCCAGCCCTCGGCCTCAATCGGATCGCTGGTCGCCAGCATTAGCAGAATACGGCTGCAGGCCTCTTTCCCCGTTCTGCCCAGCGTGGCGCGCTGCGCCAGGGAAACACGGTTTTCTTTCCCCAGCCCGCTGCGCTGAGCCACCTGCACTTTGACCGGATCGGGACTAATAATCGATGCGGTGGTCTCCGGGGCCAGCAGGTTAACCAGCTGACGAATACCTTCAGCATTTCGGGTCGGCAGGCGCATCGTCCCCAGCAGTGCCAGAAAACGAGAGACCGGGGTTGCCACGTTTTCAGCAGTACCGGGAATACCCAGGCCCACCAGCCCCAACAGGCATTGCGACGTTTCATCGGTACCGCCCGCTTCAAACGTCGCCGGGTAAGCGTATTTACGCCAGATACGGTAGTACTGAGTGGTGATGCGGTGGCTGAAGATATCCAGAAAAGCCGTTGTGGCTTCATAACCCTCTCGCCGCTGGGCGATATCGTCCAGATAAGCGGTCGGTAGCGGCGAATCCACGCCGTACATCCCAAGGAACGTAGTGCGAACCGTAGGCGGCAGCCCTGGATGCTCTTCATCCGTCTCAACGGCGTGTAATTCACTCGCAGGGAAGCCCATCCCCGGCCACGGGCGAAAACGCACCGGATCGGCAGCAGGTTTATCAGCGGTCCCCAATAATGGCGCTTCGGGATGCTCCTGCTCCAGCAGCTGGCAGAACCGATAAAAGTTAACCCGCCAGATATTCTGGCCAAGTTTTTCTGTCAACCCGGCACGTGCTGGCTGTGATTCTCTTTCCATCGCAGTCGTTTTCCTGTCGGTTGCAGTACCAGCGTGAGCTGATTGAAAAGGTGAACATCGGCATACAGCGCAAAGAAGCGGTGCAGCATTTCGCCGAAGAGATTCACATCGCCCTCTCCGGCAAAGTTATCCGCATTGAGCGTGACCTCAATCTCTACGCCACGCAGCATGTAGCCACGCTCAAAGCGCCGTACCAGCGTGTGCTTCACCGCCACAATGGCTTCCAGACGGCGGCGATTCATCTCATCGTCGGTCCAGTCATACAGCGCCAGCGTGCCGCGCAGCACTTCAGGGTTATCCATCATGCTCAGGAAGCTGGAGCCCAGATGACTCATGACGCGCCAGTGAAAGCGATCGTTGGCAGGCGGATAGAGCGGCAGGGTCGGAGCGGTGAGGTTCAGAACTTTAACTGCTGTTTTACCGGCCTTCACCACCCGGTCGAGCAGCGTGCTTTCCAGCGCCTTGCGCGGCAACTGTCCGTTAGTGCCGGTGATGCGCATGGAGAGCGATTCTGGCTTTTCAGATAGCTGCTCTATCTCAAAAGAACGGCCTCCGAGGATAAGCCAGGTGTCATACAACCCCGACGGGCCACGCTTTACGCGAGTGTGGAAATAACGCTCCGGCGCGTCAAAGCGCATCATACCGCCGCGATGGCGGAAGCTGGTGAAGGGTACGTAAGGATGTTTGCCGTTTTTTACCGCGCCATGGATATTATCGACGCTATAGATTTCAGTATGTCCGTCCTGCACGCGCATCGGACGCAGCAGGTATTCGTTTTCCAGCGGATCGATGGTCAGCGGATCCGCTTCCAGCGTGAAGAGGTTGATCACCGGCGAGCAGTGCAGGCGGAAATTTTCGGTTTCAAACGGCATATCGGACGGCCACCCGCCATCAAGCACGATGTCGGTTTCAAACCAGCTGGTATCCTGGTTGAGCCCGGCCAACTCCAGCCCGCGCAGCTCAACAAACATAAACTTCTGCCGGAAGCTGAAATATTCCAGCAGCAGCTGATAGCCGCTGAACGCCGAATCGCCTTTCGGCCAAAGACGTTCGTTGTCTTCAAAGCCCATCGGTTTAAACCAGCCATCAAAGCGCACGCGTTCAGTGTGGGTCGCTGCATGACGGATATACATCGCATGCACCCGGCGGGTCAGCGCCAGATGCAACGCAGACGCCACGGGGCTTTCGGCATCCAGGTAGAGGGCTATCTTATCTATTCCAGTTTTGGCCCAGTCCACCTTGCTGCTGCACTCAAAGCGCAGGCGAATGGCGGCACGCCCGTCAGGTTCGGTCTGCAAACGGGCATCTGCCAGATGAACTGGCTGCAGGGTGATATCACGGGTGGTACGGTACTGGCAGACGGTCTTGTCCGGACCAACCGGACGCGACAGCACCGAGAAACCTGCCGGCAGAATTTCGGCCTGCTTTAGCTGCTGCCATTCAGGATCGAATGCCACTATGGAGAGTGACGGGATGGTACGCATATAGTGCGGCCAGAGCAGGCTTACCAGCCCTTCGGTAAGTTCCGGGAGGTCATCGTCGAGCTTTTCACGCAGGCGCCCCATCAGGAAGGCAAACCCTTCAAACAGGCGCTCGACGTACGGGTCACGGGCACCGGCTTTATCCAGATTGAGCATAGCTGCGCGGTCAGGGTGGGCGCGAGCAAACTCTTTACCGGCTTCGCGCAGGTAGCGCATCTCTGCTTCATAATATCGCAGGGTTAAATCATCCATGCACGGTTTTCCTGAGTATCGTGGTAGTAAAAAAAGAGAAATACAGCGGGAGCCTTATCAACTGCACAACACCATCGCCCGGGCGGGATCGATGGCAATCAGGCCAGCCAGCAACTCGTCCATTTCAGGGGCAAGGCGGGTTTTATCGCTTTCGCTGCGGCCTGCTTTAAGGCGCAACAGCTTCAGGCGGCGGGCCTGCACTTCAAATAACAGCGCTGGCTCCCAGTCGTTGAGCGTCAGCTGTGATGCGCTACTCGTGAGTTCACCGAGCAGATGGAGCGCCATTTCATTACGTGCGAACTGTTCGGCAACGCGGGCCATCAGCAGACGCAGCAGCCAGCGGCTGCGGGGTGAGTCCATACCCGGACGATTCTGCAGCCAGCTAAGCGCTGCCTCAGGACCTTCGCTGTCACCCTTTGCCATGGCTTCGGCTTCCAGCGCGAGAATATCATCCGTTGGCCCTCCGGCGGCCATCGCGGCGGATTCATGGCTAAATCCCGACGTGTCCTCGTTCACCTTTTCAGCAATCCAGTGCAGCGTCACTTCATCAGCAAAGGGCGAGCCGTCGCCCCAGGAGAGCTGTTCGAGGCCATGCAGACGGGCCAGCAGCAGTTTCAGGTCGCTAAGGATATAGTCCGCCCAGCTGTCCCAGGGTTGTCCGGCGCGGGTCAACCCTTGCCAGAGATACCACTGCAGGTCGAGCCAGAAACGATTGCCACCTTCGCCAAACATAGTGCTGGCCTGCTCTACCAGCTCCGTCCAGTTCTGTTGCAGATACAGCCGCTTAAGCTGCGCGCGATAGTCCGGTTTGGGCGGCGAAAGCCGGGTGCGGCCGCTGGCATCCAGCGCCGGAATTTGCCCTACCGTATCCCAGCGAACCGCTTTCATCAGACGGTGTGACGCCAGCCAACCCTCAGGCTGACTGCCCAGCCAGCTTGAGAGAACTTTCGCCTGGCTTAAAAATTCCCCCTCGGACTTCACAACCATGTCCGGGGCAGACTGCCTGACCGTTGAAACAGGCGTACTTTCACCTGGACTGGTGTTTTGTAGCGTTAAGCCGTCCAACCCACCGGAGCCCGCCAGGCGGTTTTCCAGCGCGCGGGATAAGCCATCAAGAGAAGGGCGTTCGCCTTCCGGCCAGCTTTCCAGGTGCGTATCCAGCAAGCTCAGTACGGCGGCCGTCTGTGAGGTTTGTTCACGGCTGGCATCCGGCCACAGTAAGAGTGTGTCCTGCATCTTTGTACTGCTTAGCCACTCGAGCGCGGACTTGCGTGCATTCGGGCGGCGCGGATGACAGTGCTCCCCGTAGCGGATCAGCATGGCCGCCAGCAGTTGCAGCCCCACACACAGCCCCGACTCGCCTTCCCGTTGCAGCCGGGCAAAGGTATACCAGGTGGCCACCCTTAAGTCCCGGGCGGTGTGACAGAGGATTTTTTCTGCCAGCTGGCAAAGCTGTTCGGGATCGGTGCCGGAAAGCTTGTTGATTTCCTCGCGCATCAACTGAAAATCGTCGTCATAGGCGGGATCTTCCCCCGCTCCGTCACCGCCCGCTAATGGTTTGAGCCAGCTATCCCATTGCGGCAGGCGGCTTTGCTGACGAACAAGCAGCGCTGACTGCTGCGCTTCATCGGGTACACACAATGCCAATAGTGCTTTTGCAGTAGCCATCTTATTCTCCCTCCGTGGATGCAAAGGTATTCACTGCATCTGCGCTGACTGAAAAGACAGATTCCGGTAAGCGGAAGCCCTGCAGTTTCAGTAGCGCCAGTGGCCCATCGCCCAGCTCGCTGCGCATGATAAATTTCAGCGGATTGCCGTCCGGAGTGATCCACACAAGCTGAGTGCGGCTGCTGTCGAGCGGCGTGATCAACGCTTTATCGAGCAGCCGTATGAAGCCCCAGTTGCCCTGATTGTGTTCATACAGGCGCATTTCCGTGTTCACGCTTCTCCAGCTCAGATCTACGCCTGGGTAGTAGGTATTCCCCGGCCAAGTGAAGCTCTGCCAGCTTTCCATCTGGTTGAAGTAATCCAGATTTTGCCCATCAAGCGCCAGCTGGATGCGCGCCACATCACGTGAAGGACGGGCCATCAACTCAAAGCGAACGCTGGCATCACCCTGCGCGAAAACAATGTCTGAGATGTCTGCCAGCTGGTTGATCGCTGCAAGGAACGCCGGGTTAACGGTCATACCCTGGCTTGCAGCAACATCGACCACCCAGTGGCTGCCTTCCTTATGAAGGATCCCCCCAAGGTTTGTTTTCAGGAATGCCGCTATACGACCAGAATCACCACGCAGGAACTGCGCCAGCAGAGGAAGTGAGGCATCGCTGCCTGTGGCTTTAAACGGATAACGCCCGGCAAACGCAGTATTCCACTGGGAAACAATCGTGCTCTGCCAGCGGGCATTCAGACTGCCCGCTGCCGGGGCCAACACCTGGCGCCAGGCCAAATCCAGCGGCTGCACAAACAACGCCTGACCAAAACCGTTCCACTCCTGCCCAAGGCTTGCCGCCGCCAGACTGCCGTAATCGCGCGTATCCGTCAGGTCGATAGCTTTACCCTGGAACACCGTTTGCGCCAGCATCTGCGCCATCCCTTGCGGATCCGGGGCGCTGGTAATTTGCTGGAGTTTGAGGCGAACCTGCGTCACACGCGCCAGCCAGGACTGGAAGCTCAGATTACCGTTGGAGCCTGTGCCGTCCTTCCCATTCATCAGGCCGTTCAGCGGTCCAAACACGCTATCCAGCGGTCCTTTTGGCCCCTGAGCCTGTTCGATAAACTGCTGCGTGCTCTTCTTGCGGCCCACCAGTTTTTTTGCAGAATCGACCAGGGAATCGGCCAGCCGCTCGCCTTTGGCGCCGGTCTGCCCCTGCCAGGCTAGCGTATTCATTAACGCCACCAGCGGTGACTGGCGCACGTCGGCCAGCAGATTAAGCTGAGCAATAGCTTCAGACAGCGACCCGGCCTCATGCCACTGAATACTGTTGGCCATGTTCAGCCAGGCATTGCCGAAGTCGGTGAAGTAGCGTCCGGTCAGGCGCAGCTTCAGCGCCTCCGGTGAAATATCACTGCCTGCCAGATGGGACTTGTCGCTCAGTACCCAGTCAATTTCATCGCGGCGGGTTTTCACCACCTCATCAATGGTGCTTTCAACCTGCTCTTCCCACGCCTGACGAGTAAACATTCCTGGCACCACTTCGGTAGTGGAGAAAAGGGTTGACGCGTCAGTATCAGCGGTCATATCTGCCAGGGTTAAATCCGGCCAATTGCGGGCGATGCGCTGCAGCATCTCCTGATACAGACCCGATTCCGCATTACGCTGGCCGATCTGCTTGAGCAGGATCTGACGCACGGTTCCCACCAGTGCCGCATCCGGAATGATTTTCCATCGCGGGTGCGCAGGAAGATTCTGGGCATAGAAGCCGAGTAGTTTCGGGGCCTGAGTCTGCCAGACGCTATCAGTAACGCCGGCTCGTCTCGGCCAGGCTTTCAGCGTGTTTGCCGCGAGCCAGATGGCATCCGCTTTATCCGGACGCGCCAGCATCAGGTACCCCTTAAGCAGGTCATAGGTCTTTTGGGTAGCGGCAGTACGTGCATCACTGGCCGGAGGGAGTTGCACAAAAGTATCAAGCTGACGGTGAAGCTCATTAGCAAAAGCATCGCGCATCAGCACCCGATTGTTACGGGCATACAGTGGCCAGAGTGAATACAGGGTTTGACGATCCTGATTCAGGCCAAAGCGGGTATACCATGGGGCACCGTTGGTTTCCCTGTCCTGCAGACGGGCAATAGCCTGCTGTAGAGCAAGTTGATTACGCAGGCGTTCCGTTAAGGGTTGCCTTGTATCAGCGGCCACGCGGGCGGTTTCATGAGCCTGATAAATTTGTGCACGGTTAACCACCAGAGAAAGCAGCGTTCCGGCTCCCCAGAGAAGAACCAGCCCCAGCAGTACCAGGCGCAAAATGCGCTGCCAGTGGAAACCGATTTTGCGGGCGTGAACGTGCAGACAACCCTCTTCCAGCGCCCGCCAGGCCGGGTGGCTCAGGCGCGCGTGCGGCAGCGTGGAGGTAGCTGGCAGTACAGGGCTGAACATTATGCCACGCAGGCGGTAAGGTGCCGGGCCGGTCAGCAGGCTGGTCAGCAGCGGGGTTAACTGTTGCTTAAGGCGGCCACGCAGTTGTTCGGATAAGTGCAGCAGCCAGGCATAGCGGGTAGAACTCAGTAACAACGGTATACCCGCAAAGCGCAGCCGGGCAGAGAGCGTGGTCAGCGATTCAATGGCAGCTTGCGGAACTGCGTTCGGGCCGAACAATGTGCCAGTCGCCGGAATGCCCTCGCCTTCCTTGATCCAGGCTTCTTCGCGGATAAACCATATCCACACCGGAGCCTGCCAGCCAAGCAGTAAATCACTCTTCTGGCGGCTGCGTGCCAGGGTATCCAGCGCAGCGGCATCCGGAAGCCGGGCACAGTCCATCACCTGCACGATGCCGTCTACCGGGCGCTGAGGACGCACCTCATTCAGCACCGCAATAAATTCCGGGTCCGGAGCGGCTTTTGCCAGTCCGGCATGGATCAGGACAATGCCGTCGTTTTCCTGCCAGCGATCGCGCCTGAGTCCCGGTACCACCTTTTCGATATTGTCATCGCTGCCCTGCACTAACAGCAGGCGGACTCTGGATTTCCAGCGGCGGCCATAGCGGAGTTGAAGATGATCGATGAGGGGAGTGGAGGTGAAGCGAGTAGTATCTTCATCCGTATGAGGGGGCGGCTCCGGCTGGGAGGCATTCCCGACGTTGTTGCCCACATCTTCATTCTTATTACCGCCCTTTTCGCCAGCGATGACCGACAGCATTTGGGCAAACCATCCAGCAATCAGAATAAGGATGATCAGCAACAGGCAGATAATTAATACACCGGAATGGCTAAAGGGTCCCACGCGCACCGTAGCGGCGGTCTCTTCCGGGTAAAACCAGAGAAAACAGCCAACTATGCATGTAATACAGAGCGCAAAGAAAATAATGGATGCGAGTGCAGACGGTCTTTTCATAACGAGCGGTAACAATCCCTGATTATTATTCTGGAGTGACAGCGCAAAGCTGTCGGTAGTCTGGCGATGATTCGGTAACAACCAGTTGCGCTTCCTGGTCGGTGATACACTGACGGGTTGCAAGTATTAAGGCCTGCCATGGGGCCGTAACGCCTGCAAAGCCTGCCACGCTGTCAATATTGACGTAACGTTGCGCCGTCAGTTCTGGCGCATAAACAGCACAGGCCATGCTCAGCGTATCGCTGGCGGCAAGGGTGCCACCGGTTATCCAGCCACGCAGCTTCGCCTCTTTTTCTAGACCACCCCACAGCATCGCGTGGCGTAGCGCATGGCCCATATCATTTGTGTAATTGATTTGCGGACGATGAATACGAACCGATTTAAGTGGCGTCTCTTTGAGGCGGCAGTTGGTCATCAGCACCACTGAAATGGCCTCCCCGGAGTCGTCTGCAGGAACGTCATTCAGCTGCGCGCCAATCACCAGTAGCGCAGAGGGTTTTGTATAGTGATAGTCAAGCCAGTAGTCGATGATCCGCAGACCGGAGAGGTCACGAATGCGGATCGTTGGCCGGCTTATCCCCGACAGCCAGCTGAGCGAGATATCCGGTAAACCTTCGGCCAGATCCAGCGCCAGGTAACAGGTCATGGCTTCGGGCAACTTCTCCAGCAGCACGTTGATGTGCTCTATCACTTCATGCTGGTATCCGTTCAGTACATCGGCCGCGCTTCCTTCTTCGGCTAAACGGGAGTGTCTGACGGGCTTTCCCCCAGCGCGGGGCATTATCGGTTGCAGTATCGGCGTTTTAGCAAGTGCGGCGTTTTGCGTTGCCACATGCTGGCGCTCCAGAGCATTTAACAGATACTCCCCGGCAAACCAGGCAAATCGCTGTCCGCGCCCCGTATCGTTGTCATATCGGGCCTTAATGGTTCTGTTTGCCGCATCCTGCCCCACGCTCTTGTACTTATAGCCCGCCCGGCGAGCCGAAAACATCGCCCCCCAAAGCAGCACCGGCAAAACAACAGCGAAAAACCAGAATTCGGAACCAGTACGCTCCCCCTTCCAGAATAAAAAGGTCAGCCCAGTACCGATAGCTAAAACAACGAGGCCGAAAACCAACCAGCGCCGGGTTACAGGACGTGCCGGTCTGGCTTTTTTTTCGGGGATCCGTTCCAGAATGACTGGCATAGTTAACCTACCATTGCATCCGGCAGAGAGGTTATGAGCGTACAGCCACAGGCACATTTGTGACCGTGGAACGCCACCGGAATCCCGTTATCGAGATAGTTCGGGTTGCCTTCGGTGATGACAGTTGGTCCATGTCCTGGCAGTGGACAGGAAACTTTATCGCCTTTACGGGCTACGCCTATGCCACCGAAAATCATGGTAGATGAGCCTGACAGTACTACGCCGCCGTGAGTGGTTTTATCGCCGATTCGAATGATTCCTTGCATAATTATCCTGCTTTCCTTTTTGGCGCATCAAAGTTAATACTGAGAGTCGGTTGATATTAAAAGACTTGTCCCCGATGGTTGCTCGTGAAAAATATAATTTATTGTCTCACCATTCAATTCAACAGATATGTTTAAGTCCTGCATACGTTTCCAACTATATCGTACAATTGCGGCATTAATTTTATACTCTTCATTTTTAACTGGTGAAATTTCATTCAAAAAAATGCTACTTATTTCATTTATAGTTTTTAATTTGTTGTATGAAATATTTAAATTCATCCCGGGAAAGAAACATAAGACTTTAGATGACCCATCAAATACTTGATCACGCTTGTCATCATGACAGTAGGTTGACCAGTTATCATTTTTCATTTTATTTGTATTTCTGGGTGAGTGCGTGTTTTCTTTCTTAAAAATTAAAATATAACCTTGCTCTACAACAGTGAGATAATCATTGCGATGAAACACAAGGAAAAATTTAAATCGACTAAATTTCATTCATTATAAATAATTCTTTATTATTTCTCAGGCCCACCCCCTGTTCCTGTTGTTTTTATTGATTTTGAATGAACCCATCCAATGACCGAATCACCATTTTCTTTGAAAAAGATAACTGATGAAAAACCTTGATATTCTGCATATAAATTAATAAGGTCACCGTACACAATGAAGAGCCCTTTTATTTTGCACTTTTCATCCGGAGCGCTGTAAAAATAGACTCTTTTAGTATCATTAACTACATAACCTGATTCAGAAGTCGGTACCAATACCTGATAACGCTCAGCCACTGAATTAACATCATCGCATCCGGCCCATGATGAAAAAGAATTAAGAGAAAGAATTAATGTTAAAAACAATAATTTATTCAAAGCAGCTCCTCTTTATTCATAATGCTTATGAGTTTATTGGCATATTTTGGGTCTGTTGCATAACCTGCGCGTTGTAACCCTCTAGCCCAATCACAGGGTTCTGCATAATTAAATAAGAAATGACACCTTTTATTTCTAATGAAAAAACCTGAGCGCCCAGAAATACTAGCTTCATAGGAATCATATTTCATGAACTTATCAGCCATGGCTGTTTTAACACCATTTATATATTCATGCGTATTGACCAAAAAAAAAAATTAGGATCACCATGAGCTTTAAACCAAAAAGATTATTACTGTATTCACCATTATAAATATCAACCGGGACAGATCTACCATATCCAGTTTCTAATATAGCTTGTGCTGTAGTGATGGCAGCAGGCACATGTGATATCGCTTCATTCTTTTTCGCCTCCTCAAAGACGAACCTTACAAACTCTTTACCTACAGGTTTTTTATTGCTTATCTTACTATTAATTGCGTCCAAAAATGCCACTGGATGCATATGCCACACAGATTTACCCGACGTAAAAGGTTCAACCTGACTCATCCACTCCATATCGTCCAGCTATTTCTTCGCAAAATGGATGCGAAGAACATCGTAGTCTTGGAAAAATGCGGCCCATTTCTGGTGACCGCTGCCGCCAAACCATTCACTTTGATGTTTCACATCATTCGAGAAACAATGTTGCGAACTCCCATTTCAGGATGGTGTAGCGCGGCAAACAGTTCTCGCTCCGACAGTTGCCCGTCCTTGTCAGTGTCCATTTTGTCAATCATTCCTTTATAGAAGGCCGGCATCTGCTGCTCCTGAATACCGCGCTCGGGCCTCAATTGCCTGGCAAGCCACCTATACCCTGTTTTCATCCATCCCTCTTTCAACGAGGCTAACATATCAGAAGTATTCTCTTCAGCCAGTGCCGTGAATCCCAGTTCTTTCAGGTTGTATTGGTCTATCAAATCTACGTTATCCTGGCTCAACCAGTAGCTCTGTCCGGCCTGATACCAGTTTCTGCCATCCCATTTTTTCGGGTTGCATTTATCTACTGGCAGAATGATATGCATATCCTTTTCAACAAGATTTTCCGTACTGGTAAACGTGTCGCCGGATGAAGTGTAAAGCTTCGCATCAGGATGGACACGAATGTATTTTCGTCCCACGGTCACCTTGCCCGGGTTACCAAGAAACGCAGGCATACGATTGTCGACACAAAGCACCTCGATATGGGCATAAGTGCTGCTGCTGGTTTTTGCCATCCCTATAGGGACAATATCTTCTCCCAGAAAACCGATAGCATCACCCGCGCTGATTTTCAGCGCTGTCGCAGGCTTCACCACTGCATCAAAGACGCCCTGCTCAACCGCTTTATGCATCCAAAGCGGCAGGCGCGCGTAATGTTCACCATCTGCAGCCATGTATTCCGGCAGCAGAGTCACCCAGAACTTTTCCTTTTTTAACTTCCCGTCTTTGTCAAATGCTTGTGCCAACCCAAACGGCTGTGGCTCGGTCGTGCCCAGACGAGCCTGCGGCGAAACAGGCTTATTGAGAAAAATTGCCTCTTCTAGAATAAGAATCCGCGTTCCCTCTGGGATTTGCCCTGTAGCATGGGGTACATGGGATATAGTTTTTGGTTGTTGGCTACTGCCGTACTTGCTGGCCTTTCTTTTAGCCACCGTTTTTTTAGCAAGCTCGCATTTATATTTCTCAAACGCAGACTGCGGCGCAAGTCCCATATAGAGCGAATAAAAATCCAGTTGAGTTTGTTCTTTGCTCTTTTCTGGCAAGCATGTTGACTTCACCAGTAAAAATGTCGTTGTGTATTGCACTGGCTGATTGAGATAGGTGCTCTTCTGGTAATCCTTATTCAGACGCCAAGCTACAACTTTACCTTCCGCCATACACTGTAGAGGGACTATAGGCTCTGTCATATTTGGTTTTAGAACGGAACCCGGTGCTGATATTTCTGAAATATGGATCCCGCCATGCCACATTTTATTTGTACCTGCCAACCAAGTACCATGAGGCTCACGCCCTATAAGATCCATCATTTCATCCAGTGTGGCGTATTGTTCTCCGTTCTTCTTGCAGCAAGGGAAACATGTTCTCAATGGCTTACTGTCTAAGCCTGCACTCATTTCAAGAGATTGATCGTCAACATCCTTATGCCGATAAAAAATATATGTTGGTTTTGCTTTGCGATAATCACCACTTGGGTAATATCCATTATTTTGCTTGAAGTCTGATACCCATTGTTGCCCGTTGAACATAGCCATATGTCCATGAGGATGGTCTTTTTTTATTTGACCTTCTGGGAAATCCACTTTCATGAATCCTTGAATAATAACCACGTCGCCTGCCACAAAGCTATCTGTAGCAGATATTACATTGAACCCTCGTTCAAGAAGAGCAGGACCATAGTCTTTAGCAGATACAATTGAAGGCCAACTGCTTATATCACCGCCAGCGCTAATCGCAGCTTTAACATAACGAGCACAATAGCCTTTGGATGATGCTTCTGCATTTTTATTAAGATGCAGAACTGTTTTTTTTCATCCCACATAATTCATCCTTAGTTAACTTATGCAAGCTATTGTCTGGAGACGACGTTATTTATTTTCCAACACCCGTTGTTATCATCTAGCGTGACGTTATAGCTTCTCTTTATCTCCGTGAGACCCAGCGTTAATTTAATATTTGCATGGTGCCTGGCCACTTTGCCCTTCTGGACGGAAATAATTTTTACCCAATCATCAAAGATGTCCTGCGCATCGGTAAAATATTCTGCATCCAGATCATTTTCTGCCAATGAATTTCTCAGCTCCTTAAGGAGCTCTGGAGACACCCATTTATTTAGCTTCTGTTTATCCTTGATTTCCCCGGAGGTCAGGGGATATTTATCCTGATTTAGCTCATGCAAATACCACTGGTAAAAATTTGAAGTTGTCTTTTCAGGAGAAGTACAGCCCGCAGTGGCTGCACTGACACTACCAACCGATGCGATAAAAATAAGTGCTGTAAAAAGAGAGGTAATATTCATTCATGCATACCTTAGCGTGACATAACGCCGACTGACTCAGGTGGAATAAGTTCAAGAGTGGTTTTATCAAAAACAGGTGGCTCGCACTGCATATTTGCAGCCGCCATCGGCACCTGATAACGAGCCGCTTTCGTAACACCATCCTTTATTTCGTGGTTAGACAAGCTTTGATTCAGTTTCAGGTATATAAGTTATTGCATGAATATTTACCCTCGCTAAGAATATCTTCTGCCGTATTATGCCGGTCAAAACTCCCAAAAACCTACTGGAAAGTGTTATACGATTATTTAAGCGACGATGAATTAAAATTTTACATTCAAAAAATTGCTTTTATTGTTAAATAATTACGCATTAAATTTATCAAAGGACACAGTTATTACATTCTTAAATAAGCCAACCCTGTCAACATAATCCAGATATAACAGAGCAAAAAAAACATTCAATCAAAAAATTCATGGCTCATTTTCCTGTACCAGATAAAACTGATGCGTTAATTAGCACAAATATATGAATATAATTTCAATAAATTAACATTATTTTTCTGACCGAGATAGCTTAAGCCATTTCCCTTTTCCATAAACAAGTGGCGCTCCTTTTATATAAAAAACCTCGCCTTTTTTCATAATATAAAACTGAGGTGATGGATATGCACAACCATCTAATCCCCCCAAGTAACTCAATGTGTATTCATTGTTATTTTTTTTAATATTATAATCTCCATCACATGAGATAGGAGCATGCCAAGTTGTTAACTTTATATTCGCTTTCTTTTTGTTATCCGAAATAACAATATCATATCGCATGTAAACTTGAGAGCCATCGATTAATGTTTCGCCGTAAAGCTCTAAAAAATACTTTTTATCGTACTGTACTTGAGCTGATGCATTCGGAGAAGAAAGAATACTGAAAATCATCAATAAAAAATAATAAAATAAACAACCAGCCATGTTCACCCCCATTCTAGCCTGCGCAAAATACATCATTTAACATTAACTTTCTATCATTAACAGAACCAAAAGTATATGTACAACTGAGCTCAGCGGCCATATCATCTGGGGCTGAAATTAGCATATTTTCAAAAATAACAAGTTTATTGTTTTTTATTTTAGCCTCAAATGAATAATCACCAGATTTATCATTGAAAACTTTTTTAGCGTTTTCATTCAAAACACCTCCTTTCAATAAGATGTTGTTAACAAAAATGATGAAATATTTTTTTGATGTCTCGCCATTGAAGATTAGATTTGAGTTAATCGTATCATTTTCACCAAATGAATCCGGTGGTGATTTTCCAAAATCAATAAACAATTCAGGATTTACTTTATACGAAGAAAGCCTAGAATACTGACTTACTGAAATAGTCGAGCGAGAAAAAGATTCTGTGAATTCTTTAAAGTAACTAATGTACGATGACTCACAAGCAATTGAATAAAAAGATATAAATAATAAGATTGGAATTATTTTTTTCATTTATTAATCCTAGTGAGTGTCTGAGTAGCTTGAATTAGGGCCGGAGATATTAAGCACCTTCAGTTTGTAGTCATCAGGTTTAGTATTATAACCTTTTGGTTTCATTAAACATTTAATGGATGACGCTGAATTGGCTCTAATAGATATGCAATTTGATTTGCCTTCTCGTCCTCCTCCCTGGTTTCCTCCCAAGATAAGTAATCGTCCATCCGGGCTGATACCGCAAACGAATCCAACATGGCTATAGTTCATAACAGCAATGGCACCATAAAACGGCTTATCTACAATTTCGCCGTTTTTCCAGATTCCCTGCCCCCATGAATAAGCTAAGGCGCTATGCGTAGCACAATGTGCATATTTGGTTTGCATAAAACACCAATTTACAAATGACGAACACCATGAGGTTGCGCCATCAGCGCCTCTGGCATTAGTCGTGTCATGATACTTTCTGATTTTATTATTTAATTCAGCATCAGTCTCAATTAAATTTTTATATTGATTAAATTCTGCGAATGCAATAGACATCCAATCTGGTCCATCAACTTCACGCCCTATGCAATCACACTTATTTCTATACTTTTCCCCTTCGCTAACTAATGCTCTCAACCTGGCTAACAATTCTCTTTTTTGTATTATTCCATCGTTATTTCCTTCATTGCCATTTTCTGTAGAATCTAAGCTAGCGTTCCGGTTGTAAGCACGTTCATTGGCTGACTTTGAGTATAGAACCGCATCCTCTGATTTTCCCAAACCGTCTGGACAAAAGATCGCGGTATAGACATCCTCTGGGGTTTTTATCTGTGCAAACTTTTCTTTGTTCGATGTAAAATATAATTTAACATAATCTAATTGCTCAATTTCGTCCATAAGAGCAAGCTGCAATTTAGTTAATGAAATATTGTTAACTTCATTTATTTGCTGCACTGCTATTGCTGTAAATTGAATTAACCCTACTGCATTTTTCTCAGCTATAGATTTATCTTTAATTAGCTCATCTCTTGTGAATATATGAAGCTCAATTTTAGGCCGAGGCCCTGATTTCCCAGAAACAAATATTATTTCACCATTCTTATATCGTGCTTTTCTGTACGCTACAACAGAAGATGTAAACATTCTGTTTGTCTCAACTGAGATGCACCCCATTAAGACATCTGCGTATCTTAGTTTCTCAGCCTCTCCCCACATTTCAGCACAAATTTTAACGACCTTTTTTCTAAATAAACACGCCTTCTCTGCCCCTAACCTTTGGTTTACGACCTCCCCCCAAATTAATTTTGCACAATCTTCTTCACTTTTCAGTGCGGACAAAAATGCAATCGGATGCATATGCCAGACAGGCTCACCCTTTTCAAAACCCTCCACCTTGCTCATCCATTCCATATTATCCCGCCACTGCTTCGCGTACTTCATCCTCAGGAGATCATAATCCTGAAAATAGACTTCCCATTTGTGATGGCTGCTGCCACCAAACCATTCGCTGTCGTGCTTCACGACCATCCGGGCAGCGATATTGCGGATCTCCATTTCCGGGTGATGTACCGCATAAAACAGCTCTTCTGCTGACAGTTCTCCGTCGCCATCGGTGTCTATATTGCTCACCGCTTTTTTATAGTAATCAGACACCTGCTGCTGCTGAATGCCGCGGTCTCGCCCCACCATCTCCGAAAGGCGGTTCAGCAGTGATTTCATCCACCCTTCCCGCAGGGATGCCGACATGTCAGACGTCGATCCTTCTGTCAACGCACTGAATCCGAGCGCCTGCAGGTCGTACTGATGCAACACGTCCACATCGCTTTCGCTCATCCAGTTTCCCGGGCTAATTTCATACCAGGTTTTACCCTGGTCGTCCTTCAGGGGGTTGCACTTCTCAACAGGCAGGATTTTGCCGCTATCCTTCACGATCACACAGGACATGGCCCTGAAGGTACTGGCTTCACCTGTACCGTTCTTCTGATACAACGATTTTCCGGAATGGAGCCGGATGTACTGTTTGCCCGTGGTGATTTTGCCCGGATTATCCAGAAATGCGGGCATACGTGCATCGTTACTGAGGATTTCTATGTGGGCAAAATGGCTGGTTTCCACTTTTCCCATGCCAACCGGATCGATATCTTTTGACAGAAATCCCACCGCATCCCCGGCCGCCACTTCTACTTTAGCTGCGGGTTTGACGGCTTCATTAAACATCCCCTGTTTGACAGCCTGCTGCATCCAGGCGGGCAGATGCGCATACTCCGTGTCCTCCTGCTTCATATACTCAGGGTTCAATGAAACCCAGAACGGAGCGCCTGCCAGCTCTCCCTTTTTGTTCAGCACTTTTGCCAGACCAAATGGCTGTGATTCACCGTCAAGCTCGAAAGCGGTTTGCTTTATAACGGCAACACGCGCACCTTTTTTCAGCAGCCCTCTGCCCGGTACCGGTGCTTTCTGGCCTTCCTTTTCTGCGCCACTGTACACCCGCTTTCTTAGCCCGTCCCCCCTGTCCGTGACGCGCCAGCAGTCTGCTGCCGGGAATGCCGACAGCGGGGCCAGCCCCATATACAGTGAATAAAACTCGAGCCAGGTTTTACTGTCCTGTGGATCTGGCTGACAGACAGACTTAACCAGTACAAATGTGCTGGAATACTGCAGCGTTTGTCCGTTGTACTGGCTGGTCAGGTAGTCCCTGTTCAGCCTCCAGGCGACCACTTCTCCCCCGGCCATAAACTGCAGTGGAACGGCAGTATCGACAGTTTCTGCCGTCAGGACTGAATCAGGGGCAGTCACGGTGCTGATATGAAGTCCGCCATGCCATAACAGGTTGCTGCCGGCAAGCCAGCAGCCGTGGGGTTCACCCAGCACCTGCGTCATGATTTCATCCACAGAGGTATAGTCTTTGCCCCCTTTCTTACGGGCAGGGAAACAGATTTTCATGACGGCTTTCCTTAGCGTGAATTACGCCCGGCCCCGGGCTGTGGTCTGGTTTCAAGACTGGTCTTTTCAAATACCGGGATCTCGTTCTTTATCGAGGCTGCCGCCATCGGCACCTGATAACGAGCCGCTTTCGTAATAAAGTCACCTTTAGTTCCGTGCTCAATCCCGCTTTCACTCAGCTTCAGATAAGATCCGCCTCCATTCAGCGTCAGGGTTTTCAGGGTGCTGATGGTGATTTCATCTTTACTGCTGGTTACCGTGAACTGCTGGTCGGCGCTCATCTCAAGCGTGCCGTGCTGAGCACGAACCTCAACGCTGCCATGATTAGCAATGACCTTCACCCCGGCTTTATGGGCAAACAGTCCCAGAGACTGCTCGGCACTCACCGTGACATTTTTCATTGCCCCAACATCAACATGCTGGCCTGCGGTTACCATGGTGTTTTTGGAACTGGTCAGTTGCAGGTGTTCCCCGGAAGTAAGGGCAATCCCATGAGGGGCAGAAGCCAGCACCACGGCAGACTGCAAGTCTTTCAGGCGGTTACGAAGAAGGTTGTTCTGCGCCTGAATATCACTGGTCAGGGCTTTTGCCTGTTCGGCTGCACCGTTCAGTGCCTGCATCTCACTGTTAGCCTGGGTTATCTGGCTGACGGCAGGATTCATCTCCAGCACCTGCCCCTGGCCTTTAGCCTGAGCATCAGCTGTCAGGTAAATACCGCGTGCAGCACGCAAGGCCCCAAACTCATCGGTACGCAGTTCAAAACCCGAACCGCGCTTTTCGCGTTGTGCATCAACCAGATGGCCGATGTTGAGTTGAGTCTTGCCAAACTCAGTCGCAAGCTTGATGTGCTCTTCCTGCCGCTTATCCTCCATGCGCAGTTTGTTGTTCGCGGGCGTTCGCAGGACGTTACGCGTGTTGTTATCATTAGTGACGTGATCCGGATGTTCAGAATCGTGCTGGGCATGGGCGATATATGGACGGTCAGGATCCCCCCCATCGAACATCACCGAGACTTCGGTACCGTCGAGCAGTGGCGCATGGAAGCCGTAATTGTCGCCGGCATACGGCTTCGCCATACGCAGCCACAGATAGGCATACCCCTGCTCACTGTCGCTGCGGTCAAAATCCAGTTTCGTGCGATAGCAGCCCTGATTATCCAGCCAGGCATAGGTATCGCCTTTCACCGTGCTTTCTACCCGGGCAGGTAGTGTGCCGGCAATCACCGGACGCTTATGTAGCGGTGGGCGAAAACATACGGCTTCACTGTAAGGGATCCCGCTAAAGGTCATTTTAAAGCTTTGCTTACGCGAACCACTGCTTTGTATGCCGGTGATGACGATACCGTCTTTCAGACTGGCGGGAAGTGAACCCTGCGGTTCAAGTACCTCGCCCGGTGCCAGCACCGGACTGGTTGTTTTACCCGTGACCGCCTGCTGCGCATTCAGAATACGTTCATGGCGCAGGCGAGCGTAGTACGCCCCACTCTCCGGCGTTTCAGTATCCCCCTGGTTCAGGAAAGGCTCTGCGTAGTGGTATACCTCACCGGTGGTGATACCATCCCCGGTGCTGACAGACGCAGAGCCGTCCTGCGGCACCAGTGCCTCCCGATAGTTGTAATCGCGGTTGGCTACGCTTGCTGACACCACCTGATGGCTGGTTTTAATATCCCAGACGCTGAGCTGCCCGTTATCGCTGGTGCGTGAAGGCTGAATCAGCGGCAAAGTCACACCAAACTGATAATGCTCCGGGCTGTCCTGAAAAATCACTACGTCCTGTTCGAGCCGGCCATCCATTTCAAAGCGCCAGAAGATGCCGACTTCTGCAAGCAGGCGCTGCACAAATTCTAGGTCGGTTTCGCGCCACTGGGTAATGAGTTCACGTGCCGGATAAGTCTGCGACAGACGGAATTCAAAATCTGCCCCCTCCAGCCCGTGGGAGCGCAGAATCTTCTCCACCACTTCAATAACGGACTGGTTGAGATATATTTCGCTACGCTTTGTATGTTGCAGCAGCGCAATGCGCGGCACAATCTTCAGCGAGTACCAGGTCTCATCAGCAGAAGTGGAGAGCCGCTGAAATGTCTGAACTACGCCATAAACAGTACGCACAGGCGTGGCGGGCATACCGTTATATAACGGAACCTGGAACGTGAACGACGCCGGTTTAAGCAGCATGCTGTCGCTGGCAATATCGTCTTCGCTACATGTCACTTTAACGATGTAGTACCAGGGTTCACTGAGCTTTTCTTCCGCCCTGAAATTGAAAACATCCAGAAAGTGCGGGCATTCGTGAACGTCCAGCTTATAGCGGGACATCCCCAGAATTTCGTTGATTTTTTCCTTAGCCAGGGCAATTACAGAATCACTCATCCTTTTAATCCTCTCTCCCACACTTTCTTAATTATCAATCTCTGAATAGACAAATGACTCAATTTAGATAGTTAGTCATCATTTCCAGTTAAATAGGAGATTCTTTCTTGAGTCATTTTTGTTTGACACTGGTAAATACTTACCTGTTGCTGCACATTAATTGTCGCTGACTTGCGATCTGGAATATTTCCGCATTTCGCCACTTTGTTATTAACCCAGGAAACCTGTTCTTTCTTCATTGAATTACGGACTGAGTCCGGTAATTCTTTCCATACCGCGTTTAATTCACGATCGGCGTATGCATAAGCAGACTGTGCTGAACTCAAGGAACTTTGTGAGAGAGAGCTGATAATCTGATCTTTATTTACAGCCAGTACGCTCATATTAAACATAGCAGCAGATGCATCAGTCCTGCTGAACTCGCTAAAAAGTATATCTTTATTATTATCAGCAAGTTTAGCGCTATAGGTAACACCGTTCCAGATTACGCCGCTGTTACTTACCTTTCCATATCCACCTGTGACATACTGCAAATAATTAGGCGCCTTACTTACCACATCCAGCGTTTCTTGCGGGATTGTAATTGAAATTGTCGCGCTGCAATTCAGACCATAGCTTCCCCCACCGGAGGTTGACACGTTTGTCGCTGTCACTTGCATGCTGTTCAGCATATTCTGGTAAACTGAGACTGGTTTATCGTAATTAAACTTAGCCTTGGTAATAAAATCGCTTTGTAACATACCTGAGGCGTCATTTTTTATATATTCAACTAACGCTTTTACCGCATCATCTCTGCCACACTTGAAATCGTTTGAATCAAATAAACCAGCCTGTGCCGCGCCTGAAAACATTATAATTGCAGTTAATAAAGATACTTTTCTTAACATTTTTAAATTTCCCTTTTTAGATACTGATTTAGTTTTGTAGAGTTCTTAGGGCTTACTCGAACCCAAACATCAGTTCAATCCCTTCGTCATCACTCCACCCCAACGTCAGTGAAGTCGGTTTCTGTTTTGCTGCCATATGGGTCAGTAGCTGCTGACTTAACACCGGCAGAATTTGCTGGTTCAGCAGGCTGTCGACGTTGCGCGCGCCGGTATCCGGCAGCAGGCAGGCGGCGGTCAGGGCGTCGTACAGACTCTCATCGATGCTGGTGGCCTGGCCGTAGTGGCGATGTAAGCGCTTGCTAACCTGATTCAGCTTCATCTCTACGATGGTGCGCATCGCCGCCTCCGCCAGCGGGCGGTAGATAACCGTCTGGAAGCGGGCCAGCAGCGCAGGCTGGAAGTGATCGCGCAGGATCGGGCGCAGCAGTTCGTGCAGATCGCCTTCGGTAGCGTCAGGCTGTTCCTCCAGCAGCTGCATCAGGTGGTCGCTGCCGAGGTTAGAGGTCATCAGAATAACCGTGTTGCGAAAGTCGATTTCACGCCCTTCCCCGTCGCGCATAAAGCCCCGGTCAAAGACCTGGTAGAACAGGTTCATCACGTCGCGGTGCGCTTTTTCCACCTCGTCCAATAGCACCACGCTGTAGGGGCGCTTGCGCACCGCTTCGGTCAGAATGCCGCCCTGGCCGTAGCCGACGTAGCCCGGCGGCGAGCCCTTCAGCTGGGAAACGGTATGCGGCTCCTGGTACTCCGACAGGTTGATGGTGATAAGGGATTTCTCGCCGCCGAACATAACGTCCGCCAGGGCCAGCGCGGTTTCGGTTTTACCGACCCCGCTCGGGCCCACCAGCAGGAACACCCCCTGCGGGCCGTTCTCGGAAGTGAGCCCGGTTTTGGCGGCGCGCAGGCGCCGGGCGATGGCCTCCAGCGCGACATCCTGCCCGACCACCCGTTTGCCGATTTCACTTTCCAGCATCAGCAGTTCGGTCTGCTCGTCTTTCATCAATGAGGAGAGCGGCACTCCGGTCCAGTCGGCAATCACGTTGGCAACGGTGCGCACGTCCACATCCACGCAGAGCAGCGGATCGCTCTGCTGCATGCCATTCAACTCCTGCTGCAGCGCATGGGTTTCACCCTGGCGGGAGAGATCCCGGCGGCTTTCCAGCAGCTGCTCCGTGAGGGCCAGCTCCTGACCGTACCGGGTCTCCAGCTCGGCCAGTTCGACACTGAGGCTGGTCTCTTCCTGCTCAATGGCGATCAGGCGTTCACCGTGGCTCTGATTGCCGACGGCGATATCTTCCAGCAGCGCCTGTTTCTCTATGGCAAGCGAGGTCATTTGCGAGCGGATGCGGATTAATTGTTCCGGCACGGTATCGAGACTCATGCGCACGCGGGCACTCGCGGTATCGAGCAGATCGACGGCCTTATCCGGCAGCTGGCGGCCGGTCAGATAACGCCGGGAAAGGGTGACCGCCGCGCGGACCGCATCGTCGGTGATATGCACGTTATGGTGTTCGGCGTAGCGGGATTTCAGGCCTCTGAGCATCAGGCAGGCGGTATCGTCGTCCGGCTCGTCCACTTTTACCATCTGGAAGCGGCGCTCCAGGGCGGCATCACGCTCGAAGTACTGTTTGTACTCAGACCAGGTGGTGGCGGCGATGGTACGCAGCTCGCCGCGCGCCAGCGCCGGCTTCAGCAGGTTGGCCGCATCGGCGCTGCCCGCCTGGTTGCCCGCGCCGATGATGGTGTGCGCTTCGTCGATAAACAGCAGCACCGGCACCGGCGACTGCTGCACGGCGTCGATAACGTTTTTCAGACGCTGTTCAAACTCGCCCTTCACGCCGGCCCCGGCCTGCAGCAGGCCGAGGTCGAGGGTGCGCAGAACCACAGTTTTGAGCGACTCCGGCACGTTGCCCTCGGCAATGCGCAGCGCCAGCCCTTCCACCAGCGCGGTTTTCCCCACGCCCGGCTCCCCCACCAGAATGGGGTTGTTTTTGCGACGGCGGGAGAGAATGTCCACCATCTGGCGGATTTCGGTGTCGCGGCCAAACACCGGATCGATTTTCCCCTCTTTCGCTTTGGCGGTGACGTCGAGGGTGAATTTATCCAGCGCGTTTTGCAGCCCCGGGCTTAGTTCTTCTTTTATATCCGCGCCGACCGGACGACCGACAAACTCCACCTCACCGCCGTGGCTCCGGGCCAGCTCCGCTTCCTGCTGCACGTCCGGACGTTCGTCAGACTGCGCGTCAAGCAGCGGACGCAGGCGTTCAAGCTGGCTCTGCCCCAGGGTCAGCAGCGGCCAGAGCCCGTCGCAGCGCACCAGATTCGGTTTCTCAACCAGCGCCATCAGCAGGTGAACACTGCGGATCTGCTCTTCACCCGCCAGGGAGGCCGTCAGCCAGGCCTCCTGCATCAGCGTCTGAATGCTGTCGGACAGCTGAGGGCGCTGACGTACCGAGCGCGGCTGCCTGTCGAGCCAGCCCAGCAGATCCTGCCACAGCGCATCCATATCCCACTCGTAGCGGCGCGCCAGCACCGTGAGATCGCCCTCCCCCTGCTCCAGCAGTTTCAGCAGCCAGTGTTCGGGCAGGATTGAAGCATGGGCGCGCGTCTGGCACAGGGAGGCCGCCCCTTCCATGGCGCGGGCGCAGTACGGATTCAGACGACGTAACAGGATGGCTGGATTTTCCATTTTTCTCTCTCTTATTGGCTTCCGGGCACGCTACCGCCCATCGCTGTTTCCCGTTCCGGGGACCAAAGCGCATATGGTCAGGCAGGCAGATTGTGTTTTGCTTTGCAGAGCGCCCGTTAAAGAGAGGCGCTCTGCAAAAAAAGCGGACAGAGAGACTCTGCCCGCTCGTGACTTACGCGGTGGCGCGTTCGTTCCAGGAATCGGAATGAATGATGTTGCCGTCTTTGTAGGTCCAGGTGATTTTTTCGTAACGCAGCTCGATGCACTCGAGGTGGTTGTGCTTCTCGTAAGCAGGATCCTTGATGTCGTGCATCACCGGATTGACTTTCACCACCTTCACGTTTTCGAGTTTGGTGTTGAAGTACTCAACTTCCTGGCCCGCATCGTTGATTTTGTACCACTTGAATTCCGCAGCCTTGAGGGTCTGACCGGTGGTCACCGCCTTGTACAGGTACGGGCTGGACGAGTCGATCTCCTTGGTAAACAGGAACGGAGTGTGGATACGGGTGCCGGTCAGCTTGCCGGTATTGTTGTCGGTCGGGATGTACAGGTTATGTTCCTGAGCGACCACTTCGATGCTGCCCTCGCGACCATGAACGTCGACAGACCCTTTAATGTCCGCGCCGCCGTCGTCCTTCAGCCAGAGATAAACAGGAATTGCCATGAAATTACTCTCCATTGTGTAGTGATGCGCCATCATCCTGCGATGACGCCGGGGTTTTGCCGGGTATCTGACAGGCATCCGCCTGCGGTACCAGACTGATTTCGACACGGCGGTTAAGCGCACGGCCTTCCGTGGTGTCATTGGTTGCGATCGGACGGCTTGCGCCATAGCCCTGCACCGCAAAACAGCTTTCCGGCACGTCACCGGTGTCGCGCATCCAGTTGCGTACCGCTTCGGCACGCTTCAGGGAGAGCGTCTGGTTCAGGTGTGCATTACCGGTAATATCCGTGTGGCCCGCGACCACAATCAGCCAGCCCGGCCTGGCCTTAATGCCCACCAGAGAATTGACCAGCAGTTTGGTGGAACTGGCTTTCAGCGCCGATTGGCCGGAATCGAACAGCGACATGCTGTCGAGGCGGACGATTTTCGGTACCTCTTTTGGTTGTGGCGGCGGTGGCGGAACCCAGCTATCAATAGCCTGCTGAACACTCAGCCATAAACGCTCGCCCGGATAGAGGCCCAGACCGTAGCGCTGCGGCTCGCCCTGCCGCTGCCAGCGTTCAAGCAGCAAGGCGTCCTGTTGCAGGGCATGCAGCGACTGCGCTTTTGGTACGTAGTGCGTCATCGGAATGGCGTACCAGCGCTGCAGATCGGAGGCAATCCGCCCGATCAGGGACTGGTTATGCAGCACGGACAGACCAATTGCACTAACGACACAAAGCAGAAGGAATATCACCATCCGGCGCCCGGTTTTCCCGCCCTGAAGCGGTATGGCATAGGGCGCAAGTAGCGGCAGAACTGGATCGGCAAAATGCCATACCGCCGGATAGGTCAAACTGACTGCGGGAGGTAATAGTTTCGAATGGCGGAACAACCACTGCGGCCAGATAGCCTCTGCCAGAGACGGAACGGCACCGCTGCGCATAACTACCGCAAAGGGCGTGACGGCCGGACAAAGCCTGTCCGCTTTCGTCAGTTCATCCATGACTACCTGCTTCAGCATCCTCACCGCATGAGAAAGATAGGGCAGACGAACCACGTTTTCAGGCAGAGCGCGCCACTCCTCAAGCGTCTGCGCAGGCTCTTCTGCCGGGCAAATCAGCGGCGTTTTACCCCGAATCACAATCCACGGCGTTTCTGGCCCGGAAAACTCCCCGGCCAGCACGACGGGAGGCTGATAGCCGGAAAGATCCTTCAGCTGTTTCACCTGCTGACGCAAAACCTTCAGGGAAGCACGCAGTAGCCCTTCATCCTCGTGCAAACCCGGCAGGCAGCGGAACATCACCACCAGTTGCCCGGCTATATTTGGTTCACGCGACAGCAAACGATCGGCAAATTTGCTTAACCGATCCGCTGAACCTACTTTCAGGTAGCAGCCCTGTGCCGTGGTGCGGCTTCCTCCATCCACAAAGAGATGATCGCTAACATCGCCACACACCAGCAAAACCGGTCCGGTAAAACCTGCTGGCGGATATATACCCTCATCAGCATACTGCCCGGCAGGCTGCTGGCGGCGATAGCGGCGACGCGTCAGCAGCAGCGCCACAATTAACCCCGCCAGCGTTAGCACGCCTTTAATCGGCACCGTGAAATTCAGAAATCCCCAAATCAGCCAGAGTGCGCCGGCCAGACAATCCAGCACCGGGCATGCAGCCGATAACAGTGCAGATTTACGCATCAGCGCTGCTCCGGTAGTTGCTGATGCAGAAGCTCCTGCAACCACAGGTGACCGCCTGCCCAGACCAGTGCGGTGAGCACCACCGCCAGAACGATCCAGAACCACACTGAGCGCAGAATGTTGTACCGCCGCTTACCTGTTTTCTGTACGACCAGGTCAACCCCGGCCTCCAGCGGCGGCACGCGCTCATTCAGAGCGGCAATCACCTCATCGCGCTGGGACTGGCCGACGCCGGAGAGGCCGAACTGCCCCTGGAACCCCAGCGCAAGCACGCGCTGGTAGCAGATCAGCACGGCCGGAACCGGTGACGGCTGACGCAGCACTTCCGCAATACGGTCATACAAGGCCTCACCCGCGCGCAGCGAACCAAAGTAACGGGCCTGCAACGGCGCTGCACGCCAGGCTTTGATGCCTTCGTCCAGGTCAGCATTCTGCGGCGCCTCGGTTTGAAACTCAGAGGCTGGCAAATTCGCTTGTGCATCAGCAGACGCTGGCTTACGGTTCATCACCGCTTCATCCAGCAGGGCACACTGTGCATAGGAAATATGCATAATGCTCTCGCTGTCGTAGCCGGCGCGCTCCAGCGCTTCGCGCACGCTTTCAACCTGTGCACAGCAGTTGGTATAGAGCGCATTGCCATCCGGGGCTCTGGCACCGTGACGCAGCTGCGCCACGGTGAGCCAGGTGTCCGCCATCAGGCTGTCGATATCGATATCCTTTCTCATGAGCGCAGCACCGCAAAGAGTTCAAGTTCAAGCTCGCCCAGCAGTGACGGTACGTAGAACAGGCACACGCCCTGCTCCAGCATGTCATGCGCCGCACGGCTCTCCATATCCAGCACGAAGTACTGATTTTCCAGGCGCACCGGCAGAGCCGCAGGAACACGGTTGAGAGGGATGAGTCCAATACCTTCCATTGCGACACCGGTAATCTGGCCCACATCGTCCGGGGTTCCGGCCATCGCCATTTCGGCAAATTTCTCGGCCACCTGCCAGGCAGGCAGATTTGAACGGACAGACAGATAGAAATCGGCCTCTTCGCGCAGGCGAATATCGTGCAACACCGCTTTCCAGGTCTGCTCGTCCTGGCGGGTCATATTCACGGCAACAACGCGCGACGGCAGGCTGGCTTCCAGCAGCTCGCTAATAAGTTCAAATAACGGAGGGAAGGTATTTTCCGGAACCTGATGGTCATAGCCCGGAATAGCATCCAGATCGCGATCCAGTGAAAACGTCAGCATACTGCCTGCAAGTCGCGCCAGCTCCACCCATACCTGCTCCGGATGACGGGCCGGAAAGCGTTCGAACTCCGTTAGTACGCGGGCATGCGTATTCAGCGCATTCAGCAGCCAGAATAACGAGACGTCGGCCACCGCAAAGTCCGCCATGCGATCGTTGCTTTCCCGCCGCATTGCCATCAGACGCTGGCGACGGGAACGCAGCTGACGATTCAGCAGCACCAGGCGTTCGCGTAACAGGTTGCTTGCAGAAAACATTGCCATCGGCGGCACAAAGTCCGGATCCTGACGCCAGCCACCCTGCCCGTCGCGCAACAGGCGGGCTACGGCGCAGGTCTGCCAGGCGTCGTTACTTTCGTGATCAAAGCGGAAAGCAAGGTTGAATCGGGCTACGGCCATGGGTTCTTCTTCCTGACCGAACGCATCCTGGATCGTCACCCACTCTTCGCGATAGCGCAGCGGGCGTTCGGCAGGCACGGTTTCAGTCTGGACATTGACGATGCCAGGCTGCATCACCGGAAGCGCAACCAGCAAGGTCACCCTGTCCACCCGGCCAGAATCCGGCAGATCCACCTCCCTCGGCTCCGGTGGCACATCGCTGTTTTGTGTATCTATCAGCGTGCCATCCGGCAGCCACAGCCGCAGGGCCTGCACCTGTACCCGACCAGACGCGAGAAGAGCGTCATTGAGCTCTACATGCTCAACGCCCCACGGAAAGGGGCTGGAAAGCCGGGACAGTCCGGCACGGGAAAACGCGTCCCACTCGGACTGCTGTTGAAACTGCTGAGGGGCCAGCAAGGCCCCTTCATTCCACAACGGGCGATAAATCTTCATCCCTGATTTCCCCTCGCCTTACGATTTCGCCTTCGGCATCTGGGAGACCAGCGACAGGTTGACGTCCATACCTTCGACCTGGAAGTGCGGGATCGCGTACAGCTTCACGCGGAAGAAGCCCGGGTTATCCTCGATGTCTTCCACCACCACTTTGGCATCACGCAGCGGGTGGGAGGCCTGCAGCTCGTCGCCCGGATCGGTCATTTCGGTCACCAGACTGCGCACCCAGGTGTTCAGCTCCAGTTCCAGCAGACGGCGATCCTTGGTGGTGCCGATGTTTTCGCGCTGAATCAGCTTCAGGTAGTGGGCAATGCGCGACAGCAGGAAGATATAGGGCAGACGGGCGTTGATACGGCTGTTGGCGGTGGCATCGGCGGTATCGTAGAGGGCCGGCTTCTGGGTGGAGTTCGCCGAGAAGAAGCAGGCGTAGTCGCGGTTTTTGTAGTACGACAGCGGAATGAAGCCCAGATTGGCGAACTCAAACTCGCGGGTCTCCGGGATCATCACCTCGCTCGGGATTTTCACCTGATTGCCGGTGCCGAGATCGTATAGATGGATAGGCAGGTCCTGCACGGCGCCGCCGGCCTGCGGGCCGCGGATCTGTACGCACCAGCCGTTATTGATAAAGCTGCGCACCATGTTGGCGGCAAAGGCGAAGGAGGCATTGGTCCACAGGTATTTGTTGTGATCCGGGCCCTTCACCTCTTCCACATAGTTAAAGCTGCGCACCGGCACGGTGTCCGGGCCATACGGCAGACGGCCCAGCACGCGCGGCATCACCAGGCCGATATAGCGGGAGTCGTCGGTTTCGCGGAAGGATTTCCACTTGATGTACTCGGCGCGGTCAAAGTAGTTACCAATATCTTTAATGGCCGCCACCTCTTCCATGGACTCCTTGAGGAAGAATTTCGGGCCCGACGAGCCGATAAACGGCATATGGGCCGCGGCTGAGACTTTCGAAATATTGCGCAACAGCGCGACATCCTGCGCGGAGGCATCAAACTCCCAGGCGGAAATCAGCGCGGCAATCGGCTCGCCGCCCGGCGTGTCATATTCATCAATGTAGGTGTGTTTATACAGCCCGCTCTGGATGACTTCCGGACAGTCCTCAAAGTCCTGACGCAGCTCTTCTTTCGCCATATCCAGCAGTTCAACTTTGACGTTCTGGCGAAAATCTGTCTTGTCGACCAGCGATTTCACGCCGCGCCACAGGCTCTCTACCGCCTGGAACTCATCATGGTGCATAACGGCATCAAGCTGACGGCTAATCTGGTAATCCAGCTCGGCGATATGGTGGTCAATCAACGTCTTATCGAGCTTTTCGACCTTTGAACCCGATTTTTTCAGGCACTCGAGGAACACCTGCATCCCGGCCGTTAAACGTTCGTCAGCGGTCGCATCCGACATCGCCTGCGCATCCTGCCAGATATCCAGCGCGCTCAGCTCGGAGACCGGGCTCAGGTTGATTTTTTCAAACAGGGACTTATAAACCCCACCCGCGACAGGACGTTCCAGAACAATGCTTTCGCCACCCGCAGTATTTTCATTTTGTACAGACATGAGCATTCCTTGATTAATCTGTTCTAACATGGTGAGGATTAGGGTTGTTTAGGTGCCAGAGCCGACAGTTCCGCTCTGAGCTCTGCGCTTAATGCCGGGTTCAGCAGAATTTTTTCCAGCTCTTTTCGGAAAGCCTGGTTGTCCAGCAGGTTGGCTTTTAAATCACGCAGTAAATTGCGCATTGAGAGCATGGCTTTTAACTGGGGTATTTGCCGGGAGACCTGCTCCGGAGAAAAGTCTTTCATGCTCTGGAACGTCAGGCTGATGTTCTCTTCGCTACCGTCGCCCGCCAGGGTATTTTTTACGGTAAGGTTAACTTTTGGAGCATATTCGGAAAGCACCGCGTCAAAGTTGTTTTTATTCACATTAACTTTTTTGCGCTCTGATATTGGCGAAACCTCCTGCCCATTGCTGAAATCCCCCGCAACCAATAATTTCAGGGGCAGCTCGGTTTTCTTGCTTGCGCCACCCGTATGCAGATCGAGCTTTAGATTAATACGCGCCTTTGGTACTTCATTCTGGAAACTGTCAGCCATCTCATCATCCCTCGTTTTATCGCTATGGATACTTTTCACACTACATTTCCTGGTACGCGATAATAGAATAATGATCGCCATAAGATCAAATATACAGATCTTTAAACCGAGATAAGAAAATCCTTAAGAATTTTCCACTGGATTTAAATTGCAGGCAAAGCCAGCGCAGCGGTAAAACCCACCATTACCACGCAGGTAAAAGAAGATTTATGCCGAAAAGCGTGAATAATACGGAGCATTATTAACAAACTGATCTGATATTGACCTAAATCAATATTAAAATTAAAAACACTATTCCCTTCAGAAACTGGATATAAATCCTGAACAATCCCGGGAGGAAATAATAAAAAAGATGAATACGGGGAAGAAGAAGCGGCGGGCCACTTTTCCACCCGACAGGAAATGCGGCAAAGGCGGGGCTTGAAAATTAAGAAATTTCCCTTTTCGCCTTTTTCGTCGGAATTAACCAGGAATTATCTTTCTCGGGAAATATATCGATGCTGAATATAATCGGAAGAGAGGAATAAAAGTTTATGTCGAGGCTTATTCCATGTCTGGAGCGCGAAACCGCGGGTAGTGGGTGAAGGCGCGCATTCCGACGCCGGCAGGCGTAATCGCCGATGGCTTATTCCTGCGCGGCGGGCCCGCGGTTAAACGCCCGCCGCGCAACTCCTGATTCAGACCTGCTTTTTAAAAAATACCTTTCTGTCGGATCTGCTTCATTTTTTGCGCCGGGGCGCCAAGCGTCTCCAGATCCACCTCTTCGGCCTGGGTACCCCTGCCGCTTTCGGCGACGGGCGCGGCGGCGCGGCCAGTCATTTTTAGCTGCTGTAGCAGCAGGTTTTGTTGCTCCAGCAGCGTTTTTAGCTGAGCGACCTCCCCGCGCAGCTGGCTTAACGCCTCGCGCGAGGCGTCATCCGGCCCGGCGGACTGACGCTGAAGCGCATCCGACATCAGGGCGCGCATCTGGCGCAGCTGCTGCTTGCTGAAATCGCCGGCAGGCGCGGGCGGCTCGGCTACCGGGGCGCCCGCGGGCGCTGCGCTCTGCGCCAGCAGCCCGGCGCTTGCCAGCTCGCCGCACAGCCCGTCGAGCGTCAGGGTATCGCGCCCGAGGGACTCCGCCACGTGGCTGCACAGCTGGGGGTTGAGCAGCTGGAGCTGTAGCCCGGCGAGGTAGACATTGCGATGAAAACGGCGCATTTCCATGCTGGCATCGCCCGGGCTGGCGTCCGACTGGCTCAGCGCCTGATGCCACTTCTTCAGTTGCAGCATCGCGCGCAGGTCCGCGCGCGAATGTTCTGGCGACAAATGCAGCGAGAGATTAACGCGGCGTATGTGCCTGTTACTCATCGTCGCCCACCTCGGCCATCTGCGGCGCGGCTATCGTCTCAACCCCGGCGTCAGCGTGGTA
>Ga0268257_1000484_pt1 | contig 48038 bp, 42 predicted proteins | sample AgamicAtPrz_FD_200249 | JGI IMG/M metagenome (GOLD analysis project Ga0268257, IMG submission 200249) | Agave microbial communities from Guanajuato, Mexico - At.P.rz (v2) (version 3) | ecosystem: Host-associated > Plants > Phyllosphere > Phylloplane/Leaf | place: Guanajuato, Mexico | collected... | reverse complement strand
TTTCCAATTCGCTAATTCTGTCTTCTTCACCAACCCAATCAGCATGTTTTTGGTTTTTACCTAAGTAGAATGTTAAACCAACAGAAGCGTTTAATAAAACACCGTCAAAAGCACCTGTAGAAGTAGTTCCCATTCCGTCAAAGTTCCAGTTTTGTCTTCCGTTAACAATTCCAGTAAGATCTCCTGTCAAAGCAACTCGATCACTCAATCTGATTTGTCCCGTTAAACCGGCAATTCCGTGAGCCATGTAATCTTGACCTCCAAATCCAGTTTCAGTACTAATTTGAGAAACCCCGAAACCACCATGAGCTAAAAGACCAATTGTGTTTGTCCAAGTCTCAAAATTTAAAGCACGTCCAACATTGATAACTCCTTGTAAACTTGCTCTAACATAACGGCTTTCAAAATCTGGAGTGTTTTTTTTCTCTTTAAATTGATCGTAACCAACATCTAATTTCACCCCAAATTTTGGACTAAACATATATCTAACACCTAAATCACCGTGGAAAAAGTTTAATGATTCTGTAGTATAACCTGGAGTCATTGTTCTAGTTGGTTTATTAACCCCGCCATTTAGTTCGATCGACCATTTGTTGTATTCTTGATCTACACTAGGTTTGGTAGAAGTGGTAGCCATATTTTGAGCACCTGCAGCAAATGATAGCAATAATAAGGATACTGATACTAATTTCTTTTTCATGATATCAAAAATTAAATTGTTTTTATTTTAAACTCTGAAGCAAAATTAGAAGTCGAATTTTAGATTGTGTTGTATATACCCTTACATAATTCCCATCTTTTGGCATTTAATTGTGTAAATCCGTTAATATTAGTATAATAGAATGCATAAAAAAGGACAAAATTCACATTTTGTCCCGTTTGCTATCCTAAAAAAAAGTTATTATTTTAAATCAGGCTGATAAATTTTAACAGATCCATCTCCTTCGCTACTTACCACTAATAAGCTTCTTTTTGTAGGGCTTTTTGAAGCAGGGATGAAAAGAATTCCTTCTGGCGCATCTCCTGTTTTTACAGTTTGCAAATATTGTGGTGAAGTTGGATTTGTAGCATCGTAAACCATAAAAGCGTCAGATCTTTCTAGACCAACAAACAAAATGTTTTGATTTCCCATTTTAGCCGCAACTACAGCTTCTGGCTCAGAGCCTTTGTCATCACTTCTTTTATCGTCGTACGTGCCTATTTCGTTGGTCTTTTTGTCAACATCATTTTTGCTGTCAAAAACAATTTTTCCAGTGTTTCCATTCCAGATAGAAAACGATCTTCCGCCAAAACTTACCATTTGGTCCAAATCGCCATCTCCATCAGTATCTCCCATATCTGCAACTAGATTTAATCTGCCTAAATTAGCATCTAATTTTAAGGTTGCTGCATCTGGAAAAACTGTTGCATCAAGTGTCATGCTTTTCATACGTTTCACATCAGTATAGGCGGTGTATTCTCTTGCATCTCCTTCATTAGCTGTAACAAAATAAGGGGTATTGTTTACAGTAAAATGACTGATAGCATCTGGCATATAAAGACCTTTTACTTTCCAAGGATTAAAAGCAATTTTACTGTCACTGTCGCTTACGTCAATTGCGTTTTCAGCAGTATTGTAGTCTTTTAATCCTAAAGGGTAAATCGCAGTAATAGTTTTAGAAGTTAAATCAACTTTTGCAACACCATTATTCTCCTGTAAAGTTACCCAAGCAGTTTTAGAATCGTCAGAAATTGTAATGTATTCAGGCTCAATATCCTGAGCAAAACTCGTTTTAGCAAATTTTGAAATTCTAAATCCATCTTTTGCTAATGCCGCAGCTTGACCAGCTAATGAGCTAAAATCAAGTGTTGTAACATTATAAGTGCTTGTTTCAATAATAGAAACCGTTCCGTTAGGATCTTGTGTATAATTAGTATTTGGCTCACCTTCATTAGCAGTCATGATAAATTTTCCGTCTGGAGAAAAAGTAATCATATCAGGCAATGCTCCAACAGTAACTTGTTTGATTAAGCTGTAATCAGAAGTATTAAAAATAACTACTTTTCCGTTTCCTTGCTTGTTTACAGTAGATTCTAAAGCAACAGCAAGCTTTCCGTCAAAAACAGAAACGCTGTTCGCAGCACCTTCATAAGCAGTTAAATCAATTTTTCCAATTTTCATTGGTTTTGTAGGGTCTGTAATGTCAATAACGTCAATCTGGTTTACCCCACTGTTGTTTACTGTAAAAAGTCTTTTTGTTTTTTCGCAGTAAGCAGAAATTTCAGCTGCAGCTTCTCCGCCAATTGTGATAGAACCAATTTCTTTAAAAGTTCCAGGATTTTCGTTAATAACAACTTCTGGTTCGCTGTTCGAATTTTCATCATTGTTACAGCTTGCTAATATGAAAAGTGCCGCTAATAATGAGATTGATAAATTTTTCATGTGTTATTTTTAGTTTTGGCAAAAGTAATTCTGAGGTCTCTGTTAAATATTAAGGATGTATTATTTAATCTTTAACTTAATTTTTGAAGGATATTTATTGTGAAATGGAGTATGATTTTTACTCATTTGTTTTAAAATCCTAACGAATGCTTATCTTTGCACTTTCTTAATTAGAACCTATTTATGTCAACAAATAATAGAAGATTTCCTGCAGAGTGGGAAAAACAGCAAGGAATTGTATTGTGTTTTCCGCACAATGGCAATGACTGGCCGGGAAAATACGAAGCAGTTCAATGGGCTTTTGTAGAATTTATAAAAAAAGTAGCCACTTTTGAAACTGTTTTTTTGGTGGTTGCCGATGAAAAACTAAAAGAAAGAGTTGCAGATATGCTTGAAAGAGCCCGCGTAAATATCAAAAACGTTTCTTATATTATTCATAAAACCAACAGAAGCTGGATGCGCGACTCGGGGCCAATTATTGTAAAGAATGGTTCAAAAAGAGAAGCATTAAACTTCAATTTTAATGGTTGGGCAAAATATAAAAATTATCAATTAGATAAGTTTGTTCCAGGTAAAGTGGCTGATTTTATTGATGTTCCGCTAACACAGGTCATATATAAAGGAAAGCCAGTAATTGTTGAAGGCGGAGCAATTGATGTAAATGGAAAAGGGACTTTACTGACTTCTGAAGAATGTTTAATGCATCCAACAATTCAGGTTAGAAATCCAGGTTTTACCAAAGAAGATTACGAAGCCGTTTTTAAAGAATATCTTGGTGTGACTAATGTAATTTGGCTTGGAGATGGAATTGAAGGCGATGATACTCACGGTCACATCGATGATTTATGCCGATTTGTGAATGAAGATACGATTGTAACGATTGTAGAAACAGATAAAAATGATTCAAATTACAAACCTTTGCAGGATAATTTGAAACGTCTTCAAAATGCAAAATTAGAAAACGGGAAATCTCCAGTAATTGTAGTGTTGCCAATGCCAAAACGTGTTGATTTTGAAGATTTACGTTTGCCAGCAAGTTATGCTAATTTCTTGATTTTGAATAATTGTGTTTTAGTTCCGACCTTCAATGACAGCAATGATCGTGTAGCCTTAAACATATTAGCAGAATGTTTTCCTGATAGAGAAGTAATCGGAATCAGTTGTATTGATTTTATCTGGGGATTCGGAACTTTGCATTGCTTAAGTCAGCAGATTCCTGCTTAATATATAAAACCATATAAGTGATAAAAGGAAATTAAGTCTGAATTAAATGAGCTTAAATCACTTATATGGTTTAAAATTTCTACGATTTTAAGAGATTAAAAAGCATAAAAAAACCTTGGTTATCGCCAAGGTTTTTCTATTTCTATATTTCTTCAGACTGTTCTGCTCTTCATTGTCTTGTAAAAGGAGGCAACAATTGGCTAGAAACTTCTCCAAACCCAATTCTTACTTCGTTATTTTCACAGAAACCGCGAATAATTACAGTGTCATTATCTTCAATAAATTTACGTTCGCTTCCGTCTTTTAACTTCAATGGATTTTTTCCACCCCAAGTTAATTCCAGCATAGAACCAAAACTATCAGGAGTTGGGCCAGAAATAGTTCCAGAACCCATCATATCGCCAGAATTTACACGGCATCCGTTTGAGGTATGGTGTGTCAATTGCTGAGCCATAGACCAGTACATATATTTGAAGTTAGATCTTGAGATCACAGTTTCTTCTTGGTCTTCTGGTTGTAACGAAACTTCTAAATGAATGTCAAAAGCTTTTTTACCTTTTGTCTGTAAGTAAGGAAGCGGTGACGGATCTTGTTTTGGGCCTTTTGTTCTAAAAGGTTCTAAAGCATCCATAGTAACAATCCAAGGTGAGATGGATGTGGCAAAGTTTTTAGCTAAAAATGGTCCAAGTGGCACATATTCCCATTTCTGGATATCGCGAGCGCTCCAGTCATTTAATAAAACCATTCCGAAAATATAGTCTTCAGCTTCATAAGTTGAAATATTTTCGCCCATTACATTCACATCTGTTGTGATAAAAGCAGTTTCTAATTCAAAATCTACTAAGCGTGAAGCACCAAAAACAGGCGTGTCATGACCGGCAGGCAAGGTTTGCCCCATTGGTCTATGAACTGGAATTCCAGATGGCACAATTGTAGAACTTCTTCCGTGATATCCAACCGGAATATGGAGCCAGTTTGGCAATAATGCATTATCAGGATCACGGAACATTTTACCTACGTTTGTAGCATGTTCTCTGCTTGAATAAAAGTCAGTATAATCACCAATTAAAACAGGAAGCTGCATTTCTACATCTTCAATTTTAAATATAACAATATCTCGGTGTTTTGTTGAATCTCTTAGTTGCGGATTGTTTTCGTCGAAAATATCTGCGATACGATTTCGAACCAGACGCCATGTTTTTTTTCCGTCAGAAATAAAATCATTCAGCGTATCCTGCATAAACATATCATCGGTCAATTCTATTCCTTCAAAATAGTTTAATTGCTGTAAAGCCCCTAAATCTATGGCATAATCGCCAATTCTCGTTCCTACTGTAACGACATTTTCTTTGGTAAGAAATACACCAAAAGGAATATTCTGAATAGGGAAGTCGCTATTTTGAGGCACTTCTAACCATGATTTTCTACTGGTATCGTTGGCGGTTATTGGCATGTTTAATGTTAATTGTTTGTTGAAAAATTACATGTCAAATATATCATAATCTAGCTGTTTGACAAACGTTTTTTTGTATTTTTGCGTGAAATTAACGAAAAACAAAAAAATGCAACGCGACGAACAAATTTTTGATCTTATCCAAGAGGAAAAAGAAAGACAAATTCACGGACTAGAGCTTATCGCTTCTGAGAATTTTGTAAGTGATGAAGTAATGGCAGCAGCAGGGTCTGTTTTAACTAATAAATATGCTGAGGGTTATCCTGGCAAAAGATACTACGGCGGTTGCGAAGTAGTTGACGTTATTGAGCAGATTGCAATTGACAGAGCTAAAGAATTGTTTGGCGCTGAATATGCAAACGTACAGCCTCACTCTGGTTCTCAAGCAAATACAGCTGTATACCACGCTTGTTTAAATCCTGGTGATACTATTTTAGGTTTCGATTTATCTCACGGAGGTCACTTAACTCACGGTTCTCCAGTAAATTTCTCAGGACGTTTATATCGTCCAGTATTCTACGGTGTAGATGCTGAAACTGGTCGTTTAGATTATGATAAAATTCAAGAAATTGCAACTAAAGAACAGCCAAAATTAATCATCGCTGGAGCTTCTGCTTATTCTCGTGACATGGATTTTGCTCGTTTCAGACAAATTGCTGACAGCGTTGGAGCAATCTTATTTGCTGATATTTCTCACCCAGCAGGTCTTATTGCAAAAGGATTATTAAGCGATCCAATTCCACATTGCCATATTGTTTCTACAACAACACACAAAACATTAAGAGGACCACGTGGAGGTCTTATTTTAATGGGTAAAGATTTTCCAAATCCACAAGGATTAACAACTCCAAAAGGAGAAATCAGAATGATGTCTTCATTATTGGATTTAGCTGTTTTCCCTGGAAACCAAGGTGGACCTTTAATGCACATTATTGCTGCTAAAGCAGTTGCTTTTGGTGAAGCATTAAAAGATGAGTTCTTTACTTATGCAATGCAATTACAAAAAAATGCAAACGCAATGGCTGATGCTTTCGTAAAAAGAGGTTACAACATTATCTCTGGCGGAACTGATAACCACATGATGCTTATTGACTTAAGAAACAAAAATATTTCTGGTAAAGAAGCTGAAAATGCATTAGTAAAAGCTGAAATTACAGTAAACAAAAACATGGTTCCTTTTGACGATAAATCTCCATTTATCACTTCTGGAATTCGTGTTGGAACAGCTGCAATCACAACTCGTGGTTTAGTTGAAAAAGATATGGAAACTATTGTTGAACTTATTGATAAAGTTTTATCTAACCATACAGATGAAGCTATTATCGAGGAAGTTGCAGAACAAGTAAACGATATGATGAGTGAAAGACCAATTTTTGCTTATTAATTAGTTTAAAGTTTAAGGTTTCAAGTTTAAAGTTTTGTAATGCGATAATAAACGCATTATGAAACTTTAAACTTTTTTCGTTTAGAATAAAAACTTGAAACTTGACACGAGGCTTTAGCCGAATTGGCGAAGCAAACAAAATAAACCTGAAACAAATTAAAGAAATGGGCGTATTAAGATTACAATTGCCAACCGACCCAAGATGGGTAAATATTGTTGAAAAAAATATAGAAGAAATTCTAACCGACCACGCTTGGTGCGAACAGAAAGCAGCAACCAATGCCATTACGATTATTACAAACAATCCAGAGCATCAGGATTTGGTTCAAGATTTATTGGCTTTAGTAAAAGAAGAAGTAGATCATTTTGAACAAGTTCATAATATAATTATCAAAAGAGGACTAAAATTAGGTCGTGAGCGTAAAGACGAATATGTAAACGAACTATATCAATATATGAAAAGAAGTGGAGACGGAAGTCGCGTTTCTGGTCTTGTAGAAAGACTTCTTTTCTCTGCTATGATCGAAGCCAGAAGCTGTGAACGTTTTAAAGTGCTTTCAGAAAATATTCAAGATGAAGAATTGGCTGTTTTCTATAGAGAATTAATGGAAAGCGAAGCAGGACATTACACCACTTTCATTACTTATGCTCGTAAGTATGGGGTTGGAATTGATGTTGAAAAACGTTGGAGAGAATGGTTAGCTTTTGAAGAATCTATCATTACCAATTACGGGAAAAACGAAACGATTCACGGATAGCTTTTTTTTAGTGTTCAGTCTCAGTCACAGTTTTCAGTTTATACCTTTGTCAGGCTGAGCGAAGTCGAACCCCGCGCAAAGTACATCAAATTAAAAGAGCTTTAATCAGCGCTTTCGCGAAAGCAAACTAATGGACAATTGTTCAAAAGTTCAACTTTTTGTTAATCTAATATCTGAAATCTAAAATCAGAAATTCTTACATTTGAGAGTAACCAAAATCTCGAAATATGAGAATAGAAATGGACCTGAAATTAGGATTTAAAGATGTAATGTTTAGACCTAAAAGATCAACGCTAAAAAGCAGATCTGAAGTTTCCTTAGAACAGAATTTCAAATTTTTGCATAGCACTGCTAGTTGGACAGGAATTCCTATTATGGCAGCCAATATGGATACCGTGGGAACTTTTGAAATGGCAAAGGTTTTGGCAAAAGAAAAGCTATTTACGGCCATTCATAAACATTACACTTTAGAGGAATGGAATAATTTCTTAAAAAATGCAACTCCAGATTTCTACGATTATATTGCGGTAAGTACGGGGACTGGAAAAGAAGATTTTGAAAAGATTGAAAAAATAATCTCTGCAAATCCTTTACTGAAATTTATCTGTATTGATGTTGCAAATGGTTATTCGGAACATTTTGTTCAGTTTTTAAAGAAAACCAGAAAACAGTATCCTGATAAAATCATTATTGCAGGAAACGTCGTTACAGGAGAAATGACTGAAGAACTTTTATTGGCCGGCGCTGATATTGTAAAAGTCGGAATTGGACCAGGTTCAGTCTGTACAACTCGCGTAAAAACGGGTGTTGGTTATCCGCAATTGTCTGCAATTATAGAATGCGCTGATGCCGCTCACGGTTTAGGCGGACATATTATAAGCGATGGAGGATGTACAACTCCAGGAGACGTAGCCAAAGCTTTTGGAGCCGGAGCCGATTTTGTTATGCTTGGCGGAATGTTAGCAGGACATACGGAAAGCGGAGGCGAATTGATCGAAGTAAAAGGCGAAAAATTCAAACAATTTTACGGAATGAGTTCGAAAACCGCAATGGACAAACATGCTGGAGGTGTTGCAGAATACAGGGCAAGTGAAGGAAAAACAGTTCAAGTTCCGTTTAAAGGCGAAGTAATTTATACGGTTTTAGATATTTTAGGCGGAATAAGAAGTACTTGCACGTATGTGGGAGCCTCACGATTAAAAGAATTGACTAAACGAACGACTTTCATCCGCGTAAGCGAACAAGAAAATCAAGTTTTTACAAAATAATATGATTAAAATTACCGAAGCATCTATTGAAGATATTGCTAAAATTCAAGAAATTGCACATATAACTTGGCCAATTACGTATGGCGAAATTCTAACTGCAGAACAATTAGAATATATGTTGGATATGATATATTCTGATGAAGCACTTTCAAAACAAATTCAGAATAAAGAGCAGTTGTTTTATATGATTTCCGATGCTGATTCTATAATTGGTTTTATCGGAATTGAACACAATTATAAAAACGAAGCGATAACCAAAATCCATAAAATCTATCTTTTGCCAGAAACTCAAGGAAAAGGTTTTGGTAAAATAGTATTTGAAGAAATTGCAAAAATGGCTTCAGAAAATAATTCCAATCAACTTTTATTAAACGTAAACCGTTTTAATACCGCTTTGAATTTCTATAAAAAAATAGGTTTTGAAATTAAAGAAACCGTTGATATAGAAATTGGAAATGGGTATTTGATGGAGGATTATGTGATGGGGAAGAAAATCTAAAACAGCTTTTTTGTCATCCTAAGGAACGAAGGATCACACTAATATTTCCGTAAAGTATATCGCCAATATTTGTCGAATTCTAAGTGTGATCCTTCGTTCCTCAGGATGACAAACTATACGTTTTTTGTTTGATTAACTTACAATCACATCATGTGTAAACAATAACCCTTTCACTTCACTCAAAGAAAAAATAGCTTTCTTCAGTTTAGTTTTAGACGGATCAATGGTATAATTATAACTCGTTTTAAAATCGGCTTTATTGGCGATGGCTTTGCTAAATTCGGAACGGTATAAATCGCAGTTATCAAAAATCACGCTGGTTAAATCGGTTGCCATAAAATCCACAGCTATTAAACTGCAATTGGTAAACGGAGTTCCTTTTAATTTTAAAGTATAAAACTTCGAAAAGTCAAGAATACAATCATTAAAACGAACTTCAAAAAAGAGTTTGTCGCACATGGCAAAATTCACTTCTTTAATTTCACATCGATTGAAAGTAACCGTTCTCAAAGCAACGTAATTAATTTTGGCTTCGCTGAAAATACAATCATTAAAAACGCAATCGATAAAAGTAACTGCCAGAAAAGTGCAGGCAGAGAAGTTACAATTGTTAAAAACGCAAGATTCAAAGTCTTTAAAGTTCAAGTCATCTTTGGCGTAAACAATCGTATTGTATTCTTTATCAAGAAAATATTCGCTTTCTTTTTTCAACTCTTTTTAATAATTATTTGAGGCCGAAAAGGTACTAATTTACCATAAAATAATCTGAACAAATCAGAAATGATTTTGATTCTATTCATATTTTTATGCATAAAATACTGTAGCTTTACACTTATTTTTTAAGTCAAAACATATCAATTTTATTATATGGAATCAACAAGAAAAGAACATGATTTTCTGGGAGAATTAGAAATTCCTAATCATTTATACTACGGAATCCAGACTTTTAGAGCGGTAGAGAATTTCAATATTACCGGAATTCCAATTTCAAAAGAGCCTTTATTTATTAAGGCTTTAGGATATGTAAAAAAAGCTGCTGCCATGGCAAACAAAGATTGCGGAGCGCTTGATCCTAAAATTGCCGAAGCCATCTGTTACGGAAGCGATCAGGTAATTGCAGGTAAATTTGATCAGGAATTCGTGAGCGATTTAATTCAGGGAGGGGCAGGAACTTCTGTAAATATGAATGCCAATGAAGTAATTGCCAATATCGGTTTAGAATATCTTGGCCATAAAAAAGGAGAGTATAATTTTCTACATCCAAATAATCATGTAAACTGTTCTCAGTCTACAAATGATGCTTATCCGTCCGCTTTTAGAATTGCTTTGTATTTGAAAATGGAAAGTTTTATTAAAACTTTTGCAGGTTTAGAAGTAGCTTTCGCTAAAAAAGGAGAAGAATTTAAAGATGTCTTAAAAATGGGAAGAACGCAATTGCAAGATGCTGTTCCGATGACTTTAGGACAAGAATTTAAAGCCTATGCGACTACAATTGGTGAAGATATTCAGCGTTTGAAAAATGCTCAAGATTTATTGTTAGAAATCAACATGGGTGCAACTGCCATTGGAACAAAAGTAAATGCTCCTGAAGGTTATCCTGAAATCTGCGTGAAATATTTAGCAGATGAGGTTGGAATTCCGTTGACACTTTCACCAGATTTAATTGAAGCAACGGTTGATACGGGAGCTTATGTTCAGATTATGGGAACTTTAAAACGTTCTGCCGTTAAGATTTCTAAAATCTGTAACGATTTACGTTTGTTGAGTTCCGGGCCAAGAACAGGTTTGAATGAAATTAATCTTCCAGCACGTCAGCCAGGATCTTCTATTATGCCAGGAAAAGTAAATCCGGTAATTCCAGAAGTGGTGAACCAGACTTGTTTTTATGTGATTGGCCAGGATTTAACGGTTACAATGGCTGCAGAAGCAGGGCAATTGCAATTAAACGTAATGGAACCTGTAATTGCTTTTGCTATGTTTACTTCGTTGGATTATCTTTCAAATGCGATTCAGACTTTAATTGACAAATGTATTAAAGGAATCACAGCAAATGTGGATCACTGCTACAATATGGTGATGAACAGTATCGGAATTGTAACGCAATTAAATCCGATTTTAGGTTACGAAGAAAGTGCTAGTATTGCTGGAGAAGCTTTAAAAACAGGTAAAAGTGTGCATCAAATTGCTGTTCTCGAAAGAAAATTGATTACACAAGAAAAATGGGATGAAATTTATTCTTTAGAAAATCTAATCCATCCAAAGTTTATAACTAAATAATATTAAATAGCGATATGAAAAAGCCGTCAAATATTTTTTGACGGCTTTTTTTGTTAAAATATTTTGAAAATTATTTGGTCTTAGTGTTTAACATGTTGAAAATAAGGCTTATATTTACAATGAGATAGTAATCTTATTTCTAAAACAAAACTTTGTAAATGGTGCTTTTTTTTCAAAATAATGCCGTTCAGTACAAGTCTAAAATCTTAGGATTATTATTTCTTATTTCTTTAAATTTATTTTCTCAAGAAGAAATTCAAAATCCTGAGATTCAAAATCAGAAAATTTGCCCTCCTAAAACGGTATTCGATCTTTTTAAGAAAGATGACGATGCACTGGTTGTTAAGCCCACAAAAAACAATTTCTTTTTAGTAATTCCTGCAATTGGCTCGCAGCCCGCAACTGGGTTCTTTTTTGGTGCGGTCGCACAATATACTTTTAAAGGAAAAGAAGAAAAAGACAAATATTCAATTGCTAATATTGGAATCACGTATACCTTAAAAAATCAGTGGCTGGTAAATGTAAAAAACAATATATTGCTTAAGAACAATAAAATCTTTTTAAGTGGCGATTATCGCTTGTATCTGTTTTCACAACCCAATTACGGATTAGGAACCGATATTATTCCGCCCAGACGGGACCGTCCTCCCGGTTTTAGTATAGATTCATTGGCTCAGGATATGGATTATAACTATTTCAAATTTCATCAGACAGTTTCTTTTGAAGTCAAAGAAAACTATTACATCGGAGGAGGTATTAATATTGACTGGTATTCGAGTATAGATGACAAAGAGTTGGATCTTGCAAACGAGAAGTATACGTATCATTATAATTATAGCCAAAAATACGGATTTGATAATTTTGAATATTTCTTAAACGGAGTAAGTTTAAATCTGGTTCACGATTCGCGTGATAATCAGGTAAATGCATCAAAAGGTTGGTTTGCCAATATTAACTACAGATTTAATCCTGTGCTTTTCAACAATCAGGAATACAGTAATGTGTTGTTTGCTGAGTATCGTCATTTTGTTCCTGTTTCTCATAAAAATCCGCATTATATTTTGGCATTTTGGACCTACGGACAATTTGTAACCAAAGGGAAAGTGCCGTACTTGAATCTACCTGCCATTGGTTGGGATCAGCGTAGTAGAAGTGGAGAAGGGTATACGCAAGGATTATTTAGAGGGAATGGATTGGTTTATTTATCTACTGAGTTCCGATTTCCGATAACTTGCAATCAATTGCTGAGCGGTACTGTTTTTACCAATTTTGTAACAACAAGTAATTCTGATAACGATCTTAAACTATTCAAGTCGATTCAGCCTGCAGCTGGTATTGGTTTAAGGCTTTTAATTGACAAAGCATCCAAAACTAACCTTATTTTTGATTACTCGTGGGGTAACAATTCTAAAGGATTTTATTTGAATGCTGGAGAAACTTTTTAGTTTCAGAAATTAAGAATAAGAAACTTTAACGCTAAAAAATATCAAAAAGCAGGCAATAAGGCCTGCTTTTTTTATTCTTCATAATTAAATCATAATTTGTAAAGTTGTTTAAAATTATTTTAAATTGTATTCTTATTTTTGTTGTATATACAAACTTCTTAATATGAAATTACTGATAGTCGAAGATGAGCCAAATCTATTATCGATATTACGAAAAGGTTTTGCAGAAAATAATAATGAAGTAAGCGTGGCTATGGATGGTAAAACAGCCATAGAAATGATTCATAATTATACTTTCGATGTGGTAATTTTAGACGTAATGCTTCCTGATATCAACGGGATTGAAATCTGCAGAAGACTTCGTGCCGCAAAAAACTTCGTGCCTATTTTACTCTTAACCGCTTTAGGAACTTCAGAAAACATTGTAACCGGACTTAATTCTGGCGCAGATGATTATTTGGTTAAGCCTTTTAAATTTGGAGAACTAGATGCTAGGGTAAATGCTTTATACAGAAGATCTCAGCAGGAAACAGAAAAAATAGATACCATCACAATTGGTGATTTAGAAATAAATGGCCGTGCAAAAACGGTTAAAAGAGATGGAGAGAATATTGTATTGACTGCTAAAGAATTTAAGCTTTTGTATTATTTGGCTAAAAATACGGGGCGTATTGTTTCGCGTGACCAAATTCTGGATAATGTTTGGGATATTAATTTTGATATGAATACCAACGTGGTTGATGTATATATTACGTATTTAAGAAGAAAGATAGATAAACCTTTTTCAACGAAACTGATTCATACCATGAAAGGTTTGGGATATGTAATAAAACCATAATATGGACATTAGGAAAAAAATCACTTTCAATTACGTTGCTCTTTCTACCTTTAGCACCTCGCTATTGTGTATCATCGTGTTTTTCTTATTCAGGGAAAATAATCGATATCACTTTTTAAAGCGTTTAGATGATAGAGCAAAAATTGTAGCTTCAATTCATTTTCAGAAAGATCCTGAGAAAATTAAATATTATAAAAATCTTCAAAAAAATGGTCTTGAAGAATTGATTGAAGAAGAGGAGTACGTATTAAAAGTAAACAGCCACAATAGTTTTGATTATAATACAAATCTAAATCTTCCGAATACTTTTTATACCAATGTTTTAAGTACAGGAAAAGATTCTTACGAAATAGATAACAAGTATTATCTCGGACAGATTTTTCAAGAAAACAATCAAAAATATATTGTAATTGTTGGCGCGAGAGACCGTAAAGGAAAAGATACAACGGTTTATATAGTTAAAATTATGCTTTTTGGCGGAATCGGATTTGTGATTCTAGCTTTTCTTTTAGGACGATTTTTAGCAAAACGAGTTATCAATCCAGTAGCACGAATTACCAAAGAAGTAAAAAGAATTAGTGCTTCTAATCTGCACAATCGTCTTCCTGAAGTTAAAAACTCTGATGAAATATCAGATTTGACCAATACTTTTAATAATATGCTGGATCGATTGGAAACTTCATTTGAGATTCAGGCTAATTTTATCAATAATGCCTCTCATGAGTTGAAAACCCCAATCACCACTATCATTGCTGAAGCAGAAATTATGCTTCTCAAAGAAAGAGAAGTTAGCGAATATATTGGCTCATTAGAAAATATTTATAGCCAGGCTTCTAGATTAGGAAATCTAACAGAAAGTCTCCTTAAGCTTACTCAAACGGGTTATGACGGACAGAAACAAGTATCGGACATTGCTCGCATGGACGAACTATTATTGGATGTAAAATCTGATCTCGACAAGATTTATCCTGACAACCGCGTAAGCATTAAACTTAATTTTGCTCCAGAAGATTCTAATTTACTGCTTTTGCCGTGCAATAAACCGCTTTTAGAATTGGCAATCAACAATATTATTACCAATGGAGTAAAATATTCTGATAACAATGAAGTGTTTGTGAACCTTACGGCCAATAAAGAAATGATCAAAATCACGATCAATGATATCGGGATCGGAATTCCGCCAGAAGATATTCCGCATTTATACGAGCCTTTCTTTAGAGGTAAAATTGCAGCCAAATATATTGGCTATGGTTTAGGACTTCCTTTGGCGTCTAAAATTATTAGAATGCACGATGGCGAACTTCAAGTGCAATCTGAGCAAAACAAAGGAACAATCGTTACAATCATCTTCAAAAAAGGCAACATTAAAAAATCTAATGTTTAATTTTAGAAAATTCTAATTTTAGATTAATAAAGGTCTAATCTACTGAGAGTTATTTTGTAAGTATAAACTAAAAGAATATACTTATGAAAAATTTTCTTATACCTACAACTTTAAAAGATGACACCATTTCGGCTGTTAAATCTGCGGTAAATCAGTCTAAGAACACTGAGTCGGAAATTATTTTAGTATTAGTTTCAGAAGCTCCTGATACATTTTCGTCATCGGGTTTTTTAAGAGAAATGAAGTCAGGACTTACTAGGAGCCAGGAAGAAGTTCTGGAAACTTGCCGTTATATTATTGAACATACTTCAAATGTTAAGCTAAAAGTTCATAACCAATACGGACTTTCAGCGCCAATTTTCAAACGTCTGATAGAAGCTTTTTCAGTAAAATTGGTCATTCTCACGCATTCTTATAAACAGGAAACCAAAAGAATTCATCAATATCTCGTGCAATTGGCAGGAAATCAAAAATGTCCGATTCTGCATCTCAGTACAGAAGTTAATAAAGAGGTTTTCCATAAAGCATTGTATGTAGAAAATTCTAGCAAAAATATCCACGTAAAAGATGTTCAGGAATTTTTGAGCGCTAATTTCTCTTTCGAAATTGTAAGCCAGACCGCTAGTTTTGAAGATAACTACGAAAATGTAGCCCCATTTTTATCAGAAGCCATTTCAAAACACAACATCGATATGTTGGTAGAAACCCGAAAAGGCGAAAAAATCAAATTTAAAAAAGCGAAAAAAGAAAATGTCAATGAAAAACTAGGGCTCCCAGTTCTTTCATTGTACGAAGAGATGGTTTGAGACTAAAGTCCTCAGATTCTGAGGTTCTAAGGTACTAAGTTTTTTAATTTTTAGCCTTAGAATCTCAGAACCTTAGCCCCTTAAAAATATTAATTTAAATCCGAAAATATGTTATTAAAGAAAAGAATACCAATGAAGTACGTTCTCGGGAAAATTAAAGTAGAAATTGCATTAGTATTGGCTTATACGATATTGTTTGAAATTTTCCATCACTATTTTATCAATCTTCCTGTAGATATCCCGATTGCCATTCCGACCATGATCGGAACGATTATTTCTCTATTATTGGCCTTTAAATCAAATCAGGCTTATGATAGATGGTGGGAAGCGAGAATTGTTTGGGGAGCCGTAGTAAACGATTCTAGAACCTTAATTCGTCAGGTTTTGACGTTTTATGAAGACCCTGATTTTTCTGTTGAAGCTAGTGAATTCAAAGAAAACTTTGCCAAAAGACAAATCGCTTGGTGTTACAGTTTAGGGCAGTCGCTTCGAAATAGAGATGCCATAAAACCGCTTGAAGGATTAATGAGTGAAGAAGAAATCAAATACATCAAGAATCATCAAAATATTCCAAATGCTATTTTAATGCTACATGCAAGAGATTTGAGAAATGCGAAAAACGAAAAGAGAATCAATATGTATCAGCAGGTTGAAATCGATAACACTTTGTCGAGATTATGTGATGAAATGGGAAAATGTGAACGAATTAAAAACACGATTTTTCCAACAACATACAGTATGTACATTAGATTGACTTTATGTTTATTCATTTTTGTATTGCCTTTCGGATTAACAAGCGTATTGAGCTGGTTTGCCATTCCGCTGATTACTGCAATCGGTGCCGCTTTCTTTTTGATCGAAAGAATGGCGATTCATTTGCAAGATCCGTTCGAAAACAGACCAACAGATACGCCAGTTACTGCAATTGCAAATACAATTGAAAAAAATATCAAACAAATGCTGAACGAATATCAAAGCGAATTTGATATCCTAAAAGAATTTGATTTAAATGATGAACCTAAGAAAGTCGAAAAAGACGCTTATTTTGTCTTATAACTATTTAATTTTGGTCTTCTTTTAATTGTTGGCTGGACAGTGTGTAGTTGCGCTGTCCAGTTTTTTTTTGTCATTGCGAGGAACGAAGCAATCACGCTAACAAATAATAGTTTGTCATTCCGAGGAACGAGGAATCTCCACAAGAAACGCCGAAAGGTGAAGAAGGAAGAAATTACCAAATGTTTTAAACATAGCCAGCGGTTTCAACCGCTCGAACGCAAAGAATGGCAAAACCTACTATGTGTTCCCGTGGTTGAAACCGCGGGCTATGTTAATTTAGAAGGTATTTAGTCTTTTTAAAACACATTGTTTTGTCATTTCGACGAAGGAGAAATCTCCCCAAGTAACTCCGTAACAATTTTTCAATCTTTGCCGAGCTTCTCACGGAGATTTGCTTCGCCTGTTCGCTATCGCTCGAGTCTCCTTCGTCGAAATGACAATATTGTGTTTGTTTTTGGAGTCTAAAGCTGCTTCGCTAATCTTCCCAACGTCTGAATAGCAGTTCTCACTTCATTAGACCAAGGCAATCCAAAACTCAATCGCATGCAATTTGAAAACTGATCTTGAAATGAAAAGATCCTTCCCGGAGCAATGCTAATATTATGTTTTAACGCTAAATGATAAAAAGCCGCAGTATCGATTTTTTTATCCAGTTCGAGCCATAAGAAGAATCCGCCTTGTGGTTGACTTACTTTTGTTCCTGCTGGAAAAGACTCTAAAACAGTATTAATGTAGTTAGTACAGTTTCGATTCAGAATCTGACGAATTTTTCTAAGATGATTTTCATAACGGCCATTTTTTAGAAAGTCACCAACCACTTCGTGTGTAATAGTTGAATTGGAGATCGTATGGTACAATTTGGTTCTCAGAACTTCTTTTTTAAACTTCCCCGGAGACACCCAGCCCACACGATAGCCTGGTGCCAAACTTTTCGAAACAGAACTGCAGCACAAGACAATACCGCTTTCATCATAAGTTTTGCAATTCGTAGGACGGCTTGAACCGAAATATAAATCGCCATGAATATCGTCTTCAATTAGAGGAACATTATAAAATTCCATTAAACGGACAATTTCTTTTTTATGTTCATTTGGCATCATACTTCCCGACGGATTACTGAAATTGCTCATCAAAACACAAGCTTTTACTTTATTGGAAGCAAGTGTCTTTTTTACCGCTTCGAGTTCAATCCCAGTTGTCATATTAGTTGGAAGTTCCATTACATATAAGCCTAAAGATCGCGCAAGCTGAAGAATACCAAAGTAAACCGGACTTTCAGTAATAATAGTATCTCCAGGTTTAGTCAGTGCCAGCAAACAATTTGAAATTGCCGAAATACAGCCTGGAGTCGTTATAATATCATCTTCAGTAAGAGAACCGCCCCAAGTAAAAGACCAGCGTGCAATTTCTTTTCTTAGATTACTGTTTCCTTCAATTTCCTCATAACTCGTTCCGCTGTTCGGCAATTGGCGCATGGCTTGAACCATTCCTTTATTCAGTTTCGCAATCGGAAGCAATTCATTGGACGGGAAACCAAGCGAAAGCATCGTAATATCTTTTTTACGCATATCGCCATAAACCAAATCTACTAAATCTTCGCGTTCGATATTTTCAAGAGTTAAAAGAGGTTTACTTGCCGATGGTTCTGGAATTGTTCTGGCCGAAATGTTACTTACATAATAGCCTGATTGCGGTCTTGATTCTATCAAAGAGCGGCTCTCCACTTCATAATATGCTTTGCTGACAGTGCTCATACTATAGCCCGTTTCAGCACAAACCTCTCGTATAGAAGGCAGTTTGTCGCCTACATTTAGAAGTCCAGATTTGATCTGTTTTTCGATGAGGTCAGCAAATTGAAGATATAAGTAATTTGAATTTTTCATTATAAAAATAAAAACTGTTATGCTGCAATTTACAAAAACTGTATCTGTATTGCTGTTTAATTTTTTAGAAATTTGCTTCATCAAAAGAAAACATTTCAAAAGCAACTTTAGTGAAAACAACAAAATATTATATCGCGGCTATTTCTGCCTTTACGACATGGGGACTTTTCAGTTTGGTTTTAAGACCAATTCATGAATATCCATCATTAGATATTTTATTTTTTCGCGTTTTTAGCTGTAGTATTTTGATGCTTTTGATTGCTTTGTTATTCAAAAGAAAACAGATAAAAGAGACCATCGAAATCTTTAAAGCGTTGCCAAAATCAGAAAAAAGAAAATCGATTCTGCTTAATATTGGCGGAAGTGCCTTTTTGATGGGAAATTGGTTTACGTATATTTATGTAATGAATCATGTTAGCGTAAAAGCAACTTCTCTGGCATATTTAGTTTGTCCTATTCTGACCACCATATTAGCTTATTTTATATTGCACGAAAAACTGTCCAAAACGCAGTGGATTTCTGTAGGATTAAGTATTTCAGGCTGTGTTTTATTGTCTTACGCTGCCATTATGGATATGGTTTTCAGCATCATTATCGGACTAACATATGCTTCTTATTTAGTGAGTCAGCGCGCCAATAAAGGTTTTGACAAATTTATTGTACTGACTTTCCATATTACTTTGGCTGCATTAGTATTATTACCGTTTTATCCGGTTTTTGGGGGACCGGTTCCAACGGAATTTAAGTTTTATCTCTGCATTGAAACCATTGCAATTGTATTTACTATAATTCCGTTATTTCTCAATTTGTATGCACTCTCAGGAATCAACTCTTCGACAGTTGGAATGTTATTAAACATTAATCCGATGATTGCATTTGGTTTGGCGGCCTTTTTTTTCAAAGAAAATATTACGCCTTTGCAAATTACAGCGTACGGTATCATTTTTACCGCAGTGTTAGTTTTTAATTCGCATCATATTTTTGCCATAAAGCAAAAAATGACCACAATATCCAAGGGTTCTTAATTCTTAGTTTTCATATTTTTTATTGGTTTAAAATCGAAAATTGTCAGAATCTTAACAGGATGTTTAAACAGGAATGAGTATATTTCATTCCTGTTTTTTTATGCGCTAAAGCGTAAAAAAGATAGCCACGAATTCACAAATTTTTTCAGCCTAATTTTTTAATAATTCGTGAATTCGTGGCTAAAAAAACTATTTCTAAACTGAATACTATTGATATGCAAAATACCAAACTTCAAGCCTTTACTCCATTATTTTATTTAGTCTGGTCAGATGATTTACTGACGCAGAAAGAATTTGCAACCTTAAAAGAGTTTATAAATTCCTTAAATGTTTTGTCTCCAGACGAAAAAGAATATTTGCTTTCTAAAGCCGATATTTCAAATCCGCCTTCACGAAATGAACTCACACAATGGAAATTGGATATTGAAAAAAGTATTCAGGATACCTCTTCGATCAAGTCTATTTTTGATATTGCAAAAGCACTTTCTGGAAACGATTTGGATTTAACGCCAATTGAATCTGATTTCAAAAAACTAGAGAATGATTTAGGAATTTTGGGCGAAGAAGCATTGCAAAATTTCAAGACAAAAGCAGGTTCTTTTACAGCCAATTCTCAAACTAATGCCAGTTTTGATATTCAGAAAATCACTCAAATTTTGGATGGAAAAGAAGCAGCAATAATCGAAAGAGTAAAATCGGTTATTTCAAGACCTGAATTTGCTTACGAAACTTCTACCGATATTAATGTTTTCAGACAGACTGTCTATAAATGGTGCAAGATTCTAGCCGATGAAAATCTCGGAAATATGGCATATCCAAAACAATATGGAGGAGGAGAAAACATAGCCGATTATTTTGCGATTATGGAAACGCTGAGTTATCATGATTTAAGTCTGGTAATTAAATTTGGAGTTCAGTTTGGGCTTTGGGGAATGAGCGTTCAATCTTTAGGAACCGAAAAACATTATGCTAAATATTTAAAAGACATTGGTTCGTTGAAACTTCCTGGCTGTTTTGCTATGACCGAAACACATCACGGATCAAACGTAAAAGGTTTAGAAACGACAGCAACATACAATCATAGCAATCAGACTTTCACTATTCATACGCCAAACAAAAACGCCCAAAAAGAATATATTGGAAATGCTGCTGTTCATGGACAAATGGCGACTGTCTTTGCTAAACTTATTATTGATGATCATGATTATGGCGTAAATGCATTTGTGGTTCCGTTACGTGATTCTGATGGAAATGTATTAAATGGCGTGACAATTGGTGATTGCGGCCATAAAATGGGATTAAATGGTGTAGACAACGGAACGATTAGCTTCGATAATGTAGTGATTCCGAAAGAAAATATGTTAGATCGTTTTGCTTCTGTGAATGATAAAGGAGAATTCGAAAGCCCGATTCCGAGTGATAATCGTAGATTTTTTACAATGTTAGGCACTTTGGTAGGAGGGAGAATTGGGATTCCGCGTTCGGCTTTAGCGGCAGCAAAATCTGGATTGACAATTGCCATTCGCTACAGCGATCAAAGAAGACAATTCGGGCCAGAAGGTGGATCTGAGGTTCCAATTTTAAATTATAGAATGCATCAGCGTAGATTATTGCCGCATTTAGCGAAAACGTACGCAGTTCATTTTGCGCTGCAATATTTAACGAATAGATTTTTAAATAGAACCGAAGCCGAAATGCAAGAAATCGAAGCTTTGGCGGCGGGAATGAAATCTTTTTCTACTTGGAGCACTAGAGATATTTTGCAGGAATGCAGAGAAGCCTGCGGTGGAAAAGGCTATTTGTCTGAAAACCGAATCGATGCACTTAAAAATGATACGGAAATCTATACCACTTTTGAAGGCGATAATACAGTTTTGATGCAGTTGGTTGCGAAAAACCGTTTGGCAGAATTCAGAAAGGCGTTTGGCGAAATGGGTTCGCTTGGAATCATTAATTATGTGTACGAAAATGCCAAAACAGCTATTGCAGAGAAAAATCCAATCGCAACTCGTAGAACAGACGATGAGCACTTATTAGATGGAGAATTTCATCTTCAAGCATTTGTGCACAGAGAAAAAACAATTTTAGCTTCGGCAGCGCGACGCATCAAGAAATTAATTGATGGAGGATTAGAACCTTACGATGCATTTAATGTCGTTCAGCATCAAATGATTGATGTTGCTCAGGCGTATTTGGAGAGAATAGTTTTAGAACAATTTCAGATTGCAATAAAAGCGGTTGAAGATGAATCATCAAAAGCAATTTTAACTAAGCTGAATCAGTTGTACGCACTTTCAACAATCGAAAAAAATAAAGCTTGGTATTTGGAAGACGGCTATATGGAAGCAGTAAAAACCAAAGCAGTTCGTAAAATGGTGAATCAGCTTTGTTGGGATATTCGTCCAGATGCTGTGGCTTTGGTAAATGCTTTTGATATTCCTGAAAGCTGTTTAGCGGCGCCAATTGCGGTCTAATTTTTTTTACCATATAAGTGATAAAAGAATTGAAGCAACTTTGTCAAAGTTTTAGACTTTGACAAAGTTTTTTTATGAAACCGCATTTAATGATATAAGTATATTTATATCTTAAAATATGTTTATACCATCGTTTTATTGAAATAATTGGGCTTTTCGAATTCCATTACATTAATTGAAATTACGGGAACTTCAGGAAGGAGCGCATTCAATTGTGTGACAATGATTTTTGATAAATTACCCTTTTGTTCATCATTTCTTCCTTCCATAATGTAGCTGAAGACATGAATAAAATCATCTAAGGTATTTCCATTGTTATAATAAGTAAAGGGATTAATGCGTACTTTGATTTCAGAAGCGATAAAGAGATTCGTCGATAAAGCAGCATCAAAAACCTCTTGCATTATCTCATCTGCAGCTCTTCTGCGTAATACATTTTCTGAGCAGTCAATTATAAAGTGTGGCATAATTTTTAAGTTTTAGACAAGGTTTGCTGTAACAAAATTATAAAAAAGGATACTTGTAATATTATTGAATTTGCACTTTATTATATTTGTACATCTTATTAATTTTTTTGTTAGTTTGAAAAATCTATTTCTGTCCCTTTTTATAGTTCTTATCAGCTTTCCTCTTTTTGCATCAGAGAGCACAGATGCTATTTTAAAAGAATTAAACGAAGCAATCAAAAATAAACAGCATTACGTTAAGATTAAAGAAGAGCGAATTCTGAATTTCAAGAAAATTAAATCAGATAATCTTACTAAAGAGCAGGAATACAATTACAATAAAACACTGTATTTAGAATATCAGAAACTAAATTCTGATTCGGCTATTCAGTACGTAAAAAAGAATCTCAAAATCGCAGAAGAACTTCAGGATAAAGAGCTCTACGATTTAGCCCAACTACAACTCGTAACGCTTTATTCTTCTTCTGGAAAATACCGTGAATCTGAAGCCATTCTGAAAAGTATCAACAAAAAGAACTTGGCACTTTCATTGGTTCCTAATTATTACATTTCATATCGCGAATTTTTCGAGCATTATGCGGCTAATAGTTATAGCCCCGAATATAGAAAACAGATTGGCAAATATCGAGATTCATTGTTAAGTGTTCTCAACCCGAATACCTTAGAATATCAAATAAATAGAATTCAGCAAGATATTTTTATTCATAAAAAATACAATGATCCCAAAAAGCAGTTATTGGTTTTATTGAATAAAACAAAAGAGGAAAACCCTCAATACGCGATGATTACCTATCTGTTGGGAAAAATAGGAGAAGCTACACATGACCTAGAAGCCAGAAAAAAATACTACGCGCTCTCTGCGACTTCGGATATTAAAAATGCCAATAAAGACAATGCATCATTGCAAGAATTAGCTTTGGTTTTTTACGAAATCGGTGATGTAGATATGGCGTATAAACTGACCCAATCGGCTATTGAAGATGCACTTTATTGCAATGTTCAGTTTAGAACTTTGCTGATGTCAGAAGTATATTCGATTATCAATACGGTATATTTAGAACGAGAAGCACAGCGAAAAAGCGAATTGCAAATTTATCTGCTATGCATTAGTCTGCTTTCTTTATTTTTGATCGTTGCAGTTATATATGTGTATATACAGATGAAAAAGGTTTCGAGAATTAAAACCGAACTTTTCGAAACCAGCCAGAAATTAGCTGAATTAAACAAAGATATTACCGAAACCAACAGCCAGCTTCAGGAAAGTAACTTGCAATTGTCTGAGTCTAATTTGGTTAAAGAAGAATATATTGCGCATTTCTTTAATCTTTGTTCCACTTACATCAATAAGCTCGAAAATTACCGCATTATTCTAAACAAGAAAGCTACAGCAAAACAATTTGATGAAATTTATAAAATTTTAAAATCAACTACTTTGGTTGATAATGAGTTAGAAGAATTGTATAAAAACTTCGATATTATCTTTTTAAACTTATATCCTACATTTGTCAAAGATTTTAATGCTTTATTAATTCCAGAAGAACAGATTGTTCTCAAGCAAAATGAATTGCTAAATACAGAACTTCGAATTTTTGCTTTAATCAGACTCGGAATTACGGACAGTGTTAAAATAGCGGCATTTTTACGTTATTCTCTAAGCACAATTTACAACTATCGTACAAGAGCTCGAAATAAGGCTGCAGTTTCGCGAAATGATTTCGAAGAAATGGTCATGAAAATCGGTTCAATGGCTTTGAAAGCGTAAATATTTATTTTAAATCTACTACTTTTTTTAGTGCTTTTTAATTCTTAAATATTTGAAAATCAATATTTTAATTTTTTGATCTACTACTTTTTTTAGTCTAAAAATGTAACTTGTACGATAACGTTTTAGTTTTACAATATGATATAAAAGTTTTTATCAAGAAGACTTTTCCCACTTAATGAACTAATGCTTTAATAATTACTGTTATGTTAAAAAACGTTAAAACAATTGTTGTTTTACTTTTACTAAGTTCTGCTGGAATGAATGCTCAGAACAATGTGCCAGTTTATCTAGACGATAAAAAACCGATTGAAGAGCGTGTAGAAGATGCGCTTAAACGAATGACAACCGAAGAGAAAATCGCCATGATTCATGCGCAGTCAAAATTTAGTTCTCCAGGTGTAAAACGTCTTGGAATTCCTGAAAACTGGATGACCGATGGGCCGCACGGAATTCGTACAGAGGTAAAATGGGACGAATGGGATCAAGCAGGATGGACAAACGATTCTTGTATTGCTTTTCCAGCGCTGACAGCACTTTCGTCAACTTGGAACAAAGAATTGGCTTCTTTATATGGTAAATCTATTGGAGAAGAAGCGCGTTACCGTAACAAAAACGTATTATTAGGACCTGGTGTAAACATTTATAGAAGCCCATTAAACGGACGTAACTTCGAATACATGGGAGAAGATCCGTTTTTAGCTGCCAAAATGGTTGTTCCTTATATTAAGGGAGTTCAGTCAAACGGAGTTGCTGCGTGTGTAAAACATTTTGCTTTAAACAATCAGGAAACAAACCGTAATTCTGTGAACGTAATTGTTGACGATCGTGCCTTATACGAAATTTACCTTCCTGCTTTCAAAGCGGCTGTTCAAGAAGGAAATGTTTGGTCAATTATGGGATCTTACAACAAATATAAAGGACAGCAATGCTGCCACAACGAATATTTATTAAATGATATTCTTCGCGGAGAATGGGGCTTCAAAGGAGTTGTAGTTTCAGACTGGGGAGGAGTTAATGATACGAAACAAGCAATCCACAATGGTTTGGATATGGAATTTGGTTCATGGACAAACGGTCTTTCTTGGGGAACAAGTAATGCTTATGACAACTATTATTTGGCAAAACCATACGCTGAAATGATCAAAAAAGGTGAGGTGGGAACTAAAGAATTAGACGAAAAAGTACGTCGCATTCTACGTCTATCTTTCTTGACAACAATGGACAGAAACCGTCCTTTCGGATCTTTTGGAACTGAAGAACATGCTTTGGCAGGACGCAAAATTGCTGAAGAAGGAATCGTTTTATTACAAAACAACAACAATATTCTGCCAATCAATCTTTCTAAAACTAAAAAGATAGCTGTAATTGGAGAAAATGCTATCAAAATGATGACAGTTGGAGGAGGAAGTTCTTCACTTAAAGCAAGATACGAAATCACTCCGCTTGAAGGTTTAAAGAAAAGAATCGGAAACCAAGCTGAAATCGTTTATGCAAGAGGTTATGTTGGAGACCCTACAAGCAATTACAACGGCGTTGTGGCTAAAGTAAGTTTAGAAGAGAAACGTCCTCAAGCTGAATTGACTGCAGAAGCTTTAAAAGTAGCTAAAGATGCTGATATTGTTCTTTTTATTGGAGGATTAAACAAAAGTCCAAATCAGGATGATGAAGGACACGACCGTAAAGAATTGAATTTATCTTATGGTCAGGATAAATTAATCAGCGAATTAGCGAAAGTAAATAAAAACATTGTTTTTGTAAATATTTCTGGAAATGCAGTGGCAATGCCTTGGATAAAAGAAGTTCCGGGAGTTGTGCAAGGATGGTTTTTAGGAACAGAGGCAGGAAATGCTTTGGCAAATGTATTGGTTGGAGATGTAAATCCATCAGGAAAATTATCTTTCACATTTCCAGTAAAATTGTCTGATAATGGAGCTCATGCTTTAGGAGAATTTCCAGGTGGTGATGACGTAAAATACAACGAAGGCATTTATGTTGGATACCGTTGGACAGACAAAAACAAAATCAAACCTTTATTTCCTTTTGGACACGGTTTAAGCTATACGACTTTTGCTTATGGAAAAGTTACAGCAGACAAAAAGCAAGTGAATGCTGGAGATAAAATCACATTCTCAGTAAACGTAAAGAATACAGGAAGCAGAGAAGGTTCTGAAGTGGTACAATTATATATTTCAGATTTAAAATCTTCATTGCCACGTCCGATAAAAGAATTAAAAGGATTTGAAAAAGTAGCTCTTAAAGCTGGTGAAGAAAAAACAGTAACATTTACAATTGATAAATCGGCTTTAAGTTTCTTTGACGATAAAAAACATGACTGGGTTGCTGAACCTGGTGATTTTGAAGCGATTATTGGAGCTTCTTCGACAGATATTAAATCTAAAGTGAATTTTTCACTTAAATAAGTTTTTTTTATTTCTAAAAATTGGTTGGTTTGTAAAGCTGCAAGTGTAAAAATTTGCAGCTTTGCTTTTGGTTAAAAATTCACCATTAAGACATTAAGAAACATAAAGAGAAGCTTTATTTTCTTAATATTTTAAGCATTAAGAGTAGATTCATTAAGTCAAACTTAATTTTCTTAATATCTTAATGGTAAAAAAAGAAACAACATGAAAAAAATTACGATTGCAATATTGACTTTATTTTTTGCGAAAAATATTTCAGCACAAAGCCTGAATAAAATGCAATGGTTTAATGAACCTGAAAAATGGGAAATTAAAAACAATGCTTTAATTATGAATGTTACTGCAAACAGCGATTATTGGAGAATTTCGCATTATGGTTTTACGGTAGATGATGCGCCTTTTTATTATGCAACTTATGGAGGCGAGTTTGAAGCGAAAGTAAAATTGACGGGAAATTATATTGCTCGTTTTGATCAGATGGGATTAATGATTCGTATTGACGAAAAGAATTATATTAAAACAGGAGTAGAATTTGTAGACGGAAAATTTAATGTTAGCACTGTTGTAACGCATGACAAAAGCGATTGGAGTGTGACAACTTTAGAAAAAGCTCCGCCGTTTATCTGGATTAAAGCTGTGAGAAGATTAGATGCTGTTGAGGTATTTTATTCGTTTGATGATAAAAATTACATCCTAACCAGAAATGCGCCTTTGCAAGACAATACGCCAGTTATGGTGGGTCTAATGGCTGCTTCGCCAGACGGAAAAGGTTTTGAAGCAAAATTCGAAAATTTCTCTGTAAAGCATCTTCCAGACCAAAGAAGATTAGAGTGGCTTAAAAATCATCAATAGATTAAATTTCAATTTTTAAATTCCAAACTAAAATATGGGGTTTTGAGAATGTAGAAAATCTAAAATCTGCAATCTAAAATCTTCAAATTAAAAACCTAACTTAACCTTAAACCAAACAAAAATGAGTTCAATTTCAGTTGATATTAAACCCAAAAAACACTACGAAATACTTGATGGTTTGCGTGGCGTTGCTGCTATTTTAGTAGTTGCTTTTCATATTTTTGAAGCTTTTGCTGGTGGCAATCGATTTGTTCAAATAATCAATCACGGATATCTGGCCGTTGATTTCTTTTTTCTTTTATCTGGATTTGTTGTGGCTTATGCCTACGATGACCGCTGGGGTAAAATGGGCCAATGGGAGTTTTACAAACGCCGTTTAATCCGTTTACAGCCAATGGTAATTCTTGGAATGATCATTGGGGCCATATTTTACTATTTTCAAGCTTCAGACATACTGTTTCCGATGATTAAAGGAATGGAATTCTGGAAAGTTATTTTAACCATGGTAATAGGATTCACCTTATTGCCAATTCCGCCTTCTATGGAAATTAGAGGTTGGGGAGAAATGCATCCTTTAAACGGTCCGGCATGGTCGCTTTTTTTCGAATACATCGCAAATATCTTGTACGCCGTTATCTTCCGTAAATTTTCGAATAAAGTAATGTCAGTTTTTGTATTGATATTTGCCGGACTGTTAATTAATTATACAGTATTTGGCCCAAAAGGAGATGTAATTGGAGGATGGTCTCTGAATTTAGAGCAAATGAATGTTGGCTTTACCCGTCTATTATTCCCGTTTTTTGCTGGAGTTTTATTATGCCGTTTAGGGAAATTAATCCATGTAAAAAATGCTTTTTGGGTTTGCAGTATTTTAATCACCATTGTTTTGGCATTGCCAAGATTTGGAGACGAAAACAGCCTTTGGATAAATGGTTTATACGAATCTATCTGTATCATTTTTATTTTTCCGGCTATTGTAGCAATCGGGGCAGGGGGAGAAATTAAAAATGAATTTTCATTGAAAATCTGCAAACTTTTAGGAGATATTTCATATCCAATTTACATCACACATTACCCATTGATTTATTGGTTTACAGCTTGGGTTGTAGACAACAAAGTGACCATGGAAAATGGCTATTTAGAAGGAATAGGAGTATTGATAGTAAGTATCATACTAGCATTTGTATGCTTAAAATTATACGATGAACCAGTAAGAAACTGGCTGATGAAGAAATTTCAGAGAAAAAAAGGTTCTGAGGCTCTAAGTAGCTAAGGTTCTAAGATAATAAAAATTGGTCAAAAATGGATTCTAAGATAAAACTTAGCCACTTAGAATCTTAGTTTCTTAGCTCTTTTAAAAAATTGAATTTCTAAATTTTGTTAGTTATAGATATTCAAAAAGGGATGAAGTTTAAAACTTCATCCCTTTCTTATTTTAGTATAGTTTGGTTTTCAGTAAGAAGCAATAAAAGAAAAAAACTTAGCATCTCAGAACCTTAGCATCTTTAAAACTTATTCTAAAACCAATTGTCCTAAAGCTTCTTTACTGAAACCTTTTAACTCATCAGTTTTTCCAGCTTTGATTTTAGCAACCCAATTCGGATCTGATAAAAGAGGTCTTCCAACGGCAACCAAATCAAAATCGCCTCTGTCGAAACGTCTGTTTAATTCTTCTAAAGAAGTTGGTTGCGAACTTTCTCCAGCAAAAGCACCGAAGAAATCACCAGAAAGCCCAACAGAACCAACAGTAATAGTTGGTGCTCCAGTAACTTTTTTAGCCCATCCTGCAAAGTTCAAATCAGAATCTTCAAATTCTGGTTCCCAGAAACGGCGTTGTGAAGCGTGAATAATATCAACTCCGGCATCAACAAGAGGAGTAAGCCAAGCTTCTAATTCTTGCGGATTTTTTGCCAATTTATAGTTGTAGTCAGAAGGTTTGAATTGAGAAAAACGCATAATTACTGCAAAATCATCACCAACTTGTCTTCTCACTTCTTTAATTACTTCAATTGCAAATCGGTTACGTTCTGGCAACGTTTTTCCGCCATAAATATCATCACGCAAGTTAGTTTCAGCTCTAAAGAACTGATCAATTAAGTAACCGTGTGCACCGTGAATTTCAACAGTGTCAAATCCTAATCTTTTGGCATCAGCAGCAGCTTTTCCAAAAGCAAGAATAGTATCTTCAATATCTTTTTCAGTCATGGCAACGCCGTTTCTAAAATCAGGTCGGTTTAATCCAGACGGCCCTTCAAAAGGAACAGGAGGAACCCATCCAGAATGATGGTTGTCCATAATTCCCATATGCCAGATTTGCGGTCCCATTTTTCCGCCCCCAGCATGAACTCCATCAATCACTTTTTTCCATCCATTTAAAGCTAAATCGCCATAAAAGTGAGGAACATTAGCATCATTAGAAGATGATTTTCTGTCAATAACAGTTCCTTCAGACAAAATTAATCCAACTTCGCCTTCAGCTCTTTTTTGGTAGTAAGCTGCGACTTCATCGGTTGGAACTCCGTTAGGAGAAAAAGAGCGCGTCATTGGCGCCATTACAATTCGGTTTTTCAGATTTAACGATTTTAAGTTAAACTCCGAGAATAGGTTGTTTGTACTCATAGTAATTTTACAAATTAGATTGAATTAATTTACTAAGTGCTTCAAAGGCACCTTCGTTACGTTTATAATAAGTCCATTGTCCAACACGTTTGGCTTCAACAAAACCAGCGCGCTGTAAAATGGACAGGTATTCAGATACAGTAGATTGTGTCAAACCAGCTTTGGCTTGGATCTGTCCAACGCAGACTCCATGCTCAAATCCTGCATGTTCCAGTTGGCCAGGAAAGTTAATTTCGGGTTCTTTTAGCCATTCCAACATTTGCAGTCGGGACTTATTAGATAATGCTTTAAAAATTTCGATCGTTTCCATAGTGCAAATATATCGACTTTTCCCGATATATGGATTTGAAGAGAAATATTTAGTATAATTTTATGATTGGCAATACAGAAAACTAGATGTTTTGTGAAAGAAAATTTATATTTGCCTATAGAAAAATCTCGTAAAGACGCGAAGTCGCAAAGTTTTTTAATCTATTGCCTCCAGCTTTAGATGCAGGTTAAAAAAAGGTAAGAGAGAAGGCTTTAGCCGAATGCTTAACTTAATTATAAAACTTAGCGCCTCTGCGACTTGCGAGAGATAAATTTCAGCCCCGTAATCTAATTATAAACTTAATCATGAAAAAAACTGTACTCATTCTAGCATTCTTATGCTGTGTAATTACCCATTCTAAAGCTCAAGTTGTAGGCGTAGATGTTGGAGATATTGCTCCAGAAATCGATCTTCCGGATACAAAAGGAGAGAAAGTAGCGCTTTCTTCTTTGCGTGGCTCATTAGTTTTAGTGGACTTTTGGGCTTCTTGGTGTGGACCTTGCATTAAAGAACAGCCATTGCTAATCAAATTGCATAATGCTTATCCAGACAAATTATCGATTTATGGAGTTTCTATGGATACTAAAAAGCCATTATGGACAGGTGCAATCGCAAAAGCAAAATTGCCTTGGACAAATGTTAGTGATTTAAAATATTGGCAGTCTCCTGTTGTCGGAGATTATATGCTGCAATCTGTTCCTTTGAACTTTTTAATCGATAAAAACGGAATCATTTTAGCAAAAAATATTCACGGTCAAGCTTTAGAAGCTAAAATTAAAGAACTTTTAGAAGTACAATAAATTTTCCTTAACCGCAAAGTATTTCATCTAAAAGATTTTCTCTCGCAGATTTGGCAGATTGAGCAGATTTAATTTTTTATAAATAGCAGAAAAAATCTCCATAATCTGCCAAATCTGCGAGAGAAATAAAATTTTGCGAGTGCAGTTAAAAACAAAAAAGCCCAATATCGATTGGACTTTTAATTTTTAATTCTAAATCTTTAATTTTCCTCTAAGACTCTTTAATAACTTTCTTTACACCTCCAAAACTCGTTTTCAGCATTTCTCTAATCTGAAATTGCGTTTTGTTTTGCGAAGCGCTTTTCCAATCTTTCAGATCAAAAATATGAATCTGATCTGCGTAAGGATTAGTTAAGAATGAAATTCGTGAAATGGTATATTTATAATATTTCAGTTCGTGAGAGACATGTCGATTTGGAACTACAATTAGTATATTTTCCCAGTTCAAAAAGTCTTTCGGAACATCTTTTCTTCCCAATAATCCTAAAGATTCAAAAAAAGCGACAATCTTCTGATCATTAAGTTTGCTAATCTTCTGATCAAGGTTTTTAAAAGTTGTCTGGAGTCTATTTTCGTTAATAATAGTACTCATAGTGGTAATTGCTTTTTATGATTTAAATATAAAATTACATCAAAAGAAAATCATTTTTGAATCTGAAGCCATTAGATTCATTCTAAATTTTGAAAGCCCATTCTAGAAGCATTTGTTATGAATGACTTATCATATTTTGACAAAATACTATTAATGTTTCTTCTCTAAAAGCTTTATTTTTATCACTATCTGATTTTACTAACAACCAAACCTATGAAAGCCAATTTCCTTTTAAGAACAATTCTTTGTTTTTTAATTCTATTTTCAATTCCTGTTTTTGCACAGAAAGAATCAGCAAGAGAAGTCATTTTAATTGATAAAGATTGGCGGTTTTCATTTGGACATTCATACGATACAAAGAAAGATTTTGGCCATGCAGAAGGCTATTTTTCCTATTTAACTAAAACTGGATTTGGCGATGGGCCAGCTGCTTCTGGATTTGATGATCGAGCTTGGAGAAAATTAGATCTTCCGCACGATTGGGCAGTCGAACAGCCTTTTAGCGAAAGCGCAAGTTTCAGCCACGGATTTAAAGCAGCAGGGAAAAATTTCCCAGAGAAAAGCATTGGTTGGTACAGAAAGAAAATAACGATTTCAAATGATGATTTAGGAAAAATCATTTCTTTAAAATTTGATGGCGTTTTTAGAAATTCAAAAGTCTTTTTTAATGGATTTTATTTAGGTACACAGGAAAGCGGTTATAATGGTTTTGAGTATGATGTAACGGCTTACGTTAATTATGGAGGCGAAAATACCATCGTAGTTCGTGTCGATGCTTCTATGGAAGAAGGTTGGTTTTATGAAGGCGCAGGGATTTACAGGCATGTTTATCTTCAGAAAACGAATCCTCTTCATGTGGCGCTGAATGGAACGTACGTAACTTCCGAAATCGTGAATGATAATGCTTCAATTACTGCAGAAGTAAAATTGGAAAATAAAGGTCATTTTAAAGGAAATGTAGAAATAAACCAAACTATTTTGGATGCTTTGGGAAAACAAGTTGCAGTAAATACTGAAAATGTTTTAGCTCCTGAATTTTACAAAACAAATACTTACGCAACAAAATTAAACGTCAAAAATCCGCTTTTGTGGGATATTGATAATCCAAATTTGTATCAATTGGTCACAGAAATTAAAAGTGAAGGAAAAGTAATTGATCAATACAAAACTTCTTTCGGAATTAGAACCATAAAATTCGATCCAGAAAATGGTTTTTTCCTTAACGGAAAACAGGTCAAACTTAAAGGAACAAACAACCATCAAGATCATGCAGGAATTGGAACAGCCCTTCCAGATGAAATTCAGCATTATAGAATCGCAAAACTGAAAGAAATGGGCTCGAATGCGTATCGTTGTTCGCACCATCCACCAACGCCTGAATTATTGGACGCTTGCGACAAATTGGGAATGCTGGTTATTGATGAAACGCGTTTGATGGGAATCAACGATTATCATTTGAATGATTTACAACGAATGATCGAGCGCGACCGAAATCATCCGAGTATTTTCTGCTGGTCTGTTGGAAATGAAGAATGGCAGATTGAAGGCGGAATTACTGGTGAAAGAATTACCAATATAATGCAGGATTTCAGCAAAAGCATTGATCCGACAAGACCTGTAACGGTAGGAATCAGTAGCGGATTTAAGAGCGGAATATCGAATGTAGTGGAAATCATGGGCTATAATTATCTTGGAAATGGAGATATCGATGCGCATAGAAATCAGTTTAAGCATCAGCCAGGAATGGGTACAGAAGAAGGTTCGACCTTTGCCACGCGAGGCATTTATTTTACCGATGATGCCAAAAATTACCAAAGCGCTTATGATAAAAAACCTCGTCCCACTTTTTATAGTATCGAAGAAGGGTGGAAATTTTATGCTGAAAGACCTTATTTAGCTGGAATGTTTATTTGGACAGGTTTTGATTATCGAGGCGAACCAACGCCTTATGGCTGGCCTTCTGTGACTTCTTATTTCGGAATGATGGACATTTGCGGTTTCCCTAAAGACAATGTGTTCTATTTAAAATCATGGTGGGGGAAAGAACCTGCTTTACACATATTCCCACATTGGAATTGGAGCGGAATGGAAGGTGCAACAATTGATGTCTGGGCGTATTCGAATTGCGATGAAGTAGAGCTATTCCTGAATAAAAAAAGTTTAGGAAAAAAGAAGATGGGGCAAAACAGCCATTTGGAATGGAAAGTAAATTACGCTGCAGGAACTTTGGAAGCTGTGGGTTATAAAAACGGAAAAAAAGTGCTTTCAGATATTCAAAAAACAACTGGAAAACCAGAAAACATCAAATTGTCATTAGATAAAGAAAATGTTTTAAAAGGAAATGTTTCGGTTGTAACGGTTGAAACTACTGATAAAAATGGCTTGCACGTTCCGACCGCAAACGACGAAATTACGTTATCTATAAAAGGCGGAAAAATTCTAGGAGTGGGCAACGGAGATCCAACTTCATTAGAAAGTGATCAGTTTATTGATGACATTGCATTAGTTGCCATAAATAATTTTAAAGAGCAAAAGGCAGAAAGTGCTTCTTTGCCTCAACAATTGCCTAATTATCCTGAAAATGAATGGAGTGATGCTTTTAAAGATCGTGATTATAAAAAACAAGCACCATCATATATTTATAAAGGTGAATTTGATTTGAAAAGTAATTCGGTTTCTAATCACGTGAGCTTCTTTTATAAAAAAATAGGAGCAGAGGCAGTGATTTTCGTTAACGGAACTAAAGTGGAACCAAGCAAAGAAGATTCTCAAAAATATATTTTGAATGCATCTATTCTAAAAGAAGGCAAAAACACGATTTACATTGCAGCAACGCCATTGCAAAAAATAAAAGATTGGGATGTAATGAATACAGATCCAGGAATCATTCAGGTTATTACGCCTACAGAACCTTGGAAAAGAAAGCTTTTTAATGGTTATGCGCAAATTATCATTCAAAAAGATGAAAATGCTAAAGAAGTGGTTTTATATGCTTCCGCAAAAGGATTACGAACTACCAGTTTAAAAAATTAAATTTAACCGCAAAGTTCGCTAAGGTTTACGCAAAGCACGCTAAGTATTTAATCTCGCAATCCCGATAGCTATCGGGAGCAGAGACGCAAAGTTTTTTTAATACCAATAAATGAATTGCGTCCAGCTTTAGCTGGATGTGAAAAAATGGTACTTTTAAAGGCTTTAGCCAAACTGCGGATAGTTTGGCTAAAGCCTTTTCTATGCTTGCCTCCTTTAGACCTCCAGCTAAAGCTGGAGGCAATTCAAAAAGAACTTTGCGTCTCTGCGACTTTGCGAGCATTTTCTTTAATTAAAAAAAACTTAGCGAACTTAGCGTAAACCTTAGCGCTCTTTGCGGTTAACCCCGCAAACCTGAAACTTTAAACCTGAAACAAAAAAATAACAAAAGAATATTGTTTGATTTTCATAACTTTGCAAAATGAATAGTCAGACAGAAACTCAGAATTGCGATTTTACTTCAGATTTAAAAATGAAGGGTTTTAAAGTGTATCCTATAAATGGAGATTTCAGTAAAGTTCCCGTTTACAGCCGAAGAGACTTCTATAAAATCTGCATCAATACCAGCAAAAGCATCATTCAATACGCCGACCGTGGAATAGAAACTGACGGAACGATTTTGTTTTTCGGTAATCCGATTATTCCATATTCTTGGGAAACGGTTTCTGAGAAATTTGAAGGTTATGCTTGCGTTTTTACTGAGGAATTTTTTAAAACAAAAGACCGTTCAGAAACCCTTCAGGAATCGCCTTTGTTTAAAATAGGAGGAACGCCAATTTTTACTTTAACTCCTGAACAAAAGGTGTTTATCGATTCGTTATTCCAAAAAATGATTCAAGAATACGAAACCGATTATGCATTCAAAGATGATTTGATGCGCAGTTACGTCAATTTGATTATTCATGAATCTATGAAAATGCAGCCTTCAGAGAACTTCTTTAAACATAAAAATGCTTCTTCAAGAATTACTTCTTTGTTTTTAGAATTATTAGAAAGACAATTTCCAATAGAGACAAAAGATCAGCCTTTAGCTTTAAAAACTCCCCAAGACTATGCGCAAAGCCTTTCTGTACATGTGAATCACTTAAATCGTTCTGTGAAAGAAGTTACAGGAAAACCGACAACGGCACACATTACAGAAAGAGTAATCAACGAAGCAAAAGCTTTATTGCAGCATACAGATTGGAGCATTTCTGATATTGGTTATTCGCTTGGATTTGAATATCCGAGTTACTTCAATAATTATTTTAAAAGACTTACAGGAACAGTTCCAAAATCGCTTCGAATGTAAATTGTTTCAATTTCTTAATTTTTTGTTTGAATATTGTTATTTCTCAATTGCAGTATTGCACTACATTTGCCCTGAAATAAACAACGAACCTTTGCATCAGTTTTTTTTATGACTAAATAATACTTCACAAAAGCATGTTCCGCTTTGCATTTAGTTTTAAATTTTGATAATAGAAAAAAATAAAAATCTTTAAAGTATTAATTAAAAGCAAAATCTCCTTCTAAAAAAGAGATTCGTTGTACTGATTATTTCATTCAAATAAGCTTATAAGAATTTTAAAAATTAATTATTAACCTAAAAAACAACGAAATTATGTCGACACATTTCACTGCTGTAATCGAAGAAGGTAAAATTCCAAACACTTATATGACAGGCGAAGTGTCATATAAAAAGCAGACAAGCGAAATTCACCCTGAAAATACTGTAATCAAAGATATTTCTTTTGAACCTGGAGCGAGAAGCAATTGGCACAGTAATGCGAGTCTGCAATTAATCATTGTAACAGATGGCGTTGGCTATTACCAAGAAAGAGGCGGACAAATTAATCTTATCGAAAAAGGAAAGGTAATTACTGTTTTGCCTGGAGTAGAACATTGGTACGGAGCAACACCAAACACCAAATATTCTCATATCACCATTGTGACAGAAGTAGACAAAGGCTCGGGAATATGGCTGGATAGTGTTACAGATGAGGAATATTATTCTTTTTTAAGACACTAAGATTCTGAGATTCTAAGATACTAAGATTTTATCCCAAAAGTTATTGGGCTGAATTTTTTATGCAGATTTGCTTCGCCCGTTCGCTATCGCTCGGGTTACTGATTTATAACATATTATATTTTTTGATTAGATAAAAATAACCGAAATTTATATAACTGTTTGTAAATCAGTGCAAGTCGGCTAGATATCTATTGCAATTTTTCAACGGTTTGAACTTGAAACCTTAAACTTGAAACAAAAAACTAAAAACTAAAAACAACAAATTAATTATGGAAACAAAAAGCATAAAAGCCTTTGGCACCGAAGCGGCCGAAGCACCACTAAAAACTTTAGATATTAAAAGAAGAGCTGTACAGGCGCATGACGTAGAAATCGAAATTCTGTATTGCGGAATCTGCCACTCAGATTTACATACGGCTAGAAATGAATGGCATGGCACCATTTATCCGATTGTTCCGGGACATGAGATTGTGGGACGCGTGACTAAAGTTGGAGATCATGTAAAAGGCTTCAAAGTTGGTGATTTGGCAGGTGTGGGCTGTTTAGTTGATTCTTGCAGAGAATGCGAACATTGCAAAAATGATTTAGAGCAATTCTGTGATGAGGGAAGTACTCAGACCTTTAATTCGCCAGACAAATATTTAGGAGGACAAACTTATGGTGGGTATTCTCAAAGCATTACTGTAGACGAGAGCTTCGTTTTGCATATTTCAGATAAATTAGATTTAGCTGCTGTTGCTCCGTTATTATGCGCTGGAATTACAACTTATTCGCCATTAAAGCATTGGAAAGTCGGCCCTGGTCAAAAAGTTGGAATTGTAGGTATCGGCGGTTTGGGCCACATGGGAATTAAAATAGCTAAAGCTATGGGCGCTCATGTAGTGGTTTTTACAACATCTTTATCTAAAACAGACGATGCAAAACGTCTTGGAGCAGATGAGGTGGTATTGTCTACAGACGAAGCGCAAATGGCAGCGCATGCAAGAAGTTTGAACTTTATTTTAGATTGCGTTTCTGCGGAACACAGTATTGACGCATATTTAAATTTACTAAAAGTAGATGGAACATTAACTCTGGTTGGAGCACCAATGGATCCGCTTCCTGTAACTTCTTTCAGCTTGATTTTAGGTAGAAGAAGCTTCTCAGGATCTCTTATTGGAGGACTTGCCGAAACTCAGGAAATGCTTGATTTCTGTGCCAAACATAATATCACATCAGATGTCGAAGTAATCGGTGTAAATGATGTAAACGACGCCTACGAAAGATTATTAAAAGGAGACGTTAAATATCGTTTTGTGATTGATATGGCGTCGCTTAAATAAGATGCTAAGTTGGTAAGATTCTAAGATACTAAGTTTTTCTTTTGTGCTTAGAATCTTAGCGAATTTAGAAATTAATAAAGCAGAACGATGATCTTAGCATCTCAAAAAAACAACCCCCTCAAGCAATTCAACTCTTGAAGGGGTTTTTAGCAAAGATTTGAGGTTCTTAGACTCAATAGCTTAGAATCTCAGAACCATAGAATCTTAGCGTCTTAATTCATTTTACTTTTTGTCTAGGTTTTGTTTCAGCATTTTGGCATGTTCCAAATGCGCTGTTAAACCTGCAATATTGTTAGAAGCCCAAGTTCTTATTTCTTGATCGTTAGCATCTTTTGCGGCTTTTTCTAATTTCTTGATCGCTTTTTCGTGACCATCAATCATCATATCAGCGAATTTTTTATCAAAATCAACACCCGATTTTTCGTTTAATTTATTGTATTCTTCTTGACCTTCTTCAGTTAAAGAAGTTGGAAGAGTAAAATTTTTCGCTTTTGCTAAAGCACTCACTTCAGAAGCCGATTTTGTGTGCTCATCAACAAGCATTTTACCAAATTTTTTCACTTCAGCGTTAGTACTTTTTGTTTGAGCCAGTTTACCAATTTCGATTTCAGCTAAATTAATTTCAGCTTGATCTACTAAAAATTCAGAGTCATCTTCTTTGCTGTCAATAGAATCAAATTTTGTTTCGTTCGCATCTTCTGCAACCTCTTTTGGATCTTCTTGTTTGGTTTCGTTTTTACAAGATTGAAGGAATATAATAATAAGTCCTGCTCCTAAAATGGCTTTTCCGGCTAATAATAACTTTTTCATGATTTTAATAGTTTAATGTTATAATGTAAAATTATAGACAAGTTAAAGGAATGTCTTACAGGATTTTTAGAGATTGTTATAGGATTAAAATGTAAATTTTTAAATTAGCCTAAAATCACTTTATATGGAGAAAGATTTTATTTATGGAATGAAAGTTTCTTTGGGTAACGAATTTGGTGTTGTTATAAAAGATGAAAATGATCAGTCTACTTTTTGTGGATTGATTCGTTGGGATACACCGAAAGAAAATGATATTGAAGATTGGAAAGGACAATTTGGGACATTTATTAGGATAGGAGGTAGTATTTTAAGTGATTACGAATTTAAATACATAACTGAAGAAGGATTCTCTAAATAGTAATTGGAGATTTTATTTAATACTAAAATGAAAAAGGCACTTTTTATAATTTTAGTTTCAATACTAATAATTTCATGTAAACAGAAGAAAAAATATAAAACCATCGATTTCGGTGATTTTGAAATAACAGTTCCAGAACAATGGAATAAATTGGAATTTAAAGGAGTTGACAGTTATGTTGGTGGAATAATTACACCAGAAAAAGATTCTTTAATTTTTGATATTGGCTTGTATTCTGGAGATGCCTCAAATGATTTTCCATTAGTTTTTGATAAGCAATCTTATGCAGAGTTAACTAAAAAGCAAAAAGAACTTTTAAAAGAAACGAAACATTTAATCGTTGATTCTTTGTGCGGAGATATTAATTTTAGAAAATATGAAAAATATAAATCTGTCTTTTATGCAATAGATTGTTTTAAAGCGAAAATGACAATACCAACTAATGTAGAATTTGGTGCTACGGGGATTTATATTGATAGTTTGAAAGGAAACTCCAAAGATTTTAATAAAGTAAAAATGGCTTTCTATGGTTTTAATTTAAAAGAGAAGACTCAAAATCAATTTGTAAGTGCTTTAAAAACAATAAAGCTAAAGGGATATTGTCATTCAAAAAAATAAGATTAAAAGAGATAAAAAAATCCCAACTCCAAAGAGTTGGGATTTTTTATACTTACATTTTACATTTATCAAAAAAAAAGAAAAATTTACATTTCCACTTTCACAATTCCCATCCTACAAAAATGAAATTTGCGACAAAAATTCTATAACAAAAATTCCTGTGTTAATGATGAATTTTGATATAGCAGATTTCGACATATGAAATGTCAAATGTTAACCATAAAAATTAAAGTCATGCCAGATCCAAGAATTAAGAATGAAGAGCAGTATGAAGCATTGGTGAAAAAGGGATACAGCAAAGAAAAGTCGGCTCGTATCGCTAATACGCCAAACGCAGGAAAGAAAGGCGGAAAAGCAAAGCCTTATGATGAATGGACAAAAGAAGAACTTTTGAAACAAGCCAGTAAAGTAGGTATAAAGGGAAGATCTTATATGAACAAAAAAGACTTAATCGAGTCTTTAAGAAATAATTAAAAATAATTCAAAACTATTTCTGTGATAAATTTTTAAATACCATGAATGCGGCGAAAAAAGAAAATTTAATGAATCAGCTAATTAAAGCGCCACATCTAGTAATTGAAAAACTAGACTTAGAATATATTAATGATCATCAATTAACAATTGTTCGCTGCCGCGAAGGAGAAAATTTCGTTTATAAAAAGAACGGAAAAAATGTAAAAAGTAAAAACGAAATTAAACGCATTAATAGTTTGGTGCTTCCGCCGGCATGGGAAAATGTCCGAATAACAGATATTACAAACGGACATTTGCAAGCTGTAGGAACAGATCTTAAAAACAGGAAACAATACCGTTATCATCCAAGATGGAATTTGATTCGAAATCAGACTAAGTTTTATAAAATCGCCGAATTCGGAGCTAAACTTCCAGCAATAAGAAAACAAGTCGATCTTGATTTGGAACAAAAAGAATGGTCTAAAGAAAAAGTTACTGCTTTGGTGATTCGTTTAATGGAAGAAACGCATATTCGAATCGGAAATGAGAAATATGCCAAAGACAACAAATCTTACGGACTTTCGACTTTAAGAAAACGCCACATCAATATCAATAAAAATTCCCTCCGATTTGAATTTGTTGGAAAAAAAGGAAAACAGCATACTATTACCACTCGCAATAAACAATTGGTAAAATTGGTAAGCCGTTGCGAAGAAATTCCAGGCTATGAGGTTTTTAAATATTATGATAAAAATGGCGAACGAAAAGTTCTGGACAGTCATGCCGTTAATGAATATCTGCACAATATTTCGGGCGAATATTTTAGTGCAAAGGACTTTAGAACTTGGGCAGCGTCTATTATTTTCTTTGAAAGTTTAATGGAAATAGGAGTGGCTTCAGATGAAAAAGAAGTCAAACAGAATATTATAACAGCTTTTGATCTTACAGCTGAAGCACTTGGAAACACTCGAAAAGTCTGCAAAGATTATTACGTTCATCCGCTTTTGATTTCAACTTACGAAGATGGTTCCATTCAGAAATATTTTGATTTGGCGAAAAAAAGCCGAAGCACAAGAAAATATTTTACAAAATCAGAAATAGCATTTTCTGAATTGATTCAGAATTACGAAATCAATTTAGAAACGCCTTGTTCATAAAAGAGTTACTGCATCTCTGCAAAAGCTTAAAAGTTTGCAATACAAACAAAATCATTATTAACTAAAAAACTATTATTATGTTACGTTGGACAGTCACTTTTATTATTCTAGCCATAGTGGCAGGAATATTTGGTTTCGGTGGAATTGCCGCTGGAGCCGCTAGTATCGCTAAAATTTTATTCTTTATATTTTTAGTTCTATTCGTTATTTCATTAATCAGCGGAAGATCTACAAGGGTATAAAAATCAGTAAATAAAAACAAATTTAAAACGGCACATTGACTTTTATGATGTGTCGTTTTGTGGTTTCTGTAATAATTATAAAACCACGAAAGACGGTAATCCAGTACTGAAAATTATTGGAGATTAAGTAGTTAAATTTTAGACTCAAAAAAAACCGTCCCGTTATTTAACGGGACGGTTTTTATTTTAATACGAATAAACGATTAAAATCTGCGCGGATCATTTTCGGGATAACTTTCTTCATCATCATCTTCCTGAACATCATCTTCTATATAATCATTATCATCGTCGTCAATATCTTCTTCGATATAATCGTCATCATCTTCGTCATCATTTTCATCTTCGTCCTCATCGTCAATGTCTTCTAGCACATCTTCGGTTTCGTTAAAGTCATACTCATCTTCTTTTAGATCTGAAGGATTGTCGAATTCATCATTTTCTTCGGCAAAATTATCATCTTCCAATTCGACTTCATATATTTCATCATTATTGTCCTCTAGATCTCTGTCGTTATGGAAATCGTCATTAAGGTCGTCCAAATCATCATCGTTTAGATAATCTTCCTGATCTGGATTTGGCTTGTTCGGATTATATCCGTTTCTAACAGTATAGCCACGCTCTGCAATTTCTCGATTATCATTATCCGTTTGTCGTCTATCGTCTTTTAAGTCTTCACCTAAATTTCGATCATCAGAAAAATGATTTTTTAAATCTGTATTATAACCGTTTTTTTTATCGATAGTATTCATGATGTTTGTTTTTTATGATTAATATTTACAAATCTAACACGAAGACGAAGGAATTTCTTATAAGATTTTTTAGTGTAATTCTATAATTAACAGATGTTTAGAATAGAATTTTAATTTAAAATCTTGTAACCTCTCTCGCTATTCACGAAGTAATTTTATCATGTTATTAATCATAAAAATTATTACCATGAAAACTACAAATAGTAAAAATGCAAGTACAGCAAAAGAAAGTACAAAAGACACAACACCAAGAGGAGTTACAAAGCCAAAATCGAGTGCAGCCTCAGGATTGACTGAATTATTTGAAGAAGCACTAAAAGATATCTATTGGGCAGAAAAAGCGCTGACAAAAGCTTTGCCTGTAATGGTTAAAAATGCTTCTTCTGTTGAATTGAAAGATGCAATTGACAATCATTTAACTGAAACGGAGGAGCAAATTGCCCGTTTAGAAGAAGTATTTAAAATCGTCGGTAAAAAACCAACGGCAAAAAAATGCGATGCCATGGAAGGTTTGATCGAAGAAGCTAAAGGAATGCTGGAAGAAACAGAATTTGGAGTAGTGCGTGATGCAGGAATTATTGCTGCGAGCCAGAAAATTGAGCATTACGAAATTGCTACTTACGGTACTTTAAGACAATTTGCCGAAACTCTAGGTATTCCTGAAGCAGCCACTTTGTTAGAGCAAACACTCGATGAAGAAAAAGGTGCTGATAAAACCCTGACAGAAGTTGCTGTAAATGCAGTAAATCTTGAAGCTGCAGAAATTGAATAAGCATAAGAAATAAAATAAAAGTGCAGTTTTAGAGCTGCACTTTTTTAGTTAAATAAAAAATTGAGTATATGCCCGAAGGTCCGTCAATAGTAATTTTAAAAGAAGAAGTGCAGCAATTTACGGGACAGAAAATAATTTCTGTATCTGGGAATACGCATATTGATATTTCTAGGCTACAGGATAAAACCATTTTAGCTTTTAAAACTTGGGGAAAACATTTTTTAATCTGTTTTGATTCATTTACAGTAAAAATTCACATGCTCATGTTTGGGACATACCGAATAAATGAGCGTAAAGTTTCAAAACCCAGATTGAGTTTAGTTTTTGAAAACGGAGAGCTTAATTTTTATACTTGTTCTGTAAAAATTTTAGAGGGAGACATTAATTCTCATTACGATTGGAGTGTTGATGTCATGAATGAAAATTGGAATCCTAAAAAAGCCCAAGAGAGTATCGAAAAAATGCCTCAAAAAATGATCTGCGATGTCATCTTAGATCAGGATATTTTTTCTGGAGTAGGCAATATTATAAAAAATGAAGTTTTGTACCGTTGTTATGTGCATCCAGAATCGATTGTAGAGAAAATTCCGCCTCATATAAAAAGTCAGCTTATTGCTGAATGCTCCATATATAGTTTTGAATTTCTATACTGGAAAAAGAAGTTTGAACTTAAAAAACATTGGGAAGCCTATACAAAAAATATATGTTTACGATGCAATCTTCCTTTCCAGAAAAAACAGACTGGAGATCGAAAACGCAGAAGCTTTTTCTGCACTAACTGCCAACAATTATATATATGAAAAATCACGTAAAAATAGGCTGTTCCAGTTTTTACAACAGTTTTTGGAAGAACGTTTTTTACCCTCAAAATCTTCCTTCCAAAAAATGGTTTGAGTTCTATTGCCAGCATTTTGACACTTATGAGTTTAATGGCAGTTTTTATAAATTTCCGACCATTCGTATTTTCCAAAATTGGTACAATAAAACCCCAGAATCTTTTTTGTTTTCGGTAAAAGTGCCAAAAGAAATCACACATATCAAAAAGCTTATAGACTGTGAAAGCCGTTTGAATGACTTTTATAACATTTGTAAGGAAGGCATGAGAGACAAACTCGCTGCTGTTCTCTTTCAATTTCCGCCAAGTTATGCTTTTAGCAGAGAAAAATTACATGCCATAATCGGAATTCTTAATTACAATTTCAAAAATGTAGTCGAATTTCGCCACGAAAGCTGGTGGAACGATGAAGTTTTGAACGCATTTAAGGAAAACAATATTACGTTTTGCAGTGTGAGTTATCCCAATCTTCCTCAAACTATCTTCAAAGATTTTCCACTACTTTACATGCGTTTTCATGGAATCCCAAGATTATTTCATTCAAGTTATTCTACGGAAGAATTACGGGAGGTATATCGCCAGATTCGTTCCAAGAAAGGATTTATTTATTTTAATAATACAGCAAGCGAAGCAGGTATTTTGAATGCTTTAGAATTGAAAAGAATGACTGTTTGATTTTAATTTTTAAATTTTTAATTTAGTAATGATGTTTAACCGCAAAGAGCGCAAAGGTTCACGCTAAGTTCGCTAAGATTATTTTCTTTTGCGTGCCTTGCGTAAACCTTTGCGCTCTTTGCGGTTTAAAAAAACCTTTGCGGTTCAAAAAAAACTACAATTTCAAACTTCCTTCAATTCCGTCATCCATAGTTTTTCCTGTAATAAAAGCAGCTGTCATTTTTGCAATCGCAACCATTTTTCCGTTTTTATTATTCCAGTAGTAACCATCTTCCGGAACTACTTTAATTACGCTTAAATTTGGGTCATCGACACCGCCTGGCATCCAGATTTTTACTGCTGGATTCCATAATTTTTCAATTGTTTCTCGATCGTATGAAATACTTGCCGTTCCATGAAGAGTTAAGAATTTATCATGCGGTTCGGCAAAAAAGATTTCAACCATTGGATTCAGTGTGATTTCTGCATTCTGTCCGCTGTTTCTGTCAGATAAAAACCATAGGTTTCCCAAATCATCAATTTTCTGCACAGACATAGGTCGAGATTGTATCCTGTATTCGTTATATGTACAAAACATACACGTTTTAATATGCGCAGCCAGATCTTTTATTTTGTCTACTGCAAATTCATCTGTAAGGTCTTTATGATCGCCCATAACGTTATATTTTTAAGTTGTTTTTTATATTTTAATTATTTGACAAACAGAAGGTATTGTCTGAAAAATATTAAAGTAAAGTTGGAGATTTTTACACTTTTTCAGCTTATATAATTAAACTTATAAATTATGATATTTCAATTTACTTTGTAAGAAATTAAATCTAAATCCTATTTATTAGATAAAATTGCACTATATTTGGGCATATTAAAATTCTAAGCCAAAAATACGATGACAGATTTCACCATATTCTATACTGATGACGACGAAGATGATTTATGTATTTTTGCAGATGCCGTAGAATCTATTCCCCATAATATTAAGCTGCAAACATATTCTGGAAGTCAAAATTTTTTGAATGCCATTTCGGAATCATCTGTTGTTCCATCCGTGATTTTCTTGGATTTAAATATGCCTGGAAAAAATGGATTTGACGTTTTGGAAGAACTAAGAAGTTCTGATGACAAAAAAGACATTCCAGTAGTCATTTATTCCACTTCGAGTGAGCCAGGTAATATTGAAAAATGTCTTAAACTTGGAGCCAATTGCTTTATTACCAAACCCGTTTTAATGAGTGATATTATAAAAGCAATAGAACACGCAATACAAATTGATTGGAAAAAGTTTATCCCGACCCAATCCAATTTTGTATTTAAATACTGATTTCAGATAAATCTGGAATATAAATATTAAAGACAGAACCTTTTCCTTTTTCACTATCAACAGTGATAAAGCCTTTATGGTTTTCTACAATTTTTTTCACAATTGCTAGGCCAATACCTGTTCCTCGATATTCGCTCTCGGTGTTTAAACGCTGGAAAACTTCAAAGATTTTTTCTTTATAAACGAGCTCAAAACCAATTCCGTTATCCGAAACTTGGAGATGGTGGTATTTTTTGTCTTTAAATTCAGCATTTGGAAGCGATTTTCCATCAACTTTGGTAACCGATATTTTTACTTTTGGAGGAACGCCAGGACGTGAAAATTTTAGGGCATTTTCCACCAGATTGTGAAGTAGCTGTCTAAATTGGAACTGTATCAGTGTTGCTTCTCCCAAATCGTGATATTCTACAATGGCATTTTTTTCTTCAATGCGATCTGAAAAATCACTGATTACTTCTTCAGCGATTTCGTCTATTTTAATTTTTGTAAATATGCGATCGGCAGAATTGGCACGGGAATAGGTTAATAAATCCTGTATTAAATTTTGCATTTTTTTAGCCGAAAACTCAATCCTGTTTAAATAGGTTTTGGCATTCGCCGAAATATTCTGCTCATCCAAATCGGCCAATCGGCTAGCAAAAGTCTGGATTTTACGCAAAGGTTCCTGAAGATCATGACTCGATATATAAGCAAATGACTGCAGTTCGATATTCATATTAACCAGATCTCTGTTTTTGAGTTCCAGTTGCGTTGTGCGTTCAATAATCTGTTCTTCCAGCTGATTGGTAAAGTTTTTTTGTTCTTCTATATCGGTACTGCTTCCCACCCACATGGTCACTTTTCCAGACTCGTCCAATTGGGCAACGGCACGGCTGAGCTGCCATCTGTATTCGCCATCATAACGTTTAAATCGGTGGATAAAAAGAAAATCATGTCCCGTTTTTACTGATTCCATCCAGAGTTTTACATTTTCTTCGCGATCGTCTGGGTGCACGATCTGAAGCCAGCCATTCTTTTCAATTTCTTCTTTAGAAAGTCCAGAATAGTTGTAGACGGTTTCATTAAAATAATTTAGATTCCCCAAAGTATCGCTTGTCCAGATAAGTTGGGGCATAGAATCGGCGAGGAGTCGAAACTTTTGCTCGCTTTTTACTAGAACATGCTGCATATTTTTTTCTACAGTTACATCCATTACAGTTCCAATCATTTTTGAAGGAATATTATTTTCATCAAAAAAGATTTTGCCATGCATTTTAATCCATCCAATTGAATTGTCTACTTTTAAAATGCGAGCTTCATATTTGTAAATGCCTTCCTTTAACGCCTTTTCAAAAGCCTCTTTAACAATATGTTCGTCTTTAGGAAGAATACGGCTTCGAACGTCTTCATGTATTATTTTAGTGCCTTTTTCAAATCCGAAGATATCTAGAATGTTATCGCTATAAAGTAACTTTTTGGTTTTAAGATTTAAATCCCAGGTAGCAATTTTTCCAATTTCAGTTGCCAAACGTGCTCTTTCTTCTGTAGTCTCCACTTTTTTGCGAGCTTTGACTTTAGAAGTTACGTCATAAACGGTGCACATAATTCCAGAAGCTTTTCCATTTTTTTCATATAACGTCGTAAATTCATAATCGAGGTAGAATTTTTTAAGCTTTCCTTTAATATTA